>VFQN01000240.1_pt1 | contig 113372 bp, 111 predicted proteins | sample 3512371 | NCBI WGS metagenome assembly VFQN01 (sample SAMN10412370, study PRJNA504923) | tailings metagenome | isolation source: Replicate 2 from Balatoc abandoned mine | place: Philippines: Itogon, Benguet | collected 2017-08-28 | reverse complement strand
AGCTACACCCGCATCCTCGAAAGCGTCCGGAAGGCGAACCATCCGTCCCGAGCGGCCTGCGCCGTTCGATGAGCGGCTAACTAAGGGGTTCGCCTTTGGGTGTCAAGCAGGTTTCACGACAAAAGAATGACGTGTCCGAAAATGTTTCCACAGCCTTGGGCATCTTCATGGTCGCATTCAAAAAAATGCAAAAACTTTGCGATTGCCTCTTGCGGTTTGATCCGGTTCCGCATAGATCACGGCCACCAACGCGGCGGGCGATTAGCTCAGTTGGTAGAGCGCCTCGTTTACACCGAGGATGTCGGGAGTTCGAGTCTCTCATCGCCCACCATTTTCCTTTTCCGCCATTGTTTTCGCATCGCTTTTTACCTCGTTTGTCTCATTCGGGGTTTTTGGGCTGGAAAGTGAGACACTTTCCCGTTCCTTGTGCTGCTGTAGACGCACGGCGGCGTTTCGCGCCATGACGCGTTTTTGTGCTTTCTCGATGTAGGTTTGCGCTGTGCGCAAGTTCGTCCAGCCAAACACCGCCATCAGTTCCGGCGCGCTTGCGCCACTCTCGGCGTAGGCGACTGCTGCTGCCTTGCGCAGTCCATGACACGAGCAATGCGGGAGACCAGCCTCGCCGCACCATCGAGCGAAGGAGTTTCCGAAGCTCTCGATCGTGTAGGGTCGCCCATGGCGCGAGAGAATGTAGGCTTCATGTCCCGTGCTCGTTGCGGAAAGCGCTGCAACCAGCTCAGGTGTCATGCGGGTTTCGATCGTGACGGGATATCGGTTCCGCCCCTTATGGGCTTTGAAGCGCAGCCAACGCTCACCCTTTAACCTGAACTCATTGCGCGGACCGATCGCGCAAGCATCTGAACGGCGCGCGCCTATCGCGACCATCAGCTCGAGGGCGAGCCGTGGCACCGATCCAATTTGCCAATGCCCGCGGAACTGGTCGATCTCCTCTACCTCCCAGGTATGGAAACCGCCCTTCGCCTTATTGATCGCTTCGACCTTCGCTGCCGGGTTATAGTTGGCGAGCGGGGGATTTTGCGACATCGCCCAGTTGAACAGCGCGCGCAGCACCTTCACGAGCTTGTCAGCCGCGCCGGGCGTCGCAGCGCGTTTTAGCTGGCTGCGCACCATGTCTTCGTGTCGGAACTTTCTATACGGAAGGCCGCCGGCGCTTTCGTTAAAGCGGTCGAGAACGCTGGCTTTGTCCTTTTTCGTCGCCTTGTCATAACCCTTGTATTTTGCGGATCGGTAGTACTGGTCGACAAGCCAGAGGAACGTTTCCTCACGCAGCAACACAGATTTCGGAGCCGCGCCCCCCTCGCCCCTCAAAGACGCCACGGCGGCCTTGTAGGCCGCCATGAACTCATCCGTGATCTCGCCGTCAGCGTTCCGGAACGTTTTCCGAATGCGGATCTTCGGACGCCCCTTCATGCGGACGTAGTATCGTTCGTTCCCGCGTGGGTCGGGATCGTAAACAAGGTAGCGAAGAACGGTTTTCATCAGGCCACCAGGCCGTCGAACGGATTTTCGCCGTCGTCCTCAGAGAGTTCCTCACGTTCTTCAGCGATTTCCTGCCAGCGCGCATGCACGCGATCGGCATCCCAAAGGACAACACCGCCGATTTTCTTGCCTTTCGGCATCAGGCCATCGCGCACCCATGTATCGAACGTTCCGGGAGAGATACCGAGCACGGCCGCAGCTTCGCCGCGACGAAGCGCAAACCGGCGCAACGAGATTTCACGAAGGGATGTCGCCGCCATTTGCTCCCCCGTTTCCCGCGAGAAAATTAAACGCAGATTGAATGATGGCAGCGTTTTGCCAGACGTAATCGACACCATCGTCTACAAGGTAACGGCGCGCGAAATCCACTTTGAGCAAAAGGTCTGCGGCGCTCGCGCAGGGAAAGTTGCAGATCCTCGTTTCGAGGTCGCATTCCTTCTCGAAGAACTGTTCGCTCTCTGATTCGATCAGGGGAACGCCGTGCGCGGTAATCCATCCTTTGTACAGCTCCTCGCGCTCGAGCATCAAGCGTTTGCCGGTTTCCAGATCGGACCGGATGCGGCGTGTCATGAAAGTTTCCTTGCCCCCGCGCCGCAGAAGCGTTCCGAAAGCCGCCATCAATTGACCAGTTGACACATACTCGGGAGGAACATCGTCCATTTGATAGTCCCTGGGCCGCCCGACGAACTCCGTCAGAACGACGCGCGGCGATGCAGGGCAATCCGGATGGTTCAGAACGGCTGCGATCTGCGCATCCAGAAGCAACCGGCGCCCGCGTATGCCTCGAAAGGTCTCGATCAGCTCGACCAACACTGACGAAGGCTGCACCGAAACGGCGATTTCGAACCGTTCCGGTGCAGCCCCGGCCACCGCGACGTGTGAGGCGGCGTCGGCGGTGGGGGTTTTTGCCTCGATCGCAACTGACAACGACGAGGCAAATTCGATGTGCTCACGCGCTTCCGCGAGATGTGCAAGGCCGCAGCGCAGAACACGCATCAGAGCGTTTGCGCTGGAGGGATCCAACGCTTCCGACGCCATCTCGGCAGCACGAAGGAAATCCCGCGTATCGGACATGAAGTCGAGCGCGGCAATAAAGTGTGGCGCTTCCGGGCTTGCGTCGGGGCCGGGTTTTGCGGTATTTTGGCTCTGCATTGATATATCCTTTCACATGCAGAAAAAGCCGAAGCGGAGTTTCCTAGGCCCGCGCTTCGGCTTTTTTCGTTTCAGTGACGCAGTATGCGCGGCGCAACTGGAATACAATTTCCGCGTTCATTGAACGCTGGTTGCTCTCCGCCTCTTTCTTGATCCGATCCCGCATGCCATCCGGCAAGCGAACAATGTATTGCTCTCGTTGGGTACTCATTCTCACACCTCCGATACAATGCCTCATGGGTGCGATTCGCACCCATGAGAAACCGTCGCACAGCGCAATCATGATTGCAAGTCGCAACCATTGATTATCTAGGTGCGACTTGCAATCAATTGGGGATGAGTGATGAAAACAAGTATCCAAGTCAGCTAGCTGAGAGGTTCCAAATCCGCCTTCCGGACGGGATGAGGGACGAGATAAGAACTGCGGCCGACCTTAACGGTCGCTCGATGAATGCTGAGATCGTCCATCGCCTGAAAAGCACGCTCGAGGATCCGCCGGCCGGCAGGATCTACATCGACCTTCCAACGGATGTTGATCACGAACTCGCCTATGACGCGGTAGCCCGTCGCGTGTCCATGAGCGAACGCGCCGCGCAGATCGTGGCGGAGACCTACCGCAATGCTCCAGCGTCGCCCAATACCGATGTAGCCGATGAAGATGACGTTGTGCGCTCGGCCGATCTGCGCGAGCAGGTTGACCATCTCACGCAACGACTAGAACGGGATTTCGTCCTCTACTATGGCAAGGTAGGGCACATCAGCCAGTTCATCGCCCATCTGCTCGACACGGCCGGCGAGGCCCTGCCGGAAACAATCCGAAAATCCGCGCTCGAACTGCAATCCCTCAGCGAGGCGGAATTGAATATCCTCCGCCAGCGCTATGAAGAGGGTCTATTCTGGGTACAGCGCCGCGATAACGAGGCGGCCAACGCCCGCGATATCGCTGCTGCCGACTTGTTGCCTAAAGAATCCGATGCATCGCTAAAACAGGCATCAAAACGAAAAAAACCAACTGTCGGTGAAAACGAGGCTTAGCAATGCCGCCCAAGTATTTAGCTCCCGCGATCGACAAAGCAGCGTTCAACTGCCCGCATTGCGGCGCGCTTGCGCCCCAACACTGGGCGGCAGTTCTGACAGAGCTAGTCAATAAAGGAACAACGCCAGAACGGTTTTCTAGCAACCCACTTTTAAAGACCGACGGATCCATGTTCCGGACAATGACGCTCACCTCGAAGATAGACGAGTTGAGCGCTGGCAAGATTGTTGCGGTTCTTGCGTCGCCAAGCCAGAAACCACAGAAGCAGCTTTACAATATCGATATCGCATATTGCGACCACTGTGCAGAGCCATCGGTCTGGATTGGAAGCAACCAGGTGCATCCTATCTCAGGCGAGATAGCCGCTCATGACGACATGCCAGAACCAGCGCGGGGCGCGTTCGATGAAGCCTCCAAGGTCCTTTCTGCTTCTCCGCGTGCTGCCGCCGCCTTGGCGCGATTAGCGTTGCAGCAGCTTTGCACCACGCTAGGATACACTCAGAAGACTATCGACAAGCAGATTGCAGCAATGGTCGCTGACGGCCTTCCGCCTGAAATTCAGAAAATGCTTGATGCCGTACGGGTGTTCGGCAACAACGCCGTGCATCCTGGCGAAATTGACGTGCGAGACGATAAGGCTACCGTTGAAGTGCTACTCGCATGCATGAATAGCGTCTGCCAACGTCTCATCACCGAAAAACGTCAGATCGAGGAAATCTACGCAAAGTTGCCGCAAGGCGCACGAGACACGATCGCAAAGCGGGATAGCCAAGCATAGAAGCAGAGGGGCCTTCGGCTCAAATCTCAGGATGGCTGAGGTGCCATAGGCGTTCTACTCCAAGCAGCATGACCACTCTTGTTTGGTGGGGGAATTCCCCGCCCGATCACGCCGTTTTCCGCCCATCAGTACCGGCCCCGTTGGTCGGCCGTTTTATCTCGCACCTGGTCGTCGAGCCGCTGCTACGGTTAGCCTTGTGTGTGACGCTGGTGATACGATAGGTGCCATCCACGCCGGCGCGTGCTCCGGATAATGTCAGAGGGGCTTCAGCACGCGCATGCGGCGTAAGGTCCAACTCTACCGACCCGCCCCCAACATCCTGCTCCGCATCGACTTTTCGGGCATTGGCGAGACTTTCAGCACCACCACTGTCTGATGCCAGCGTGTTAATGGTGCGCTCTGCCGTAGCCTCCTCCCCCATATCCAGGGAGACTTCCTTCTCTTCGAAACGAGCCGCCTTGCGGTCGAACCAACGGGCCTTGACGGATTTTGCAGCGGGCCAACCGACGAACGGCTCGATATCCCAATTGATCACATTGCCGCCACGCCCGATTACCGCTTCAACGGGCATTAGGCCGAGATCCGCTCCGCGAGGCACGAGCGCGGCTACATTGTCGCGGATCTTGAAAGTAGCACCAAATTCGCGTGCCAGGCGGTGCCCGAGCATCATGAAGCTTTCGTCATCCGCCAGCCAATAGTCCCGGAAAATGGACGCGAGCTGAGGATCAACCTTCAGTGAGAAGCCCGCTTTCGCCGCCGCATGCCCAAGAAACTCCTCGAGAGTGGCATCGTCCTTGTGGAAGAGTTGTTCGGACTTTGCCCCGCCGCGCGTATCGAAGCTCTTCGCATCGACGCTGAGGAGCCGTCCGCCGCCGCGCGTGCCGCTCGAGCGCACCGAATCAACGCGTCCTCGGAAAACATTGACGCCGTTGAGATTTACGTCGACCAACGAGCCTTTCGGCGGCAGCTTGATAACGCCGCCCTTATCATCGAATCTCAAGCTGCAATGATCGCTCGCCTCACCCTGAACATCGCGAACCTCGATATCCGTCAAGAATGGCCGCATGCGGGAGGATAGGTCCTTCCCGTTGATCAGAACGGACCATTTCACATTCCAATTGTCGCTCATCGTTCTTTTCCCGCTATGCGACTGACCAGCCGCGGCTTGCGTAAATACCGGCCATGTCGGATTTCACCCTTTGCCCCACCTCGTCCGCAACCTGCTTTCCGATCGCAGCCGGATCGGCATTGCTGGTGGCGTGGACTGTCACGGCAACGCTGATCGGCGCGTGAACCGGCGTCGGATTGGTTATCTGAACCTGCTGAATACCAGATGGCTTGGTGACGACCTCACCAAGCACCGTCACCTCGCCGGGCGCGTTCTTCATAACTGGCTGCGAACCATTCAACTCGTCGAGGACACCCGGCGAATTCTTCCGCACAGGCGGCGAGCTTTCCAACTCGTCAAGAACGCCCCCGCTTTCTCGCTTCTCACCGCCGAACCCCAGCAGCTCCAAAAGACCCCATTTGGAGAATTTGAGGCTGTCCATTTCCCGGCTAAGGCGATTGCGGGTCTCCTCTCGCCTTTGCTTCATCGATCGTTCCCGAGCATCGTCGACCGCATCGTCGGTGACAAACTGCCGGCCGGTTCCATGTGACAGGGCGTTGCGCTGGCGCTCTGCCGCCTCGCTTTCTTGCGTCGGCTTTTCGGCAGGAATGGGTACGTCACTCGTGTACAGGCTGTGTCGCTCTCCCTTCTTATCCCGGACAACCTCAATGGGATCTACAGCGTTTGGATACCGTGTCGCGCCGAGCCGTTCGAGGTTATGCCGTCCGGTCGACGGCGTGGTACGGTGATCGAGATACTGTTGGCGGGCGTCCCTCGTGCGCAACTCTTCGTCGACTTTGTCAAAGATCGTTCTCCACTCGCCCTTACCCTGCTGGGTTTCTGCCTCGCGGAACAATTCATCAAGCAGCGCCTTAGCTAGCCGGTTCTGCTCGATGTCATACTTTTTCGGATCAAGCCGGCGATAACGGCGATCGAATTCCTGACGATTGTTGTCACGAAGCCCGCCCTGCTCCATCCGGCTTTTCGCACGCGCCTCAGCATCCGATATTGCCGTCGTCAATTTCTCGAGCACTGGATTCGCCGCATCGGCAACCTTGCCGCCAATCTGGGCCATGAACGTATCCCAGAGTGTCGATAGCCTTTGGATCTTGCCGGCGGAGTCTTCAGCAATCTTATTGAAGTCGTTAAGTGCGGAGCCATCGACATTCGAAAGCGAGCGCGTGAACTTGTCGAGATCCGGCCGCCCCATCATCAGGGCGCGAACACCCTTCTGCATTTCAGCATCGGTAAAAACCTGGGTGAGTTTCGACAGATCGCCCTTGGTAGCCAGGGCCGTCATATCGAGAAACACGTCCAGCACGTCCTTGCCTTCGCGCCGCGCCCTGTCGAGCGCCTTGGGAAGATCGACGCCGAATTTCTTGAACTTCTTGGCGGTTTCCTCGGAATACATCTTCTGGAAGACGTTGCCGAGATAGGTCGCGGCCTCGGAGCTGCTGCCGGCCTGGTTGCGGACAACCTGGAGCATTGCGACGATTTTCTGCATGCCTTCCGTTCCCTCGTAGCCGAGGGCCGCAAACGCCGGCAGGAGCGACGGCAGATACTGCGCCATGTCGCGCAACTCGAACTTGCCGGCCTTACCGCCGGCAACAAGAATGTCGAAGGCTTTTTGCATGTCAGCCGCACCGATCTTCATGGAGCCCGACATCGCATCAGCCGAGAGCGCGATATCAGAGATCGCCGCACCAGACGCCTGCGCTGTCATGGCGACCGAGGGCAGGAAAGCCATCGAATCTTCGAGGCTGCGCCCCGAAGCGACGAGCGTTTCCAACCCGCTCGATACGTCATCGAAGCTCAGGGCGGTTTTCTGCGCAAGCTGCTGGAGCTTGGTCATCGTGGGGCCGACGATATCCATGTTCTTATCGGCGTTGATCGCAATGCGGCCAATCTTCCGCTCCACGTCCGCGAACTCCGCATAGGATCTCGCCGCCGCATATCCGGCCGCCGTCGCCGCCAGCGTCAAGCCGCCGAAAAACATACCAGCGCGGCGCTGGCGGTCGGCAATCTCTTGCTGCCTGCTAAGATCCTGCTGGTAGGCTTGGCGCTCCTTGGCAAGCTGTAGTGCCTCCTCCGCACGATCCACGCGGGTCCGGCGACGGCCATGTCGCGCCATCTCCAAATCACGTTCGGCCCGCTGGATGTCATTCAGAGATTTCTTGACGCCTCGCGCACCGGCACCCGTCCGGTCATTAAGGGAAACGACAAGCGATGCGGACAGTTTTCCCATCAGTCATCGAGCCTCTCGGCAATGAACGCCGGAAGAACGTCGCGGAACACCTGATGCACGGCGGCACTGTCATGCCAGATCAGGGCCTTCAACACGGCCGGATGTAACCCGGTCAGTCGGGAGAGAAGATCTCGCAGCGTCGGCAGATCGCCAGAGGAAAAGTCGTCGATATCGCCCTGCGAAGGCAGACGAATGGAGACCTTTCGTAACCAGCGCCTTTCCACCTTGAAGGGGAAAACAAGGTTCACCTCGCGGCTTCCAGCCACGCTGGCAATGACGACGGGCGCGATATCCTCAGCGACGACTCGAGCCGTATCATCCGTCGCGGTGAAACCAACATCATAGTCATCGGGGATGATTGGGAATTCCTTGATCACGGAACGTCCTCGCAAGTGATTTGTTGAAGGCTAACCCAAGAGAAGAGACGGTCCCGCGAGGGACCGCCAAGGCAGGAAACTGGCGAATTTCGCCAGTTTCTATTCCTCTACCTCCTCCGCGCCGATCGTCAGGCGGATAAGGAGTTGCGGCCGAATGCAGATCGGCAGGACGTTCGATTCGGTGTGGATCTCGCGGCCCTTGTCGTGCGGCAGATCGTTCGTCGACACGAAAACCTTAGCATCCGGTTTGACGTTCGCCTGGTTGAGCGTGTCCGGCGGCGCCATGTATCGCCGGAAGAAGTCCGTGCCCATCGGAAGCACCAGGGCCTCGTCGGCGGCGACGGCCGGCCGCATGACAACGGTTCCATTCGCCTGCCGGACGCCGAATTCCTCGTCGATGCGCTCCATCGTCCACCCCGCATAGGTGAAAACGTCCTCGATGCCGTCGCGGGCGGGGTTCTCGGTTTCACCCTTGTAGTGCTGCAAGGATTCGCGGACGCTGGCGTGGCCGACGTACTTCTCGAAGAACTCGGATCCTGCCAGAACACGAACGCCGGTCGACGGCGTTCCCCTCAGTTCCTTGCGGAGCCGCGCCTTCACCTTGCGGTTAAATGCATCGACCCGCGTCGATGCGGTATCCAGGTCAACCGCATAGCTCGTTTCGGTAAGGTCGAAAGTGCTCCAGAGGTTGAAAAGAAGCTTTCCTTCGCCGTCAAGCACCAGGCCGTTAAGGGCGCCCCAGTCGAGATGGGAGTGCGTAAGGTCGTGCTTGGCCCGCATCCTCTCCAGCTTCTCGTTATAGACATCCTCGAGGCCGACCATGATGCCAGCCTCACCCCATGCGGTGACGTTCTGGATATCCGAAGGCGTGATCGCGTCATCGAGAGGAAAGTGCGGAATGTCGAAGTTCACGCCGCTTTTCCCGCCGCGCATACTGAAATTGCTTTCGCCGCCGCGCTCGCGGGCCGGAATGACGGTCAGTTCGGTCTCGTCGATACCGAGCCGCACGTAAGTCGTGCTGATCGGCGTATCCTTGAATATGCTGAGCTGCGCTGGCCGGCCCGTCTTATAAGGCGGAATGTTGATGCTCGCCGTCAGCTGATCGTCGGCGAATTCCGGTGCGGAAACGTAATGGATTGCAGTGGACATTTAGACCCCCATGCGAGCGATGATGCCGAGTGCGGCGAGTTGCGTGAGCGCGGCATCTTTTTGCGTATCGGTTATGCCTTCCGGCCAAACCAGCTCCTGAAGGGCAACCTGCGCCCGGCGCTTCAGGTTGACGACGGCTTGGTCAGTGTCGGTGGCGTCCGAATTCTGCAGGATGATAGCGGCCGCGGTCTGGGTGCCGTCACTGGCACCAGGTGCGAGCGGCTTGAACTTCCCCGAGGCCGTGACTTGCGCGAGCACGGTCCCGACCCTGACCTTTCCGGAGCCGGACGCGAGCGTATCGGTGTCACGCGAAAAGCGGTTCTTGCCTTCGTCCTTGACGACATCAGCATCCGTTTTGAGCTTGAACGTCTGCATAATGGTCCCCTTAGGCGATGCCGTGACGGCGTTTCATCGACGCGGCGAGATCGACACGTCGTTCCGTCGCCGGCCTGCGTTCATCGACGCTGGGCATTGCGAGCGCTGCTGCCGAAAGCCGGCGAGCGTCGGTCGCAGCCACCAGGTTCGCGGGCGTGACAGACGAGGGTGCCTTGGCAAGCATCGCGAGTGCCACCGACACGGGCATGTCGGTTTCAAAGGCGAGATGCTCTGCCAGTTCGGCACGGCCTTCTGCCTCAGTGGATTTTATGATCGCCTTCAGGGGCGCTTTTGCGCCATCGCTATCGGTTGTCATTCCTCTCTCCTTTGCTTGAGAAACCGCATTCCGGCTCCAGCCATTCGCTTTCGCCATTTCGATGAGGTGGCGCGGGGCATTCGCATAGATCGAGTAATCGAAAGCCGCTGCCTGCACGGCCGCGCCGGCACCTATCTCGTCAGCGAACTTTTCAGCGACCGCCGTTTCCGGATTGAACCAAGTCTCTGCCTTCATAAGGCTTCGGCAAACGGAGACGGGCTTGCCGGTTCGCCTCGCGTAGACGGCAGCGTAGGTTTCGCTCATCAAATCGCAGTCGTCAGCCATCGCGCGGTGCACATCGGCCGTGCCATAACAGCCGACGGAGCAGTCGTGGACCATCATGAGCGAGCCGGGCATCATCGTGATTTTCTTGCCAGCCATTGCGATCAGTGATCCGCCGGAAGCCGCAAGTCCTTCAACGATGGTCTCAACCATGTCCCCCCATCCCGACAGGATGGAATGAATTGACGCGCCGTCGAACGCATTCCCGCCATGGCAGTTGATGTAGACTTTGATCGGTGCCCCTCGATTGAGGCCAGCCATGGCCTGAGCAACCTCACCAGCGGTGAAATCGTCCGGTTGTCCGGACGTAAATGCAAGGCCGCCATACAGGCGTATAGTGGAACCATCAACGATTACCGGCACTGCGCAAACTCCTCTTCGTCGGCCAAAACGGCGCGTACGTCGGCGTCCGCGCGGCGTAAAATCTCGAGGCCGCCGTGCTCTCCCTCTCGAATGATGGCCTCCTCGGCCAATTCCAGACGGTAAATGGCCTCCTGGTGGGCGGAAATCTTCTTCGCTCGCTCCTCATCGGACAGGCCTGGAGTGCCTTCAGCCGCCATTTGCTGGCGGATCGTCTCGCGCACGAGCGAGGAAACCGACGCCAGCAGCACCGCCGCCGCATCGCCGGGCGATGGCTCGCGGTAGTTTCCCGCCAGAAACCGCCGCGCCAGATCTTTGACGGAATTGGATGCTTCCGCCTTCGCCAGCCAGGCATTCAGCCGGCCTGTCGCGGTCTCCAAGTCGACTGGCTGGCTCAGGACGATGGAAAGGGCTTCCTTTTCCAAGATGATCTGCTTGCGGATCTCCTCGAGACCCGAAAACAGGGCGTCCGCGCCGGTTTTCGAACGCTTCATTACCCCGCGCAAATCAAACGGCATGCTCGCCTCCGTGCTGTCCGCGCAGGAAGGCTTCGCATCGCGTGAGCAGCTTTCGGGCGGCCTTCGCCTCCTCCTGCGCGATGTCACTGCGCAGATAGGCGTCGGCGCTCCGCAACTCGGCCGCTTCTTTCCGCTCGCGAAGCGCCGCAAGCTCCTTCTCACCCTTGCCGGATTTTTCGTGCCGGCGGGTTGCCGCAAGGATTTCCTTACGGATGATCTCGCAAGCGCGCATGTCGTCGGCCGCGCCCTGCATCATCGCTTCCGCGTTTTTGCGTTTGCTCGCTGCAACACGCTGTAGAACGCCGATACGATCTGGATCGATGTTGAGCATGACGCCCCCTTTCTTTGCGCAAAGCATCAGGTGCGTCGGATGAAATTCAAACGGGGTATTGAATTTCATCGAGGATCTGGCAGAGCCGCCGCTCCTTTGGCATGCGCATCCCGGCGCGCAACAGCCGCCAGAATGTGGCGTTCGGCTCAATAGCCGGCGCAGCCACCGCCGACTTTTCGCGCCGCCAACGGCCCGCCTGGTAGGCTTCGAATGCTCGCCGCATCTGCTTCGCAACCAGGCTGGCGGGAAGCTGCGACCATGAAAACTCCTCTCTCGCGAGGTGCCGTAGCAACGCGTCACGCTCATTGTTGAGCAGCGTTGTTCGGATGCTCGCGCCGCCACGCGATTTCAGGCCGAACGCTTGATCGAGAGAACCGGGCGATCGGTCCGACAGAACCCCCTCAATCCCCTTCAGAAAAAAGTCCCGATCGTCGCGGGTGAGCGGCACATCCCTTTCGAGGTGATTTGCGAGGCGGCGGAGGCGTGAAAGCACTTTCTGGCGTGGAGTTCGAACGGTCGCGTTCATGCCGCCGTCCTCAAAATGAAGGCTTTTCGCCTATCAACCCGGCGCCCGTGCAGCGCCGTGTACCGTGCGTGCAGCGTGTACCGCTTTACACGACACCAACTAGCGAAATTACAGGCGCAATTTCGCCCGTCGGCGTCGCCGGCTTGGATACGGTCCCTTGATCCGGGGGGGTGGCGGCACGTCGGAACTGCGCCGATCCAGCAGCAACACGCGACGACTGGGCAGTTGCCGACATGAACTTGGCGACGGTGGCTCTCATTGGGCCTCGCGACAAATCCCTCGGCATGGCGCAGATTGATAACGGCTTGCGATGCAACGCTCAGGATACGTTCAGGCGCCGTTTCGGCCAATCCAGGCAGACGGATCATCGCCTTGCTCTGCTGCCCACTGGCACGCCACCACCCCCTGTAAGCGGCATGTGCTGCGCCGACGCCGCCTCACGATCCTCATGAGCCCTTAGGACCGCTCCTGCGATCTCTGAGAGAGAGGTTCTTCCACCTGGTATAGACGTGGGTTTCAAACGCTTGAACCCTGTGCGGCGCGCTAACCACTCCACCCACTCTTTAGAAATGATGCGGATAACATTCGTGAGGTTCTTTCGTCCGGGACGCGGGCGCTCTTCGACCGTCACATGCGCTCGCTCGCCACTCCTTGCCTTGCGCAGAGCGTTCTGTGCCGTGGTTCTGCCAACACCAGCCAGCGCTGCGATCTTATCCAAGCAAAGATCGCAAGAGCCCTTCCTCATTACCTCGCGCACAACAACGGCCAACACCGCCTGCTCTCCCTGGGTGTAGTTTTCGCGAATGCGCTCGGGAAGTTCGCTCGGCCCGCCGACGGCACGGCGACGGCGACGCGACGCTTCGCGGTCTGGTGATGAGGGACGCTTGTTAGGTGTGGTCGGTATGAACTGACTGGCTGTGCGTGCCAACGTCGAAGCTCGCCCAGGCGATGCTCTCCGTGTCCGAGCTTCGCCTGTCTCGTATGCCCTCGCCAACTCTTGATCGTAGTTTCGCCCGGAAACCATAGGGGAGCGCAAAAGGCGCTCGCTGACAAACATTTCAGAGGTCACTGCGCGCAACCCCCTAGAACGCCTTCAGCGCGACGAGCGGTCGCAAGCCTGATGGCGTCGGTCGCTTCAAGATTGTTTAGCGCATAGGCCTGCTTAATGTAGGGGATGATGGGCCGAGGGCAGTCGTCGAGATGACTGGAAAGCCATTCAACAGCATGCTCAAAACGTGAGACACCCGGGTTTTTGGATGATTGATTTTCTTCGTTTTTTTGAAGTGTCTCATTTCCCCTGAAGCGCCCAGAATTCCCGAATACCGGTGGGCTCTCATCGCCCACCATTTCCCCCCAGAATTCAAATTTCCCCGAGAATTCAACGCGCTCCGCGCGGGGAAACGGTATTTCAAAGCTCCGCCTGCCCCTACCCCGCCTTTCCAAGGCTGCGCGTTTCCCTGCGCAGATCGCGGAGAATTGTCCTGCGGTGCGGCAGATTCCGATTGCAATCGGAACCCGAGCGACTAGTTGACTCAGGAAAGAGCGGCTTCACACGGAAAGTTCCGTCGATAATGTCCAGGTATCGGCAATCGGCCACGAGATCGGGCAGGATGCCACGCCATCCCGCGGATGGATTTTGGATTTTTGGCAGATGAGGGATTTTGCTTGAGCGGCAAGGTGGCGCCGGGACAGTGTTTTGGCAGCGAAACCGACGAACGCCCGGCGGCCTCCCGGGCGTTTTTGCGCCGGTTGCGGCTGTGGACGGGCCTCACCCTTTTCCTCTACGCCACGATGCACCTTCTCAATCAGGCCTTCGGCATTCGCTCGCTCGAGGCGATGGATATGGCGAGCCGGGTGCTTTTCCATCCTTGGCAGAGCCCGCTGGGACGGGTGCTGCTTTACGGCGGGCTCCTCATCCATGCGTCGCTCGGGCTGCGTGCGCTCTACCGGCGGCGCCATCTGCGTTTGCCTGCAGTCGATGCGGTGCAGCTGGTCTTCGGGCTGGCGATTCCGGCCGTCCTCTTCGCCCATGCCGGCGCAATCGCCTATCTGAAGGGCGTCTACGGCGCGCGAATCGATTTCGACAAGACCGTCTACACGCTTTGGGTCGCCAGCCCCGATGCCGGCCTGCCCCGCCAGTTCCTGCTGATCCTCGTCGTGTGGATCCACGGATGCCTCGGTGTGCGCGCCTGGCTGCGCGGAAAACCCTGGTATCCGCGTTTCGTGCCGATCCTGATGTCGCTCGCCACCCTGCTGCCGGTGCTGGCGATCCTCGGCTTCATCAATGCCGGCCTCGATATGCGCGATCTCGCGGCCCAGGGCGCGGAGGCCCTGCGGCCCGGTCTTCTCGACCTGCCGGGTTCGCCAGCCGCGCTTGCGGCCGCCGAGGCCAATGCCGTCGCAAACCGCCTCACCATGGGCTATCTCGCGCTGCTCGCCGGCATCTTCATCCTGCGCATGGCGCGCGACTGGCATGCCACCCGGTTCGATTCGGTCCGGATCACCTATCCGGGCGGGCGCATCGTCTCCGTTCCGGTCGGCTTCAGCGTGCTCGAGGCGAGCCGCTGGTCCGGCGTTCCGCATGCGTCCATCTGCGGCGGCCGGGGCCGCTGCTCGACCTGTCGTGTCGAGATCACCGCAGGCGGCGAAACGCTGCCGGCCCCGGCGGGTGACGAGCAGCGCCTGCTGCGGCGCATCGGAGCGCCACCATCGGTGCGACTCGCCTGCCAGATCCGGCCGGAACAGGACCTCACGGTCGTGCCGCTCGTGCATTCCGCCACCGCGGCCCAGCTGCCGAAGGGCCAGCTCGGACCCGTGACGGCCGCCCGGCGGGAGGCGGAAGTGGCAGCGCTCTTCGTCGACCTGCGCCAGTCCACGCGCCTTGCCGACGACCGCCTGCCCTACGATACCTTCTTCATCGTCGAACGCTACATCAAGGCCGTGTCCTCGGCGGTGCGGGCGAGCGGCGGTCACGTCATCAACATCGCCGGCGACGGCGTCATGAGCGTTTTCGGCACCGACGGGCCGACGCATGATGCCGCCCGCGACGCCTTTCGCGCGGCGTTGCGGCTTTGGGAAGGGATCGACGCCCTGAACGAGGAGCTGCGGCAGGAACTGAGCGAGCCGCTGCGCATCGGCATCGGGCTGCATGTCGGGGTCGCGGTTGTCGGAACGGAATGGACGGGCGGCCTCGAAGGCACTCCCTTCCTCGGCGATACCGGCAATGTCGCCGCGCGCCTCGAGGCTCAGACCAAACAGCTCGGCGCCACCCTGATCGCCTCGAAGGAGGCGGTCCTGATGGCGGCGGGCGTACCGAACGACCTCACCTTCGCCCCCGTCATGCTGGCCGGAAAACAGGAGCCGATAGAGGTCCTTTGTTTTCGCGACAGTGACGCACTTCGCCAGCTCGTCGGCGCCGCCGCTTCCGGCTAACGCGCCGCGGCATTGCCACCACATCCTCTGCCACTGTCCTTTCGGCCGCGTTCCCATGCGTGCTGGACAACCGCTTGACAGCCGCCATCAAAAATAAGAACATAAAGAGAACAAATGGAGGTGCCGATGCAAAGCGATGCCGTTGAACGCGCCCTGGCCGAAGTTGCCGCCTGCCGGGCCCTGCGCGAAAAGCAGCAGGCTCACAGGGCGGAATTCCAGCGCAAGCTGGAGGCGGTCGCCAAGCCTCTCTATGTGCTGAAGTCCAAGGCGCAGCTGGAGCTGCGACTGCAATGATGCATGTTATGAGACGACCGGGCGGCATCGTGCGCGAAGAGGCCGCCGAAATCCTCGCCCTTCACAACGGCAATGCGCTGGAGGCCCTGCGCACATTGATTGCCGAACGGGACGCCGTCGAGGAACGGCTTGCCGTCGCAACGCTTATCATGCGCCGGCAATGGGAGGCGGACGATCAGCGATGATGCCCGACAGATCGCTCAGGAAGGCGATCAGATCCGGCGCTTGCGCTGGACATCGGGAGGCAAGCAGACCCGGATGTTTGTCCGACAGGTGACGGTGGACGTTCCCCGACACCACGCGCCAGGACAAACAACCTAGCGCGTCGCAAGCAGCGCCACGTAAGCAATGACCGTCATCAGCAGCCCGCGGAAGGCGAAGCCGACAAAGCGGTACTTGTCGCGGGCGATGGAGGCCATCGCATCGGCATTCTGCATGTATTGTTCGAAGAGATAGCCGACATCACGGTCATGCGCCGCCTTGCGGAAACCCTCGCGGTGATGCGGCCAGGCCCCCCAGAACAGCGATGTCGCCTTGTCGACCCGGCGCGGCAGCACGACGAGAATCGCCGAGACGATGGAGAAGATCAGCGCGAAGGCGAGCAGGCCGGAAAGCGCGATCGCCGTGAGGTTGCCTTCCGCATAGCGCGACCAGGTGAAGACAGCGCGGCTTTCGGTGGAGGTAACCAGCAGCGCGAGCATGAAGGTGAAGATATAGGCAGCCTTCTGGTCGGAAATCTTCACCTGATCATAGAAGACGTCGTTGATGCGGCGGATATGGTCGAAATGCTCGAGCGCAATGCCCTGCGTGCCGTCAAGGGCCCGCTCGAGTATGGTCTGCCGCGTTTCCAAAGCCGTCATGTCGCGTCTGCCCCTGCTGCGCTTGTCCCGTGATAGCCGAGTGCCTTGAGAAAGCAACGGCCGCCCCTCCACACCGCTTGACTTTTTCAGGGCGATGTCGAGTTCTGGTTGCATGCTGAACCTCGCCCCGCCCCCCGGTCCGCCGACCCCAGCTGCCTTGCGGCGCGCCAACCGGAGCCACCCATGAGCGCGGCGCTGCGCCTTCCTCACCGCTGGTCGCGCCGCACCCGGCGGCTTGCCGTTCTGGCCCTTGCGGTCATCACGCTCGTCTCTGCCCTGACACAGCTGCCGGCCTGGTCGCTCGCGGACCTGCGCGCCTTCGATTATCTCTCCACCGTCGACGATCCGCGCCCGCCGGCCGGCGGACCGGTGGTCGTCGCGATCGACGAGCCGTCGCTGGCGGACATCAATGCGCAATGGCCCTGGCCGCGCGAACTGCACGGCCGGCTGGTCGAAAGCCTGCGCAAGGCCGGCGCCACGGCGATCGGCCTCGACATCATCTTCGCAGAGCCGTCCAACCCGGCCTCCGATGCCGCCTTTGCCGCAACGCTCGGCCCCGATGTCGTTCTGGCCGGCGACGAAAGCGTCATCGTCACGCCGCAGGCCGAGCAGCTTCTGCGCACGACGCCGCTGCCGGCATTCACCGAGGCCGGCGCGGTGACCGGTATCGCCGCGATCACGCTCGGCGGTGACGGCGTCTTCCGCGACCTGCCGCGCTACGAGGATGGCTTTGCGCTTGCGCTGGCCCGCATTGCGGGCACGCCGGCAGTCTCGCCAGAGGGCAAGCTCCTGCAATCCTACGGCCCCGCGCGCAGCTACCCGACGGTCTCCTACTATCAAGCACTCGATCCGGACAACATGCTGCCGAAGGATACGTTCAGGGGCCGCGTGGTGGTGGTCGGCCTCAGCCTACAGAATGCGCCGGTCATCAATTCCGGCGGTGCGGACGCCTTCGCCACGCCCTATACCGTCCATACCGGCCGGCTGGTGGCGGGGGCCGAAATCCAGGCGACGATCCTCGACAATCTCACCGCCGGCGCGGCGATCACCCGCGCCGGCACGCCGCTCGCCATCACCGCCGTCGCGCTCGCCGCGCTGCTTTCGGCGGCGATCGTGCGGCGCGCGACAAGGTGGCAGACGGTCGTGCTCAGCGTCCTCGCAAGCGCCGGCCTCGCTCTCCTCAGCTTCGCGTTCATGCGCGAGGCCAACCTTTTCGTTTCACCCATCGGCCCGACCATTGCGCTTCTCCTGGTCGCAGCCGGCCAGACGGCGCTCGACTATGCCGAAGAGCGGCGCCAGCGCCGCGAGATCGTGCGCGCCTTCTCGCAATATCTCTCGCCCGCCCTCGTCGAGCGCCTCGCACGCGACCCCTCGCAGCTGAAGCTCGGCGGCGAGCGGCGCACGCTCTCCATCCTATTTTGCGACGTGCGCGGCTTCACCACCATCGCCGAAACGATGAAGGACGATCCGGAGCAGCTGACGACGCTGATCAACCGGCTGCTGACCCCCCTCTCCGACATCGTGCTCAAGCACGGCGGAACGATCGACAAATATATCGGCGACTGTGTGATGGCCTTCTGGAACGCGCCGCTCGACGACGAAAACCATGCCCGGCATGCCGTGGCCGCCGCGCTCGACATGCTCGACGTGATGGCGATGCTGAATGCGAAACTCCAGGCGGAGGCGGCGGCGAGCGGAAGCACCCATCATGCGCTGCGCATCGGCATCGGCATCAACACCGGCGAATGCGTGGTCGGCAACATGGGCTCCTCGCAGCGATTCGACTATTCGGTGCTCGGCGATGCGGTAAACCTCGCCTCGCGTCTCGAAGGCGCCTCCAAGGCCTATGGCGTGCCGCTGCTTATCGGCGAAAGCACGGCCCGGCTGGCGTCGGCGGATTTCGCGGTGCTCGAACTCGACCGGATCACCGTCAAGGGCCGCAGCCTCGCTGCCCCCGTCTTCACCGCAATCCGCATCCTGCCGGACGCGGCGAAGGCACTGCATGCCCGTTTTGTCGAAGAGAAATATGCCGGGCGGCTCGCCGCTGACGATGCGGCCTTCGATACGCTGATCGAAGCCGCCCCGACACTGGCACCGTACTATGCCACCGTGCGGGCCGAACACGCGGCCGGCGGAGCGTAGGCCTCAAGCGCCCTGCTTGGGGTGCGAGGGGGCGAATTCGGCGACGAGCTCGTGTTTCTCGCCGGGATAGGTCAGCCGCACATGGGTGACATAAAGGCCGCCGCTCCAGGTGCGCCGCTCCACGACGAGGCAGGGCGTTCCGGGCGCGATCGCCAGAAGCTCGGCGGCGCGGGCATCGGCCCCGACCGCGCGGATACGGTGTTCGGCGGCGCTCCAGGGCACGCGGCTGATCAGCCAGGCGCCGGGCGCGATGTCGTCAAAGCTTTCCTCGGCCGCTTCCGGCACGGCTTCGAGATTGATCAGGCGGTCTTCCAGGCAGAAGGGCTGAGCGCCGGCGAAATGCAGGGCGGAAATGTCCGTCAGGCGGGCTGATTCGGAAAGCTCCATCAGCCGCCGGTCGACGGCCCTCGCCGCGCGGTTAACCCGTGTGCGCCGCTCGTAGCGATACGGCAGGCCGAGCGATTCGACCTCCAGGCGGATGTCGTGGATCTCGAGCACCGCGGATTGGGCATGCGGGTGGGTGACGTAGCTGCCGGATTTGCGCCGGCGCTCGATCAGGCCGCGCTTGACGAGCTCGGTGATCGCCTTGTTCACCGTCATGCGCGAGCACTGGTATTGCTCGGTCAATTCGTGCTCGAAGGGGATGCGGTGGCCCGGCGGCCATTCGCCCGAAAGGATCCTGCCCTCCACATCCTCCAGAATGCGGCGGTGAAGCGACGGCTCCTTGGCCTCGGGCTGCCTGTTGTCCTCGACGGTGGAAATGGTCGCCTCCGCGCTTGCCGGGCGCAGATTCGCCCGGTCGGGAAAAGTCATAAGAAAGGCGGGGGCGCCTTTCAATACGTCGTCAGGCCTCGGCCAGCGCCCGCATGGTGGCGGTGAAGCGCCGCCCGACCGCCTCGCGCGCCACATGGCGGCCGCCCTCGACCCGCCGGCAGCCGTTCACCCAGACGCAATCGACCGTCGCACCATTGGCAAAGATCCAGCCGTCGAGCAGCGCATCGCCCGCAAGATCGAGACCATGCCGTGCCTTGAGGCTGACGAAGTCGGCGGCGCGCCCGGCCGAAAGGCCCGATTCGGCACCGAGCGCCGCCGCGCCGCCAAGCAGCGCGCCGTCGAAGAGCGCCCGGCCCGTCGAACCGCCGGGGGCGGCCAGCACGTTGCGGGCGCGGTGGGCGAGACGCTGCGAGTATTCGAGCTGGCGCAGCTCGTCCGGCAGGCCGATCAGCACGTTGGAATCCGAGCCGACGCCGAAGCGGCCGCCATGAGCCATAAAATCCGGTGCCGGGAAGGTGCCGTCGCCGAGATTGGCCTCCGTCACCGGGCAGAGGCCGGCGATCGCCCCGGTCTTCGCCATGCCGCGCGTTTCGGCCTCCGTCATGTGCGTCGCGTGGATGAAGCACCAGCGGCCGTCGACCGCCTGGTTGTCGAGCAACCACTCCACCGGACGGCGGCCGGACCAGGCAATGCTGTCCTCGACTTCCTTGACCTGCTCGGAAATATGGATGTGGACCGGCGCATCGCCGGCCATGGCCACGACGTCGGCAAGCTCGTCCGGCGTGACGGCGCGCAGGCTGTGCGGGGCGACGCCGGTGATGCCGGCGGGCAGCGTATCGGTCAGCGCGCGGCAGCGCTCCAGCACTGCGCCATAGGACCGCCGGTCGTTGATGAAGCGGCGCTGGCCCTCGCCCGGCGCGGTGCCGCCGAAGCCGGCATGGGCGTAGAAGACGGGCAGCAGCGTCAGCGCGATGCCGGTCTCGGACGCCGCTGCGGCGATGCGCGCGGCCATTTCGGCGATATCGGCATAATGCCCGCCATCCTTGTCATGGTGCAGGTAATGGAATTCGCCGACGCGCGTATAACCAGCCTCCAGCATCTCGATATAGAGCTGGCCGGCGACCGCTTCCACATCGTCGGGCGTCATGGCGAGCGCGAAGCGGTACATGACGTTGCGCCAGCTCCAGAACGAATCGCTGCCGGGCCCACGGGTTTCCGCCAGTCCTGCCATACCGCGCTGGAAGGCGTGGCTGTGCAGGTTCGGCATGCCGGCGACGATGGTGTCGTGGCGCTCGTCGCCCGGCGCCGGCGCGGCACCGGTTTCGAGCGTCGCGATGCGGCCGTCCACGATGCCTATACGAACATCCCTCGCCCAGCCGCCCGTAAGCAGCGCCTGCCTTGCATGAATGACGGCCATGGCCCGTTCCTTCTCCCGATGGTGCATCCTGGCGCCGCGCCGGCAAATTGGCTCTTGCGCCTCTCATAATTATGTATATACATTATATTCATCACAGGGAAGAGGCAATCACGATGACGACACCGGAAAAGGACAGTCCCCGAGTCTGGCGCAATGCCAGGCTTGCGACGCTCAAGGAGAGCCTGCCGGACCTTGGTATCGTCGAAAACGGCGCGATCGCCGTCCGCGACGGCCGCATCGCCTTTGCCGGCCCCGAGGCCGAGCTTCCCGCAGAATTCTCCGCCGCGGAGGCCATCGACTGCGAGGGCCGCTGGATCACGCCGGGCCTCATCGACTGCCATACCCATCTCGTGCATGCCGGCGACCGCGCCCATGAATTCGAGCTGCGCCTTGCCGGCGCCTCCTATGAGGAGATCGCCCGGGCCGGCGGCGGCATCGTCTCCTCCGTCAAGGCGCTGCGCGCGGCGAGCGAGGACGAGCTGGTACGTCAGACCCTGCCCCGCCTCGACGCCCTGATCGCCGAGGGCGTGACGACGGTCGAACTGAAATCCGGTTACGGACTCGACACCGAGAACGAAGTGAAATCCCTGCGTGCTGCACGGCGCATCGCGGAGATGCGCGACGTCACCGTGCGCACCACCTTCCTCGGCGCCCACGCGCTGCCGCCGGAAATGAACGGCGACAAGACGGCCTATATCGACAAGGTCGTCGGCGAGATGCTGCCGGCCGTCGCGGCCGAAGGGCTTGCCGACGCCGTTGACGGCTTCTGCGAGGGCATCGCCTTCTCGCCGGAGGAAATGGCAAAGGTCTTCGACGCTGCGAAGGCGCATGGCCTGCCCGTAAAGCTGCACGCCGACCAGCTTTCCAACCTCCACGGCGCGGAAATGGCCGCCCGCTACGGCGCGCTGTCGGCCGACCACCTCGAATACACCGACGATGCTGGCGCGGCTGCCATGGCCAAAGCCGGCACCGTCGCCGTCATCCTGCCGGGCGCCTTCTACTTCATCCGCGAGACGAAGAAGCCGCCGGTCGATCTCTTCCGCAAGCACGGTGTCCGGATGGCTGTTGCGACCGATGCCAATCCCGGCACCTCGCCGCTGACCTCGCTGCTTCTTACCATGAACATGGCCGCGACCCTCTTCGGCATGACCGTCACGGAATGCATTGCCGGCACGACGCGCGAGGCCGCCCGCGCCCTCGGCCTCGTCGACGAGGTGGGAACGCTCGAGGCCGGGAAATGGGCCGATTTCGTCCTCTGGGACATCGGCCGGCCGGCGGAACTGGTCTACCGCATGGGGTTCAACCCCCTGCATGCCCGTATCCGCAGCGGACACTGATCCATTCAACAGGCAGCACAAGGCTGCATCGGGAACTGCACCATGACGATCACGCTCCATCCGGGCTCCGTGCCCCTCAAGACCCTTGAAACCCTCTACTGGACCGGCGAAGCCACCCGGCTCGACGCGTCCTTCGACGCGGGCATCGAGAAGGCCGCCGCGCGCATCGCGGAAATCGCCGGCGGCGACGAGCCGGTCTACGGCATCAATACCGGCTTTGGCAAACTCGCCTCCATCAAGATCGCGCCGGCCGATGTCGCGACCCTCCAGCGCAACCTGATCCTGTCGCATTGCTGCGGCGTCGGCAAACCGCTCGCCGAAAACATCGTGCGCCTCATCATGGCACTGAAGCTGGTCTCGCTCGGCCGAGGCGCGTCGGGCGTGCGCATCGAGGTCGTGCGCCTCATCGAGGCGATGCAGGCCAGGGGCGTCATCCCGGTCATCCCGGAACAGGGTTCCGTCGGCGCCTCCGGCGACCTCGCCCCCCTCGCCCACATGACGGCGGTGATGATCGGCGAAGGCGAGGCCTTTTATGCCGGCGAACGCCTTTCCGGCGGCAAGGCGCTGGAAAAGGCCGGCCTGAAGCCCGTCGTGCTTGCCGCCAAGGAGGGCCTTGCCCTCATCAACGGCACCCAGGTCTCGACCGCCCTGGCGCTGACCGGCCTCTTCCGCGCTCATCGTGCCGCCCAGGCCGCCCTCGTCACCGGGGCGCTTTCCACCGACGCCGCCATGGGTTCCTCCGCGCCGTTCCATCCGGATATCCACACGCTGCGCGGTCACAAGGGCCAGATCGACGCCGCCTCCGCGCTGCGCGCGCTGCTTGCCGGCTCCGTCATCCGCGAAAGCCACATCACCGGTGACGAACGCGTGCAGGATCCCTATTGCATCCGCTGCCAGCCGCAGGTCGACGGCGCCTGCCTCGATCTCCTGCGCTCGGCCGCCCGCACGCTCGAAATCGAAGCCAACGCCGTCACCGACAACCCGCTGGTCCTCTCCGACAACAGCGTCGTTTCGGGCGGCAACTTCCATGCCGAACCGGTCGCCTTTGCCGCCGACCAGATCGCCATCGCGACCTGCGAGATCGGTGCCATCGCCCAGCGCCGCATCGCGCTGCTGGTCGATCCCGCCCTCTCCTTCGGCCTGCCGGCCTTCCTCGCCAAGAAGCCGGGCCTCAATTCCGGCCTGATGATCGCAGAGGTCACCTCGGCCGCGCTGATGAGCGAGAACAAGCAGATGGCGCATCCGGCCTCGGTCGATTCGACGCCGACCTCCGCCAACCAGGAAGACCACGTCTCCATGGCCTGCCACGGCGCCCGCCGCCTGCTGCGCATGACGGAAAACCTCTCCGCCATCGTCGGTATCGAGGCGCTGACGGCCGCGCAGGGCATTGAGTTCCGCGCCCCGCTCGTCACCAGCCCGGAGCTGAAGAAGGTCGTCGCCGCGCTTCGCACCGTCGTCGCCACGCTGGAAGAGGACCGCTACATGGCGCCCGACCTTGCCGCCGCCAGCAGCTTCGTCTCCTCCGGCGCGCTCGCCGCCTCCGTCACCAAGGGCATCCTGCCGGTTCTGGAGGCCTGAGGTGGCACTGGTCGAAACCCGGCAGGGCACATCGCCCGTGATTCTCGCCTTCCCGCATACCGGCACGGATGTCCCGGCCGATATCTGGGAACGCCTGAACGACAACGGCCGTATCCTCGCGGATACGGACTGGCACATCGAGCGTCTCTATGCCGGCCTCCTGTCGGAGGTGACGACGGTGCGCGCAACCTTCCACCGCTATGTCATCGACGCCAACCGGGATCCCGATGGTGTCAGCCTCTATCCCGGCCAGAACACGACAGGCCTCGTTCCGGAAACGGATTTCGACGGCAAGCCGATCTGGAAGGACGGCGAGGCGCCGACCGAGGCGGACATTGCCTATCGGCTCGCCCATTTCCACGCGCCCTACCACGCGGCCCTTGCCGCCGAGATCGAGCGCGTCAAGGCGATCCACGGCGTGGCAATCCTCTATGATTGCCATTCTATCCGCTCGCTGATCCCCTTCCTGTTCGAAGGCCGGCTGCCGGATTTCAATGTCGGCACCGACATGGGCCGCACCTGCGCCAGGGAGATCGAAACGGCGACGTTCGAAATCTGCGCCAAGGCCGAAGGCTATACCAGCATCCTCAACGGCCGCTTCAAGGGCGGCTGGACGACGCGCCACTACGGCAGGCCGCAGACCGGCGTGCACGCCATCCAGATGGAGCTTGCGCAGGTCAGCCACCTTGCCACGGAAGCCCTGCCCTTCGCCCTCGACGAGGCGAAGGCCGCAAGACTGCGCATTCCCCTTCAAGACATCCTGAACCGTCTCGAGGCGCTTGCCTCCACCCTCACACGCTGATCCGGGAGAACCAGCCATGACCGACAATCCCCGCCACAACATCCGCGACGTCCGCGCCGCCACCGGCACCGAACGCACCGCCAAGAGCTGGCTGACCGAAGCGCCGCTGCGCATGCTGATGAACAACCTCGACCCCAACGTTGCGGAAAACCCGCATGAACTCGTCGTCTATGGCGGCATCGGCCGCGCCGCCCGCACCTGGGCCGATTTCGACAAGATCGTCGCGTCGCTGCGCGATCTGGAAGACAACGAGACGCTGGTCGTGCAGTCCGGCAAGCCGGTCGGTATCTTCCGCACGCACAAGGATGCCCCGCGCGTCCTTATTGCCAATTCCAACCTCGTGCCGCATTGGGCCACCTGGGACCATTTCAACGAGCTGGATAAGAAGGGCCTTGCCATGTACGGCCAGATGACGGCCGGCTCGTGGATCTATATCGGCAGCCAGGGCATCGTTCAGGGCACCTACGAAACCTTCGTGGAAGCCGGCCGCCAGCACTACAATGGCGACCTCAAGGGCAAATGGGTGCTGACCGGCGGTCTCGGCGGCATGGGCGGCGCCCAGCCGCTCGCCGCCGTCATGGCCGGCGCCTCGTGCCTTGCCGTCGAGTGCAACCCGGACTCGATCGATTTCCGCCTGCGCACCCGCTACATCGACGAAAAGGCCGACACGCTCGACGAGGCGCTTGCGATGATCGACCGCTGGACGAAGGCCGGCGAAGCCAAGTCCGTGGGCCTTCTCGGCAACGCCGCCGAAATCCTGCCGGAAATGGTCCGCCGCGGTATCCGCCCCGACATGGTCACCGACCAGACCTCCGCCCACGACCCGATCAACGGCTACCTGCCGAAGGGCTGGACGATGGCCGAATGGAAGGCCAAGCGCGAAAGCGATCCGAAGTCCGTCGAAAAGGCCGCCCGCGCCTCGATGCGCGAGCACGTCGAAGCGATGATCGCCTTCCAGGACATGGGCATCCCGACCTTCGACTACGGCAACAACATCCGCCAGGTCGCCAAGGAAGAAGGCCTCGAAAACGCCTTCGCTTTCCCCGGCTTCGTTCCGGCCTATATCCGCCCGCTGTTCTGCCGCGGCATCGGTCCGTTCCGCTGGGCCGCCCTTTCGGGCGATCCGGAGGACATCCGCAAGACCGACGCCAAGGTCAAGGAACTGCTGCCCGACAACAAGCACCTGCACAACTGGCTCGACATGGCCGCCGAGCGCATCGCCTTCCAGGGTCTGCCGGCGCGCATCTGCTGGGTCGGCCTCGGTGACCGCCACCGCCTCGGCCTCGCCTTCAACGAGATGGTCAAGAACGGCGAACTGAGCGCGCCCATCGTCATCGGCCGCGACCACCTCGATTCGGGCTCCGTCGCCTCGCCGAACCGCGAGACGGAAGCGATGAAGGACGGTTCGGACGCCGTGTCTGACTGGCCGCTGCTCAATGCCCTGCTCAACACCGCCTCGGGCGCGACCTGGGTGTCGCTCCATCACGGCGGCGGCGTCGGCATGGGCTTCTCGCAGCACTCGGGCGTCGTCATCTGCTGCGACGGCACGGATGAGGCGGCCGAGCGCGTCGGCCGCGTTCTCTGGAACGATCCGGCGACCGGCGTCATGCGTCACGCCGATGCCGGCTACGACATCGCGCTCGACTGCGCCCGCGAAAAGGGCCTGCGCCTGCCAGGCATTCTCGGCAACTGATGCTTGTCGCCCGAAGCTGTGCAGCGGTTCTGGGAGAACGACATGCATAACGGAGCCCGCCTCCTGCGCAACAGCGACCATCGCCGCATGCCGTGGAAGAACGGCGGCGGCGAGACGGTCGAGGTGATCGTCCATCCGGAAGGCGCCAGCCTTTCGGATTTCGGCTGGCGCGTCAGCATGGCGACGGTGGCGAGCGACGGGCCGTTTTCGGTCTTCCCCGGCATCGATCGCACCCTGGCCGTCCTTTCCGGTGACGGAATGGCGCTTTCCATCGAGGGGCTCGGCGACAAGCTGCTGACGCCGGTCTGCGCGCCCCTCGCCTTTCCCGCCGATGCACCGACGACCGCCCGGCTGACGGGCGGCCCCATCACCGACCTCAACGTGATGACACGGCGGGGCGCCTTCCGGCATTCGCTGACGCACCAGGTTGCGGAAGGGGCCAGAGCGCTTCGCGAGACCACGGGGAAACGCCTGCTGCTGGCGCTTTCGCCGCTCGGTGTTTCCACCACCGAGGGCTTGATCGGCCTTCACCCGCTCGACGCCCTCGTGTTCGATGGCGCGCAGAAGGCGGAGGTGATCCCGACGGGTGAGAAGGCGGCTTTCTATCTGGTAGAAATCACGCCCGTCTGAGCCATCGGCGCAAGCGAATTCCTTGTTCGCCTCCCTGCGGAGTGCTACCTCCCGGCACAACGATTTTTGCCGGGAGACATTTTCATGAGACATCGCAAATTCGGCCGCACGGGTTTCACCACCACGGATATCGGCTTCGGCGCCTGGCAGATCGGCGGCGCCTGGGGTGATGTCAGCGAGGCGGACGGCCGCGCCGCCCTCAACGCCGCGCTCGATGCCGGCATGTCCTTCATCGACACAGCCGACGTCTATGGCGACGGCCGCTCGGAAAAGATCATCGCCGACGTGCTGAAGGGCCGCGGCGGCCAGCGCCCGATGGTGGCCACCAAGGCCGGTCGCCGGCTTTCCCCGCATGTCGCCGATGGCTATACCAAGGAAAACCTCGAAGGCTTCATCGATCGCAGCCTGAAGAACCTCGGCGTCGAACGCCTCGATCTCGTGCAGCTGCATTGCCCGCCGACGGAGGTCTACTACCGGCCCGAGGTCTTCCATGCGCTGGAAGAGATAAAGACCGCCGGCAAGATCGCCAACTACGGCGTCAGCGTCGAGAAGGTCGAGGAAGCGCTGAAGGCGATCGAATATCCCGGCGTCGTCAGCGTGCAGATCATCTACAACATGTTCCGTCAGCGCCCGGTGCAGCTCTTCTTCCGGGAAGCCGCCCGCCGTCAGGTCGCCGTCATCGCCCGCGTGCCGCTGGCAAGCGGTCTGCTCTCCGGCAAGATCACGCGCGACACCGCCTTTGCCGCCGACGATCATCGCAACTTCAACCGCCAGGGCGATGCCTTCGACGTGGGCGAGACCTTTGCCGGCGTGCCCTTCGAGACCGGCCTGCAAGCTGTCGAGGAAATCCGCGCCCTGGTGCCCGCCGGCACCGCGATGGCCGCCTTCGCGCTGCGCTGGATCCTGATGGCCGACGCGGTCAGCGTCGTCATTCCCGGTGCGCGCAATGCCGCGCAGGCAGAGGCCAATGCCCGGGCTGCAGGCCTTCCGGCAATTTCGGAAGACGTGATGGAAGCAACGCGCGAGGTCTATTACCGGCTCATCGCGCCCCATGTGCACGATCGCTGGTAAGGAAAATCCGGAGAGTCTCGCGCATCAACTGAAATGATAGCCGACATCATGGCTATCTATTTCGTTTATGCGCGAGGCCGCGCTACCGTTCCCTATCGGTCACAATCACAACAGGGGAACGACCATGAAGAAAATGCTGCTCGCGCTGGCTCTCGCAGGCTCCACGCTGCTTTCCGCCCCGGCTTTTGCCGAGACGCTGAAGATCGGCACGGAAGGCGCCTACCCGCCCTTCAACTTCCAGGATTCCGCCGGCAAGCTTGGCGGCTTCGACGTGGAAATCGGTCTTGCGCTCTGCGAGAAGATGAAGGTCGAATGCGAGGTGGTGGCACAGGACTGGGACGGTATCATTCCCGGCCTCGTCGCCAAGAAGTACGACATGATCATCGCCTCGATGTTCATCACCGAAGAGCGCAAGAAGCAGGTCAACTTCACCGACCCCTACTATCTTGCCGCCATGACCCATGCGGCGCCGAAGAATTCCGGCATCACCGATTTCACCAATGAAGGCATGAAGGGCAAGACGATTGGCGCCCAGTCCGGCACCACGCAGGCCGATTTTGCCGCCGCCGTCTATCCGGATGCGGACATCAAGCTCTATCCGACACAGGACGAGGTCAATCTCGACATGGCGAACGGCCGCCTCGACGTGCAGGTCGGCGACATGATCCCGCTGCTCGACTGGGTCACCAAGAACGACGACGGCAAGGCCTGCTGCGAGCTGATCGGCGAGCCGATCACCGACAAGAAGTTCGTCGGCGAAGGCGTCGGCATTGCCGTGCGCCAGGAAGACAACGACCTGCGCGAAAAGCTGAACGCCGCGTTGAAGGCCATCCGCGAGGACGGCACCTACAAGAAGATCAACGACAAGTATTTCTCCATCGACATCTATACGATGAAGTAAGCCAACCTCTTCCGCGTTGTGGTCAGGCTCGACTGGACCATGACGCGGCAGCGGATGGGACGATGTGGACATCAGACTGAGGCGGCTTCGGCCGCCTCTTTCGTTTTCGGGATCAAGGTAAGAAACGGAAGGGGCTCCCGCCCCGAGCGCCATTTATGGGTCGCGTAAAAAAGGCTTCGCCTTCTCCCTCGTCCGCCGGCCTGACCAGAAACGGATAGGGATCCAGCGCCCGCCGCGGGCGAAACTCCATCCGCGCCGCCACCCCGTCCGCCAGGAGGCCATCGAGATACGCCCCCGCGAGGCCGCTGGTGCTAAACCGTTCCCACATCACGTTTTTCCCCTTCATTCGCGATGGGCAATGCGCCAGCCTGCTTTTTGGTTCCGCGAAAAACCCGGCGCGCCGATCACATTTCGACGGTTCCAAGACCCGCCTCCCCTTGCCTTTGTCGACGCCGTGGCCGTAGCTACACGCATGCCGATCAACCGCCTTGAACGCTTCGCCCACAATCTTGACTGGAACCTCCTGCGCACCTTCGTGGTCGTGGTCGAGGAGGGCTCGATCACGCGGGCGGCGAACCGTCTGCTGCTGCAGCAGCCGGCTGTCAGCATGGCGCTGAAGCGACTGGAGCAATCGGTCGGCCACCGGCTGATCGACCGAAGCCCCGGCCGTTTCGAGCTGACCGAGGCCGGCGAGCGGCTGCATGCGCTCTGCCACGATATCTTTTCCGCCATCGTGCGCCTGCCGGAGGCCATGCAGCCCTCCGGCGAGGACATTTCCGGCCACATCACCATCCATGCGGTCAGCCATGCGATGAACCCGGCCTGGGACAGGGCGATCGCCGATTTCTTCCGGCTGCACCCGCGCGTCACCGTGGGTGTGACGGTGGAAACGACGACCGACGTCATCCGCTCGGTGGAGCGCGGCGTCGCGACGCTCGGGCTCTCGGACGGCATCATACCGGAGGGCCTCGACAAGGCCCCCTTCTGCTACGAGCGCTACGCGCTCTATTGTGGCCGCGGGCACCGGCTGTTCGGCATGCTGGATGCCCGGCTGGAGGACCTGCGCGGCGAACCCTATGTCAGCTTCCTCGCCGACGTTTTGGGCGGGCCGCATATGGGGCCGGTGACGGCGGTGCGCGCCATCGGCTCCTTCGGCCAGCAGGTGCGGGCGCTCGCCTTCAATGTCGAGGAGGTACTGCGGCTCGTCGTCGCCAATGCCGGCATCGGCATGCTGCCGGTGCATCTCACCGGTGCCGCGCTGACGGCCGGCGAACTCTGGCAGCTACCGCCCTATGACGACCTGCCGGTGGCCGAGACCTTCCGTATCACCAATCCCGGTTCCGCGCTCAACCCGGCCGAGCGGGCCTTCCTCGCCCATATGGCGGATGTGCCGCCCTGGCGCTGGGGCGAGCCACATCAATACGGATGATAGCCACTTTCATCGCTATAAATTTGAAGAATGCCGACGGCTTGCTTAGGCAGGAGGAAAGGGTTCACAGCGGAGGCAGGCCATGCGGACATTCGACATCGCGATCATCGGCGGCGGCATTGCCGGCCTTTCGCTCGCCTATTTCCTGAGCCCGTTCCGCTCCGTCGTCGTTCTGGAGCAGGAAGGCGCGCTCGGCTATCACAGCACCGGCCGCTCGGCGGCGGAGTTCACGCTGCGGGACAATGCACCGCTGGTGAATGCGCTCGCCCGCGCCAGCCATGATTTCCTGATGCAACCGCCCGAGGGGTTTGCCGACGTACCGCTGCTCATAGAGCGGGGCAGCATCATCCTTGGCACGGCGGAGAAGACGGCACTGGTGCGCGCACGCTTCGAGGCGGCCAAAGCGCTCGGCGTGGCGGTGGAGTGGCTGGACGAAGCCGCGATGCTCGCCCGTGCGCCAATGCTCGACCCGGCCTATGCAGCGGCCGCCTATTTCGACCCCGACTACTGGGATATCGAGGTGGACGCCCTGCTGCAGGCCTATGCCCGCCACGCCCGGCGCAACGGCGCACAGATCCTCGAAGGGCAGACGTTCTCCGGTGCCCGGCGGGCCGCGGGCGCATGGCGAATCGAGACCAGTGGAGACACCATATCGGCCGGCGCGCTGGTGAACGCTGCCGGCGGCTGGGCCGATGCGGTGGCCACGCTTTCAGGCGTCGCCCCCGCCGGCATCGTGCCGCACCGCCGCACGGCCATCACCGTCGACCTGCCCGGGGGCATCGACGCGAGCCGCCTGCCTGAAATCAACGAGATCGAGGAACTGTTCTATTTCAAGCCGGAGGGAGGCCGCCTGCTCGCCTCGCCGGCCGACGCCACGCCCTGCGAGCCGGCGGACGTGCAGCCGGAAGAGCTCGATATCGCCTATGCCGCCCATTATGTCGAGGAAGTGACGACGCTCAGCGTGCGCCGCGTCTTCAAGAGCTGGGCCGGCATGCGCAGCTTCTCCGCCGACCGCCTGCCCGTCATCGGTCCGGCGAAAGACGAGCCATCCTTCTTCTGGCTCGCCGGACAGGGCGGCTACGGCATCCTGACCTCGCCCGCCCTCGGCAGCCTTTCCGCCGCCCTCCTCACCGGAAGCTCCATGCCCGAACCCCTCGCGCGCGAAGGCATAACGGCGGATACGTTCAGCCCCTCCCGCTTCTCCTGAAACGAAACGGGCGCCCCAGGGGCGCCCGCTTTGGTCTTAGGCTTCGGTTGCCGGCGTCGTTGCCGAACCGGGCGCCCGCGCGGTATCGCGATCCTTCCACCAGCGGCTGAGGAAGAGCAGGATCGGGCCGCCGATATAGATCGACGAGGTCGTTGCGACGATCACGCCGAACAGCATCGGCCAGGCGAAGGGCTTGACCGTGTCGCCGCCCCAGATCGCCATCGGCAGCAGCGAGGCCGCGACGGCAACCGAGGTGAAGATGCATCGCATGATCACCTGGTTGATCGAGAGATCGATAAGGTCCGAGAAGGGCATCGACTTGTACTTGCGCAGGTTTTCTCTCATGCGGTCGTACACGACCACCTTGTCGTTGACCGAGTAGCCGATCAGCGTCAGCACGGCGGCGATGGCCGTCAGGTTGAAGTCGATCTGCATCAGCGAGAAGAAGCCGATCATCTTGGTGATGTCCAAGAGCAGCGTCGCGATGGCGCCCACGGCGAAGTGCCACTCGAAGCGCCACCAGATGTAGATCAGGATCGCCAGCATGCCGAGGCCGACGGCGAGGAAGCCGGAGCGGGCAAGCTCGGTGCTGACCGTCGGGCCGACCACTTCCGTACGCTCGAAGCTGGCGTCCGGGATCACTTCGGCGACGCCGTCGCGGATCTTCTGGAGCGCTGCGGTCTGCACCTCTTCGCCGCCCGGCTGGCGCTGGACGCGCACGAGGACGGACGTGCCCTGGCCGAATTCCTGCAGGGCCACTTCACCGAGATTGAGGCCCTCCATCTTCTCGCGCAGCGGGGCAAGGTTGATCGGCGTCTTCGACGTCGCTTCGACCTGGATGCCGCCGACGAAGTCGATGCCGTAGTTGAGGCCCGGCGTGAAGAACAGGATGACCGAGCTGATCGAGATGAAGGCCGACATGCCGATCGCGATATAGCGGCCACGCATGAAGGAGAAGCTCGGGATCGCCCAGACCTTGCCGAAGATCGAATGGATGTCGATCCTCTTCATCTTGCGGCGGATGACCACCTCGCGCATCAGGAGGCGCACGAAGGTGATCGACGTGAACATCGAGATCGCAAGACCGATGATCATGGTGATGGCGAAGCCACGCACCGGACCGGAACCGAACATGAAGAGCAGGATCATGCCGACCATGGTCGTCATGTTGCCGTCGACGATGGTGGCATAGGCCTTGTTGAAGCCCACATCGAGCGCCTTCATGGCCCCCGCCCCGGCCGCCGTTTCCTCTCGGATACGCGCGTTGATCAGGATGTTGGCGTCAACGGCCATGCCGATGCCGAGGATGATGCCGGCGATGCCGGGCAAGGTGAGCGTCGAGCCGAGAAGACCGAGAAGACCGATCGTCAGAACGGTATGCAGCACGAGGCCGAGGTTGGCGATGAGACCCCACGAGCCGTAGAGCACCTGCATCAGCACCACGACGGCGGCAAGGCCGGCGAGACCCGTGTAGAGACCCATGCGGATCGAGTCCGAACCGAGGTTCGGCCCGACGGTGCGCTCCTCGATGATGGTGAGCGGAGCCGGCAGCGCGCCGGAGCGCAGCAGCGCCGAAAGGACGGTCGCTTCCTGCGGGTTGAAATTGCCGGAGATCTGGCCCTGGCCGCCGATGATCGGCTCGCGGATGACCGGCGCCGTCAGCACCTTGCCGTCGAGAACGATGGCGAAAGGCTTGCCGACATTGGCCTGGGTGATTTCCGCGAACTGGCGCGCGCCCGTCGAATCGAAGCTGAACGAGACGATCGGCTCGTTGGTACGCTGGTCGAAGCCGGCCTTGGCATCCGCAAGGCGATCGCCCGAAATGGCGACGCGCTCTTCCACGGCATACTTGCCGGGATCGTTGGCGCCGGGCAGGATCATCACGCCGCGCGGGGCGACGCTGTTCGGATCCACCGTCTGGTCGACCATGTGGAAGCTCATCTGCGCGGTCGAGCCGAGCAGCTGGCGCAGGCGCGTCGGATCCTGCAGGCCAGGCAGCTGGACGAGAATGCGGTCGCCGCCCACGCGCTGGATCAGCGGTTCGGCAACGCCGACCTGGTCGACGCGTCGACGGATGATTTCAAGGCTCTGCTCGACGGCGGCCGACATGCGCTCGTTGATGCCGGCTTCCGTCAGCGTGACGTTGATCAGGTTGCCGCTGGTGGCGACATCGATATCGGCGCTGCCGGCGGTGAAGCCGAGCGTCGTCGTCGGTGTCGCGAGCTTGCGCACTTCCGGCAGAATCTTGTCGAGCGTCGCCTGGTCGGGCAGCGTGATCGTCAGCGTGGTGCCGCTGAGGCGGGCGGCCGAGGCGCGCTCGCCGGCAGTTCGCAGAATGGCGCGCGTATCGTTCAGCAGCACGTCCATGCGCGCTTTGCGCAGCGCCGCGGCATCGACCTCCAGAACGAGATGCGAGCCGCCCTTCAGGTCGAGGCCGAGCGTGACGGGATTGGCGGGCAGGTAGCTCCCGAATTTGGCTTGCTGTTCGGACGTCAGCACGTTGGGCACGGCCGCGAGCACCCCGAAGAGGATGATCGCGATATAGACCAACAATGCCCATTTGGAGGTTTTCATGGGTTTGTTCCATCTAGACTGCCGGACGGGCGCGACAGGAAGTCGGCGCCGTCCGCGGGAATCGGAATTTCGAACGAATGGCGCGGCGTGCAGAGACGCCACAGGGCCTCAGGCGGCAAGGACCGGAGGCGCACGGCTGCGGAAGGATGCCGGGCCCAGGCGGAGGGGCGCCGCATCGTCGACAGCGACAAAGACCACCGAAACAGAGGTCTCGAAGGGGTAGAGCACGACACCGGCGCCCGGGACGAGTGCCTTGCCGGCAGCATCGCCTTCCGGCAGGCCGCTCTTGGCCTTGGCGACCCGCCGTTCGGCATGGCCGCTTGCCGGGAACCACAGTTCATCGCCGGTCGCCGAGAGCGGCGATGGCGCGACGCCGCCTTCGGCGGCTGCCCGCGGCGGGTGGCCAGCATCATTTGCGCTGCCAGGAAGGGAGAATTGCGAGAGGAACAGGGTGACGAGCAGCACGAGGAAGCCGACGGGCGCAAAACCCCGCTCCCAGATCGTCGCTTCTCTGCCGGTCCTCAACGTCATACCCGTCCGTTTCTTCAGGGCGGAGCGCCGCGCGAAGCAGGCTTCGCAGCAATGCCGATGGTGCGCCAAGAACCACTTACCATCGGCCAAGTCAAGTTTTGACCGTAACGCTTCCTTTACACTTCGACGTTTCAGGCCTCACAATTCATGGATCGTGACGTCAGGGCAGGCCTTTTTCGCGAGGTCGCAGAGATGCTCGTGATGGGTCAGGTAGATCACCTGCCCGCCCGTCGCCATCGCACCCATCACCGTCAGGGCATTGAGCGCACGCCGGTCGTCGAAGGTTTCCATGATGTCGTCGGCGATGAAGGGCACGATCTCGCGACTGGCGGCGATCTCGTGATAGCCCGCAACGCGCAGCGCCAGATAGAGCTGGAAGCGCGTGCCCTTGGAGAGGTCCTTCGCAAGCTTCGAGCCGCCCGGGGCGGCGTTGACGACGAGGAACTCGCTGTCCTTTTCGAGGATCGTCGACAGGCCGGTATATTCGCCCGCCGTGATGTCGCGGAACGTCCGCGAGGCGCGTTCCATCATCGCGCTGCGGTGACGCTCGCGGTAGAGTCGCAGAGCCTGTTCCGCCGCCAGAATGCCGGCGCGCGTCGCCAGATAGCGGCGCGACTTCTCCGCAAGCTCGATCAGCACCGTGCGCCGCCGTTCCTCCAGCGCCGCCGCCGCATCGCTGCCGGCGACCTTAGCCAGCGCCTCCTCCGCCCGGGCGCGCAGAAGGTGCTGCTCCTGCACCGCGCGGTCGAGCTCCTCGAGCCGTGCGGAAAGGTCTCCCCTTTCCGCGGAAAGCTGGTCGTCATCGACCGCCGAGAGCAGCGCCTCGGCTTCATCGACCGTTTCCGTGTGCAGCTGCTGGGCGAGATCACGCCCGACATCCTGGACGCGCGCCAGAATGTCGTCGCGCTTGCGATAGGCTTCGATGAGAAGATCCGCCTCCGCAAGCGTGTCGCAGCCAAGGACGGAATAGACCTCCGCGAGCCGCGCGGTAAGCACCGCACGACGCTCGTCCAGTGCACCCTCCTCCTCGGCAAGGCGCAGCCCCGCCTTGTCGATCGCCTCGCGCCGCTGGCGCACCGCTGTCGCCGCGGCAAGCCGCCGGCCGAAGGCTGCGACGGTGGAAAGCGGGTCCTCATTGTCGAACGGCTCGGACAGACGCTCGGCAAGGCGACGGGCGTGGCCGGCATAATCCTGCTGGTCCCGGCGCATGCCGGCGATGCGGTGATCGAACTCCCCGCGCCGCTCGACATTCTGGGCGAGCGTCTGCAGCGCCGGAAGGAGGGCGCCGACGCGCTCCAGGACGACGGGCGCGTCCGGCCCGGCGAGCCAGGTGCCGGCGATGTCCCGCTCCCAGGCCTCCTGCCATGCGCCAAGTGCCGCCGTGGCGTCTTCCGCGGCCTTGCCGCGCATATCAATATCGGCCTTCAGACGGGCAAACTGCACGGCCGCAGAATTCCGCCGGGCCTCGGCGGCCTTCAGCGCCTCCAGCCGGTCCTCGGCAAGGAACAACGCTTCATCGAAGGGGCTGTCCTCGGCCAGCGCTTCAACCAGTAGGGCCGCCAACCGCGCCAGCACGTCGCGCCTCTCCCTTTCCACGAGATCGGCTTCCACGGTGCGCTGCGCAAGCCCGCCGATGGCATCCAGCGCCGCCGCCCGCCGCTCCAGCCAGCCGGCCATGTCCGCCAGCGTCGTCCCCTCAGGCAGGCCGAGGCGCGCGGCAAGCGACGACACCTGACCTTCGACTTCCGCCCGCACCTCGGACAGACGGGTCCCTTCACCGGCAAGGGTCTCCAGCCGCGCCGTGCCTTCCGCGATCGTCCGTTCGAGAAGGCGCAGCTCCGAAAGGCGGTCGGCATTGCGCAGGCGCGCATCCGAAGCCTTGTCATCCGCGCGCATCGCCTGCTCGAAGGCATCGGCAGAGCCGCTGTCGAGCGTGCCGGCATGCCTCTGCCAGGCCGCATCCCGCAGGGCCCGCAGATGGCCGGCATGTTCTTCGCCCGCCGCACCGGTCGCCTTTTGAAGCGCCCCGAGCGTTGCACGGGCAGAGGCGACCTCCAGCTCCAGCGCGGCAACCTGCTCGCGTTGACGGTGCAGGGCCTCATCGGCCGATTCATGTCGTTTGCGCAAACCCTCCATATCGCCAGGCGATGGCGCAGCCACGGCCTCCAGGCTCGCCGCGGTGCCGGACCAGGGAGCAAGACGCGCCATCGCACCATCGGCATCCTGCCGAGCCAGCGCGACGAGGCGACGGGCCTCGCGCAAGCGCGCCGAAAGGTCGCCGGACCGCGCAGCGCGCAGGGCTGCGGCGAGCGAGGACTGACGCGCCGCGTCCGCCTGCACGTCCTCGTCCGAAATGGCGCCCGCCTCGTCTCCCATGGCGGCAAGCGCCCGCTCGGCCTCGGCACGCTCGCGAAGCGCCGTCGCGGCGCGTTCGGCAAGCGCCGACCGTCGGGACAGGAGGGCGGCAAGCTTTTCGCCAAGGCCCAAAGGCAGCAGAATGCCCGCCGGGTCGGCATCCGCAGCAAGGCCGAACGCGGCGAGGCTTGTCCCGATGGAAACGGCAACCCGGTCCCGTTCCGCCTCGCGGACAGCAAGGTCCATCGCCGCGGTGCGGAAGCGGGCCTCGAGCGCGGAACCGGCAAGCGCGGTGATATCGCCTGCGGCCGCCAGAACGGCCTCGTCCTCAGGCAGCTCCGCCAGCTCCTCGGAAAAATGCAGGCGCTCCCCCTCCATGCGCGCCGCGCGGGCAGCGATTTCCGCCTCCTCGCGCGCCAGTTCGCCGGAGAGCGAACGCCAGCTGGTCGGCGGAGAATCGCCCAGATCGAAGGCGCCGAGCTCGGTACGCAAAGCCCGCAGGCGCCGAAGGTAAGGCAATGCGGAAAGGCAGCGCTCCACCTGCGCCAGCGCGGCGCGCACCTCGGTCCGGGCGGCCGTCATCTCGCCGTGCCGCTCGACAGCGGCGTCGCGGTCGCGCACCAGCAGGCCGTAATCGCGGGCGGCGACATCAAGCGCCTTGCGCTCGGCCGCCAGCGTCTCGATATCCGCCTTGAGCCCTGAGAGTCCGTGCTTGCGGCCGGAGGGACGATAGAACTCGTCGGCCTCCGCCTTCAGCGCCGCAAGACCCGTGGCCATGTCGGAAAGACCGGAGCTGGCGGAAAAGAGCATCGACCCCAGCTCGCCCTCGCTCTTCAGGATGTCCTCGCCGCCCCTCTCGATGCTCTCGTCGTCGAGCGAGAACATGGTGCGATAGGCGTTGCGATCCATGCCGCCGAGCACGGCGGCAAAGAGCGTCTCCGGCAAGGGCCGGTCATCGGCGGTGACGAGCGAGGCCTGGTTGCGCTTCAGGCGGTAGGCCTCGTGGCGCTCGGCACCGACGGAGAACTGCCCGCCGACGCGCATCAGGGCATAGGGATGCAGGAAGCCGTAGGCGCTGGATTTCTCGATGCCGAAAAGCAGGTCGAGATAGGCGGAAAAAAGCGTCGACTTGCCCGCCTCGTTCGGGCCGTAGACAAGATGGAAATCCGGCTTGCCCGGCGTGGCCGTACCGAAATCGAGGCTGCGGTCGGTAAATTTTCCGTAGCGGACGAGGTCCAGGCGATCGAGACGCATCGGCTAGCCCCCCGCCCCTTCGCCGCCAAGGCGGGCGAGAACGGCATCGGCCCCTCGCAGGGCGAGGTCGCGCAGCAGGGCCTCCTCCGCCGCTTCGTCCACGGCCAGCAGGCCGCGCGCCTCCTTCGGCAACTGGCGCAGGAGATCGCCCAGCGTCTCGCGCAACTCTTCACGGTAGGCATGGCTTTCGATGACGTCCTCGCGCATCAGACGGGACATCTCCGTGAGCGGACCGGCATCGGCACCCGCCGCGGCAAGCGGCATGGAAACGGAAAGCTCCACCGCCTCGATCCAGCATTCGCCGAGCGAGGCGGCAACGTTCTGCAGCTCGGCGGTGAGCAGATCCTCGTCGCGGCGCAGGCGCCAGGAAAGCGGTGTGGCGCCGTCAAGCGCAAGGCGTGCGACGAGATGGGCGCCGCGTGCTTGCGCCCTCGCCTCGGCCAGCACGGCTTCGACGCGGTCAAGCATGCCGTGCCAGTCTTCGATACCAGAGAGATCGACGGAAAGCCGCTCGAACACCGCGACCGCGACCGGATGCATCTCGCAGGTGATCGTGCCGTCGTCCTCGATGGTGGCGAGCGTGATGCCTTTGGGGCCACCTTCGTTGATGTCGCGGCCCTGCGGATTGCCGGGCATGACGATCCACGGTTTTTCGAGATGCACCCGCCGCTGGTGGATGTGCCCAAGCGCCCAGTAATCGAAGCCGTGCGCGGCAAGATCGGCTATGCCGACAGGTGCATAGGGATCGTGGCGACTCGCACCGGCCAGGCTGGTGTGCATGAGGCCGATGTTCACCGCATCTGGCACGGGTGCGCGAAAACTCGGCAGCAGCGATGCCGGGGCATGGGGGTTGGCAAAGCTGATGCCGTGGACGTGGATCTCGCGGCCACTCGCCAGCACGCCGGCCTTCACCGGCTTTCCGCGGCCATCGAAGACGTGCACGTTCGGCGGAAAGGTAAGTTCGCGGGTGATCTGCGACTGGGCGTCGTGATTGCCGCGGATGAGGAAGACGCGGATGCCGGCCGCATCCAGCCGGCGCATCTGGCCCATCAGGAAGAGCGCCGTCGCCATGGAGGTCTGCGAACCGTCATAGAGGTCGCCGGCGATGATGAGGGCATCGACCGCTTCGGTGATCGCAAGATCGACGATACGCTCCAGCGCCTTGCGTGTCGCTCCGCGCACCAGTTCGCCAAGCGCGGCATTGCGCAGAGCGAGCGATGTCAGGGGCGAATCGAGATGGAGATCGGCGGTGTGAATAAAGCGGAACGGCATGGCCGGACAATCGCTTTCCCCTTCCTCCGGGTCAATGCTTGGCGCCCCGCAGCCAAGGTTATGCAGGAGAGAAATCGTCTCACCCCGAAAATTCCGGGAAAGGGCAGGAATAACGCTCGCGACCTGACCGTTCGCATTTACAGAGATCGTTCAATATCTATGATCAAATTATCCGAAAACCTTCGTGATCATTTGACATGGTCCCTCATAATACCTATATTTCCCCTCATGAGTAGCACGATAGAAATTTCCCAGGGCATGTTCAAACTCTACCATCAGGTGAGCCGCCTGGTGAACGAGTGCATGATGGATGAAGGCGTGTCGCTTGCCCGCAGCAAGTTCCTGCTTCTTCTGGAATGTCAGGGCCCGCAGCGTTCGACGGACATCGCCTGCGCGCTCGGTTTCGCGCCCCGCACGGTGACGGAAGCGATCGACGGCCTCGAGCGGGACAAGCTGGTCAAGCGCGAGCCGGACCCGAAGGATCGGCGTGCCAAGATCGTCTCGATCACGGACATGGGCCGCACGGTGATCTCCGCCGCACAGCAGCCACAGCACAAGATGATCGAGGCGATCTTCGCGGTGCTGACCGAAGACCAGAAGCAGCACCTCAAGGACATCATCGGCTGCCTCAGCGAGAAGACCGAGGAATTGCAGCGCGAACGGGACAAGGTCGAAGGCGACACCGCTGCAGCGCCCATGCGCCCCCTGCGGGCCGTCGGCTAAGCCGGACGGCAACGGAAAACGGAAGAAGGCCGGGATTTCACGATCCCGGCCTTCTTTGTCTTAAGCGTTCAGCGTCCTCCCCTGCCCGCTCCCTTCCCCCCAATAAGCGGGGAGAAGGTGAAAGCAAGAATGGACGGCCCGCGGAGCTTACATGGCGTTCATCGGGCCTATGCCGAAAAACAGCGTCTCACCCGAGGAACCATCCACGCCGTCATTGTCGGTCATGACGAAGCCATTGCCGGCGGCGTCGATGGCAAAGCCTTCGACCTTGTCGACGACGAAGCCGTTGGTGGCGCCCTTCAGGTCCGGGATGAGGTCACGGACCTCTTCCTTCTTGACGACAGGCAGTTCACCGCCGAGTGCGGCCGGCTTCAGATCGGCAAGCGCCACGCGGTACAGCTTCTTCAGCTTGGCCGCCTGGCCGATCAGGTTGTCGCGCTCGATGATATAGGCATGGTCGCCGCTGACGGTGATTTCGGAAAGGCCGACCCAGCCGCTTTCAGTTTTTTCGAGCGGATAGCGCACAGCGCCCCATTCCTCGGAGGACGGCTTGTAGGAGACGAGCTTCACGAAACCCTTCTCGTCGTCACCCCATTCACGCTGCATGGCCATCCACAGCACCTTGTCATCGCCTTCGCCGACGCTGGTGATGCCTTCGAAGCCGAAGCGCTTCTCGCCGGCGCGCAGCGCGGCGGGAATGGCGATTTCCTTCTGGATCTCGCCCTTTTCGTTCACATGGATGATGGCATGGCCGACGAGCTTGTCGGCATCGCCCTCGTTGGCAAGCCAGAAACCGCCCTCGCCATCCGGCGTCAGGCCCTCGCTGTCGAGCTTCTGGGCGGCGGCACCGTTGCGGGTAATGCGCAGCGCATCGACGATCTTCCCCGGCTTCGCGGTGGCGTCGATCGTGAAGATCGTCGGCTGCGAGGCGTAGAAGGAATCGTTGACGGCATAGAGCATGCCCGGCTTGTCCTTGACCGGTGCGAGGCCCGAGAGGGCGCCGAAGCCGATCAGTTCGCCATCCTTTTCGGTGGAGACGATCTGCGGATAGGCAGCTTCGCCTTCGGCACGCTCATAGATCATGACATGCGAGCGGGCGCCGCCGTCCTCCACGAGATCGGTCTCGTTGGCGGTCACGAAGAGATTGCGGTTCGGGATGGCGACGGCCCCTTCCGGGCCAACGCCCGAGGGCAGCAGCTGGAGAAGCGCGGGCTCGGCGCCGGTATCCTTGTAGACACCGACGATCGAGGCGCGCTCGGCGAGCACGAAGAACAGGTTGTCATCGCCGAACTTGGCGGCTTCCATGCCTTCCGGCTCGACGCCCTTCTTGTTGCGCTTGTCCGGATAGTGGCCGATCTTGGCAATCTCGCGCTCGAAGGCCGCGCCGTTCTCGTAGAGGACCTTGCCCTGCTTGTCGAAGATGGTGAAGCCGCGGGCGCCACCCTTCCAGTCGCCCTCATTGGCGACGACCAGGCGGTTGTCGTCCAGCCACTTCACGGCATCGGGCTCGCGCGCCACGTCCTTCATCTCGCCGGTGAATTTCAGCGCACCGTCCTTCTTGGTGTCGATGCCTTCAAGGCTGACCGTACCGGCGGAGAAGTGGCTCTTTACCGTGCCGGCCTTGCCGTCGACGATGACGATATGGTTGTTTTCCTGCAGGGTGACAGCAACTTCGTCGAGGCCGTTGAAGGAGACGAATTCGGGTTCGGGATCCTCGCCGGCGACATCGGCAAGGCCAGTCAGCGCCACATGCTTGATCGAACCGCAATCGACGACGCCGTCCTTGAGGGAGAGCAGCACGAGATCGCCGGCCGGCATCTGCGGGATGGCGCCGTCATTGACCTCTTCGTCGCGCTCGTTCTCGATGGCGATGGCGGCGATCGTCCTGTCCTTGTTGAGGGCGATCGAATCCGGCTGACCGCCGAGATCGCAGGTCGCCTCGACGGCCCTGGAGGCCACATCGACCTGGGCGAGCACACCCGACGGCTTCACGAAGCTTTCGCGCGTGTTGATCGCGACGAGCGCCTTGCCGGCGGCAATGGTGACCGAGGTCGGCTCGCCGTCGAAGGCGACGGTGCCGCCCGCCTTCGGAGCCTCGGCGTCGGTGATGTCGATGAAGCCGATGGCCTTGTTCGGGCTGTCGGAATAGACGAGCGTGTTGCCGTCTTCCGAGGCGCTGATGATCTCGGACGAGGTCGGCGTCGCCTTGTCGACACCCTCGGGCAGGTTGTCGGCAACGGCGAAGGACGCAATGCGATTGAAGACGGGCTCGGCGCTGGCGGCGGAGGCCACCGATGCGGCGAGAACCGCAGCGAGCGCGGCGGTGATCGAACGGCTTTTCATGAAATCCTCCGGGATCCGGTCAAAAGGAACCCGGCGGTTCTGAGGCTTTCGTGTTACAGGCCGATGACATTTCGGCGACGGTCCGTTGCCTTCCCGTCAAATAAAAGGGGGCCCGGAAGAACCGGACCCCGACCCTGAATTTCAGGTTTGGCGGCGGAGTGGATAACCGCTCTGCCCGAACCAAGGATCAGCCGTTGACGGCGTCCTTCAGGCCCTTGCCGGCCGAGAACTTCGGCACGTTGCGCGCCGGAATCTCGATCTCGGCGCCGGTCGAGAGGTTGCGGCCCTTCGAGGCTTCACGGCGCGATACGGAGAAATTGCCGAAACCGACGAGACGAACGTCGCCGCCGTTCTTGAGCTCACCCTGGATCGTCTCGAAAACGGCGTCGACAGCCGATGCTGCGTCCGTTTTGGAGAGGCCAGACTTCTCAGCCACTGCGGATACGAGTTCATTCTTGTTCATGTTTCCACCCCTTTCATACGGTTTGAAACGACTCATACAAGTCGGGGGCAGAATACGCATCGCCCCTCGCCCCGCAAGAAAATTTCGTCGCAAAACCCTGAGAATCCGGGCTTTACACACGTTTTTCAACGAAAAAGACCGGCCGAAAGGCCGGTCTTTTCCCGTTTCGCTCCAAAATGCCGGATGCATTACCCGGCATCAAGGCTCAATGCGCGATCGCGCCGGTGCTCTCATCGGTCGATTCGACCGCCGGAACCTTGGCGTCTTCGACCGTCGCATCCCATTCGATCGGCTCCGGCCGGCGAACGAGCGCATGCTTGATCACCTCACCCATGCGCGAGACCGGAACGATCTCCATGTTGTTCTTCACGTTATCCGGAATCTCCGCCAGGTCCTTGGCGTTCTCTTCCGGGATCAGCACCTTCTTGATGCCGCCGCGAAGCGCTGCGAGCAGCTTTTCCTTGAGACCGCCGATCGGCAGGACCCGGCCGCGCAGCGTCACTTCGCCCGTCATCGCGATGTCCTTCGAGACCGGGATTCCGGTCATGATGGAAACGATGGCGGTCGCCATGGCGATACCGGCCGACGGACCGTCCTTCGGCGTCGCGCCTTCCGGCACGTGCACGTGGATATCGGTCTTGTCGAAGCGCGGCGGCTCGATGCCGAAATCGACGGCGCGCGAGCGGACATAGGACGCCGCTGCCGAGATCGATTCCTTCATCACATCCTTCAGGTTGCCCGTAACCGTCATGCGGCCCTTGCCACCCGGCAGGCTGACGCCTTCGATGGTGAGCAGCTCGCCGCCGACTTCCGTCCAGGCAAGACCCGTAACAACGCCAACCTGATCCTCGCGCTCGGCCTCGCCGTGGCGGAAGCGCGGAACGCCGAGGAAGTCGTGGATGTTGTCTGCCGTGACCTCGACCGTCTTCGACTTGCCCTTGATGATCTCGGTGACCGCCTTGCGGGCGAGCTTCATCAATTCACGCTCGAAGTTACGCACACCGGCTTCGCGGGTGTACTGCTGGATGACCGCCATCAGCGCGCCGTCCGTCACCGAAAACTCCTTCGGCTGAAGGGCGTGATCGCGGATCGCCTTCGGCAGCAGGTGCCGCTTGGCAATTTCCAGTTTCTCTTCTTCCGTATAGCCGGCAATGCGGATCACTTCCATGCGGTCCATGAGGGGCGCCGGAATGTTCAGCGTGTTCGCCGTCGTCACGAACATGACGTTGGACAGGTCGTATTCGACTTCCAGGTAGTGGTCCATGAAGGTCGAGTTCTGTTCCGGATCGAGCACCTCCAGGAGAGCCGAGGACGGATCGCCGCGGAAATCCATGCCCATCTTGTCGATCTCGTCGAGCAGGAAGAGCGGGTTGGATTTCTTCGCCTTCTTCATCGACTGGATGACCTTGCCGGGCATCGAGCCGATATAGGTGCGGCGGTGACCGCGGATTTCGGCCTCGTCACGCACGCCGCCGAGCGCCATGCGGATGTATTCGCGGCCGGTCGCCTTGGCGATCGATTTCGCGAGCGAGGTCTTGCCGACGCCCGGAGGGCCGACAAGGCACAGGATCGGGCCCTTGATCTTGGCCGAGCGAGCCTGCACGGCGAGATATTCGACGATGCGCTCCTTGACCTTGTCGAGGCCGAAATGATCCTCGTCGAGAATCTTTTCCGCGGCATTGAGGTCGGTCTTGATCTTCGACTTCTTGCCCCACGGAATGCCCGTCAGCCAGTCGAGATAGTTGCGCACGACGGTGGCTTCCGCCGACATCGGGCTCATCTGGCGCAGCTTCTTCAGCTCGGCATCCGCCTTTTCGCGGGCTTCCTTGGAGAGCTTCGCCTTGGCGATCTTTTCTTCCAGTTCGGCCATCTCGTCGCGGCCGTCCTCGCCGTCGCCGAGCTCCTTCTGAATCGCCTTCATCTGTTCGTTGAGGTAGTACTCCCGCTGCGTCTTCTCCATCTGGCGCTTGACGCGCGAGCGGATGCGCTTTTCGACCTGCAGGACCGAGATCTCGCCTTCCATGAAGCCGAGCGCCTTTTCAAGGCGCAGCTTGACGCTCGTCGTCTCCAGCATCTCCTGCTTTTCGACGATCTTGATGGAGAGGTGCGAGGCGACGGTGTCGGCGAGCTTCGAATAGTCCTCGATCTGGCTCGCGGCGCCGACGACTTCAGGCGAAATCTTCTTGTTGAGCTTTACATAGTTTTCGAACTCGGAGACGACCGAGCGCGACAGCGCCTCGACCTCCACCGGGTCTTCTTCCGGCTCGGCCAGGACATGGGCCATCGCCTCGTAGAATTCCTCGCGGTCCGTATAGCCGTCGATCTCGGCGCGCGCGCGGCCTTCGACCAGCACCTTGACGGTACCATCGGGGAGCTTGAGGAGCTGGAGCACGTTGGCGACGGTGCCGATGCGATAGATGGCATCGGTTTCCGGGTCGTCGTCGGAGGCATTGATCTGGGTGGCAAGCATGATCTGCTTGTCGGTGCCCATGACCTCCTCGAGTGCGCGGATCGACTTCTCGCGGCCGACGAACAGCGGGACGATCATGTGCGGGAACACCACGATGTCGCGCAGGGGCAGGACCGGGAAGGCCGTGGAGTCGTGCGACGCAGACGTCTTTTTCGTCATGTCATTTCCTTTCAAACGTCCCGTTTCCGGGAACCGGTCCATTCGGCGCTCAGAGTGCCGGGCCGGCGATCTTTTCCATCCACAAGTGGCGTGCAGCCAATACATTTTCAAGCCCGGTTGCGGAGTGCCCCACCCCGTGACGGACAAGCGAACCAACACCGGAAGTGTAGTCTTCCGCGCTGTCGCGGAACTTGCGGCCTTCCCCCCGGCAGCACCGCCGGAGCATACGCAAAACAGAATCGAAGTCTTCCATTCTGGCTTGGCGCGCACCGTTTCGCAACGGCTCCCGAAGCAGCGGAAGGTTGCACATCATGCCCCTTCCCGCTGCAGGCGACCAGTCACGAAATGTCACTAGCCGCCTCAAACGAAAAGACCCGCCGGCGGCGGGTCCTTCCTGAACGGGTTTGGCGCGATCAGGCCGAAACGTTGGCCTTCTCGTCGGTGCGCTCCGAGTAGATGTAGAGCGGACGGGCCGACCCCTTGACCACCTCGTCGGAGATGACGACCTCGCGCACGCCTTCCAGCGTCGGAAGTTCGAACATCGTGTCGAGCAGGATCTGCTCCATGATCGAGCGCAGGCCGCGCGCACCGGTCTTGCGGACGATCGCCTTGCGGGCGATCTCGCGCAGCGCGTCCTCGTGGAAGGTCAATTCGACGTCCTCCATCTCGAACAGGCGCTGGTACTGCTTGACCAGAGCGTTCTTCGGCTCCGACAGGATCTGGATCAGCGCGTCCTCGTCGAGGTCTTCGAGCGTCGCCAGGACCGGCAGACGGCCGATGAATTCCGGGATGAGTCCGAATTTCACCAGGTCTTCCGGCTCCAGTTCGCGCAACACTTCACCGACGCGGCGGTCTTCCGGCGAGCGGACCTGTGCCCCGAAGCCGATCGACGTCTTTTCGCCACGGGCGGAGATGATCTTGTCGAGACCGGCGAAGGCACCGCCGCAGATGAACAGGATGTTCGTCGTGTCGACCTGCAGGAATTCCTGCTGCGGATGCTTGCGACCACCCTGCGGCGGTACGGATGCAACCGTGCCTTCCATGATCTTCAGAAGCGCCTGCTGCACGCCCTCGCCCGACACGTCGCGGGTGATCGACGGGTTGTCGGACTTGCGCGAGATCTTATCGACTTCGTCGATATAGACGATGCCGCGCTGCGCGCGCTCGACGTTGTAATCGGCGGCCTGAAGCAGCTTCAGGATGATGTTCTCCACGTCCTCGCCGACGTAACCGGCTTCGGTCAGCGTCGTGGCGTCGGCCATGGTGAAGGGTACATCGATGATGCGGGCGAGCGTCTGGGCGAGATAGGTCTTGCCGCAGCCCGTGGGGCCGACCAGCATGATGTTCGACTTCGCCAGTTCCACGTCCGAGCCCTTGGCGGCATGCGCCAGTCGCTTGTAGTGGTTGTGCACCGCGACCGACAGGATGCGCTTTGCCTGCTGCTGGCCGATGACATATTCGTCGAGAACCTTGATGATATCCTGGGGCGTGGGAACGCCGTCTCGGGATTTCACCATGGAGGTCTTGTTCTCCTCGCGGATGATGTCCATGCACAATTCGACGCATTCATCGCAGATGAACACCGTCGGTCCGGCAATCAGCTTGCGGACCTCGTGCTGGCTCTTGCCGCAGAAGGAGCAGTAGAGGGTATTCTTGGAGTCGCCGCCGTTGCTGCCGCTGACCTTGCTCATATCACTTTCCTTCCAGCACGCCGTTCATCTCCCGGAAGATGGCCGGACCACTCAAACCGCCTTTGCCGGATACGCCTACGCGCCCTTTCAAAGGCTCCAGGGGTACTGACCGGCCCGGGCCCCGCCCTTGAACCGGTTGCAACGCATTCCCCGTTTAAACACCGAATGCTAAGCCGTCACAAATCAACATAGCATTAACGGCCAATATTACCGGCTTTGTGGCGAGGATAAAGCCCCGCGATCATTACAAATCGCGTGATTGCCTTCATCCGCGCATTAGGCCAAGATCGGAACGAGCCTTGCGCGTCAGTTTCGCCGCCACCAGACCGTGACTTTCCCTTAGATAGTCACACAACGCCGCATCATCAACTGATTCGCCCGTTTGCCGCTGGATCCACTTCATTCCGCGCGAGGCGAGATAGGGTGCTGGACGGCACCCCGGCTGCTCGCTCAGAATGTCGAAGGCGATGTCGGACACCTTGAACGTGACCGCAAGCTCCGCCGTGTCGCTCCATCCGGCAATAGCGAAAACCTTTTCGCCGACCTTCCAGACATGCGCCCCGCCCCATTGCACCACGTGGTTCGTGGCGGGGAGCGAAGCGCAGAAGGCGTTGTAGTCGTCGAGCGTCATGAGATCCTGCGGCGTCGAACGAGGTGTTACGTGGCGTCCGCGCCCTCGATCGCCTCGCGGCTGGTGATGACGCGATCGACCAGACCCCAGTCCTTCGCCTCGTCGGCGCTCATGAAATGGTCGCGATCAAGCGTCTGCTCGACTTCCTCATAGGTGCGGCCGCAATGTTTGACATAGACCTCGTTCAGCTTGCGCTTCATCTTGAGGATGTCCTTGGCGTGGCGCTCGATGTCCGATGCCTGGCCCTGGAAGCCGCCCGAGGGCTGGTGCACCATGATGCGGGCGTTCGGCGTGGCAAAGCGCATGTCCTTGTGGCCGGCGGCCAGCAGCAGCGAGCCCATCGAGGCGGCCTGGCCAATGCACAGCGTCGAGACAGCCGGCTTGATGAACTGCATCGTGTCGTAGATCGCCATGCCCGACGTGACGACGCCGCCCGGCGAATTGATGTAGAGCGCGATTTCCTTCTTCGGGTTTTCGGCCTCAAGGAAGAGAAGCTGCGCGCAGACGAGCGTGGCGATATGATCCTCGACCGGACCCGTCAGGAAGATGATGCGCTCCTTCAGGAGGCGTGAATAGATGTCGTAGGAACGCTCGCCGCGGTTGGTCTGCTCGACGACCATCGGCACCAGAGCCATGGCGGTATCTACGGGATTTCTCATGTCAATCCTTCATCGGTGTGGCCCTGAAACCCTTCGCAAACGTTGGGAATCAGCAAGTTTCGTCTTCCCTACATAGAGTGTGAGGGTGGCGGACTTCAAGACAGGTGCGTGTTTTGCGGCGCTCTATGCGAGAATGCAGTTAACTGACGCAACGGGCGGCGGCGATTTCCACAACCGAACCGCCGGCAAGGTGAAGGAAGGGTAAATCGCTCCCAGGCCTTGCCTCCTCCCGGTGATCGTCTGCACTATATCTCCCTCCAGTGGAGGTAGCCATGATGAAACGATCTCTCGTCGCCCTCGGGCTTCTTTTCCTGACATCGGCCGGGGTATCCGCCCAGCAGGCGTCCGATAGCGTCGCGCCGGAGCGCGCAACCGGCCTTGCGGCGGCGAAGGTCGTCACCGCGAAGGCCCATATGGTGGCGGCCGCCCACCCGCTCGCGGCCGAGGCCGGCGAAAAGGTTCTTGCGGACGGCGGCAGCGCAATCGACGCCATGATCGCCGTCCAGACCGTGCTCGGCCTTGTCGAGCCGCAATCCTCAGGCCTCGGCGGCGGCGCCTTTCTCGTCTACTACGATGCCGGGACCGGCCGGCTCACCACGCTCGACGGCCGCGAGACCGCGCCGATGGAGGCGACACCCAGGCTCTTCCTCGACGAAAAGGGCGAGCCGCTGAAATTCTTCGACGCCGTCGTCGGCGGGCGCTCCGTCGGCACACCCGGCACCGTCATGCTGATGCAGGAGGCACACAACCGCTGGGGCCGCAAGCCCTGGAAGGACCTCTTCGTCCCCGCCGAAATGCTGGCCCGCGACGGCTTTTCCGTCTCGCCGCGTCTTGCCGGCCTGATCGCCACCGAGGGGGACCGGCTGAAGACCTTCGAGACGACAGCCGCCTATTTCTTCGGCGCCGATGGTGCGCCGCTGAAAGCCGGCAGGATCCTCAAGAATCCGGCCTATGCCGAGACGCTTTCGGCCATCGCCGGTGGCGGTGCGCCGGCCTTCTACACCGGCACTATCGCCCAGGGCATCGTCGATACGGTGCGCAGTTCCGGCAAGAATGCCGGCGTGCTCTCGCTCGCCGACCTTCAGCACTACCAGGTGAAGGAGCGCCGGCCGGTCTGCACCTCCTACCGCGCGCTCGACGTCTGCGGCATGGGACCGCCCTCCTCCGGCGCAGTCGCCATCGGCCAGATGCTCGGCATGCTGGAAAATTTCGACCTCAAGGCACTCGGCAAGGACAATGCCGAAAGCTGGCGGCTGATCGGCGACGCACAGCGCCTCGCCTTCGCCGACCGCGAACGCTACCTTGCGGACACGGATTTCGTGCCCGCCCCGATCAAGGGGCTTCTCAACAAAACCTATCTCGGCGAGCGGGCCAGGCTGCTCGACGGCGACAAGGCACTTGCCGAAGATGCCGTGACGGCGGGCAAGCCCGAATGGGACCACGCCTTCGACTTCGGCCGCGACGCCGCACTCGAACTGCCCTCCACCAGCCATTTCGTCATCGTCGATGCGGCAGGCAATGTGGTCTCCATGACGACCACAATCGAGAACGGCTTCGGCTCGCGGCTGATGACCGGCGGCTTCCTGCTCAACAACGAACTCACCGACTTCTCCTTCCAGACCCATGACGAGGGCATGCCGGTTGCCAACCGCGTGGAGCCCGGAAAACGCCCCCGCTCCTCCATGTCCCCCACCATCGTGCTGAAGGATGGCAAGCCCGTGCTGGCCATCGGCTCTCCCGGCGGCAGCCAGATCATCGGCTACGTCGCCCAGGCGCTGATCGCCCATATCGACTGGGGCATGGATGTCGGCCAGATCGTCGCCATGCCGCATCTCATCAATCGATTCGGCCCCTACGACCTCGAAGCCGGCACCGCAGCGGAAAAACTCGCCGCGCCTCTGAAGGCGCTCGGCTACGAGGTGAAGGTGGGCGAAATGAACTCCGGTCTGCACGCCATCGCCATCTCAACCGACGGCCTCACCGGCGCTGCCGATCCGCGACGGGAGGGTGTTGCCGTCGGGAAATGATCAGACGAGCCGCACCGGCCCGTCGTAGTCGGCGACGCGCGCGTCCGCCGTCAGCAACAGCAGGCCCTCATATCTCGCCTGTGCGATGAGAATGCGGTCGAAAGGATCACGATGCAGGGGTGGCAGGTTCGCCACGGCGATGGCATGGCCTGCAGCGATCGGCAGTTCGATGTAACCGTTGTCGACCAGGCCCCGCCGCAGGCGTCCGGCATCCGCTTGAAAATCCGGGCGGCCGAGGCTCGATTTGATGACCACCTCCCACAGGCTCGCCACGCTGAAGTGGAGGGCGTTGTCCGGATCCGCCATCAGCGTCATCGCGGTGCCGCTCAGCCGCTCCGGGCTTGCCGCCGCCAAGAGTAGCAGGTGTGTGTCGAGGAGCAGCTTCATTCGTCACCGGAAAACTGGCGGGTGATTTCATCCTCGCCCATCCGGTCGAAATCGTCAGGAACCGTCAACTGCCCGCACAGAAAACCGAAACGGCTCACCCTCCCCTCATCCGGCGCATCGAGCGGCACGACCTTGACCATCGGCTTGCCCGCCTTGGCAATAACGAAGCTTTCCCCTTTCGCCGCCTGCTCGACAAGGCGTGAAAGATTGGTCTTCGCATCGTGAATGTTGACCGTCCGCATCGCCATCTCCATGGACTTAGTTTATCAAACTTAGTTCACAGTCATGAACAAATCAAATTCCGGTTTCACCCGGTGCCGGAATACGCTACCGGTCTTTGATGACCACGACACATATCCCCTTCCTGTCCATCGACCCCGCCAGCCGCCGCGTCTCGCTCGACGGCCGCAATCCCGATTTCTACCGCGCTCCGAACCCGGTCTACGCGGCGCTGCATGCACACTGTCCCACCTTCTGGTGGGAAGAGCAGAAGATGTGGTATTTCACCGGCTACGACCATGTGAACGGCCTCCTGCGCGACCGCCGCTTCGGCCGGCAGATTTTGCATGTGGCGACGCGCGAGGAGCTGGGCCTGCCGGAGCCGCAGGCGCATCTTGCCCATTTCGACGCTGCCGAGGCCTGGTCTCTGCTCGAACTGGAACCGCCGGAGCACACGCGGCTGCGCACCCTCGTCAACCGCGCCTTCGTCTCGCGCATGATCGAGAAGCTGACGCCAGAGATTTCCGCGCTCTGCCACGAAGCGATCGACCGGTTCGAGAAGGACGGGAAGGTCGAACTGCTCGCCGCCTTCGCCGATATCCTGCCGGTAACGATGATCGCCCGCATGATCGGCATTCCCGACGAGATGGGGCCGCAGCTCCTGAAATGGTCGCATGCCTATGTGCGCATGTACATGTTCGGCCGCACACCGGAAGACGAGATTATCGCCGACAAGGCGGCCGAGGAATTTTCCGACTATGTGCGCAGCGTCATCGCCGAGCGCCGGGCGGAGCCGCGCGACGACCTGCTTTCGCATATGGTGCACACCGAGCACCGCGGCCAGCTTCTCACCGAAGACGAGCTGATCTCGACGACCATCGTCCTGCTCAATGCCGGCCACGAGGCGACGGTACACCAGATCGGCAATGCCGTACGCAGCATTCTGGAGAACGGCGCCGATCCCAAAGTGATTTTCGCGGATGAGAAGGCGACGGAACGCACGGTCGAGGAATGCCTGCGCATTTCCGCCCCGGTGCACATCTTCGACCGTTTCGCGCTTGAAGATGTCGAACTCGACGGCATTCATTTCCGCCGGGGCGACAAGGTGGCCATGATTCTCGCTGCCGCCAATCTCGACCCGAAGAAATTCACCGATCCCCTCGCCTTCAAGCCGGATCGCAACGAAGGCGCCAACCTCTCCTTCGGCGCCGGAATCCACTTCTGCATCGGCGCGCCGCTCGCAAGGCTGGAACTCAACATCGCCCTGCCGATCCTCTTCCAGCGCCTGCCGGGGCTGAGGATCGCGAAAGAGCCCGTGGTGAAAGACGTCTATCACTTCCACGGGCTGGAGGCGCTGGAACTGGCGTGGTGAGGTCCGGAAACCCTAGACGCGGATGACGTAGTCCTTGCGAGTCGTTTCAACGACTTCCCAGGTTCCCCTGAAGCCGGGTCTCAGGATCAGGCGGTCGCCGGCCTTCAGGTGCGTGGTCTCGCCATCTTCGGATACCAAGATCGAATATCCCTCGAGGATGTGGAAATACTCCCACTCGTCGTACTGGACGCGCCATTTTCCCGGCGTCGACTGCCAGATGCCGGCGTAGATGCCGCCGTCGGCTTCCTCGATGTTCCAGGTGGCGAAGACCGGGTCGCCGGAGATCAGCCGGTCGGCGGCCGGGCGGCCCTCTTCGGGTGTGATGCCGGAGACATCGAAGGATTGCGTGTTGTTCATGGATCTGTCCGCCTGCTGAAATGGGCCGCCTGCTGAAATGGCGCGGGCGGCCCGCTAAGATTCACGCCTTGGCCAACGCCTGCTCGATGTCCGCGATGATGTCGGCGACATCCTCGATGCCGATCGACAGGCGCACGACATCGGGACCGGCGCCGGCGGCCACCTGCTGCTCCTCGGTGAGCTGGCGATGCGTGGTCGAGGCCGGGTGGATGACGAGGGAGCGCGTGTCGCCGATATTGGCGAGGTGCGAAAGCATTTCCAGACCTTCGACAAAGCGCTTGCCCGCTTCGTAGCCGCCCTTGAGGCCGAAGGTGAAGACGGCGCCGGCGCCCTTGGGCGAATAGCGCTGCTGGGTGGCATGGTTCGGATCGTCCTCGAGGCCCGCATAGGTGACCCAGGAGATTTTTTCATGGCCCTTCAGCCACTTGGCGACGGTGAGCGCATTGTCGCAATGGCGCTGCATCCTGAGCGGCAGGGTTTCGATGCCGGTCAGGATCTGGAAGGCGTTGAAGGGCGAGATGGCAGGGCCGAAATCGCGCAGGCCCAGAACCCGACAGGCGATGGCGAAGGCGAAATTGCCGAAGGTGGCGTGCAGCACCATGCCGGCATATTCCGGACGCGGCTCGGAGAGCGCAGGGTACTTGCCGGAGGCCGTCCAGTCGAAGGTGCCGCCATCGACGATGACGCCGCCCATGGAATTACCGTGGCCGCCCATGAACTTGGTCAGCGAATGCACGACGATGTCGGCACCGTGCTCCAGCGGGCGCACGAGATAGGGTGTCGCCATGGTGTTGTCGACGATGAGCGGCAGGCCGTGGCGGTGCGCCACTTCGGCAATGCCGGCGATATCCACGAAGGTGCCGCCCGGATTCGCCAGGCTCTCGATGAAGATCGCCTTGGTCTTGTCGTCGATCTGGCTTTCGAAGGAGGAAAGATCGGCCGTATCGGCCCAGCGCACATGCCAGTCGAAACTCTTGAAAGCATGGCCGAACTGGTTGACCGAGCCGCCATAGAGCCGGCGTGCGGCGATGAAATTGTCGCCCGGGCGCATGATCGTGTGGAAGACGAGAAGCTGGGCGGCATGGCCCGAGGCGACGGCGAGCGCCGCCGTGCCGCCTTCGAGCGCCGCGACGCGCTCCTCGAGCACGGCCTGGGTCGGGTTCATGATGCGGGTATAAATATTGCCGAAGGCCTGGAGGCCGAAAAGCGAGGCAGCGTGGTCCGTGTCGTTGAACACGAAGCTCGTGGTCTGGTAGATCGGCGTGGCGCGCGCGCCCGTCGTCGGGTCCGGCTGGGCGCCGGCGTGGATGGCGAGCGTTGCAAATCCGGGCTTGTTCTTCGTCATGAAATGGCCTCCCTGGCTGAAGTCGGGCGCACTATTTCAGAGAGCTAAGAGCCGGTCAAAGAGAGATTTTCCGGAAAAGCACGGGTGCGGCGATACGCGTTGCGCCGATGGCGAGTTACGCGACGAGACGGGGATACTCGATCGCCGGGCAACGATCCATGACCACCTTCACGCCCGCGGCCTCCGCTGCCGCCGCCGCCGCGTCATGGCGCACCGAGAGCTGCCCCCAGATGACCTTGGGCAGCGGATTCAGCGCCAGCACCTCCTCCACGACCGACGGCAACGCATCCGCTGCGCGGAAAACGTCGACCATGTCGATCGGCTCGACGATATCGGCAAGACGGCCGACGACGGGCTGGCCGAGGATTTCCTTGCCGGCCTGGCCGGGATTGACCGGGATGACGCGATAGCCCTTGCGCAGCAGGAAGGCCATGACCCGGTGGCTGGGGCGCTCCGGATTGGGCGAGGCGCCGACAAGCGCAATCAGCCTGGTCGAGCGCAGGATGTCGGCGATGTAATAGTCCGGATAGGAATCATGGTTCATGCGGCTACCCCGTTTTGCTGCCGGAGAATTGGGGTAACGTTGCGTGAAGTCAATATGCGCGGCGCTCAGGAGGCCTTGAGCATCAGCACCGGATATTCCGTCACGGGGCAGCGATCCATGACCACCTGGATGCCGGCAGCTTCCGCCCGCGCGGCGGCGGCATCGTCGCGCACCGTGAACTGGCCCCAGAGCACGGAGGGACGCGGGGCGAGCGCCAGCACCTCGTCGACGACGGCAGGGAACTGGCTTGCCGCGCGAAAGACATCGACCATGTCAATCGGCTCCGCGATATCGGCGAGATGCGCATAGACCCGCTGGCCGAGAATGGTCTTGCCGGCATGGCCGGGATTGACGGGGATGACGTGATAGCCCTTGCCGAGCAGGAAGCCCATGACGCCGTGGCTCGGCCGACCATCGTTCGGCGAAGCGCCGAGCACCGCGATCGTGTGCACGGATCCGAGAATGTGGCGGATGTAGCTGTCGGGATAGTGATCGTGGTTCATCGCTGCCTCCTCCGGCGTTCGCGACCGTCTCTCACATGTCTTCCTGCCCGTCAGACTAGCGCAGAACCTTAAAGAACACGACCACGCCGGAGCAGCCGTTCAGCCACCGCTTGTGCCATTGTGGGTCAGCTTCGGCCGGTTTGCCGCTAAACCCGCGAGAATCCCGATTGCAAATCGGTGAAATTGCGCAGATGAAGAACCGAGCCCCTCCCCCCAATGGCCTGCCCTTCGAGGTCCCAGATTGCCGTTAGACGTTCTTTTTCTCGTGCTGTTCGGCGCGGCTCTGCATGCCGTCTGGAATGCCCTCGTCAAATCCGGCACGGACAAATCGCTCGACGCGGCCATGGTCTCGCTCGGCGGCGGCATGGTCGGCCTTGCCTTCCTGCCCTTCGTGCCCATGCCCAACCCGGCGGCCTGGCCCTTCGTGCTCACCTCGGCCGCCTTGCAGTTCGCCTATTTCCAGCTCGTGGCTGCGGCCTACCGGGCCGGCGACATCGGCCTCGTCTATCCGCTGATGCGCGGCGCCGCGCCTCTCCTGGTCGCGATGACAAGCGGCATCGTCCTCGGCGAGCATCTGACACCGGGGGCGATGGCCGGCGTTCTCGTCATTTCCGTCGGCGTGCTGACGCTCGCCTTCGAATCGCGCCACGGCAGCCGGCGGGCCATCGTCTATGCACTGGCGAATGCCGCCGTCATCGCCACCTATACCTTCGTCGACGCTGCCGGGGCGCGGGCTTCCGGCAACGCCGTGTCCTATACGCTGTGGATGTCGCTGCTGCCGCCGGTGCTGCTCTTCGGCTGGGCCGTCGCGCGGCGGGGCAGCCGACCGGTCTGGACGCATGTGCGGCGCAACTGGGCGCGCGGCCTCTTCGGCGGCGCCGGCTCCATCGCCTCCTACGGCCTTGCCCTCTGGGCGATGACCAAGGCGCCGGTGGCCACCGTCGCAGCGCTGCGCGAAACCGCCATCCTCTTCGCCCTCCTCATCTCGGTCTTCATTCTCAAGGAAAAGGCCAGCATCTGGCGCTACATCGCCGGCGCGGTGATCGCGGTAGGGGTCCTGGTGCTGAAGCTGGCTTGAGGATTGAAAGCGAAGCCCGCAGGGCATATGTACGGATTGTTGTACAGAGGATGCCCCATGAAGGTCGTCAGCCTTTCCGAACTGCGCGCGAACATCGCCAAGCACTTCGATAGCGTCGAAGCCGACCGGGATGAACTGATCGTCACCCGGCAGAACCGCGAACCGATGGTCGTGATGTCGCTTGCCGATTTCGAGAGCTGGAAGGAGACCGTGTATCTCACCGCCACCCCGGCGAACCGGGAGCATCTCTTGCGCTCGATCCAATCGCTGGATGGAGGCAAGGGTGAGGTAAAATCATTCGACGAGCTGATCACCACCAGCGAATGAAGATCTGCTTCTCACCCGAAGCCTGGGCCGATTTCACCTATTGGACGGAAACCGACCGCAAGACGGTGGATAAGATCGTCGTGTTGATCGGGGAATGCCGGCGGGAGCCTTTTTCCGGCCTCGGCAAACCCGAACCGTTGCGCGGCGAACTGAAAGGTTTCTGCTCGCGCCGGATCACGCAAGAGCACCGGCTGGTCTACCGCGTCACCGGTCGCGGCGCGGCCCAGCTGCTTGAAATCGCCACATGCCGCTATCACTACGGCTGAAGCATCATTTCCACTCCGGCATGCGCTTGCCGAGAAAGGCGCCGATCCCCTCTTTCGCATCGTCGACGAGCATGTTGTCGACCATTGCCGCGACGGCGACGTCGTAGGCTTCGGCGAGCGGCAAGCCGGCCTGGACGCGGAAGACGGCCTTGCCGATGCGCAGGGCCTGCGGCGACTTCGAGGCGATGACGGCGGCGTATTTGTCGACCACCTGGCGCAGGTACTGTTGCGGCACGATGCGGTTGACGAGGCCGAAATCCTTGGCCGTCGAGGCGTCGATCGTCTCGCCGGTCAAAAGCATTTCCATCGCCTGCTTGGGGTGCGCGGCGCGGGTGACGGCGACCATCGGCGTCGAGCAGAACAGGCCGATATTGACGCCCGGCGTGCAGAAGGTCGAGGTGTCGGTGCAGATGGCGAGGTCGCAGCTTGCCACGAGCTGGCAGCCGGCGGCCGTGGCGAGGCCGTCAATCTCGGCAACAACGGGCTGCGGCAGCGCGGCGATCTTCAGCATGATATCGGCCGCCATGCGCATGGTCTTTTCGAAAAAGGCGCGGCCGCCGTCTTCATCCGTACGGCGGGCGGTCATTTCCTTGAGGTCATGGCCGGCGGAGAAGACTTTTCCGGTCGAGGCGAGCACGACGACGCGGGTGGCCTCGTCACCGGCCACGACATCCAGCGCGTCGCCAAGCGCCTCCATGACGGCAATCGAGAGGGCGTTGGCGGGCGGATTGTTGAGCGTGATACGGACGACCGGTCCCTGGCGCTCGATGCGCACCAGCCCGGCTGATTCCTCTTTCCTGAACGACACCACATCCGCCATGATCGCCTCCCTTCTGTTTCATCTGCGGTCCTACGCCTCGCGAGAGACGGTTTCAAGCGCGGCGACATAGACTTTGAGAGGGCTTGCTCCCCGGCACAAACCGGTCTGTAAACGCAGGGCAGACGAAGGAGAACGCCGTGAACCTGACGCCCATCATGGACCGGGACGCCCTGAACCGGTTCCTCGAAACCGATTTTCCGCAGATCCACACGGACGGAAAGGTTTTCGACGTGACCGAGGTCAGGTCCGGTACGGTCGTCATGCGGCTAGATCCGAACGAGCGGCACCTGCGCCCTGGTGGCACGGTCTCCGGCCCCACCCTGTTCGCGCTGGCGGATGTGGCGGCCTATTGCGTCGTGCTGGCGCATATCGGCCCCGTGGCACTCGCCGTCACGACCAGTCTCAACATCAATTTCCTGCGCAAGCCCGAACCCGGCCCCCTCTCCTGCACCTGCCGGCTTCTCAAGCTCGGCAAGCGGCTGGCAGTGATCGAGGCGTCGATTTTCGGCGCGGATGGCGAAGATCTGGTAGCCCACGCCACCGCGACCTATTCGATTCCACCGCGATAATTTGCGGTATCAAAATACCTCAAATACAAGCCATTGTTTTCATTAAGATATCTTTGATGGCGCCCGGATCGCATCCCTTGACGCCCCATCGGCTCTCGCTTATAAGCCGCACCAGATCGCGGTCCCCTCGGGCCGCGTTCGATTTTTGGCATCCACAGGGTGCCAAACCAAGCAACAAGAAACGCCCGTCGCCCAAAAAGCCTCGGGATCGCAAAAGAAAGACATCTCCCATGGCAACCTTCGTACAGAAGCCCGCCGAGGTAGAAAAGAAGTGGATCCTCATCGACGCCGAAGGCCTCGTTGTCGGTCGCCTCGCTACCCTCATCGCCAATCGCCTGCGCGGCAAGCACAAGGCAACCTTCACGCCCCACGTTGACGACGGCGACAACGTCATCGTCATCAACGCCGACAAGGTCGTCTTCACCGGCAAGAAGTACTCCGACAAGAAGTACTACTGGCACACCGGTTACCCGGGCGGCATCAAGGAGCGTACGGCTCGCCAGATCATCGAAGGCCGCTTCCCGGAGCGCGTTCTCGAAAAGGCTGTCGAACGCATGGTTCCGCGCGGCCCGCTCGGCCGTCGCCAGATGAAGAACCTGCGCGTCTACGCCGGCTCCAACCACCCGCATGAAGCCCAGCAGCCCGTCGCCCTCGACGTCGCCAAGCTGAACAGCAAGAACACAAGGAGCGCCTGATAATGGCCGACCTCTCCTCGCTCAAGGACCTCGGCGTCGCCGCTGCAGCTCCGGCCGCTTCCGCCCCGGTTCACGTCAAGAAGGTTGACGCCCAGGGCCGTTCCTACGCCACCGGCAAGCGCAAGGACGCCGTCGCCCGCGTGTGGGTCAAGCCGGGCTCCGGCAAGATCACCGTCAACGGCAAGTCGTTCGAAGCCTATTTCGCACGCCCGGTTCTGCAGATGATCCTGCAGCAGCCGATCGTCGCAGCTGCCCGTGACGGCCAGTTTGACATCGACGCCACTGTCGCCGGCGGCGGCCTCTCCGGCCAGGCCGGTGCCGTTCGTCACGGCATCTCCAAGGCACTGACCTACTTCGAGCCGGGCCTGCGCTCGGTCCTCAAGAAGGGCGGCTTCCTGACCCGCGACTCGCGCGTCGTCGAACGCAAGAAGTACGGCAAGGCCAAGGCCCGTCGTTCGTTCCAGTTCTCCAAGCGTTAATCGCTCGGAAGACTTGTTCTTCAGGAAAGGCCGGGGTTCGCCCCGGCCTTTTCGTTTTTCAGCGCAAAACCCCTTGCCTTCAAGATCGCGATTGGCGAACGTCCCGCCAGAATTCGGAGGGACACACATGGCCAACAAGACGATCGACCACGCCATCACCGCCAAGACGCTGAAAAGCGCCGCCTCGGACCCGACCCATGCGGGCATCCTCTCCTTCATGCGCCGGCGCTACACGAAAGTGCTTAAGGACGTCGACGCGGTGGTCTGGGGCATCCCCTTCGATGCCGCCACCTCCAACCGTCCCGGCACGCGCTTCGGGCCGCAGGCGATCCGCCGCGCCTCTGCCATCATGGACAACGACCCGCAATATCCCTTCGAGCGCGACCTCTTCGAGGACATGGCCGTCATCGACTACGGCGACTGCCTGCTCGACTACGGCAACCACCACAAGACGCCCGGCACCATCGAGCGCGAAGCCAAAAAAATTCTCAAATCCGGCGCCTATATGCTGACGCTCGGCGGCGATCATTTTATCACGCTGCCGCTCTTGCGCGCCCATGCGGAAAAATACGGCCCGCTCTCCCTCGTCCAGTTCGACGCGCATCAGGATACCTGGGCGGACGAGAAAGGCCGCATCGACCACGGCTCCTTCGTCGGTACGGCCGTGCGCGAGGGGCTGATCGACCCCGAAACCTCGATCCAGATCGGCATCCGCACCCATGCGCCCGAAGATTGCGGCATCCGCATCCTCTATGGCTACGACGTCGAGGAGATGAGCGCGGGCGCGATCGCCGATGCGATCGTGCATCACGTCGGCGATCGCGCGACCTACCTGACCTTCGATATCGACTGCCTCGATCCCGCCTTCGCCCCCGGCACCGGCACACCCGTTTCGGGTGGCCCGTCGAGCGCGAAAATCCTGTCGGTCCTGCGCAAGCTCGGCGCGCTCAACATCGTCGGGTCCGATGTGGTCGAGGTCGCGCCGGCCTATGACCATGCGGACATCACGGCCATCGCCGCTTCCAACATCGCCATGTACATGCTGGGGCTGCATGCAGAAGCGCTCGCCGAACGACGCTGAAAACAGCACATTGAATGCGACGGACCAAGGGGCTATATCGGCCGGGAACCGCTTTCCGCAGGCGGCGACGCAAAACCGTCGCACGGTTCTGCTGGAATGCTTTCAGGCTTCTTGAAGGATTGGATTGCAGATGAAACCGAAGATCTTCATCGATGGCGAACACGGCACGACGGGCCTGCAGATCCGCACGCGCATGGCCGGCCGCGACGATGTCGAGCTGCTCTCCATCCCCGAAGCCGAGCGCCGCAATGCCAAGCTGCGCGAAGACCTCCTGAACAGTGCCGACGTTGCCATCCTCTGCCTGCCGGACGATGCGGCGAAGGAAGCCGTCGCCATGGTTGCCGGCAACAATTCCGTCCGCATCATCGACACCTCGACGGCGCACCGCATCCACGCCGACTGGGCCTATGGCTTTGCCGAGATGGACCGCGAGCAGCCGAAAAAGATCGCCGGCGCCCGCCATGTCGCCAATCCCGGCTGCTATCCGACGGGTGCGATCGGTCTCCTGCGCCCGCTGCGCCTTGCCGGCCTGCTGCCGGAGGATTACCCGGTCACGGTCAACGCCGTCTCCGGCTATACGGGCGGCGGCAAGCAGATGATCGCGCAGATGGAGGAGGCAGGCCATCCCGATCCCATCGACGCGCCGCACTTCCTTTATGGTCTGCCACTGAAGCACAAGCATGTGCCGGAAATGCAGGTGCACGGCCTTCTTGCCCGCGCCCCCCTCTTCTCGCCGTCGGTCGGAAAATTCCCGCAGGGCATGATCGTGCAGGTGCCGCTCTATCTCGCCGACCTCAACGACCACGCCTCGCTCGGCTCGATCCACGAGGCGCTGGTGGAGCATTATGCCGGCCAGGATATCGTCGAGGTCGTCGACCTCAAGGAAAGCGCCAACCTCGCCCGCGTCAACGCCGTGGAACTCGCCGATACGGACCGCATGAAGCTCTACGTCTTCGGCACCGCAGGTGCGCCGCACGTCAACCTCGTCGCCCTGCTCGACAATCTCGGCAAGGGCGCTTCGGGCGCGGCCGTGCAGAACATGGACCTGATGCTGAGGGGATGAGCAGCAGCCTGCCGCCCTTCCCCGCCGAATGGCGGATCGAAAATGCCGAGCCGATCGCCGATACCGTTGCCGGCAGCGTCTATGACGTGACACTTGCCGACGGTGTTTCTGCGATCGTCAAGCACCTGAAGCCGAAGGTTCTGGAAGACAGCCAGCGCGGCGCGGATTTCCTCGCCTGGCGCGACGGCGTCGGCTGCGTGAGGCTTCTTGCCCGCACCGGCACGATGCTGCTGATGGAACATGCCGGCAGGACGACCTTGCGGGACCATCTTGAAGCCCAAGGCGATGCGGACGCGACCCGCATCGCCGCGGAGGTGCTTCTCGCGTATCACCGCCCCTCCGAGACGCCACCACCGACGAGCCTGCAACCGCTGCCGCGCTATTTCGCAAGCCTCTTCGACAAGGCCGAACGGGACCGCCGGGAGGGCCTCGCAGGCCCGTTCGCCGAAGCGGCGGACATGGCCGAGGCGCTGATTGCCGACCAGCGGGACATCAAGCCCCTGCACGGCGACCTGCATCACGAGAACATCGTCTACGGCCCGCGCGGCTGGCTCATCATCGATCCGGCCGGGCTGATCGGCGATGCGGCGCTCGATGTCGCCAACATGTTCTCCAACCCGCTCGACCGTTTCGACCTCAACCGCAGCGAGGAACGCATCGCCGCGATGGCCGGTGTCTTCGCCGAAACGCTCCAGCGCGATGTCCGCACCATCCTGCGCTACGCCTTCGCCTATGGCTGTCTGTCGGCGGCCTGGCATGACGAGGGCGGCGACACGGAAGAGTGCGACAACGAGCTTGCGGTTGCCACCGCCATCCGCACCGTCCTCGGACAGGCCTGATCAGTCGTCCGCGATCTCCCGCGGATATTCACCGTAGAACCCGCGCCAATGGGCAATGGCGAAGCCGAGAACGACCAGCGCTCCGCCCTGGTGCGCCAGCGCCCAGCCGAGCGGCACCTGCCAGATCAGCGTCAGGATGCCGATCGTCGCCTGAAGACAGACGAGGCCGAACAGTACCAGCGCGCGACGGGCATGCGTCGTTTCCGGCGCGGCGCGCAGCGAGGCGATCATGTGCATGACGACGAGGGCAAAAAGCACGTAGGCGCCGATGCGATGGACGAACTGTACCGTCTTGGGGTTCTCGAAGAGATTGATCCACCAGGGCTGCTGCACGAAGAGGCCGCCGGGCACGACGGCGCCGTCCATCAGCGGCCAGGTGTTGTAGGTGAGGCCCGCGTCGAGGCCGGCGACGAGCGCACCAAGATAGATCTGGAAGATCGCCATGCAGGCGATGATGCCGGCCATGCGGCGAGAACGGTCCGTCGGCGCGGCATCGTCGCTGTGCGGCGAGAGCGCGCGCATCAACCATGCCGTCCAGGCGAAGATCAGACAGGCGATGGTGAGGTGCGTGGCGAGCCGGTACTGGCTGACCGAGACACGTTCGGCAAGGCCCGACGAGACCATCCACCAGCCGATGAAGCCCTGAAAACCGCCGAGCGCCAGGAGACCGACCAGCGGCCAGCGCAGCTTCTTCTCGATCCGGCCGGTCAGCCAGAAGAAGGCGAGCGGCACGGCGAAGACGAAGCCGATGGAACGGGCGATCAGCCGGTGGGCCCATTCCCACCAGAAGATCGTCTTGAACTCCTCGACGGTCATGTCCTTGTTGACCTGCTGGTACTGCGGAATGCGCTTGTAGAGGTCGAACTCCTCCTGCCACTCCACGTCGGTGAGCGGCGGCACGACACCGTGGATCGGCTTCCACTCGGTGATGGAGAGGCCCGATTCGGTGAGCCGCGTCGCGCCGCCGACAAGCACCAGCACGAACAGCGTGAACAGCACGAAACCGAGCCAGCGGCGTACCTGGCGGCGGTCGCGGTCGATCCTGTCCGTGTCACTGGGGCTGCGGTATGCGGTCGCGGTCGTGGCGCTCATCGTCTCGGCTCCTTTTCCGGAATGGCGGGCCGGCCGCCGTTCCGGTTCCTTTCTCGCGTCCTTCCGGGTGCAAAACCGCGCGCGCGGCTTCAGCGGGAAGGACTGTGGCGTTGATTTGCCTGACCGGCCCGTGCAAAACAAGGCCCGAACCTTTGCGGCATGCCGTCGCGCCATTTTGCCGCTACCCAATCGAAAGACTGCCTATGCCCCCTCGCCTCCGAAAACTGATCGGCACGATCCTGATCATCATCCTCGTGCTCGTCTATGCGCTGGTCGCGACCACCATTGCCGCCGCGACGCTTGGAGAAGCGCCCTGGTATATCCACCTTCTCTACTTCACCGTGACCGGCCTTTTGTGGATCCTGCCGGCCATGCTGATCATCAAGTGGATGGAAAAGCCCGGCAAGCCGCGCGACGAATAGGTCATTTTTCAAGATGGGCGGCAAGGCCGGTGGGGTACAGCTCCACGCCGGCCGGCAGCGCTAGCGGATAGAACCAGCGTGCTGTCCAGATGGAGCGGTCATGCTCGACGAGCGTGATCTCGGGCCGCCGATAGAGGCTTTCGTCGAGCAGGTAGATGTTCACGGCGAAAACGAATTCGTGGCCCTGCGCGCCTTCATGCCAGAAGATGTTCTCGAAGGTCGTCCATGGCCCATCTATGGCGATCTCGCAGCCGAGCTCTTCGCGGAACTCGCGGGCAAGCGCCTGCTCCCGTGTCTCGCCGAATTCGATGGAGCCGCCGGGCGGGCGCACACCCTTGACCGTGCCGTCGTCGCGCGTCACTTCCGCCGCCAGCAGCCGGCCGGCGTGCCAGGCAAGGCCCAACACCTTCACGTGGATTTTCTGCGGCGGCCGCCAGGTCTGCATGGGCTCCTCCTGCCGGCGGGCGCTCCGCCCATTGTTCCCGTTATCGACTTGCTAACCGCTCCGGCCGATTTCACGGGGCATACCGGGCAGGGTCAGCGGATGTAAACCAATTGCGCAAGCCTAGCGCCTATGGTGTCGCTGCGGCAACCGAATGCACGAAAGCCAGGTATGGGAGCGATGCAACTCCATTTCCAGATCATGCCGTCCGAGCACGACCTTGCACACGGCAATCTGGCGCCGAGCGAGAGCGGCGGCCAAGCACGTTCACCGATGCCGCTGTCGATACGCCTGCACGAACAGATGGAACCGGTGGAGGCCTGCTGGCGGGCACTCGAAACGGAAAACGCGCTTTCGCTCCACCAGAGCTACGACTGGTGCCGTTCCTGGGTGGAAAGCCATGCCTGCAGGCTTCTGATTGTCGAGGGCTTTTGCGCCGGGTGCACGCATCTCCTGCTGCCCTTCGAAATCGTGCGCCGCGGGCCGATCCGCATCGCCCGCTTTCTCGCCGCCCCGTTCAGCAACATCAATACGGGCCTCTATTCGCAGGATTTCCGTACCCTTGCCGCCCCGCCCCGGCTTCGGCAGGCGCTTGAGACGGCGCGCAGCCAGCTTGCCCGGCACTGCGACATCCTCCTTCTGGAAAACATGCCGCTCGACTGGCGCGGCGAAGCCAGCCCCTTTTCCGATCTGCCCGCGGTGCTGAACCAGAACGCCGCCTTCCAGATCGAGCTCTTCGCCGATTTCGAACGCACGCTGGCGCAGGTCAATGCCCGCCGCCGCCGCAAGAAGTTCCGCGCCTCCGAACGCCGCCTGATGGCGCTCGGCGGCTACGAACACATCATCGCCGAGGCCGGCGCGGAAAGCCGGGCATTGCTCGAAACCTTCTTCCAGCAGAAGGCCGCCCGTTTCGACGCCATGGGCCTGCCGGACGTCTTTCGCGACGAGAGCACACGGAATTTCTTCCGGCGACTGGTATCCGTACCCGAAGCGGACGGCAGCTACCCGCTGCAGCTCCACGCCGTGCGCCTAAGGGGCGAGAATGACGGCCGTATTGCTGCGATTGCCGGCCTGTCGCGCAAGGGCGACCATGTGATCTGCCAGTTCGGCTCGATCGACGACACGATCGCCGCGGATGCCAGCCCCGGCGAGTTCCTGTTCTACCTTGCGATCGGTAAACTGTGCGGTGAAGGCGTGCGCCTGTTCGACTTCGGCATCGGCGACCAGCCCTACAAGCGCTCCTGGTGCACGATCGAGACGCGGCAGCACGACCTGCTCTGGCCGACGACGCTGGCCGGCGCGACGGTCGCCGCGCTGCACCGGGCCAAGGCCGGCGCGAAACGACGCATAAAACAGAGCCCGCAGGTCTATGCCTTCCTGCAACGCCTGCGCTCCGGCAAGACGGCGCGTCCGCACGAGGACAGTGTGGACTGACCGCCTTTACGCCGCCCGGCGGCCCGGATAGCGCGGCGGCTCGGCTCCCTCTCCCGTCATCAGCATGACTTCGCTGTAGCCAGCCTCGCCGAAGGCATCGATCAGTTCGACGATCTCGTCCTCCTCGGCCCCCGGAAGCGAGAGGAGAACATCCGTCTCCTGGTCGCGCGTCAGGCGCCGCACGCCCTCCACGTCGGCCGGGCCACATTCGACGATCACCGTGTCATAGGCGTCGGCGAACGAGGAAATGACCATCGCCAGCCGGTCGATGCCGCGCATGGCGCGCTTGATATTGGCATTGCCGCGCGGAATGATGTGCGCTCCGGACAACCGGTCGCCATGGATGATGTCACCGAAGACGGCATCGCCGACGAGGAGATCGGTGATCCCCGGCATGTGGGCGGATTCGGCCATCAGACGCGTCGGGCAGGCAGAACCGGTCAGGTCGATGACCAGCGTCTTGCGGTGCTCCTCAGCAATACGGCGCGCCAACATGACGGTGGCGGTCGAACCACGGTCGCCGGAAGGCGAGACGGAGATCGCGACGGAAATGTTGTTCTCGATCATATAGCGGGCGACGGCGGCAATCGAGAACTCGACTTCCTCTTCCTCAGGCTCCGGCCCGTCGAGCAGCAGATCGTCTTCGCTCTCATCGGCCAGCAGCTCCTCCTCGTCCGGCTCGATATCGGCCAGCAGCGATTTCGTGGGGGCCTCGGCATCACGGGCCGGAACATGGTCGAAGCGGGCAACCGGATCGCGGCGCACGACGGGCGTCTTCTGGACCACAGGCTCTTCCGCTGCAGCCTCCGGCTCGAGCGCGTCCTCGACAACCTCTTCCTCGCGCCGCAGCGGCATCGCCGCGGCAGCACCGACCGGCTTCAGCGCGCGGCCGCTGAAAAGTTCGGCGAGGAGAATGGCGATCGCGCTCAGCATGAAGCCCGCAACGCCGCCGACGACGGTGATCGGCACGATCTTCGGGAAGGCCACCTCCGTCGGCTCGACAGCGGCCGAGATGATGCGGGCATCGGCCGGCGTGGAACCGCTGTCGGTGCGCGAGGTCGCCTCGCGGTAGCGGGCGAGATAGGTTTCGAGCAGCTGGCGCTGGGCGGTCGCCTCGCGCTCCAGCGCCTTGAGGCCGACTTCGTCCTCGCCGGCGCGCGCGCTGTTCGCCTTCACCGTGTTGAGCTGCTGCAGGAGCTGGGTTTCACGCAGCTGGGCGGTCTTGGCCTCGTTTTCGAGGCTCGACAGGATCTTCTGCGTTTCCGACTTGATCTGTCCGCGGATGCCGACGAGCTGCGAGCGCAGCCCCTTCAGACGCGGATGGCCTTCGAGCAGCGAGGTGGAAAGGTCGGAGATCTGCCCCTGGATCTGCGCTTCGCTTTCCTTCAGGCGCTGGATCATCTGCGAGCCAACGACATCGCTCAGCGTGTCGGGTGCGCCGCCGGTCTTGAGCACGGCGCGCACGCTTTCGGCCCGTGCCTCCGCATTGGCGCGCTCGCCGCGCACGCGGGCAAGTTCCGTCGAGATGTCGGTGAGCTGGCGCGCGGCGAAGTTGGAGTTCTCGCCGGTCGGCAGGAGATCGGACTGCGAGCGATACTCGGCAACCTTCTGCTCGGCCTCGCGCACCTTCTCGCGCAGGTTGGCGATTTCCGGCTCCAGCCAGCGCGTCGCCTCGGAATTGGTGTCGAGTTTCGCCCCGCTCTGCAGCGAGAGGTAAACCTTTGCCATCTCGTTGGGGATTTCAGCGGCCAGGCGCGGGTCTTTCGAGGAGAACTCGATGCCGATGACGCGCGAGCGCTCCACCTGATAGACGGCAAGCTTGTCGGTGAATTCCTTCAACACGCGCTCTTCCGGTTCGGTGTCGAGCGGGCTTTTCTTCAAGCCCGAAAGAACGAGCAGGTCGGAAATGGCAGAGGGTTTTGCCGCCGGGTCGAACTCTTCCAGTTCATAGAGCTTCATGTTGCGCGCGACCTGCTTGATGAGGTCGGCGGATCTGAGGAGCTGGACCTGGCTGGCGATGCCGAGTTCGTCGAGCGCCGGCTGCGGATCGCGGCCCTGCGTGCGGTCGGAGCCGGTCGTGAAGGCCGGTTCGCGCGTTTCGATGAGAAGGCGTGCCTCGCTCTTGTAGCGAGGCGTGACCAGGCTGGCGCCGGCAAAGGCAATGCCGGCGCAGGCGACCGTGGCCAGCAGCACGCGCATGCGGTTGCGCCAGATCGCGCCGAAAAGGCCGCCAAGATCGATATCGACATCCTGCTGGCTGTTTGCGCCCGACATATCCCAACTCCAAACACCACGATTTCCGCGCAAGGTAAACAAACATGGTAACGCAAGGGTTAATTATCGGCGGTTGTCTTGCCCTTCCCTCTCACCACCCTTGCGAAAAAAATCCGCGTCCTCCTGCCCATCCTTGCTGCGCCTTTACCAGCCATTAACCCTAACGGATCGATAACGGGCTCCAGACTTCTGATTCCGGGATTGGGTAAAGCGAATGACATTCGCAACGATCAACAAGGGCATGCTGCTTGCGCTGGCGCTCATCGTGCCGGCCGTCGCCGGCTGCAGCGGCTACCGCCCCGCCCCAAAGGCATTCCACGAGGCAACCATTCAGCCCTACCGCCTCGACAGCGGCGACAGGCTGCGCATCACCGTCTTCGAGCAGGCGGGCCTCAGCAACACCTATTCGATCGATCAGGCCGGTTATGTCGCCTTCCCGCTCATCGGCGCAGTGCCGGCACGCGGCCAGACGATCCAGGAACTGGAACGCGTCATCGCGACGAAGCTCAAGCAGGGATATCTGCGCGACCCGGACGTCTCCATCGAGGTCGACCGCTACCGCTCGATCTATGTCATGGGTGAAGTCGGCCAGGCCGGGCAGTACAGCTATGTCGCCGGTATGACGATCCAGAACGCCATTGCCGTGGCCGGCGGCTTCTCTCCGCGCGCCAACCAGGGCGATGTCGACGTTACCCGCAAGATCAACGGCAAGATTCTCACAGGCCGTGTGTCCATCTCCGATCCGGTGCTGGCCGGCGACACGATCTATGTCCGCGAACGGCTGTTCTAAGCACAATGGCGGACGATGGGCCCCTGCGCATCATTCACTGTTTTCGCTCCCCTATCGGCGGGATCTTTCGCCATGTGCGCGATCTCGCCGAGTTCCACGCGAAGGCAGGCCATGACGTCGGAATCGTCTGCGACAGTCTCACCGGCAGCTCCTACGAGGACGGCCTCTTCGATGAAATCCGCCCCTATCTCTCGCTCGGCCTCACACGCCTGCCGATCAGCCGGTCGATCAGCCCGCGCGACATCGGCGCGTTCTGGAGCAGTTATCACGAAATAAAAAGTTTGCAGCCGGATGTCCTGCACGGGCACGGCGCCAAGGGTGGCGCCATTGCCCGGCTCATCGGCTCAGCCCTGCGGGTCAACAGGTATCGCGTAGCCCGCCTCTATTCGCCGCATGGCGGCAGTCTGCACTACAATCGCCGCACGGCTACCGGCATGGCGATTCTCACCGCCGAGCGCCTCCTGGAAAGGCTCGGCGATGCGCTCGTCTTTGTCTGCGACTACGAGCGGGAGGCCTATGCCGCCCGTGTCGGCCGACCGCGCGTCAGGGCGGAGCGCATCTACAACGGCATCCACGACCGCGATTTCGAGCCCGTCTATTCCCGGGAGGACGCCGTCGACTTCCTCTACATCGGCATGCTGCGCGACCTGAAGGGCCCCGATGTCTTCGTCGAGGCCTTCGCCCGCACGGAGCGCCGGATCGGCCGTCCGCTTTCCGCCCTGATGATCGGCGACGGACCGGACAAGGCGAAATACGAGGACATGATGCTGCGCATGGGCCTCGGCCGGCGCATCGGCATGCTGCCGGCCATGAAGGCGCATGACGCCTTCGCGCTCACGCGCAACGTCATCGTGCCTTCACGCGCCGAGGCCATGCCCTATATCGTGCTGGAAGCGCTCGCCGCACGAAAGCCGGTCATCGCCACCCGCGTTGGCGGTATTCCTGAAGTGCTCGGTCGCGACAGCATTGCCCTCACGGAACCGGGCGATCCAGACGGCCTCGCCGCCCTGATGGCCCGGGCCATCACCGATGCGGACTGGCCGCGCAGAGTGATGCCCGAACCGACGGGGTTCAAAGCGTCCTTCTCCGCCTCCACCATGTCCGGCGCCCTGCTCGACCTCTATCGTGACATCCTCACCCGGCAGACCGGCGGAAATCGGCACAGCACCTGACGCTGCGGCAACCGCAACGTAAACGTTTCTTAGGGGCTTCGTGCTATTTCCGGGACAGAGCTCCCTGCAGGTGCGTGCCATGAACCATGTCGACAAACCCGTCTCCTTCGATCCGGAAGCGCTGAGGCGCAAGGTATCCGAAATATCGGTCGCCGCACCCGGCGAGAACCAGGATGCCAACAGCCCTGTCGAGCTCAACCCGCTCGCCCGGAAGATCGCCGCACAGTTCCGCGTCGACACCTATTCGCCGAGCATGATCACCGGCCTCCTGCGCCTTTTCGAATTCGGTGCGCTGCTAGCGCTCGGCTATGGCATTCATGTGCTCTATGTCAGCGGGATGAGCCTGTCCGTCTTCTACCTTTTCGTTCTCGGCGGCGGCGCGGCGATCGGCGTCCTGATGCTCCAGCTGGCCGATGCCTATCAGGTTCCGGCACTGCGCTCGCCCTGGCGCATGACGCCGCGCATCCTCGCCGCCTGGGCGCTCGCCTTCGGCGCGATGGCGCTCATCGTCTTCTTCTTCAAGTCGGGTGAGGAATATTCCCGCGTCTGGTTCGCCTCCTGGTTCGTGGCAGGTGCCATCTACCTCGTCATCGAGCGGCAGATGATCGCCTATTCGATCCGCCGCTGGGCACGCAACGGCACGATGGAGCGCCGCGCCGTCATCGTCGGCGGCGGCGAACCGGCCAAGGAGCTCATCCGTACGCTCGAACACCAGCCGGAGAACGACATCCGCATCTGCGGCATCTTCGACGACCGCGACGAGCGCCGCTCGCCGGCGATCATCGCCGGCTATCCGAAACTCGGCAATGTCGCCGAACTCGTCGAATTCGCCCGGCTTGCGCGGATCGACATGCTGATCATCTCGCTGCCGCTTTCGGCCGAGGCGCGCATCCTCTCGCTTCTCAAGAAACTCTGGGTTCTGCCGGTCGACATTCGCCTTGCCGCCCATTCCAAGGGCCTGCGCTTCCGCCCGCGCAGCTACTCCCAGATCGGCAGCCTGCCGATGCTCGACATCTTCGACAAGCCGATCGCCGACTGGGACAATGTCGCCAAGCGAATCTTCGACGTCTTCTTCAGCGTGGTCGCACTGCTTCTGCTCTGGCCGGTGATGCTCGGCGCGGCCATTGCCGTCAAGCTGTCCTCGCCCGGCCCGATCATCTTCAAGCAGAAGCGGCACGGCTTCAACAACGAGGTCATCGAGGTCTACAAGTTCCGCTCGATGTACACGCACCTTGCCGACCCGACGGCAAAGGCCGCCGTGACGAAGGGCGACCCGCGCGTCACCCGCGTCGGACGGTTCCTGCGCAAATCCTCGATCGATGAGCTGCCGCAGTTCTTCAACGTCCTCAAGGGCGACCTGTCGCTGGTCGGCCCGCGGCCGCATGCCATCCAGGCGCAGTCGAACGACCGCAAATATGTCGATGTTGTCGAAAGCTATTTCGCCCGTCACCGCGTCAAGCCCGGCGTCACCGGCTGGGCGCAGATCAACGGCTGGCGCGGCGAGATCGACCATGACGACAAGATCCGCTTCCGCACCGAATTCGACCTCTATTACATCGAGAACTGGTCGCTCTGGCTGGACCTGAAGATCCTGTTCATGACCCCCTTCCGTCTGCTCAACACGGAAAACGCCTATTGAGCGACGCGGTCCTCCCCTACGCTCCACCGTTCCAGCCGCAGCGTGCAGCCCTTGGCATCATCGGCTCGCTGCTGGTGGTGTTCGGGGTGTTCCTCTCCGGCTTCGTCATCAGCGAGCCGGCCCCCTATGAGCTCTTCATGGCCGGGCTGATCACCCTCTGGGCGATCGTCGGGCTGCGCATCTCACGGGCCATCACGCCGCTGCTCGTGCTGCTCGTCCTGTTCAACATCGGCGGCATGCTATCGCTGACGATGGTCGACGACCTCTCGGTCGGTCCGCTCTACATCGCCGTCTCGCTGTTCCTGGCGCTCTCCAGCGTATTCTTCGCCGCCATCATCGAGGCGAAGCCGGCGCGGCTTGAACTGATCTTCCGCGCCTGGGTGGCCAGCGCGCTCATCACCGCCTCGCTCGGCATTCTCGGCTACTTCCACGCCTTTCCCGGCTCCGAGGCCTTCACGCTCTACGACCGCGCCAAGGGCGCCTTCCAGGATCCGAACGTCTTCGGCCCGTTCCTTGTCGGTCCCTCGCTCTACCTGCTCTACGGCCTGCTTTCCGGGCGCATCCTCGGCGCGCCGCTGAAGGTTGTCGGCGTGCTGATCCTGGCGCTCGGCATCTTCCTCTCTTTCTCGCGTGCGGCCTGGGGGCTCTATCTCCTTTGCGTCGGGGCACTCGTCTTCGTCATGCTGCTGAAGGAGCGCACCGGCGCCTTCCGGCTGAAGATCCTGATCCTCAGCCTTTCGGCAGCCGGCCTGATGGTCATGGCGCTCGTCGTCGCGCTGCAATTCGACAAGGTCGCGAACCTCTTTTCCAGCCGCACCCAGCTCGTGCAGGAATATGACGGCGGCCATCTCGGGCGTTTCGAGCGCCACCGCATCGGCTTCCTCATGGCGATGGAAAAACCGCTCGGCATCGGCCCGATGGAATTCAGCAAGATGTTTCCCGAGGACGAGCACAATATCTGGCTGAAATCGCTGACCACCTACGGCTGGCTCGGCTTCGTCTCCTACCTCACCCTGATCGTCTGGACGCTCGCCGCCGGCTTCAAGGCGCTCCTGCGCGACCGGCCCTGGCAACCCTTCCTGATGATCTCCTACATCACCATCGTCGGCCACACCGCGATCGGCTTCGTCATCGACACGGATCACTGGCGGCATTTCTATCTGCTGCTCGGGGTCGTCTGGGGATGCCTTGCCCTCGAGAAGCGCCACAACAGGCAGATCGCCCCGGACTGACCGCACCATGAGCAGAAAACAGGACAGGGTTCCACGGCAGATGCGCCTCCTGCAGGTGCTGGAGACCGGCGGCGGCGGATCCGGCCGGCATTTCATCGACCTGTGCCGCGGGCTGACGGCCCATGGACATGCCGTGCATGCCATCTATTCGCCATTGCGGGCGGAAACGCGTTTCGTCGAGGAACTGCAGGCGCTGGGCCTTGCCGGGCTGCACACCGTCGCCATGACACGCGCCCCCGGTCCATCGGACCTCCGTGCCTGGCGGGCAATCCGCGCCGTCATGCGCAGCGCCGGCCCCTTCGACGTCATCCATGCCCACAGCTCGAAGGCGGGTGCGCTGGCGCGCCTGCGCCTGCCCGGCCGTCATGTCCCGCGGGTCTATACGCCGCACGCCTTCTACACGATGGATCCCGGCCTCGGCGCGCTCGGCCGCAAGGTCTACGGCTCGATCGAGAAGCTGCTCGCCCGCACCCTCACCGACCGGGTCATCTGCGTTTCCGCAGATGAATATGCCCATGCCCGCGCACTCGGCATGCCGCGCAAAAAGCTGTCGATCGTTGTCAACGGCGTCGAAACGCCGCCCGCCGATTCCCGCGCCACCGTCCGGCAGGCCCTCGGCATCCCCATGGATGCGCTGCTCTTCGGCTTCGTCGGCCGCCTCTGCCACCAGAAGGCGCCCGAGCGGCTGGTGGCGGCCTTCGTGCACGTTGCCGAACGCGTGCCGCACGCCCATCTCCTGATGATCGGCACAGGCGACATGGAAGCGGAGGTGCGCCGGCAGGTCGCGGCAAGCGGCCAGGGCACACGCATCCACCTCACCACGGGCTTTACCGGCGTCGAAGCGATGGCGGCCATCGACGTGCTGACCATGCCGAGCCGCTACGAGGCCATGTCCTATGTGATGCTGGAGGGCGCGGCTGCCGGCAAGCCGTTGATTCTCACCGATGTCGGCGGCGTCTCCACGGTGCTGAAGGACGGCGAGAACGGTATTCTCCTGAAGAACGCCGATGATCCAGAGGCCCTCGCCGATGCCATGTTGCGCCTCAGCGAGCCCGGCCACCTCGCCCGCCACACCGCCGCCGCCCTCACCCGCGCCCACAGCCCTGAATACCGCCTCGACCGCATGGTCTGCGAAACGGAAGCCATCTATCGCAGCCTGATCGCATGAAACGAAAAACCGCCGTCCCTTCGGAGCGGCGGTTCCTGACGATCGAACACGTCTTCCTGGCGCGGCATCTTACCGCCTGATCGCCCGTGCCAGCGCAATGAGAATGCAGGCGCCGATGAAGCCCGCGATCAGATAGCCGATCCAGCCGCCGAGCGAGACGCCGATCAGGCCGAGCAAAAGGTTCGCAACCATCGCGCCGACGATGCCGAGCACGATGTTCATCAGCACGCCCATATTGCTTTTCATGAACATTTCGGCGAGCCATCCCGCAATACCGCCGATGATGATGGCCGCAATCCAGCCGACACCTGCATCTTCCATTTCCGTCTCCTCGCGCTGCCGATATCACCGGCAAACGAGGCCGGCCGTCGAGAACGCGGGTGAACGCGCAAGGTTCCGTACGGAACTGCGTAAAGTGTAGAGGAGGAAGGAAAAATGGTCGGAATGGCGGGATTCGAACCCACGACCCCTTGACCCCCAGTCAAGTGCGCTACCGGGCTGCGCTACATTCCGGACCGCGGAAACCCCTATAGTCTCGGGCACTTGGATGCAAGCCAAAAAATAGGTGGCAGGGACGAAAGTGGACAAATGTCTCGCAGCAGGAACCACACGGTCAGAAAACTCCGCGGAAAATGCCATGCATTCCCGGCCCGTGCCGAGACGGCGGCCCGCGAAGACGATCAGCCGCGCCCTTCCCACTGTTGGCTTGTCGCCGAGCTAAACACTGAGAAGTGCAATTTTTTTCACAACCGTACCGGAAACGCCGAATCAGACCTTCCCCGACATTAGACGAAAGTCTTATGGTGCCCTTGCTCGCTTGTCATTTGCGAGCACTCCCCCGCGTCACTGAGAGCCAAGCGTGACGCTTGTTTGCCCCGCCACTGTGCGGGGCCTTTTCCTTTTGTGGCCTCTCGTGTTTGTGCGCTTGACTCTGCAGCGCATGGGAACATAATAGGAACAAACGGAAGAACCTTCACCCGACCCCAAAAGTCCCCGACTTGCTGTGTCACCACAGGAGAATACCGACGTGCGACCGCTTCCCGAGTACGAAGCACCAATGGAACCGCCGGAAAGCGGGGATGACGCCGTATGCGCCGCCCTCGCCTGGCATGATGGCGATGCAAATGCGACGATCGCGACGCTGCTTGCCGACTGCGCGCATCTCCGGCGCCAGCTCGCACTGACCCGCTCGGCGATGGGCCGCGGCTTCGTGCGCGGCTGGGAGCCCGTGCAGCAGCGGGATTGATGCGGCCTCTTCGTCGATCAGTGACTGGTGCTGAGGCGCGTGAGCAGCGCGGTTCGTGCCCGTAGCCAATGACAAGCCGATGCATACCCGCGCGCCGCACCTCTTTCGATACGGCTATGGGCGCCGCTACAAACCCGACGTGAAAGGAGCGGATTCCAAGGACGACGACTCGCCTGCGTGCATGCCTCGGTGCCACACAGGCCTGCTGTCAGCAGCAGGACGCGGAACGCCCCACCTGGCAACGGCCCGTGGTAGAGAAACGGCGCTCAGCGCACCTGATCGAGCAGGCGCTTGCACTCCAGAAGATCGTAAAGCGCTTCCTGCAGGAGCGCGCGGTCTTCCTTGCCGACGCTGGTCTTGCCGATCGAGATTTCCGGCGTATCGTCCCCGCCGCCGACGAAGGAGAAGAAGCGGCGGCTGGCCGGTGCCTTGGCGCGGCCGACGATCTGGTCCTCGTCATTGCCCGCCTTGGGCGGGGTGGGCTCTTCGTGGCTGGCCGCGGCGAGCGCCTCGACGGTCGCGAGGTCCCCGCTGGCAATGGCGGCGACGAAGCGGTTGCCATTGACCTTCAGGAGCTTCTGGACGCCCTTGATCGTGTAGCCGTGGTCGTAGAGGAGATGGCGGATGCCCTTGAGAAGATCAACGTCCTCGGGGCGATAGTAGCGCCGCCCGCCGCCGCGCTTCATCGGCTTGATCTGTGTGAACCGCGTCTCCCAGAAGCGCAACACATGCTGCGGCAGATCGAGATCGTCGGCGACCTCGCTGATGGTGCGGAACGCGTCCGGACTCTTGTCCATTCTACCCTCGATGAAAGCGCGTGGCACGGCAAACGAAAGCGTTGCCGAATCGTATGCATTTCAGCGGGTTGCCGGACGATATTCAAGTTTCAAATTGCCGAACCGCCGGCAATCGGCAGAAAATCGCTCAGGAAGCGGGCGAAGCCGGCTTCTGTTTCGCCTTGCGCGAGAGATGGGACTTCAGCACCCGCTGCTTGAGCACGTTGGATGCCTTGAAGGTCATCACCCGGCGCGGCGAGATCGGCACTTCCTCGCCGGTCTTCGGGTTACGGCCGATGCGCTCGTTCTTGTCGCGCACCTGGAAGGTCGCGAAAGAGGAGAGTTTCACGCTCTCGCCCCGCACGATAGCATTGCAGATCTCGTCGATCACGGTTTCGACGAGCTCTGCGGATTCGGTCCTGGAAAGGCCGACCTTCCGGAAAACCGATTCGGCCAAATCTGCGCGTGTCACCGTCTTGCCGCTCATCGTTCCTCACCGATTTCCCATTGAAAGCCTATGGTTACGTGGCGGAAGAGTATTGTCCTTGCCCCCGCGGGTCAAGCGGCCCTGCGCCCTGATGCGGGAGAGGCTGTTTCCCCGGCCACCAACCGGCGTTTCGGCACGACAAAGGAAGGCCGAAGCCCGCAGATTGCCCCTGTCCGTTTGCCGGGAAGCCGCCCTTCCATGGGAAAGGCGGCTGGAAACAGCTACCAGCGCAGCAGCACTGCACCCCAGGTAAAGCCGCCGCCCATGGCTTCCAGCAGCACGAGGTCGCCGTCCTTGATTCGTCCGTCGCTCGCCGCTGCAGCCAGTGCCAGCGGGATCGAGGCGGCAGAGGTGTTGCCGTGCAGGTCGACGGTGACAACGACCTTTTCGAGGGGAATGCCGAGTTTCTTGGCCGAACCGTCGATGATGCGCTTGTTTGCCTGATGCGGCACCAGCCAGTCGATATCCTCGGCGGTGAAGCCCGTCGCGTCGAAGGACGAGATGACCACGTCGGTGATCATGCCGACCGCATGCTTGAAGACCTCGCGGCCCTCCATGCGCAGATGCCCGACCGTACCCGTGGTGGACGGGCCGCCATCGACATAAAGCTTCTCACGATGCGCGCCGTCGGAGCGCAGCTGCGTCGTCAGGACGCCGCGGTCCTGGTTGGTGCCCGTCCCTTCCGCAGCCTCCAGCACGATGGCACCGGCGCCGTCGCCGAAGAGCACGCAGGTCGTGCGGTCCGTCCAGTCGAGGATGCGCGAGAAGGTCTCTGCACCGATGACAAGCACGCGTTTTGCAAGGCCGCCGCGGATATAGGCATCGGCGGTCGTCACCGCATAGACGAAGCCGGAACAGACGGCCTGCACGTCGAAGGCAAAGCCATGGTGCATGCCGAGGCGGTTCTGGATGTTGACGGCGGTGGCGGGAAACGTGTTGTCCGGCGTCGAGGTGGCGACGATGATGAGGTCGATGTCGGCCGCCGTCAGGCCTGCCTTGTCGAGAGCGGCACGCGCGGCACCTTCGCCGAGCGACGCCGTCGTCTCGCCCTCGCCGGCGATGTAGCGCTGGCGAATGCCGGTGCGCTGCACGATCCAGTCATCGGACGTGTCGACCATGCTTTCCAGCTCGGCATTGGTAAGTACCCGCTTCGGAAGCGCCGTTCCGAAACCGCGGACCACTGAACGAATCATTCTATACCTCGTCGCTCATGCTCTGGGCGGCACCTTCGACGGGGCGGCCGGCATGATACTTCTGCAAATCTTTTTCGATCTTGTCCTTCAGGCCGTTGCGGGCCATGTCGTAGCCGACATCGACAGCCGCGGCAAAGCCCTCGGCGTCCGTGCCGCCATGGCTCTTGATGACGATGCCGTTGAGACCGAGGAACACGCCGCCATTCACCTTGCGCGGGTCCATCTTCTCGCGCACCCGGTCGAAGGCGCTCTTGGCGAGGATATAACCGAGTTTGGCCATCCAGGTGCGCGACATGGCCGCACGCAGATACTCGGCGATCTGCCGCGCCGTGCCCTCGGCCGCCTTCAGCGCAATGTTGCCGGCAAAACCTTCCGTGACCACCACGTCCACCGTGCCGCGACCGATATCGTCGCCTTCCACAAAGCCGTAATAGTCAATCGTGTCGAAATTGGCCTCGCGGATGAGCTGGCCGGCAGCCTTCACCTCTTCCTGGCCCTTGATCTCCTCGACGCCGACATTGAGCAGGCCCAGCGTCGGCTTGTCGATCCCGAACAGCGCGCGCGCCATGGCGCCGCCCATCAGCGCGAAATCGAAAAGCTGGTTCGCATCGGCGCCGATCGTCGCGCCGATGTCGAGAACGATGCTCTCACCCTTCAGGGTCGGCCAGATGCCGGCGATCGCCGGGCGCTCGATATTGGCCATCATGCGCAGGCAGAACTTCGACATGGCCATCAGCGCGCCGGTATTGCCGGCGGAGACTGCAACATCGGCCTCGTTCTTGGCAACGGCATCGATCGCCTGCCACATGGAGGACTTTCCGCGGCCACGGCGCAGCGCCTGGCTCGGCTTCTCGTCCATGGCAACGGCGACGTCGCAATGGTGGAAGGTACTGGCGGCCTTCAGCTTGGGATGCTGCGCCAGAAGGGGCTCACATTCGGCGGCATTGCCGAAAAGCACGAAACGGATCTCGGGATGGCGCTCGAGAGCCTTGGCTGCGCCCGGGATAGCGACCTTGGGGCCGAAATCGCCACCCATGACGTCGACGGAAATTCTGACCACGCGTGTCTTGCCTTAATTCTTGTTTTCCAGGGACAGAGGGCTGCCGCGGCGGAATTCGGTCAAAATACCGCTTTTCGCCGGGGGCACAACTGAATTATCAGGCGCCTCAGGAGCCGTTCAGTCTTTTTTCCAGTCCTTCAGAACGGCAAAAGGCGACGGTTTTTTGTCATCCTTGTCCGTGCTCTCGATATGGCCGGAAAAGTCCACGTCGGACTTGCGCGGATAAGGATCGATGGCAAGCGCGGCATGTTCGGCAGCGACCACGCCGGCATCGATCGTATCGCCCGTGAAGATTTCCGGAGCATCCGGCCCATCGGGATCAAGCAGCATTTCGCCGGTCTCGCTTGCAACCGGAAGCCGCGCCAGCTTCGAGCCCTCGGGCACGAAGACCACCTCGACCGGCTCGTCGATATGCGCCTCGACGGGGTCGAGCGTGACGACGCAGGCCTGCACGACATCCGCCACGACGCGGCCCTTGAGGCGCACGCCGTCGCGCTTCCAGCGCTGCAGCTGGAAGGTGGCGGAAAGCGCCTTCACCTCCAGCACGGACCAGAGCTCGGCAAGGCCGGCGCACTCCTCGGCATTGGCGCTGATCGTCACCTCGACCGGGTTGGCGGAAATGTGCCCCACCTTGACCAGGTAGGAGAACGGCGTGTCGTCGTCTGTCTTCATTCTATTCCCTTTGGGCCGCCTTCAGGCGGCATGTCCTTGCGGGCCCGGCTCCACAACGCCGAGCGCTCCGACCCTGATATCGTCCTCGCTGACGGCCATCATCGCCCTTTCAGCCGCAAAGAGATAGAGGGCGAGCCCCGCCATCGACGGCGCGCCCTCGCCCGCCTCCGGATGGATGTTGCGCCGTAGCGCAGCAGCAAGACCGTCATGATCGTCGGAATCGAGCGCGCCGGCGTAGGACTCCAGCCGACCGTAGAACATGCCGGCGAACTTCTTCATGCGCTTGGGCACGCCGACATCGCCGACTCCGAGCTCGCGAATCGAATGATCGACATCCTCGAAGAAGGCATCGACGATCTCCTGGGCGATCTCCTGGCCGGACGTGCCGCTTGCACGGGTGCGCCGGAAGTAAAGGATCAGCATGGCCGAGAGCATCTCGAAACGGCCCATAACCGTGTCGGGAACATCAAGCACTTCATAGAGATAGGGATGGCGCGCCGCCTTTGTCAGCGTTGCGTACTGCTTTTCAACGATACGCCGGTTGCCGTTTTTTTTGCCGAACAGGCCGAAAATCATCATAAAGCCTAGTTTTGCCCGATTCAAACCATGGAGCCGTCGCAAGTCATGTTGCATGACGGTCGAAGCTGGTTTACCGAAGCAGGCATGAATTGCAATGGCTGCGCGGCCATCACAGTCCCGGGGATGTTGTTGAAGAGAGATGCTCTGAACATGAAGCTGTTGCGTAACGCCGCCATTGCCATCGCGCTTTCCTCGTCCGTTCTCGCAGGCTGCCAGGGTCCCGGCGAAGTGCTGCACCAGGGCTACGTCGTCGACCAGGAGACGCTGGCGTTGGCCCCGGTCGGCTCCTCGCGCGAACAGGTCATGCTCTCGCTCGGCTCACCCTCCGCGACCGCGACCTTCGACAACGAGGTCTTCTACTACGTTTCGCAGAAGCGCAGCCGGCCCGTCGCCTTCATGAAGCCGAAGGTCGTCGAGCAGAGCGTGCTCGCCATCTATTTCGACAAGGAAGGCGTGGTCGAGCGCCTCGCCCACTATACGCTGAAGGACGGTCGCGTCTTCGACATGATCTCGCGCGTCACACCGACCGGCGGCGTCGAGCTCACCTTCCTCGGCCAGCTGCTGCGCGGCACCGGCGGTGCACCGGGCGCTGCGATCCAGAACATCTTTGGCGGCGGCGGCCCGAAGTAAGACGCTTCGGCCCTTCCGGGAATCAAGAAACCGCGGGGATCGCTCCCCGCGGTTTCTTTTTTGCAGCATGGACGGCGATGCCGGTCAGGCGAGAACGGCCAGCAGCAGGAGCGCCACGATGTTGGTGATCTTGATCGCCGGATTGACTGCCGGGCCTGCCGTATCCTTGTAGGGGTCGCCGACCGTGTCGCCGGTGACGGAGGCCTTGTGCGCTTCCGATCCCTTCAGGTGGCGCGTGCCGTCCTTGTCGACGAAGCCATCCTCAAAGCTCTTCTTGGCATTGTCCCATGCGCCGCCACCCGACGTCATGGAAATCGCCACGAAGAGGCCGTTGACGATGACGCCGAGCAGCGAGGCGCCGAGCGCCGCAAAGGCCGAGGCCTTGGAGCCGGAGAGGAGCAGCACGCCGAAATAGACGACGAGCGGCGCCAGCACCGGCAACAGCGAGGGCACGACCATTTCGCGGATTGCCGCCTTGGTAAGAATGTCCACCGCGCGCCCGTAGTCCGGTCGCTCGGTGCCCGCCATGATGCCCGGCTTGTCGCGGAACTGCTTGCGCACTTCCTCGACGATGGAGCCCGCTGCACGGCCGACGGCCGTCATGGCGATGCCACCGAAGAGATAGGGGATGAGGCCGCCGAAGATGAGGCCGGCCACGACGTAGGGGTTGGAGAGGTCGAAGGAGATCGTGCCGATGCCGGCGAAATAGGGATACTTGTCCCCGTTCGCCGCGAAATAGGCAAGGTCGTTCGAGTAAGCGGCGAAGAGCACCAGCGCGCCGAGGCCCGCCGAACCGATCGCATACCCCTTGGTGACGGCCTTGGTCGTGTTGCCGACCGCGTCGAGCGCGTCCGTCGACTTGCGCACTTCCGGCGGCAGGTGCGACATCTCGGCGATGCCACCGGCATTGTCGGTGACCGGGCCGAAAGCGTCGAGCGCCACGATCATGCCGGCAATGCCGAGCATGGCGGTGACCGCGATACCGGTGCCGAACAGGCCGGCAAGCTGGTAGGTCGCGATGATGCCGCCGACGATGACGATGGCCGGCAGCGCGGTCGATTCCAGCGAGACCGCAAGGCCCTGGATAACGTTGGTGCCGTGACCGGTGACGGATGCCTGGGCGATGGAGTTCACCGGGCGCTTGTTGGTGCCGGTGTAATACTCGGTGATCACCACGATGAGCGCTGTCACCACAAGCCCCAGCAGGCCGCAGATGAACAGGTTCGTCCCGGTGATCTCCCTGCCCGCGACGGTGCCGACAACGCCCCAGCCGATGGTGAGCGACGTGGCGACAGCGAGGCCGACGATCGACAACAGGCCCGTGACGATAAGGCCCTTGTAGAGGGCGCCCATGATGGAGCCGTTCGTGCCGAGCTTGACGAAGAACGCGCCGACGATCGAAGTGATGATGCAGGCGCCGCAGATCGCGAGCGGATAGATCATCACGCTGGAGAGAACCGGCGTGCCGGCAAAGAAGATCGCCGCGAGCACCATGGTGGCGACGACGGTCACCGCATAGGTCTCGAAGAGATCGGCGGCCATGCCGGCGCAGTCGCCGACATTGTCGCCGACATTGTCGGCGATGGTGGCCGGATTGCGCGGATCGTCTTCAGGAATGCCGGCTTCCACCTTGCCGACAAGATCGCCGCCGACATCCGCACCCTTGGTGAAGATGCCGCCGCCGAGGCGGGCAAAGATGGAAATCAGCGAGGCACCGAAACCGAGCGCGACGAGCGCGTCGATGACCTCACGCGAGGCCGGCTCCTGACCGAGCAGGCCGGTGAGAATCCAGTAGTAGATCGAGACGCCGAGCAATGCGAGGCCGGCGACAAGCATGCCGGTGATCGCACCCGACTTGAAAGCGATGTCAAGGCCGGAGGACAGGCTGACGGATGCGGCCTGTGCCGTGCGCACATTGGCGCGGACGGACACATACATGCCGATAAAACCGGCAGCACCCGACAGGACGGCGCCGATCAGGAACCCGATGGCAGCCGTTGCGGAAAGCAGTAGCCAGGTGCCGACGAAGACGACGACCCCAACGATGGCAATGGTCTTGTACTGCCGGGTGAGATAGGCCTGCGCCCCTTCCCGGATATAACCTGCAATTTCCTGCATGCGGGCATTCCCCTGATCGGCGGCAAGCACCGACCGTGTCGCCCAGATGGCATAGACCACCGAAAGCAACCCGCATGCGATAACGCCCAACAATATGGTCATTTCGCTCTGTCCTCCTTGGAGGCCGCGGGGTCCTCTCCCCGCAGCCGATACGCGCCCGCTCCCGTTTGCCTCCTCACAAGACAGGGGCCGGCGCGGGGTCAGAGTGCGTTTGCGAATCGGTTGCGTCAAGCCGCCGCACTGCGGCAAGCCGTGCGCTGCGCTGGATTTTTCGACGTCGGTCTGCGGGCGGGCTCAGGCAGTCGGTCGGCGGCCGCGCAAAAGCAGGAGGAGAACGAGAACGAGGCTCACCCCGGTGATCGGCCAGAACAGGAGGTTGATCGCCTGCCAGCCATAGGTGTTGAACACCTTGCCCGAGGAGAAGGAGGCAAGTGCCACCGTGCCGAACAGGATGATGTCGTGGAAGCCCTGCACCTTGTCCGCCTCATGCGGCTTGTAGCTGGAGGCGACGATGGCGGTTGCACCGATGAAGCCGAAATTCCAGCCGACGCCGAGCAGGATCAGCGCGCCCCAGAAATTCCACAGCGCGATGCCGGCATGGGCGACCGCGGCGCAGGCCATGAGGATGAGGAGACCGGCAGCGACGACCCTTTCCGTGCCGAAGCGCTGGATCAGCATGCCCGTGAAGAAGCTCGGCGCGAACATGGCGAGCACGTGCCACTGGATGCCGAGCGTCGCCATCTCCGGCGAGAAACCGCAGCCGATGACCATGGCCAGCGGCGCGCCGGTCATCATGAAGGTCATCAGGGCGTAGGAGGAGATGCCGCAGATCATGCCCGTCATGAACCGCTGGGTCAGCACGATCTCGCGGAGCGGCCGCGCCGCCTCCCCCGTCGCGACAGCCGCCGCCTTGTGGTCAGGTAGACGCAGGAAGAGGAAGAGCCCGATGGCGGCAAGGCAGAGCGGCGCGAGCGCCACGAAGGCACCGGCAAACAGCACCGGCTCGAACAGGTCCTTGGTGAGGATGACCACCTGGGGGCCGAGCACGGCGGAAATGACGCCGCCGGCAAGGATCCAGGAAATGGCGCGCGGCTTGTAGAAGGACGGCGAGGCATCGGCCGCGGCAAAGCGGATCTTCTGGGCAAAGCCGCTGGAAATGCCGACGAGCACGAAGCCGAGGGCAAAGAGCCAGAAATCGCCGCGGAACAGCGCAATGGCAGCCAGAAGGCCGCCCCCGGCGCCAATGAGCGCCCCGACGATAAAGCCGTAGGTGCGACCGAGCATGCGGGCCGCGATGGCGACGAGCACGGCGCCGAGCGCCACGCCGACATTGAAGCCGGTCAGCGGCGCGGTGGCGAGCGACTTGTCCGCGCCGAGCAGGTTGTAGCCGGCAAGGCCACCGACAGAGAAGACGATCGGCCCGGCCGAGGCGAGCAGGGCCTGTGCAATCGTCAGGAGGAAGACATTGCGGCGCGCGGCCGAAAGTTCCTGTTCAAGACCTTCGACCGTACCCGTGCTCATGTCGCCTACCGTTTACTTGCGTGTGTCCGGCCGAAGCTGCTTGGCGATGCGGTCAAGCACCGCATTCACCAGCTTCGGCTCCTCGTCCTCGAAGAACGCCTTGGCGATCTCGACATATTCCGTGACGATCACGGCGACCGGCACGTCCCTGCGCTCCTTCAGCTCGAAGGTGCCGGCACGCAGGATGGCACGCACGGTGGAGTCGACCCTGGACAAGGCCCAGTCGTCCTGCAGCGCCGCGCCGATCATCGGGTCGAGCAAGCGCTGGTCGCGCACGACACCCGAGACGATGGAACGGAACCAGGAGGCATCCGCCTTGAGATAGGTATCGCCGTCGACCTCCTGGCCGAGACGATGCGCTTCGTATTCGGCGACGACTTCGAGAACACCGCTGCCGCCGATATCCATCTGATAAAGCGCCTGAACGGCGGCAAGGCGCGCCGCGCCGCGCTGGTTGGCCGGTTTCACCGGCTGATGATCCCTGTCCGTCGTCACTGTTCGCCGCCCAGTTTCTTCTTCAGATCAATCATGGTGAGCGCCGCGCGCGCCGCAAAGCCGCCCTTGTCGCCTTCCGAACGGCGGGCGCGGGCCCAGCCCTGCGCATCGTTCTCGACGGTCAGGATGCCGTTGCCGATCGGCAGGCCTTCGCTGACCGAAAGGTCCATCAGCGCACGGCTCGATTCGTTGGCGACGATGTCGAAATGATAGGTCTCGCCGCGGATGACCATGCCGAGGGCGACGAAGCCGTCATACCAGGTGCCGGCATTTTCCATGCCGTCGAGGGCCATGGAGATGGCGGCAGGAATTTCGAGCGCGCCCATGACGGTCACGATGTCGTAGGTTGCGCCCGCGGCATCGAGCGCATGCTTGGCGCCGTCGAGCATCGCGTCGGCCATGTCGTCGTAGAAGCGCGCCTCGACGATGAGGAGATGGGGATTATCGGTGTTGGCCATAAATCACCTGAACATTGGAGGCAGGCCACGCATCAGCGGGCAGAGGCGGCGGTCAAACCACGACGGGCGAAGCTTGGCAAGCATTTTCCACCCCCCGCGTCGATTTCGGCGCCCCGGCGGGAGCCGCTTCGACCGAACGGGATTGACACAATGGAACAAAGTGCGAACAATATGTCAAGAGTCATAAAGGAGATGCGAATGGACGCCCAGAAACCGCCGATCGTCAATCTCGCGAGGCTGGCGCTGGAGCACTGGACGCAGGGAACGCTCTACGAATCCCGCGACACATCCTTCGGCGCCCGCCTCGGCCTGAAGGATCTCGGCATCGGCTATGGCGAGGTCCCGCCCGGCAAGTCTGGCTGTCCCTTCCACAGCCACCATGTCGAAGACGAGCTCTTCGTCATCCTGGAGGGCCACGGCACCTATCGCTACGGCAGCGAACGCCATCTCGTTGGCCCCGGCGACGTGCTGGGCGCGCCGGCCGGCGGACCGGAGACGGCGCACCAGATCCTCAACACCGGCACCGTGCCGCTGAAATACCTGTCCATTTCGTCCATGGCGGCGACCGAGATCTGCGAATATCCGGATTCCGGAAAATTCCTCGCCAAGACGCGCCTTGCCACGGGCGGGCGGACGGAGTTCCGCACCATCGGCCGCGCGGGCGAGACCGTCGACTATTGGGAGGGCGAGCCCGGCGCCTGACATCCCCTCAGGCGGCGAGCGACACACGGTTGCGGCCGTTGCGCTTGGACATGTAGAGCGCCTCGTCGGCATTGCTGAGGAGGGAATCGAAACTCGTGCCGTTTTCTCCGGCAAGAGCGATGCCGGCACTGACGGTGCACGTGATGGACCGGCCCCCGATCGGGATGAGTTTGGCAGCGAAATCTTCGCGGACGCGTTCGGCGATGCGCTGCGCGCGTTCCGGCAAGGTTCGCTCCAGAACGACGACGAACTCTTCGCCGCCAAGGCGGGCGAGGCAGGCCGCCACCCCGCAGGAATCGCGCAGGATATCGGCGAAGACCATGAGCACCGCGTCGCCCGCCGCATGACCGTGCCTGTCGTTGACCGCCTTGAAGTTGTCGAGGTCGAAGGCGATTGCCGCCTGGTGCTCACCGACGGGAAGCGCCCCGTAGCGATCGAAAAGGGCGCGACGGTTGAGTAAGCCGGTCAGGGCATCGGTCATGGCGGCGTGGCGGTGGCTGCCGGCAACCCGCCACTGGTTGAGCGCGAGCGACATGGCCCCGATACCGGTGATGCCCATGATTGCCGCGACCAGATTGAGATTTTCCGCCCAGTTGTCCGGCGCGTGTCCCATCACCCAGCGGCCGTCGTGAATCAGCACGCCGGCGCAGAGCAGGAAGGAAACGGCGGTCAGGAGGTAGAGGATGACGATGCCGGTCAGCGGCAGCGGCGCTTCCGCGCGGCCGCGCCAGTACTCCCGGGCCGTCGCGGCGAGGCAGGCCGTGATAAGCAGATTGAGCGCAATGAAGGCGATGCCGTCATAGCCGGCGACCAGCGGCGGCAGAGCGATGGCGAGGCAGGCCGCAAAGACGGTGGCAATGCGCCGGCGGGCGGAGGCGCCGGAGCGGAACCTGTAGGCTGCGCCATAGATGAAGGCGAAGCCGAGGAACTGCAGCGTGAAGGCGAGGCACCCGATCGCGACATTCGCCTGATCGATATAGAGGCTGTAGACCGCAACCGCGGGTACAATGCAGCCGATACCGATGGACCAGCTGAGAAGGAAGCGCTCGACGCGGGCGGACATCCACGAGGCGAACAGCGTGGCCGACAGGCAAAAACCCGCGAGCCCGATCGCCAGCAGAAGGGTTTGGTAATCAGGCGCCATGCGGCAACGGTCTCCAGCGGTCCGATGCGCGCACACTAGGGAGCAAGAAGTATCGATATCGTTACCTTGCAGGCTGGCCGTCACGCCGGTTTGTGCCGATCCGTGACGGTGCCCGCGAAAGTCACGCTGCCGTCACGCCTTGGGGGCGGGAAACTCGGCAAGCCGCGCCGCATACCGTGCCATGGTGTCGACCTCGAAGTTGACGAAGTCGCCCGCCTTGCGCTCGCCCCAGGTGGTGACGTCGAGCGTGTGGCGGATGAGAAGCACGTCGAAGACGGCGCCATCGACGGCGTTGACGGTGAGGGATGTGCCGTCGAGCGCGACCGATCCTTTTGGCGCCACGAAGCGCTCCAGCCCCGTGGGCGCGCGGATGCGGAAACGCGTCGCGTCGCCCTCGGCCTCGACGGAGAGGATCTCGGCCTTGCCGTCGACATGGCCGGAAACGATGTGGCCGCCGAGCTCGTCGCCGATCTTCAACGAGCGTTCGAGGTTGATGCGGGTGCCGGCCGTCCAGCCGGCGATGGTCGTCAGCCGCAGCGCCTCTTCCCAGGCCTCCACTTCGAACCAACGGGCGTTCGAGCCCGCTTCGGGCAGCGCCGTGACGGTGAGGCAGGTGCCGGAATGGGCGATGGAGGCCCCCATGTCGATGGTGGCGGGGTCGTAGGCCGTGCGCACGCGAAGGCGTACGCCCTCGTTCATGGGCTCGACCTTCTCGACCGTTCCGATGTCAGTGACAATGCCGGTAAACATCAATCGTCTCTTTCGTATTCGTGCAAACTGTCCGCGCCGAGGCGCGCCGTGTTCCGGAGCGAAAAGCCATCCGGCATGCGCCCGGACACACATGGGGATGCGACCCCGTCTTTGCCAATGGTGCCGGTGCCCGCAAACAGCAGGATGCGATCGACGAGGCCGGCTTCGATGAAGGATTGCGCCGTGCGCGCGCCGCCTTCTACGAGCAGCGAGGAGACGCCGCGGGTGGCGAGCGCCATCAGGAGATCGTCGAGCCGGCGCGGGTCGCAGGTCAGGATTTCGACGCCCGCGGCTTCGAGGGCGCCGGCGCGCGCGTCGTCGGCCGGCAGGCCAGAGGGGGGTATCTCCGTCCCCTTGGTCGTCACAACGATAACAGGCACATCCTTCGCCGTCCGCGCCAGCTTCGAGGCCGGCGACAGTTCCAGCCGAGGATCGAGCACGATGCGCACGGGCGAGCGGGCTTCGAGCCCCGGAAGACGGCAGGTCAGCTCCGGATCATCGGCCAGCGCCGTGCCGATGCCAATGAGGATCGCATCTGTCTCGGCACGCAGACCATGCACCTGCCCGCGCGAAACCGGCCCCGTGATCGCCACCTGCCCCGCACCGAGGCGGCCAAGCATGCCATCGGCGGAAACGGCAAGCTTGAGAGTCACATAGGGGCGCTTCTTCGTCTGGCGTGTGAGATAGGCGGCGAGCGCCGCACGGCCTTCCGCTTCCAGAACGCCCGTCTCGACCACGATGCCGGCATCGCGCAGCATCGAAAGCCCCCTGCCCGCCACGCGCTCGTCCGGATCCGTCACCGAGACCACGACGCGGGCGATGCCAGCGGCGATCAGCGCATCGGCGCAGGGCGGCGTCTTGCCGTGGTGCGAGCACGGTTCGAGCGTGACATAGGCCGTCGCGCCGCGCGCGGCTTCCCCCGCCTCGGCGAGCGCCTGCGTTTCGGCATGCGGCCGCCCGCCGCGCGCGGTCACGGCGGCGGCGAGGACCACACCGTGCTTGACGATCAGGCAGGCAACGGAGGGGTTTGTGGCAGTCAGGCCGAGATGACGGCGGCAGAGGCGGATGGCCGCTGCCATGAAGCGTGCGTCGTCTGTCGCCGCGCCGGACATCTAGCCGTCGGCGCCCGGATCCCGGGCGATCTTGGCGGCGACTTCGGAAAGGATCTTCTCGAAATCATCGACATGGGAGAAATCGCGGTAGACCGAGGCGTAGCGCACGAAGCCGACGTCATCGAGCGCCTTCAGCGCCTCCAGCACCTGGAGGCCGATTTCCTCGGAAGAGATTTCCGTCTCGCCGGAACTTTCAAGCCGGCGGACGATGCCCGAGACCGCGCGTTCGATGCGGTCCCGGTCGACGGGTCGCTTGCGAAGCGCGATCTCGAAGGAGCGAAGCAGCTTGTCGCGGTCAAAGGGGGCCTTGCGGCCCGTCTTCTTGGCGACCATCAGCTCACGCAGCTGCACCCGTTCGAAGGTCGTGAACCGGCCACCGCAATCCGGGCAGATGCGCCGGCGGCGAATGGCGGCCCCGTCCTCTGCAGGACGGGAATCCTTCACCTGCGAATCTTCCGAACCGCAATAGGGGCAGCGCATGAAGTCTCCTTGCTTTACGCGGTTCCGGACGGAAAACCGCGCGGCACTTTTCCTGGTACTGCTGTCTTACATATACGCGTACATCGGGAAGCGGTCCGTCAGCGCGACGACCTTCTCCCGAACGCCAGCTTCGACAGCCGCATTGCCCTCGTCAGAATTGGCGATCTTCAGGCCGTCGAGAACCTCGACGATCAGGTTGCCGATTTCCTTGAACTCGGCTTCCTTGAAGCCGCGGGTCGTGCCGGCCGGGGTACCGAGGCGGACGCCCGAGGTGACGAACGGCTTTTCGGGGTCGAACGGGATGCCGTTCTTGTTGCAGGTGACATAGGCGCGGCCGAGAGCGGCTTCCGCACGCTTGCCGGTGGCGTTCTTCTTGCGCAGGTCGACGAGCATCAGATGGTTGTCGGTACCGCCCGAGACGATATCGAGGCCGCCGGCCTTCAGCGTCTCGGCAAGCGCCTTGGCATTCTTGACGATCTGCGCGGCATAGTCCTTGAACTCCGGCTGCAGCGCCTCGCCGAAGGCGACCGCCTTGGCGGCGATGATGTGCATCAGCGGACCGCCCTGCAGGCCCGGGAAGACCGCCGAGTTGACCTTCTTGGCAATCGTCTCGTCATTGGTAAGCACGATGCCGCCGCGCGGGCCGCGCAGCGACTTGTGCGTGGTGGTCGTGGCAACATGGCAATGCGGGAACGGCGACGGGTGCTGGCCGCCGGCAACGAGACCGGCAATGTGCGCCATGTCGACCATGAGATAGGCGCCGACTTCATCGGCAATCTCGCGGAAGCGCTTCCAGTCCCAGATGCGGGAATAGGCGGTGCCGCCGGCAATGATCAGCTTCGGCTTGTTCGCGCGGGCCTTTTCGGCGACGTCGTCCATGTCGAGCAAATGGTCTTCTTCACGCACGCCGTAGGAGACGACGTTGAACCACTTGCCGGACATGTTGACCGGCGAGCCGTGCGTCAGGTGGCCGCCCGAGTTGAGGTCGAGGCCCATGAAGGTGTCGCCCGGCTGGAGCAGCGCGAGGAAGACGGCCTGGTTCATCTGCGAACCGGAATTCGGCTGCACGTTGGCGAAATCGACGCCGAACAGTTTCTTCGCGCGCTCGATGGCGAGTTCTTCGGCAATGTCGACGAACTGGCAGCCGCCGTAGTAGCGCTTGCCCGGATAGCCTTCGGCATACTTGTTCGTCATGATCGAGCCCTGGGCTTCGAGCACGGCGCGCGAAACGATGTTTTCCGAGGCGATCAGTTCGATCTCATGGCGCTGGCGACCGAGTTCCTTCTGGATCGAGCCGAAAATCTCCGGGTCGGTGTCGGCAAGGGAACGCGTGAAGAAAACGTCGGTAGCGGAAGAATTGCTCATCCTCGAGGCTCCTTAAGGGTGGGTGGCACGGTGTTTAACGTCCTCGCATGGCAAGGGCAATATCCGCTCCACGGTTTGCGCCATTTCCGCGCGTGTTCTGCGATAAAAACGACAGACGCAAAAAGCCGCAAAACAGAAAGGCCCCGCATTCCAAAGGGAAACGGGGCCTCGCAAAAGTCAGACAAATTGCCTTATTGCGGCAGAAGGTCGCTGTCGACGGCCTGGCCGCCTTCCTGGTTGTAGTTGGTCTGGAGGGCAAGCTCGGTGGCGCCGTCCTTCTGGTAGATGTCGTCGCGGAACTGCACGACGCGGTCCTTGGCCGACCAGGCGGTGATGTAGGTGAAGAAGACAGGCACCTCTTCCGCCAGCTTGATCGGCGTGTTGACGCCGCTCTTGATCGTCGCCTCCATCTGCGAGCGCGACCAGCCGGCCGTGTCCTTCAGCAGCCAGACCGAAAGGTCGCGCACGTTCTGCACGCGCACGCAGCCGGACGATTCGAAGCGCATCAGCTTGTTGAACAGGCCCTGCTGCGGCGTGTCGTGCATGTAGACCTGATGCTCGTTGTGGAAGTTGATCTTCGTCGAGGACATCGCGTTGATCTTGCCAGGGTCCTGACGGAACATCAGGTTCGGCGCCTTCTCGGCGTTCCAGTCGACCGTTTCCGGCGAGACTTCGCCGCCGTTGCCGTCGAAGAGGCGGATCGAGTTGCGCGAGAGGTACGTCGGATCCTTGCGCATCAGCGGCATGATATCCTTCTGGATGATCGAGCGCGGCGCAGTCCAGTAGGGATTGAGGATCACTTCATAGATCTTGGAGTTCAGCACCGGCGACTGGCGGTCGATCTTGCCGACGATGGCGGTGTGGCGCGAGGCGACGCGGCCGTTTTCGACAGCCTCGATATAGGCGGCCGGGATATTGACCATGACATAGCGGCGGCCGAGGTCGCCCGACATGGCCTGCAGGCGCACGAGGTTTGTCTGAAGCTGGCCGAGGCGCGTGACTGCCGGGACGTTCAGTGCCTTCAGCGTGTACTCGCCGACGGCACCGTCGGCCGGCAGGCCATGGCGCGCCTGAAAGCGCTTGACGGCGCCATCCACATAGGAATCGAAGGCGCCGTTCGTGCCGGCGGAACGCGGCAGGTCGCCGGAGATGATCAGGCGCTGACGCAGCTGCTGCACGGCGGGATCGGCGACGCCCATCTCCATCTTCTGCTGCGTGTTGACCGTCGGCCAGCCGCCGTTCGAGACGATGTTCTGGTAATCGACGATCGCCTGCTGGAGATAGCCCGTGGTGCCGGAGCCGAAGATCGGATTGTTGGAGACGACGGCGGTCGCGGTGCGCGATGCCTCTGCGTCAAACTGGTCGTCCCAGTTGCCGCGGCGCGGAGCATTGAGGATGTCGTCGAGCGCTGTCTGGGCGAGCGCCTGACCGGCCACGGCGGCGGCGCCGAAGGTTGCGGCAGAGCGCAGGAATGCGCGGCGCGAGAACACATCAAATCCGGTTTTGCGAGACATTTATCCTACCATCTCCTGAGCGCCGCTGAAGGCGGCGAGGTGCACGCGGCACGGTGACCTCAAGGGTCCATACCCGATGCAGCTATCACGAACAGGGTTAACAAACGCAAACCGGCCCTGCCGCCCGCGCATACCTTAGCCCAGTTTCCGGGTGTCACAGCAATATGGCCAATTCGTGTCTCGGCAGGCACACGTCACCCTACCCCCCCCCGCACGAAAACGTGAAAAGCCGGACGCGCAGGGGACGCGGCCGGCTTTTATGGAGGAGGTCGAAAACGGCGCCCGGACTTACAGGCGGTAGAGGATCGAGTCGTTCCAGAAGCGATCGAGGCGCTGGAGCAGCTTGTTCATCTGGTTGAACTCGCCTTCGCCGATACCGCCGACCTTCTGGATCGAACCGATATGGCGCTCATAGAGCTTTGCCACGGTCTCGGCGACTTCCTGGCCGCTTTCCGTCAGGCTGATGCGGACGGAGCGACGATCGATGCGCGAACGCTGGTGGTTGATGAAGCCGAGGTCGACCAGCTTCTTGACGTTGTAGGAAACGTTCGAGCCGAGATAATAGCCGCGGCTGCGCAGCTCGCCTGCCGTCAGTTCCGAATTGCCGATGTTGAAGAGGAGCAGCGCCTGGACGGCGTTGACATCCGAGCGGCCGGCGCGGTCGAACTCGTCCTTGATGACGTCGAGCAGACGACGGTGCAGACGCTCGACGAGGTGGAGGGATTCCAGGTAGAGATTGCGGATCGCGTCTTCCTGCGGGTCGACGACGGGGGCCTGCTGCGGCTTCATCTTGGTGTTCATGGTTTCTGCCTCACTGTTTTGTTTGGCGGTGTGGTTTGTTTTCCCGCCTTGAGTGAGAACCTAACGAATGCATCTAAAATTCTACTTAAACCGCAGCCTTAACAGCGCCTTACCGGAAGGCGACTCTGTCTCAGGGTGAATCAGTTCTTACCGTGCGGGCCTGCCGGCGGCGCTGGACGAAGAGCGCGACGCGGAAAAGAACGAAGACAAGCGCGATAGCACCGTGGGTCAGAACCAGCAGCCGGTTGACGCCGAAGGTCGAGGGATAGACCTCGTGCATGGCAATCTCGGTGGCGGCCGCGATGAGCCAGATCACCGGCCCCCAGGAGACGAGAAGCCAGAGGCCGACGGCCGCGACGGGGAACAGCACGGCGAGCGCCGTGTAGGCCGCCTTCCAGGCCGGCGGCAGCAGGTCGAAACGCCCCTGCCCGCCGAAGGAGAAGCCCGTCAGCATCGCCCAGTACTGCAGCGCGAACCACAACGAGCCGACCGCCACCAGCCGCAGGAACAGCGCGAACAGCGTCTCGGTCAGGCTGGGCCTCGGGCCCTTTGCAGAATCAGCAACCATGGCGCGGACAGTAAGGGCAAGGCCGGCCGGCATAAAGCCCGCAACCGCGGTCATGCACGGCCATATGCCGCACGTCCCCGTATCGCTGGCGATTTGATTGACGCATGCAGCATGATAAGGAGGCGAAAACGGGCCCACGCAAGGAAATGGCATCATGACCGGCAGCAGGAACATCGTCGACGAGATCACCGGCCACCGCCGCATGCGGCGCAACCGGAAGGCCGACTGGACGCGCCGGCTGGTCCAGGAAAACCGTCTGACGGTCGATGATCTCATCTGGCCGGTCTTCGTGGTGCCCGGCGAGAATGTCATCGACCCCGTCACCGCCATGCCCGGTGTCAACCGCATGAGCGTCGACAGGCTGGTGGAAGCGGCAAAGGAAGCCGCAGATCTCGGCATTCCCGCCATCGCCACCTTCCCGAACATCGAGATGCACCTGCGCGACGAGACCGGCTCGAACAGCCTTGCGGCCGACAACCTCATCAACGCCGCGACGCGCGCCATCAAGAAGGCCGTGCCCAATATCGGCGTCATCACCGACGTCGCGCTCGACCCCTTCACCAGCCACGGCCATGACGGCGTGCTGCGCGGCGACGTCATCGTCAACGACGAGACGGTCGAACTTGTGGCGCGCGCCGCGGTCATCCAGGCCGATGCGGGCTCCGACATCATCGCGCCGTCGGAAATGATGGACGGCCGCATCGGCGTCATCCGCCAGGCGCTCGACGCCGCCGGCCACCAGGATGTCGGCGTCATGTCCTATGCAACGAAGTTCGCTTCCGCCTTCTACGGCCCGTACCGCGACGCGATCGGCACCGGCGGCCTCCTGAAGGGCGACAAGAAGACCTACTACATCGACCCGGCCAACGGCACGGAGGCGATCCGCGATGCGGCGCTCGACGTGGAGGAAGGCGCCGACATGCTGATGGTCAAGCCCGGCCTTCCCTATCTCGATATCTGTTGGCGCATGAAGGAGGCCTTCGGTCTTCCGGTCTTCGCCTATCAGGTCTCGGGCGAGTACAGCCAGATCAAGGCCGCCGCGATGAACGGCTGGATCGACGGCGAACGCGTGATGCTGGAGACCCTCCTGGCGTTCAAGCGCGCGGGGTGTGACGGCATCCTGACGTACTTTGCGATGGACGTGGCGCGGCATCTCGCCCGCAAGGGCTGAAATCCGATTTGCCCCTCCCCTAACCCTCTCCCCGCAAGCGTGGAGAGGGGACGTGCCCAACTCTACGGCAGAGAGTTCGGAAAACGGCGCGGCATATCCCCCTCGCCCCGCTTGCGGGGAGAAGGCGGCCGGCAGGCCGGATGAAGGGCATACGCCCCCAACCCCAATCACCGTTGTTTTCCCCCAAGAGCCTCCCCATATAACAGGCATGTTCCATTCGGGAGACAACGAGATGAGCGCCGACTTCAACGAAACGCGGGTTCCGACGACGGACTGGCAGGCCTATCGCGGCGTGCTGTCGCGCCGGATTTTTGCGTTTCTGATCGACTATGCGATCGTCGCCCTGCTCTGGATCCCGGCCGCCGTGGTCGTTTTCTTCCTCGGCATCCTGACACTCGGCCTCGGATTCTTCCTCTATCCGGCGCTCTTCGCCATTGTCGCCATGCTCTATTTCGGCCTGACGATGGGCGGCCCGAGCCAGGCGAGCGCCGGCATGAACGTGATGGGCCTCGCACTTGCCCGTGTGGATGGGCGCCCGATCGACTTCCTGACGGCGATCGTGCATCTCGTGCTGTTCTGGATCGGCAACGCGCTTCTGACGCCGTTCATCGTGCTCGTCGGCCTCTTCACCGACCGTGGCCGCCTGTTGCACGATCTCCTGCTTGGCACCGTGGTGGTGCGCCGGGACCGTTACTGAGGACGAGGCGCCCTCACCGCGCGACCGCGCGCGCGATCCGTTGTCCCGGTCGATTCCGGACGGAAGGGTCGCGCCCCAGTTGACCTTTTTTTGAACTAGGCCATGGTATTGGCATAGAAGTGTCACACAGCGACGGAGTCGCCCCACGGCCGATGAATACGCAGGCAACACCCTCTCCGCAATTCTATCTCACCGCGCCGGCGGCCTGTCCCTATCTGCCGCAGGAGATGGAGAGGAAGGTGTTTACCCATCTGGTGGGCGAGCGTGCGCCGGAACTGAACGACCTCCTGACGCAGGGCGGGTTCCGCCGCTCGCAGAACATCGCCTATAGACCTGCCTGCGAGACCTGCCGCGCCTGTATTTCCGTGCGCATCCTCGTCAATGAGTTCGAACCGCGCCGCTCGATGCGCAAGGTGCTGGCCGCCAACGCCGATCTCATTTCGCACGAATATCCGGCCGAGCCCTCCAGCGAGCAATACTCCCTCTTCCGTCATTATCTCGATGCCCGCCACCAGAAGGGCGGCATGTCCGACATGTCGGTGCTCGACTATGCGATGATGGTGGAGGACACCCATGTGCACACCAAGATCATCGAATACCGCCTGCGCGAGGAAGGCTCGGGTCTGAAGGAACGGCCGCAGGGCGAATTGCTCGCCGTGGCGCTGACGGACCGCATGGGCGACGGCCTGTCCATGGTCTATTCCTTCTACAATCCCGAGGTGGCAGACCGCTCCCTCGGCACCTTCATGATTCTCGACCACATCCGCCGCGCCAGAATGCTCGGCCTGCCGCATGTCTATCTCGGCTACTGGGTCAAGGGATCGCGCAAGATGGACTACAAGACGAAGTTTCTGCCGCAGGAACACCTGATGCCACGCGGCTGGGAGCGCTATGACGGCGAGACCAACGATACCTGAAGCCATATCGGCGAAAGCCCGACCTGCTCCAGAAACATTGTATTCAACGCCTTTCCAGCTTCCAAAACCGGTTCCGCCGTGCCCTCGACAAGCGATCCCGCCCTTCACCGCAAGGGTCTTCTCATCACCGCCATCGGCGGCCTCGCCCTCTCCTTCGACATTCCGCTGATCCGCGCTGCCGGCGGCGACGTCTGGTCAATGGTCGCCGTGCGGAATATCTCGGTTTTTGTTGTGGCGATCGCGCTCTGGGCCGGTCTGAACTTCGTCCTGCGCCGCAGGACGGTGCTCGTTCCCGGGCGCATCGGCCTGCTGATCGGCCTGTGCTACGGCATCAACGGGCTGACCTTCATGCTGGCGGTGTTCAACACGACGACGGCCAATGTCGTCTTCATCCTCGCCTTCACGTCGATGTTCGCCGCCATCCTCTCCTGGATCTTCCTCGGCGAGCGCCCGAGCAACGCCACGCTGCTCACCATGGCCGCCATGGTCGCGGGCGTGCTTTTGATCGTGCATGACGGGCTTTCGAGCGGAAACCTCTTCGGCGACGCCATGGCCCTCTGCTCGGCGCTGGTGCTGGCGACCTCCTTGACACTCAGCCGCAGGAGCAAGGCCGACATGGGCTTCGTTCCGCTCGTTGCCGCCGTGCTCTCGGGCGTCGTTGCGCTGTTCTTTCTGCCGCCCGGCGGCCTTTCGATCGCCGAGCCGGTCTATATCCTCCTCAACGGCCTCGTGCTCCTCCCCCTCGCCTTCTGGTGTCTTGCAACCGGCCCGCGCTACCTTTCCGCCCCGGAAGTCGGCATGTTCTATCTCGTCGAAACGGTGCTCGCCCCCATCTGGGTCTGGGTCGCCTTTGCCGAAACCCCCACCACGCAAACCCTGATCGGCGGCTCGATCCTCATCCTCGCACTGCTCGCCCACTCGCTGTGGCAGCTGCGCTCCAGGGCCCGCGCTGCGGAGAGGGATGCCGCGGTTGAGCTTCCGTCTGCGGGGTAAATTGAAGTGAGGGGCGAGCCGTGTTATAACTCGGTTATAACAAGGTGCACCATGAACATCACTATTCGCAAGATCGGCAATTCCGAGGGCATAATCATCCCGAAAGACGTCATTGAACGTATGGGTGTCAAGGCTGGCGATGAAATGATCCTTTCTGAGGAGGAAGGCAAGATCAAGCTGGTCCCGCAAAATACCGACCTTGCGGAAAAGTTGAAGGCCGCTCGCCTCGGCATGGAGAAATATCGCGTCGCCCTGCGCGAACTCGCCAAATGAGGGACATCAAATGGCTTTCGCGCCAAACCGTCGAGGTCATGCGTGATGAGCAGCTTCGCGAGCATGGCGGGCTGGCTGGCCTCAAGGACGAGAACGCCCTCGAAGCCGCGTTAGCTCGCCCGATCAACAAGGCCATCTATAGTCAGCCCGATGTTTTTGAACTCGCCGCGGCCTACCTGTACGGTATTGTACAGAACCGTCCATTTTCAGACGGAAACAAGCGAACCGGCTTCCTCGCCGCGTTCACATTTCTGATGCTGAACGGTTTCTTGATCGAAGCATCACAAGCCGATGTCATCGCGTTCGTCCTCGCCGTCGCAGCCGGCGAGATCGATGAGGAAGGCGCGACGCGCTTCCTGCGCGACGTCAGCCTTCCCTATTCCGTTTGATCAGCCGCTGAACTTTCCGCTGCGCGGGAAACCCTTGGGAACAGTGCGGCCGGCGCCGGCGCGGTCGGCGAGCCACTCGGCGAGTTCGTCCTTGCTGCGCACGAAGTTGCGGCCGGCGCTGTCGTCCCAGGTGAGGCCGTCGGCGATGGCGAAGCAACGCAGATCCGACACGCCGCCGTCCTTGTAGCGCTGCAGGCGGACGCCCTTGCCGCGCGACATCTCGGGAAGCTGCGCCAGCGGGAAGACCAGCATCTTGCGGTTCTCGCCGACGACGGCGACGTGATCGCCGCGCACCGGCACCACCAGCTTGGCCTCGTCGGGCATGCCCACATTCATCACCTGCTTGCCCTTGCGGGTGTTGGCGACCATCTCGGTTTCGGCGACGACAAAACCGTTGCCGGCCTGCGAGGCGACGATGACCTTGCGCGAGGCGTCATGCACGAAGGCGGTCAGCACGTCCTGGTCGTTCTCCATGTCGACCATGATGCGCAAGGGCTCGCCATGGCCGCGACCGCCGGGCAGTTTGTCCGCGCCGAGCGTGAAGACCTTGCCGCCCGTCGTCATGATCAGCACCTTGTCGGTCGTCTGCGCCGGGAAAGCCACCTTCAGGGCGTCGCCCTCCTTGAACTGGAGGCCGGACGTATCGGCGATATGTCCCTTCAACGCGCGGATCCAGCCCTTTTCCGAGATGACGACCGTAACCGGCTCCTTCTCGATCATCGCCTGCTGGATGGCCTCGACATCGGCCTCCGGAGCGCTGGCGAACTGGGTGCGGCGGCGGCCGATCTCGGTGGCCTTGGCGAATTTCTTGCGGACCTCGCCGATTTCCCAGGCGACGGTCTGCCACTGCTTCTCGTCGGAGGCGAGCAGCGCCTCGATCTCCGCCTTCTCCTTCGACAGCGTGTCGAATTCGGTGCGGATCTCGAATTCTTCCAGCTTGCGCAGCGAGCGCAGGCGCATGTTGAGGATCGCCTCGGCCTGCACGTCGGTGAGCGAGAAGGTCTCCATCAGGGAGGTCTTCGGCTCGTCCTCCTCGCGGATGATGCGGATCACCTCGTCGAGGTTGAGATAGGCGACGAGGTAACCGCCGAGGATTTCGAGGCGGCGGTCGATGGCAGCAAGACGATGGCGCGAACGGCGCTGGAGCACCTCGCGCCGATGGGCGAGCCACTCGACGAGCACGTCCTTCAGGCCCATAACCTTCGGCACGCGTCCCATCGAGAGCACGTTCATGTTGAGCGGAATGCGGTTTTCCAGCTCCGACAGCTTGAAGAGCGATTCCATCAGGATCGTCGGATCGACGGTGCGGCTCTTCGGCACCAGCACGATGCGCACGTCCTCGGCCGATTCGTCCCTGATATCCTCGAGCAGCGGCAGCTTGCGGGCGATGAGCAGCTCGGCAATCTTCTCGATCAGCCGCGACTTCTGCACCTGGTAGGGAATTTCGGTGACGACGATCTGGTAGCCGCCGCGGCCGAGATCTTCCGTCTCCCACTTCGAACGCACACGAAAACCGCCGCGTCCCGTCTTGTAGGCCTCGATGATGCTTTCGCGGCTGTCGATGATGATGCCGCCGGTCGGGAGATCGGGACCGAGCACGAACTCGGTGAGCTTTTCGACATCGGCATCCGGATGACGGATGAGATGCAGCGCCGCGTCGCACAGTTCATGCACGTTGTGCGAAGGGATCGACGTCGCCATACCGACGGCGATGCCGGAGGAACCGTTTGCAAGCAGGTTCGGGAAGGCGCCCGGCAGGACGATCGGCTCCTCGTCCTCCTCGTTGTAGGTCTTGCGGAAGTCGACGGCGTCCTGGTCGATGCCTTCGAGCAGCAGCGTCGCGACCTCGGTCATGCGCGCTTCGGTGTATCGGTAGGCGGCGGCGTTGTCGCCGTCGATATTGCCGAAGTTGCCCTGGCCGTCGACGATCGGGTAGCGCTGCGAGAAGTCCTGGGCGAGGCGCACCAGCGCGTCATAGACCGACTGGTCGCCGTGCGGGTGGAACTTACCGATGACGTCGCCGACGATACGCGCGCATTTCTTGAACGAGGAATTGGACCTGAGGCCCATTTCGCTCATCGCATGGATGATGCGGCGGTGCACCGGCTTCAGGCCGTCGCGCACATCCGGCAGCGCGCGCTGCGTGATGGTCGACAACGCATAGGCAAGGTAGCGCTCTTCCAGCGCCGCCTTGAGGTCGACCGGCAGGATATTGTCGTCTCCGCCATCCGGCGGCAAAGTGTTCTGTCCCATGGGTCTTGACTAGCGTTCCTGCCGATTCGCGGCAAGGAAACCGGGCGTTCAGCCTGTGGATAGCGCTTTGTAAAGCCTAAGTCGGAAATCCGGCCGGCGGCAGAGATTTCCATGGAAAGTTCCAACGGCCCGAATATAGTCGCCGCGCCGCACGTATAGATGCGGTAACGGCAAGGCAGCCGTCCAAAAATCCAGAAAGAGAGCCTAACATGATGCGCACCTCCCATTTCCGCACCCTCCTCGCCGGCGCCGCGCTCGCCTCCCTGGCAAGCCCCGCCTTCGCGCTCGATGGCGCGGATCTGCTGGCCAAGCTGAATGCCACCTATGCCACGAGCGGCGTCACCATCAGCTCCTCGAACGTCGCCGTCGACGGCTCGACCGTGACGCTGGACAGCGCCGAACTGAAGGCCACCGGCTCGGAAGCCCCGGTCAAGCTCGGCACCATCACCATGGATGGCGTCGAGGAAGACGGCGAAGGCGGCTACACCGTCGAGACCGTTTCGTTCCAGGACATCAACGTCACCGAAGCGGATGCCACGGTTTCGGCCAAGGACATCGCCATCAACGGCGTCATCATTCCCGGCACGGTCGTTCCCGGCACGCTGGAATCGCTGCTGATGTACGAATCGGCCACCGCCGGCCCGGTCTCCGTCACCTCCAAGGGCAAGGAAGTCTTCTCCATGTCCGGCATGGAGGCGAACATCAAGCGCATGGACGCCGATGCCGGCCTCGAATTCGACGCCACGCTGTCGGACCTGAAGGCCGACCTCACCTCGGTCGAAGACCCGAAGGCCAAGGACACGCTCGCCAAGCTGAACATGCAGACGCTGGAAGGCAAGGTCTCGATGTCGGGCAGCTGGGAACTTGCCAGCGGCAAGCTCGCCGTCGACGAATACGCCTTCGACTTCAAGGATGTCGGCCGTCTCAACCTGGCGCTGGAGTTCTCCGGCTACACGCTCGACTTCCTGAAGAGCATGCAGGAGGCCATCAAGGCCGCGGAAGCCAATCCGAACAAGGAAGAGGCCAACGCCGCCATGGGCATGTCCATGATGGGCCTCGTGCAGCAGCTGACCTTCAACAGCGCCTCCATCTCCTTCGAAGACGCCTCGATCACCAAGAAGCTGCTTGACTATGCCGGCAGCGAACAGGGCGTTTCCGGCGACCAGATGGCCCAGTCGCTGAAGGGCCTCATCCCGATCATGCTCGCCCAGCTGAACATGCCGGATCTGCAGAACCAGATCGCGGAAGCCGCCAACACCTATCTCGATGATCCCAAGAGCATCACGATCAGCGCCGAGCCGAAGGAGCCGGTACCGTTCCCGATGATCATGGGCGCCGCCATGGGTGCACCGCAGACCATCCCGCAGGTTCTCGGCGTCACGGTTACGGCCAACGACGAGATGTAAGACATTCGGTTGATCGACCGAAAAGGAAAGGCCCGGAGCTAGCACTCCGGGCCTTTTGCGTTGAGAGACTTGCCTCAGCGAGCCGGTGCTGCCTGCGGCACCGACCATTCCACGCGGCGCGTCGCGTACATCGTCGCTGCGATGGTGACGAAGGAGACCAGCGCGCCGGCGAGCAGCGCATATTCGTCCTCGCGCAGCACCAGATACATGACGCCATAGGCCGAAAGCAGCACCGCGCCGAGCGACAGGCCGTTCCTGCGGCTGCCCGTCGCGCTGCCGAGATAGGCGGCGATCAACAGGGTCGTGGCAAGCGAGGCTGCGGCATACGCGATGGTGAAACCGGTGTGTTCGGCAAGCGCCAGAAGCAGCACGTAGAACACGATGAGCGCAAGCCCCGTCAGCACATACTGGATCCAGTGCACCATGCGCCCGCCCTTCAGCTCCACGACGAAGACGGCGAGAAAGACGAGCGAAATGAAGCCGATCGAGTATTTCAGCGTCCGCGACACCACCTGATAGAACTGCACGGGCTCCACGAGGTTGATGCTCATCATGCTGCCCGACAACGGCAGGGTCGGGCCGGCAGCGACGCGGTCGATGCCGCGGGCGAGATAAGGGATCGTCCACTTGGCCGAAAAATCCGACACGGTGACGATCTTCTCCTCCGGCAGGAAGAGGCCTTCGAAACCGGGATGCGGCCAGTTCGCCTTGGCCGAAAAGGTCGTCGTCTGGCCGGCGGGCGCGACGGCGAAGCTGCGCGAACCGTTGAGCGACAGGGCGATCTCGAAGACGAAACCGTTTTCGATGAGCGAGCGTTCGATGAACCGGTGCACGCCTGCGCTCGTTTGTGGTGTGGCATACCCCTCCACGCCCGTGCTCGCCATCGCGGAAATCTGCCGCATGCCGGGATCGAACGGACGCACGACCCCGTTGTCGATCCTCACACCGGCATCGGAGCGGATGCCGGTGATGTCGTTGATGTTGAGCACCAGAAACGCCCGGTCGAGCTGCGGCGTGCCGTCGAATTGCGCAAGGTCCTGCAGGATGTTGCCGGCAAAGCGGCCCTTCAGCGTCAGCGCGCCGTTGTAGACCGGAAGCGTGTAGATGGAGAGCTTGCGCTCCTCCGCCTTCAGGTCGGCCGTCACGTCGAGTGTTTCCGGCATGACGAGCACCCATTCGGTCACCCGCTCGACAACCGTGCGCGCATCCATCGTGCGGCTGCGCTCGACCTCGAAGGGTACCGCAAGATAGGGGCCGTTGATCGCCTGGTCGCCGCCCCAGCCGTTGGCGATGCGCCGCGAGACATCGGCCGCGCGCTGTGCGCGCTCCTCCGTCAGGCCTCAGACCAGGAGCAGCGGCACCAGCAGCGCCACCGAAATGATGCCGATCATGATGAATTTGACGCCGGGCGAGCGCAGGAGCGTGGCAAGATTGCCGCGCGGCTCGATGGGCGGCATCTGCCTGCCCGATACGGGAATGGGATCGTCCGCTTCCGTCGATGTCATGAAAAGTCCCTCCAGTCGTGAATCGCCTCTTTCGGGCGCATCTTCACACTAGGGGTGCATTTCGACTGATTGTGCGCGGAATTGGGATCGACTGGCGGCGAATTCACGGCATTGTGGCGTCCGCGCAAAAGGAAAGGGCCGGTGTTTCCACCGGCCCTTTCACAGGAGACAGCCGCGAAGGCTCAGTCCTTCTTCTGCGAGGGAACGACGCGCAGCGCCAGTTCCCGCAGCTGCGCCGGGGCGGCCGGCGACGGGGCGTTCATGAGGAGGTCCTGTGCCTGCTGGTTCATCGGGAACAGCGAGATCTCGCGCAGGTTCTTCGCGCCGACGAGCAGCATGACCACGCGGTCGATGCCGAAGGCGCAACCGCCATGCGGCGGAGCACCGTACTGGAAGGCGCGGTAGAGGCCGCCGAAGCGCTCTTCCACGTCGCTCTGCGAGAGGCCGACCTTCTCGAAGGCCTTGACCATCAGTTCCGGCGACTGGTTACGGATCGAGCCCGAAGCGATTTCGAAGCCGTTGCAGACCGCGTCATACTGGTAGGCCTTCAGTTCCAGCGGATCCTTGCTGTCGAAGGCCTCGAGGCCACCCTGCGGCATGGAGAAGGGGTTGTGCGCGAAGTCGATCTTCTTTTCGTCTTCGTTGTATTCGTAGAACGGGAAGTCGACGATCCAGCACATTTCGAAGCGGTCGCGGTCGACGAGGTTCAGTTCCTCGCCGGCGCGCGTGCGGGCTTCGCCGGCGAACTTGTAGAACTTCGCGGGATCGCCGGCGACGAAGAAGCAGGCATCGCCGTCATCGAGACCGAGCTGCATGCGGATGGCTTCCGTGCGCTCCTCGCCGATGTTTTTCGCCAGCGGGCCGGCGCCTTCGAGCTTCTCGCCCTCCTTGCGCCAGAAGATGTAGCCGAGGCCGGGCTGGCCCATCGACTGTGCCCAGGCGTTCATGCGATCGCAGAAGGCACGGGAACCGCCGGTCTTGGCCGGGATCGCCCAGACCTGGACCTTCGGGTTCGAGGCGATCATGTTCGCGAAGACCTTGAAACCGGAACCGGCGAAATGATCGGTGACGGCCTGCATGACGATCGGGTTGCGAAGGTCCGGCTTGTCGGAGCCATACTTGCGGATCGCCTCGTCATAGGGGATGCGCGGCCACTTCTTGGTGACGGGCTTGCCCTCGGCGAATTCTTCGAAGACGGCCGTCATCATCGGCTCCATCGTTTCCCAGACGTCTTCCTGGGTGACGAAGCTCATCTCGACGTCGAGCTGATAGAATTCGCCCGGCAGGCGGTCGGCACGCGGATCTTCGTCGCGGAAGCACGGCGCGATCTGGAAGTAGCGGTCGAAACCGGCAACCATCAGGAGCTGCTTGTACTGCTGCGGGGCCTGAGGCAGGGCGAAGAACTTGCCTTCGTGGATGCGCGAGGGCACGAGGAAGTCGCGCGCGCCCTCGGGCGAGGAGGCGGTCAGGATCGGCGTCGTATATTCGGCAAAACCCGCCTCACCCATGCCCTTGCGCATGGAGGAGATGATCTGCGTACGCTTGACGATGTTCTTGTGCAGCGTCTCGCGGCGCAGGTCGATGAAGCGGTACTTCAGGCGCACGTCTTCCGGATAGTCCGGCTCGCCGAAGACCGGCAGCGGCAATTCCTTGGCGGCCGAGAGGACTTCGATGTCCTGCGCGTAGAGCTCGATCTCGCCGGTCGGCATGCCCTTGTTGACGGTATCCTCGGTGCGCGCCTTGACGAGACCGTCGATGCGGATCACCCATTCGCCGCGCACGGTCTCGGCTTTCTTGAAGGCCGGCGAATCGGGATCGGCGACGACCTGGGTGATGCCGTAATGGTCGCGCAGGTCGATGAAGAGCACGCCGCCATGATCTCGAACGCGGTGAACCCAGCCGGAAAGACGGACGGTCTGGCCGACATCGGACTTGCGGAGGGCGGCGCAGGTGTGGCTGCGGTAACGGTGCATCGTGGTATCCTGAAATGCTGATAGGCCGCGCGGGAAGAACCCGGCGCGGCGACCAAGAAAAATCGCGCGGAAAAGCGCATGGCCGACGCTGTTTGTCAAGGCTTGCGGGTCTTTTGCCGGGAGGGTGCCGCGTGTCCCCGCCCCTCATCCGGCTGCCGCCACCTTCTCCCCGCAAGCGGGGCGAAGGGGATATGCCGCACCGTTTTCCTTCGTCATCACCGGTTCGTGGGGCACGTCCCCTCTCCCCGCTTGCGGGGAGAGGGTCAGGGTGAGGGGCTACGCCTTGCTTCCAGCCGCGCCCCGGAAACGTTCTGCATCCCGACCGCGAACATAATCCCGGCGAAGAATCAGCCGAACTCCCCACGGTGCAGCATCAGCCATTGCAGCATGACGATGGTCTTCGCATCCTGGATACCACCCGTGGCGATGAGGCCGTAGGCTTCGTCGATCGGCAGTTCGACGACCTCGATATCCTCGCCCTCCCCGTCGACGCCGCCGCCCTCGCCGTCACGCGCCGTCGCGTCGATACGGGCAACGAAGCAGCCGACGCGCTCCGTCAGCGTGCCGGGGCTGGAATAGATGTCGAAGAGATGGCGCACGTCGCGCACCGCATAGCCGGTCTCCTCCATCGCCTCGCGGGCGACGGCCGCCTCGGGCGCGTCGTCGTCGAGCAGGCCCGCCGGCACTTCCGCAAGGAAACCGTCCGGATGGCCGCCGAAGAAGGCGCCGGGGCGGAACTGCCGCACGAGGATGACCGACTGGCGGACCGGATCGACCAGCAGCACGCAGGCCGCCGGGCCATGGTCGTGCACCTCGCGATCCAGCTGCTCCACCCGGCCGTCCGCCCGCCTCTGCTCGACCACGACAGTGCGAAGATGGATGAAGCGCTTCCAGACCGTCTGCTGATCGACGATACGGACGGCGGAGGATATGTCGGACGTCATGAAAAACCCTTGCGTGACGTTCAGGCCTTGCGCAGCCAGACACGGTTGTCGTGGAAGGCAGCGCCGCCATAGGGCGCGACCGGGTCGGCGCCGGTCAGGACATTGATGCCCTCCCCGTCGAGATGGGCGGAATTCGGCCAGATCCCTTCGGCGATCAGTACACCCGGCTTCACGCTGTCTGTCACCTTGGCGTGCAGGCGGATGTCGCCGCGGACGTTGCCAAGCTGCACGATATCGCCCTCGGCTATACCGCTCGCCGCCGCATCCTCGGGATGGATCATCACCTCCGGCCGGCCCTCGCGTTCGCGCGAGCCCTTCGTCTCCGTGAAGGTCGAGTTGAGGAAGGTTCGGGCAGGCGACGTGGCGAGACGGAAGGGGTGATCCGCATCCGGCGTCTCGATGATCGCCACATGATCCGGGAAGGTCGGCAGCGCCTCATGCGGGCCGAAGGCGCCAAGCACCTTCGGCGGCCGGTTGGGCGCGGGCGTGTTCGTCCAGTTCGGCCGGAAGCGGAACTTGCCATCGGGAAAGCCGAAGCCCTTGGAAAAATGCGCGGTTTCGAAATCCGGCTGACAGTCGATCCACTTCTCCTCCTTCAGGCCGTCGAAATCCCGTTCATAGTAGGGCAGCATGCGGGTGATGTGCTCCTGCTCGGAAAGCCCGAAGCCCGGCATGTCGCCGACGCCGAGACGCCTGGCGAGCTCTTCGATGACGAAAAGATTGGTGCGTACCGTTTCGGGCGGCTCGACGAGCTTCGGCCCGAGCAGGATGTGCTGGTGGCCACCGCCGCGATAGATGTCGTCATGCTCGACGAACATGGTGGCCGGCAGCACGATATCGGCAAGCTTCGCCGTATCGGTCATGAAATGCTCGTGCACCGCCACGAAAAGGTCGTCGCGCAGAAAGCCCTGCTTCACCAGGCGTTGCTCCGGCGCGACATTCGCCGGATTGGTGTTCTGGATCAGCATGGCGTTGACCGGGCCGCGCCCGCGCAACGCGACGGCATCGCCTGTCAGGATGCGGCCGATCTGCGACTGGTCGAGCATGCGGATATCGGGATCGACGAGCTTCGCGCCCGTCAGCTCGCCCTTGCGCAGATGGAAGATCGCGGAATTGCTGTGGAACGCACCGCCGCCCTCATACTGCCAGGAACCGAGCACGGTGGCGATGGAGAGCGCCGCATGCATGGAGACGGCACCGTTGCGGCTGCGGGTAAAACCATAGCCGAGGCGGAAAAAACTCCGTTTTGTTTGCCCAACGAGAGCGGCGAAGGCCTCGATTTCGTCCACCGTCAGACCGGTGATTCCGGCCGCCCAGGCCGGATTGCGGCTGGCAAGATGCGTCTCGAGACCGGCCGGGTCGTCGGCGAATGCCTCCATATAGGCACGGTCGGCATAACCGTCGCGGAAGGCGACATGCATGACGGCGCAGGCGAGCGCGGCATCGGTGCCGGGCCGAAGTTTTAATGCAAGGTCGGCCTGCTTCATCGTAGGGTTGTCGTAAATGTCGACAACGACGATCTTCGCCCCCCGCTCCTTGCGCGCCTTCACCGCATGGGTCATCACGTTGACCTGGGTGGAGACGGCGTTTGTGCCCCAGATCACCACGCAGTCCGATTTTGCCATCTCGCGCGGATCGGGTCCGCGCAGCGTTCCGGCTCCCATGGAAAAGCCGGTCCAGGCGGGATTGGTGCAAATCGAATCGAAGAAGCCGGAATAGCGTTTCGCATGACGCAGGCGCTCGATGGAATCGCGCTGCACCAGCCCCATCGTTCCGGCATAATAATAGGGCCAGACCGCCTCGCTGCCATGGGCCTGCTCGGCCCTGACGAAGCTTTCCGCAATGGCGTCGAGCGCGGCCTCCCAGGAAATGTCGGCCCATTCGCCGCCGCCCTTCTCGCCCCTGCGCACCAGCGGCTTCATCAGCCGGTCCGGATGGTAGAGGCGATCGGCATAGCGGGCGACCTTGGCGCAGATGACGCCGGCCGTGTAGCTGTTGTCGGCGCTGCCCTTGACGCGGCCGATGCGTCCGTCTGCGCCGATCTCGACATCGAGGGCGCAGGTGGAGGGACAGTCATGCGGACAGGCCGAGTGGCCGATACGCGGTTTTCCGAGATGGGGGGTCGCAACGTTCATGGCTTTTCTATATTGCAGAGCACGAAGTGCCAAAAGGCAAATCATTCTACCATTGCAACAATTCATCGTCGCATCAGCGCGGATGATCGTGGGCGTCGCACGGGGCCTCAAATGAACTACCGCCACATCTATCACGCCGGCAATTTCGCGGATGTGCTCAAACACGCCGTGCTCGCTCGCCTCGTCCTCTACATGCAGGGCAAGGACAAGGCGTTCCGCGTGCTCGACACCCATGCCGGCATCGGCCTCTACGATCTTTCGAGCGGGGAAGCACAGAAGACAGGCGAATGGCGCGACGGCATCGGCCGGCTGCTCGACGGCGACCTGCCGGCGGCGGTGGCGGAAATTCTCGCGCCCTACCTGAAGGCTGTTCACGAGTTGAATCCGCAAGGCGGGCTAACCTATTATCCAGGCTCGCCAAAACTGGCGCGCCTGCTCTTCCGCCCGCAGGACCGGCTCTCCGCCATGGAACTGCATCCGGACGACTACGAGACGCTGCATCGCCTGTTCGACGGCGACTTCCAGAGCCGCATCACCCGGCTCGACGGCTGGCTGTCGCTCGGCGCGCACCTGCCGCCGAAGGAAAAGCGCGGCATCGTGCTGGTCGATCCGCCCTTCGAGATCGAGGGCGAGTACGAGCGGCTGGTCGACGGGCTGCAAAAGGCCGTGCGCCGCTTTCCCGGCGGGGTCTATTGCCTGTGGTATCCTCTGAAAAAGAACGCTCCCATCGCCGCCTTCCACAAGGCGCTGAAGGAGACAGGCATCCCCAAGATGCTCTGCGCGGAGCTTTCGGTGAAGAGCGACCGCGAGACGGCGGGACTGACGGGCTCCGGCCTCATCGTCGTCAATCCACCCTATACGCTGAAGCAGGAACTCGACGTTCTGCTGCCCTTCCTCAAGGAGCGGCTGGCGCAGGACCGCTTCGCCTCGGCCCGCGCCTTCTGGATCGCCGGGGAGACGAAGGCCTCTTGACCTTTGCCGTCCGGCGGCAACAATCGCGCGCCGAACCGGGAGACCTCAATGACGCCTTTGCCTGCCGCCGCCGAACGATGAGCCGCCCGCCTTCCTTCCCCCTCGCCCGCCCCCTGTGTCTGCTCCTCGCCGGGCTGGCCGCGCTTGCCGGCTGCAGCGAGGACAAGCCGGCCGAAAAACAGAAGACCGAGGCGAGCCGCAAGGCACCGGAAACGCGCGCGGCCGTGCCGCTCGGCACGGGCTTCGATTTCTACGTGCTGTCGCTCTCCTGGTCACCGACCTGGTGCGCGGACAACGATGCAGGCGGCCGGACGCAGCAGTGCCGGCGCGGCGAGAACAACGGCTTCATCGTGCACGGGCTCTGGCCGCAGAACGACCGCGGCTACCCGGAATTCTGCGCGACGCGCCAGCCGGACCGCGTGCCGGAGAAGCTCGGCCGCACCGTGCTCGACATCATTCCCTCCATGGGGCTGGTCGGCCACCAGTGGCGCAAGCACGGCTCCTGCTCTGGCCTCAGCCAGAAGGACTATTTTGCCGTGACCCGCGCGGCCTTCGAGCGCATCGACATTCCCGCCGACCTCGCGCCACAGCGCGGCGGTGCCCGGCTTTCCCCCGATGCGGCGGAGGCCGCCTTCATCGCGGCCAATCCCGGGCTCGATCGCAAGGGCATCGCCGTGACCTGCGAGGACGGGCGGCTGGAGGAGATCCGCATCTGCATGACGACGGACCTTTCCTTCCGCACCTGCCCTGCCGTCGACCGCGCGGGCTGCCGCGCCAAGTCCATCGAACAACCGCCCATTCGCTAGAACAGGATGCCGCTGATGAAGATCTTCTATTCGAGTGCCTCGCCCTATTCCACCAAGGTGCGCATGGCCGCGCATTTTGCAGGCCTTGCCGCGCAGTCGGTCGCAGCCGACACCAATGCCGACCCGGCGGAGCTGCTGGCCGCCAATCCCCTCGGGAAGATCCCGACGCTCGTGACCGACGAGGGCCTTGCCGTCTATGACAGCCGCGCGATCATGAACTACATCGACCGCCAGACGAAGGGTACGCTCTACCCCCGCAATGCGGCAAAACGCACGGAAGTGGATATACTGGAGGCGACGGCCGACGGTATCTGCGACAGCCTGCTCGCCATCGTCTACGAGCGCCGCTCGCGACCGGAAGAGAAGGTCCACCAGCCCTGGATCGACCGGCAGTGGCAGAAGGTGGAGCGTGCGCTCGACCATCTCGAAGAGAACATGCCGCGCCTCGGCAAGAAGCCGAATGCCGGCCATTTCGCGCTAGCCGCCATGCTGCGCTACATCGAGCTGCGCTTTGCCGGCAAATGGCAGCGTGGCCGGCCGAAGCTGAAGCGCTTCCTCTCCCGCTTCGAGGCGGTTTTCCCTGACTATGCGCAGTTCAAAGACTGACGGCTCGATTGCAAGGCCCCTCATCCGGCCTGCCGGCCACCTTCTCCCCGTAAACGGGGCGAAGGGGATATGCCGCGCCGATTTCCCCAGGCAATGACCATTTGCAGGGCACATCCCCTCTCCCCGCTTGCGGGGAGAGGGTTAGGGTGAGGGGCAATCCCATCCCTCCAAAACAGAAAAGGCCGGGCTTTCGCCCGGCCTTTCCGTCTTGCTGGAGCCGTGAGGCTTAGAACTTCACGCCGAGACCGACGCGAACGCTGTGGTCTTCGAAGCCCGACTTGACCTTGTCGCCGCCGAGGTTGAAGCTCTTCTTCTGGTAGTCGCTGTAGCGGTACTCGATACGCGCCGTGACGTTGTTGGTCACGAAGGCTTCGGCACCGGCACCGGCGGTCCAGCCGACCATGTTGCGGTCGTCCTTGCCGTTGGCGTTCTTCATCTCGACGTTGGTACCGGCGATACCGGCCGTGCCGTAGACGAGGACCGGGTTCAGGTCGATACCGACGCGGCCGCGGATCGAGCCGTTGACGCCCTGCTTGCCCTTGAGGCCGTTGCGCTCGGCATCGACGCCCGAGTAGTTCAGGTCGGTTTCACCGCCGTAAACGAGCTGGCCGCTCTGCATGTTGTAGCCGCCGTAGACGCCGCCGCCGAGGCCGTTCGCCTTGGCGTCGCCCTGACGGTTGAAGTCACCGCGCTGCCAGCTTGCCGTACCACCGGCATAGGCGCCGGCCCAGTTGCCGCTGGCAACCGGCTCGGAATATTCGGCGGCCGGAGCCTGCGGAATTTCGTCGATGGCGTCAGCAGCGTGAGCAGCCTGGAAAGCGACCATGGAAACGGTCGAAGCGATGAGGGTGGCGATAAGTGTACGCATGATATTCTCCTTTACTAAACGACGCCCTCTCTGGGAGGCGATCGGGCATCGTCATTTCCAATTCAGTCCCGCCCGGTTGAGCGGAAATTGAATAAAGATTGAGGAATTGAAAGAGCCAAAATGTGAAATGATTGTGGCAACGGCGCGGCACAAATGGGATGTGACTTTTGCGCACCAGGGTATTTGTTAACCACGATTTCAGTAAGCGGAAAAATCAATAAAATATACTTCAAATTACTTTGAAGTCGCTTTTGCAGTTAATTTTTCTGCAACCAATTGTCAGGGGGAGTTTAAGCCTGCGCTGGGATGTCTATATCTTGGGCCGGTTAATCAAATGAATCGGCAGGATGGATTTTCGTGAACAAGCCCCTCAGGACAGCCCTCGTGACGGGCGGCGCGAAACGCATCGGCAAGGCCATCGTGGAAGACCTCATCGCGAACGGTTTCGCCGTCGCCATCCATGCCAACACATCTCTGGAAGACGCCAAGGCGATGGCCAGCGCCGTCAATGAGGCCGGCGGAAGGGCCGTCGCCGTGCAATGCGACCTCGCGGACGGGGCGGCGACCGGGCGACTGATCGGCACTGCGGCAGCGGCGCTCGGCCCCATCGACCTCCTTGTCAACAACGCCTCCCTCTTCAAGCCCGACACGGTCGAGGCGTTCGACGATCCCTTGTGGGACCGGCATTTCGCCGTGCATGTGAAGGCGCCGTCGATCCTTGCACGCGACTTCGTTCGCCAGCTTCCCGAGGGCACAGCGGGCTCGATCGTCAACATCATCGACCAGCGCGTCTGGAACCCAACGCCGCGCTACTATTCCTATACGCTTTCCAAATCGGCGCTGTGGATGGCGACCCGCACCATGGCGCAGAGTTTTGCGCCGCGCGTGCGCGTCAATGCCATCGGCCCCGGCCCGTCGCTGCCGAACGAGCGGCAGGACGATGCCGCCTTCCAGGCGCAGGTGGAGGGCCTGATCCTGCGCCGGGGGCCGGATCTTGGGGAATTTGGCCGCACAGTTCGCTTTTTGTTCGACACGCCATCCATTACCGGGCAAATGATAGCGCTCGACGGCGGGCAGCATCTCGCCTGGGAAACACCCGATGTCGGGGGAATAACCGAATGAATGGCCGGAAGGTGGAGGATGGCGGCATCCTCTATGACGAGAACGAGACGGACGACGAGGACGAGCTGCAGGAATCCCCCGCGGCGACCGGCGCCGTCACGCCCGGCATCGCCACTCCCGGAATCGATTGGAACGAAGGCGGCGATACGCCCGAGGGCATCATCGGCGCCGAGCTGATCCAGCACTTCGTCAAGCGCCTGCCGAACAGCCCCGGCGTCTATCGCATGTTCAACACGGCCGGCGACGTGCTCTATGTCGGCAAGGCGCGCAGCCTGAAGAAGCGCGTGACG
>VFQN01000239.1_pt1 | contig 113575 bp, 107 predicted proteins | sample 3512371 | NCBI WGS metagenome assembly VFQN01 (sample SAMN10412370, study PRJNA504923) | tailings metagenome | isolation source: Replicate 2 from Balatoc abandoned mine | place: Philippines: Itogon, Benguet | collected 2017-08-28 | reverse complement strand
CGCATTTGAGGCAGATTTTAGCGATTGCCGTTAAGGATCGTGGCGGGCAGCGCGGCAGCAAGGCGCCGGAATGCCGGGAGGGGCCTTTCCCGCCCTTTGCCCCAGAAGTTAATATGAACAGAAAAATGCCGCAAAATGAGGCGCTTACGCCCCGTTAACCACGCCGGACGAATGGCCGTTGGATTGCCCCGAAATGGGACTTTTGGGCCTTTTTGCCCCGCTTTCCGGCCCCGTCGTTTATTCTTTCCTTAAGTCGCCGATGCGATTTTGGGCTCACCAAAAGAACATAAACGGCAGGGTTTTGCGTTGCGCCAATTGACCACCATCGCTGACAGAATGGCAGCCCGCCTGGGCGCCGTTGCTGGCGTTGCTGGCGCACCTGCTGCCGATCAGCGTCCGTCCGCGTCGCTGCGCGCCACCACGCTGGCGCTGCTGGCGGCCGTTCCCGGCCTGCCGCTTGCCCTCTCCGCCGTCATGCCCGCCTCCGCCGCGCTGCCCGCCGGTGTGGCGCTGGCCGGTGCCGGCGCGCTGCTGGCGGCCGCGGCCGCCTCGACCTTCAAGGAAAAGCCGGCACTGCAGAAAACCTTCGCCGAGGAGCTGGCCGCCGCCGCGCCGCCGGCCGCCTCTCCTTATGATCTCTTCGCCGGCCTTGTGACGCTGCACGATGCGCGTGGCTTCGTCACGGCGGTGCACGGCCGCGACCGCGCCGACATGCTCGCCTGGATGCGCGACCCTGCCGGCCGCGGCTATCTCGACCAGATCCATGTCTCCGACCGGATCGGCTTCCTCGCGGCGATCGACCGTCTGCGCCAGGGCGGCACGCGCGAAACGGTGGACGTACGCATCGACCGCGCGCGCATCGAGGCCGATGCCGAGCAGTTCACCCATATGCGTGTGGAAATGACGGCGCTTGCCGGCGCGGACGGCGCGCTTGCCGCCGTCGTCGCCCAGTCGCGGGACATTTCCGACGAGGCGAAGCTGCGCGGCGAGAGCGCCCGCAAGGCCGCCGAGGCCGAATCGGCCAACGATGCCAAGACGCGGTTCCTTGCGGCCGTCAGCCACGAGCTGCGTACGCCGCTGAACGCCATCCTCGGCTTTTCCGACATCCTCGCCGGCGAATATTTCGGCAAGCTGCAGAACGACCGGCAGCGCGAATACGTCACGCTGATCCATCAGTCGGGCTCGCATCTCCTGTCGGTCGTCAACACGATGCTCGACGTCTCGAAGATCGAGGCGGGCCGCTACGAGCTCCTGACCGAGCCCTTCCTCGTCGCCGACAGCGTGCGGGCCTGCGAGCAGATGCTCGGCCTACAGGCGCGCGAGAAGGGCATCAAGCTGACGAGCCGGGTGCCGCGCGCCATCGGCGAGGCCATCGCCGACCAGCGGGCAATCCAGCAGGTGCTCATCAACCTCGTCGGCAACGCGATCAAGTTCACCGACCGCGGCGGCATCGTCACCATCGATGCGGCACGCGAGGGCAGGGACCTCATCCTGACCGTCAGCGATACCGGCATCGGCATCCCCGCCGACAAGCTGGCGCTGATCGGCCAGCCCTTCATGCAGGTGCAGAACGAATATACCCGCAAATACGAAGGCACCGGCCTCGGCCTGTCGCTGGTCAAGGGTCTCGTGGCGCTGCATGGCGGCAGCTTCGTCATCCAGAGCCGGCCGGGCGAGGGCACGGTCATCACCGTACGCGTGCCGGCGGACGGCTCGGGCGTCGCGCCGGATGGCGAGCCGCGCACCGGAACTGCATCCACCGTCGAATTTCCGCCGCGCCTTGCGGCTGTAGTCGAGACGGTTTACGAGCCGTCGCGAGATGGCAAGGACACGAACGATGAACGCGCACGTCAGAAGACAGCCTGAGCGGCGGCCCCAGGGCCAGGCCCGCAAGGGCCGGTCCGGCACACGCGTGGAGCCGCGCCGGCCGAATATCGTCATCACCGGGCTCGTGGCGCTCGGCGGCCTTGCCGCGCGCCATCCGACCGTGGTGGGCGGCACCTGCGCCTTCCTCGTTGTTTTCTCCTTCGTCGCCGCCAATGCGCTGTGGTACCAGCCGGGCGGGCATCCGGCGCCGTTCCTGAAGATGCGCTCTGCCGACAATTCCCTCGGTTTCACGGCCACCCAGCCCGAACCGCACGACGTGACGACCTTCGTCATCGAGCGCGCTGAGGAGGGCGAACCCTTGCCCGAGGTCACCGACGTGACGCCGGCCGAGCGGCCCTTCGACGAGGTGGCCAAGGTCATCGAGAGCAAACCCGCCAGGACGCAGACGCAGGCGGAAGTCGAGGAGGACCCGGTCGCGGCGGCCATCATGCGGGCCGAGGCCGAAGCCGATCCGGCCGTGACCTCCGCCGTCGCACGGCCTGTGCCGAGCGATCTGGTGATGAAGATCCAGAAGGGCCTCAGCAACATCGCCTATACGGATATCGCCGTGGACGGGCTGATCGGCGAGAAGACCCGCACCGCGATCCGCCACTTCGAAAAGCACTACCGCCTGCCGGTCACCGGCGAACCGAACGAGCAGGTTCTGGCCAAGCTGAAGGACATCGGCGCGCTCTGAGCCGCGTCGTGCATGCGACCAAAGTCGTATGCCTTGACTGATACATCTACCGGTTGTTTTTAAAGGATGCGTTAACCATGTCTGCCCGATGATCCGTCGATCACCGGGAGGATTGTCGAACCATGTCCAACGCTGCCTTGCGTGAGACTGCGCATATCTGGGAAGAGGACGAGAAGCCGGCGCCAGCCGATGGGGCTGCGCTGCGGCGGGTCGTCGGGTCGCTGGCCGCCGAAGCCTCGGACCTCGGCCTGCATCTCGTCGATATTGCCGGCTCCATCCAGGACACCGCCGCCCAGTCGCGCGAGCACGCGGCACTCTTCACCCGGCTGACCCAGTCGGCGACGGCGATCGCCAGCGCCAATGGCGACATTGCCCGCTCGCTCGGCGAGACGGACCAGCTGGCCGCGAGCGCCCGCCGCGTGCTGGGCGAGCAGGCGGTGCAGCTCGACGGCTCGATCGCCGCCATCGACCACATGGTGACGGCCTCCAACGAGATCGGCACGGAAATCTCGGCCTTTTCCGGCGCGCTTGCCGATGTCGGCCGGCTGGCCGACGCCATCGGCACCATCGCCCGGCAGACGAACCTTCTGGCGCTGAACGCGGCCATCGAGGCGGCGCGTGCGGGTGAGGCGGGCAAGGGTTTTGCGGTCGTGGCGGCGGAGGTGCGGGCGCTGTCGCTCGAGACCTCCAGCACGACCGCCTCCATCCAGAAGACGCTGCAGGAACTGCGCGCCCGCATCGACCGGCTGGAGGCGGCGGGCGAGGGCGCGCGCGTTTCCGCCGAGGGCGTCAAGGTGACGGCGTCCGAGGTCCAGGGCTCCTTTGCCGGCGTCGAACAGGTCATGTCGAAGATCCTCGACAGCGCCTCGGCGCTTGCCGCGACGACGGGCGCGGTGGACCGGGAATGCAGCGATTTCGCCCGCTCGATCGGTGCGGCCTCGGCCGAGATCATCCGCTCCAACGGGACGCTGCAGGGCGCGTCCGGCAAGGTCGGCGAGGTGGTGGCGATTTCCGAGCGCATCATCCAGGCGACGGCGAGCGCGGGGATCGAGACGCCGGACAGCCCCTACATCCGCCTCGTGCAGCAACTGGCCGACAAGGTCTCGGCGCGCTTTTCGGCCGCCATCCGCAGCGGCGAGATGGGCATGGAGGCCCTGTTCGACCGGCAGTACCGGCCGATCCCTGGCACCGACCCGGTGCAGATGACGACGCGCTTCACTGATTTCACCGACCGCGTTCTGCCCGATATCCAGGAGCCGGCGGTGGCCGCGGACGGCCGCATCGCCTTCTGCGCGGCGATCGACGACCAGGGATACCTGCCGACGCACAACCGAAAATTCTCCGAAGCGCAACGGCCGGGCGATCCGGCCTGGAACACCGCCAACTGCCGCAATCGCCGGATCTTCAACGACCGGGTGGGGCTTGCCGCCGGGCGCAGCACCGAACCCTTCCTCGTGCAGACCTACCGCCGCGACATGGGCGGCGGCCAGTTCGTGCTGATGAAGGACATCTCCGCCCCCATAGCCGTCAACGGCCGCCACTGGGGCGGGCTGCGGCTGGCGATCCGCGTGTGAGGCGCGGCTTTTCCCGGCGGCCCTGATGCGGGGCTCGCCAGCCTTCGCCATTGCCCCGCCGCGCCGTGCCGTGTATGCCGCGGCCATGCGCCTTCGCTCCGATATCTTCGTGTCCGCCCTGATGCGCCGCGTCTTCGCCCGCGGCGATTTTGCGGCTGTCGAGGTGAAGGGCGCGGAGGAGGCGGGGGCGGTGTTCGTGCGGCAGGTGTTCCGCGACGGGACGGAGAGCCTGTATGGGCCGGCGCCGCAGAGTGTCTTCGAGGCCGAGGAGAGCGGGCTCCGGCGCTTCGAGGCGCGGCTGGAGCGTGTCGAGGCGGCGGCCGTTGCCGATGCACTGGCGCGGGAGCGGCGCTTCGACGGCGATCTCTGGGTCGTGTCGATCGAGGCGGACGCGCTCGATGACCTCATCGAATTCGCAGGAGCCGAGCCGAAGGACGACGGGTTCTTCCGACGTTAAGCCTGCGGGCGGAAACCGGCCGTGCCGATCCGGGTGAAACGGATTTTTTGCAGGAAGTGCGGTATGGCGGTTCCGGCGGGCAGGCCCCTCACACGCGCTGGAACCCTCCCGAAAACGAGACGCATCCCGCCGTTCGATAGGCGGCGGGGCTGCCGCAGGACGTGGCCATGCCGATGACGGGCGCCGGAAAGACATGAGCAAATACGACATTCTCGAGGATCGGACATCGACCCTCGTCGCACGCGAGGCGGGCAGCCAGTGGATCGTCGCGCCCGGCATTTCCATAACCACGGCCGGCCTTGCCGTCGACGCGGGCGGGGCTTTCGCCGGACGCATGCTCGTCGTCGACGGAACGGTCCGCTCCACGGCGGGACATGCCGTCGTGCTCGGGGCTGGCACGCTGGGGAGCGACGCCGGGACCGTCGCGATCAAGGCGAACGGGGTGGTTTCCGCGGCGCTGACCGGCCTTTCCGCGAGCGGCGGCGGGCTTGTCTTTTCCAACCAGGGCACGCTTTCGGGCGATGCGGCGGCCGGCCATTTCAGCGGAGCGGGCGCCAGCATCACCAATCGGGGCTCCGTGCTGTCCTCCGGTGGGACCGGGCTGAAGGTGGCGGGCGGCGAGGCGCTGGTCACCAACCACGGCACCGTGAAAAGCGCAGGCGATGCCGTCACGGTCTCGGGCGCCAAGGCGATCATCACCAATTACGGGTTCATCCAGTCGACGGCCGATGACGGCATTCGCAGCGCCGGCCTTACGGCGATCGTGACCAACAGCGGCACGCTGGACGCCTACCGCGACGGGCTGACGGTGTCGGGCGCGGGCGCCGTCGTCACCAACAACGGCAAGATCCTTTCGCGTGCTGACGAGGGCGTGGTGATCACCGGCGCCAATGCGGTGGTGGCGAACAACGGTACGATTTCTGCGGCGAAGGGCGGCATCCGGCTCGACGGGGCAAAGGTCAATTTCGCCAATCACAAGGCGATAACGACAACGGCCGGCGAGGCTGTCGATATCGGCGGCGCGCACGCGCAGGTGATGAACAACGGCACGCTGAAGGGCGCAGCCGGCATCTTCAGCGACGGGGCCGGCGCGACGGTGACGAACAACGGCGCGATCACGGCGACGAAGGGCATTGCGGTCGCCCTCCTCGGCAAGGGGCTCAACACCTTCGCCAACAATGGGTCGCTGAAGGCGGAGGGCCTGGCGCTGAAGGGCGGCAGCGGCAGCGAGATCGTCACCAATAACGGTACGATCCGCGGTTCGGTGGATCTCGGCGCGGGCAACGACACGTTCGACACGCGCGGCGGCAAGGTGACCGGCACGGTGGCGGGCGGCAAGGGGAACGACACCTATATCGTCGGGGATGCCCGGCTGAAGCTCGTCGAGAAGGCGGGCGGTGGCACCGATACGGTGCAGTCCACCGTCAGCTACACGCTCGGCGCCAATCTCGAAAAGCTCATCCTGCTCGGCAAGGCCGGCATGAGCGGCACGGGCAACGGGCTTGCCAATGTGCTCATCGGCAACAGCGGCGCAAACACGCTCTCGGGTGGCGGCGGCAACGACATTCTCGAGGGCGGCAAGGGCAACGACACGCTCATCGGCGGCAGTGGGAAGGATGTCTTCCTGTTCGCCAAGGGGACCGGGCGTGACAGGGTGGCGGATTTCACGCCGGGCACGGACCGGGTGGATTTTTCCGGCCATGCCGAAATCACCGGTTTTGACGACCTGATGGCGAACCATGCCGTTCAGCGCGGCGACGACGTGGTGATCCGTGCCGGCAACGACATGCTGACGCTGGAGCACGTTGCGCTGCGCGCGCTCGACAAGGGCGACTTCCTGTTCTGAGGGCCTGTTCCCACGGGAACATCGCAGCGGCGCGGCGCGTGGGAAAAGGGGGCCACACAGGCGATGGCCTGTGTCGAACCCTCGGAGAAACGCCATGTTTATCGTGCTGCCCGCTCTTGCACTGCTGATTTCGGGAATGTTCGTCATCACCATGCTGGCCGCGCTCTCGGCCGAGCGCAACGAAGGCGCGACGATTCGCGTACCGGCGCGGCGCCGGATTTTCTAATAGAAGAAATTAGCCGGCGGCGCGGTGCCGTGCGGCTTCGGAGGACCTGTCGTGGTTATCCTGCCCATTCGACTTCGCGTCGCCGCCGTTGGCCGCCTTCGGCAGGCCATTGCCATTCGTGTAGCTGTCCGCCCGCTGCCAGCTTTCGACACGGTCGATCGCCTCGGCCGGGTCTAGCGCCGAAAGCAGGGCCGCCGCACCGCCTTCGGCGAGGTGCGGGTAGATTTTCGCCAGCACGTACAGGCTGTCTTCCTCCGGCACGTCGAGCGCCAGCAGCGTCTCGGCGAGCTGCCTTCCGGACACATCGAGAAGGATACGCTCGGACAGCCACTGGCTGGCGCCGAGCGCGTCGGCGAGCGTGACGGCCAGCATGCCGGCCTCGCCCGTGCGGGCAAACCGCACGAACAGCGCGTGATGGACCTCCGTCGCCGGCTCTAGCGTCGGCGGTGCTTCGACCGCTGGCGTCGCGGCGCGCACCAGGGCCCGCAACTCCTCGCGGATCTGTTCTTCCCGCTCCAGCCTTGCCGCTTCCTTCAGCGACGCCTCGCGATCCTCGCCGGCCCTGCGGCTGGCATGATCCTGGTGGCTTGCGACCAGCGCCTCGACCATGGCGGGGGAAAGGTCGTCCCGCCGGCCGATGGCGCGGGCATGTTCGGGGCTGGCGGCGCGCAGCACATGCATCAGCGTGCGATCGGCGATGGCCTTTGAGCCCATGAGGAAAATGGCGGCGACGCCGATCGGCTGCGTGGCGATGAAGAGGGCGGTTTCGTCCGGCACCTGCGGGCAGCGGGAGAGCGCGGCGACGGATTGCCGGCGGGCTTCCTCGCTGGAGGCGCTGTAGAGCGGTTCGAAGAGTTCACCGAACTGGCGCAGGTCCGAGCGGGATGGAAAACGCAGGCTCTCGAAGCTGGAGACCGTGGCCATCAGCACGATGTCCTTCGGCCGCCCCGCCTGCGGTCTCTCCAGTTCGCGAAACCTGTCCGCCACGAAACACCCGTTATTCCCCGGAACGGCAGCCCCTTGCCGCTTCTCAATCGTTCATGAAAAGTAGAGGAAAAGCGTTAGCAAGGCGTTAACCTTGCTCGCGCGGAAACCGCAATGTTTACAAGGTGGTGCCGCCGGGGTTGCAGACCGGCCGCGTGCCGCATCGGGACAGGCCCCGCTTTCCTCGCCCGCAGGCCTGCCCTGTGCCGCAGGGAACAGCGAACACGCCCGCTTCACGCTAGTGTTAACAGCATGTTAACCCGATAGTCGCTAGTTTTAGGGACATGGATCGGCTCGTCTATTGCGATGGACGTGTTATGATTCGATCATGTGAACGGTGGATCCGCCGGCAGGCGCCCGCCGTTCCGCGAGGGAAAGGTGCGATGTTCCGGATACCGGACGGTCGCCAGACACATTCCCGTGAATGGGAAACTTCTGGTCCCGTATCGCCGTTTTCCACCCGTATGCGACTGGGGAGACATCGATCTCATGTCGCGTCCGGGGGTGACGGAACCGGATGCACCGGCCCGTTGAAACGGGCAGGGTGAGATTTGTAGGAGTGCTTCATCCGTCTCGATTCTTCTTTTGGAGGCGAGAATGGCAGACGTGGTACGATTGAAGGAATGGCTCGCGCGAACGCCGCGTCGCGACACCATTCGCCGTGCGGCTCCGGCCCAGGTTCTTCTCTTCACCGGCGTAAGATACGAACGCCTGACGCCCGCCATGCTGGCGGCCCGCAGCAAGGCGGCAAAGCAGGGTGTTCAGGACACCGCCCGCCGGCCCTGATCCTCTTCCGGTCGCTGCCCGGTGCAGCGCTGGAGCATGCGCGTGCGGCCGCCGCGCATGGCTTGAACGGGCCTGAACGGCCTTCGCGGGCAAAGGCCCGCGTCACAAGGCTCCCTTCGGAGCGATCCTTCCTATTGTTCCGCCGCAAACGGCTCGCAGCTGGCATCCGCCAGGAAGGCGGTCGCCGCTTCCTCGCGGCTTTGTGTCGGCACGAAGGTGCGCAGCACGGCATAGCCTTCCTCGCCGCGCATCTCGACGAGGATAGACTGCTCCAGCTCGGCCGGCACGGCCTTGCGGATGCCGATGAGCTGGATGGGCGTTGCGATCAGCGTATCGAGTGCGCCGCTGACCGAGGTGCGGTCGTTCATGCTGAACACCTCGTTGGAGGCGCTGTCATAGACGGCGAGCGACCAGAAGGGCACATCGCCCTCGGCAAACAGCCGGATCGGCCCGGTCTCCACGGAAAAGGCGCAGACCGCCGTCTTCATCGCCGGGTCGTCGTTGATCGGGGCGAGGGAATCGCTGCTTCCCGCCAGCGGGAAAAAGCGGTTCGCCTCGCCGAAGGCCTGCACGCGGGTATAGGCGTCGCGGCCGGTGAAGCTCGGCAGCGAGAGGATGATGACGATGTGCAGCAGCGCCGCGCCGACGAGGCCGACGGCGATGGCATAGAGGAAGCTACGCATCGGCACAGTCCAGCCGTGTTATGCCGGGCATGGCAAGGTCGATGACCCCGGAACTGCCGGCGGTCGGCGTGTCGAGCAGCGTCATGACCAGCAGGAACGGCGCCTTGCCCTGCGGCACGGCCAGCCAGTTGCCCGGCGTTGCCGAGGAGGCGATGCGGATGGAGAAATTGCTGTCGGCGGCGCGCAGCACCGACCAGGCGTTGAGGCCGGTTGGCAGGCCGGGCCGGGCGTCCTCAAGCGGGTTGCCGTTGCGGTCCGCCGCATGCAGCGTCCAGAGGCGCGCCGGCGGGGTGATGCCGCGGATCTCGTAACGGCAGTTTTCCACCAGCGTGCGGCTCTCGCTGTCGGTGGCGGCGGTGAAGGTCAGGCCTTCGGCGCCGCCGAGCAGCAGCTTGCCGTCGCGCGCCCGGTGGGCTTTTGCATAGGGGTCGGCATCGACCGTCTGGGCGGCAGGGAAGGCGGTCCAGGGCCCGAGCGCGATGGCACCGAAGCCGACCGTGGCGCGCAGCGCGTAGATCGAGCTCAATATGCCGAGGCCGAAGGCGACGGCGAGCGCTGTGGCGATGACGAGGGGCGTGCGGAACAAGGCGATCGACCGTTGGAATCAGGTTGCCGTCACTCTGTGCGGTTCGCCGGAGCAAGGTCAAGCGCTCCGTCGAGCGCGGCGACCCGGCCATCGGCCTTCAGCGCCTTCGCCGCGCCGAGTTCGCGGGCGACGTCTTTCAGCAGCTTCGTCACGTCGGTGGAGAGCGAACGCGGGCGCACGAGCGCGGGCAGCGCGTTCTCGTCGCTCGATGTCGCCGCCACCTCGCTTGCCGCCTTGCCGTCCGGCAGGGGGTTCTCGATGCCCGGAATGGGACGCAGCTCGATGCCCTGGTGGGCATAATCCATCAGGCGCTTGAAGGTCATGGCGGGCAGCGAGCCGCCGGTCATGTTGTTCGTCGAGGTATAGTCGTCGTTGCCGAACCAGACGGCGGTCGTGTAGTTGCCGGTGAAGCCGACATACCAGGCGTCGCGATAGGCTTGGGTGGTGCCCGTCTTGCCGCCCGAGACGATGCCGCGGTCGAGCGCGCCGCGCCGTGCCGTGCCGCTCACCGGGATGGTGACGAGGATGCGATTCATCGAGGACACCGCCTGTTCGGACAAGACTTCCTTTGCCGCTGGCTCGTCGCGGCCGAAATCGTAGAGGATGTCGCCGTCGTAGTTGAGGATCTGGCTGATGCCGTGGCGGCGCGACTGGAAACCGCCGGCGGGGAAGACCGCATAGCCGGTCGCCTGGTCGAGCACGGTGACCTCGGAGGTGCCGAGCGGCATGGTCTTGTCGGTGCGGATCGGCGTCTCGACGCCCATGGCTTTTGCCATTTCGGCGATACGCTTGGTGCCGAGCTTGTCCTTGGCAAGGCGCACGGGCACGGTGTTGATGGATTTGGCGAGCGCCGTCATCAGCGTCATGCGGCCGGCATAGCTGCGGCCGTAGTTCTGCGGCGACCAGCCGCCCCAGCTGATCGGCGCATCGACGATGGTCGTCTCCGGCGTCATGCCCGATTCCATGGCGGCAGCGTAGGTATAGGCCTTGAAGGACGAGCCCGGCTGGCGCAGCGCCCGTGTGGCGCGATTGAACTGGCTTTCGCCGTAGTCGCGCCCGCCGACCATGGCGCGCACCGCGCCGCCGTTTTCCACCATGACCAGCGCACCCTGTTTGACGCGGTAGCTCTCGCCATACTGGCGAAGGCCGCTTTCCACCGCCTCATCGGCGGCGGCCTGCAGGCCCATGTCGATGGTCGTGCGCACGACAAGGGAATGCTGTGCGAAGGGTTTGGCGATGCGCTGCACCTCGTCGAAGGCCCAGTCGAGGAAGAAGTCCGGCGCCGTCTTCTCGTTGCGGTCGATGACGGTGGCGGGGTTGCGCCGTGCGGCGATGACCTGGCCCTCGGTCATCAGGCCGCCCTGCACGAGATTGGTCAAAACCTCGTTGGCGCGGGCGCGGGCGGCGGGCAGGTTGACATGCGGGGCGTAGCGGGCGGGGGCCTTGAAGAGGCCGGCGAGCATGGCGGATTCGGCAAGGTTCACGTCGGTGACGTTCTTGCCGAAGTAGAATTGTGCCGCCGCGGCCGCGCCAAAGGTGCCGCCGCCCATATAGGCGCGGTCGAGATAGAGGCGCAGGATCTCCTTCTTGGAAAGGTTGGCCTCCAGCCAAAGGGCGAGGAAGGCCTCCTTGATCTTGCGTTCGATGGTGCGCTCGTTGGAAAGGAACAGGTTTTTCGCCAGCTGCTGAGTGAGCGTCGAGCCGCCCTGCACGACGCCGCCGGCGCGCGCATTCTCGTTCATGGCGCGGGCAAGGCCGAGGAAATCGATGCCGAAATGGCTGAAGAAGCGGCGGTCCTCCGTTGCCAGCACCGCCTTGATCAGGTGGTCGGGCAGTTCGTCGATCGGCACGGAATCTTCATGGATGATGCCGCGGTGGCCGATCTCGTTGCCGTAGCGATCGAGGAAGGTGACGGCGAAGTCGCTCTGGGCGCGCCAGTTGCCCTTGGTCTCCTCGAAGGCGGGAAGGGCGAGCGCGAGCAGCAGGATGAAGCCGGCCGTGCCGAGATTCATCCCTTCGCCGGCGACCTCGAAGACGGCCTTCTTCCAGCCTTTGACGTGGAAGCGGCGAGAGAAGATGGTGATCTCCTCCCAGATCTCGCCCAAGCGAAAGCCGGCATTCCAGACCGTGGAATCGATCCAGGAATCGATGCGCAGGAAGATATGCCGCTTGCGGCGGCGGGGTCTTTTTGGCGTCTGGCTGTCGTCTTCCACGGTTCGCATACCTTTGGCGGGGGCGGGGCGCAGCCTGCCTGCGTTGGGTTAACGTCCTCTCACCACGGGTTTATTCGGTGAGGATATCAGTCTTTTGAAGGCAACAGAACGGATTTCGCGCGGAACGGTTAGGACCAATCGCCCTTCAGCCCATGCCGGCCTGCAAATGGCGCTTTTCCAGCTTCCGGTGCTCACCTACCGAAAGTACGCTGCACTCCGGGTCTTGGAAAAGCACCATTTTCGGCGCGGCCTGAACTGAATGTCGATTGGTCCTGGCGGCGGGGCCCTTGACCTTTGCCGCCAAGGGGTTCAGGGGTCGGGCATGACGATCACCAGTGCCGAAAAGCCGGACGGTCAGCCGTTCTGGAAGACAAAGACCCTTGCCGAGATGACCGATCCGGAATGGGAAAGCCTGTGCGACGGCTGCGGGCTCTGTTGCCTCAACAAGCTGGAGGACTGGGATACGGGCGAGATCGCCTGGACCTCGATCCGCTGCGTGCTGCTCGACGGGGAAAGCTGTCGATGCTCGGACTACGAGAACCGGCAGGCGACCGTGCCCGACTGCATCCGGCTGACGGTGGAGAGCGTGGCGAAGATCTCCTGGCTGCCGCCGACCTGCGGCTATCGGCTCATCCGCGACGGCGAGGACCTCTACTGGTGGCACCCGCTGGTTTCCGGCGATCCCGACACCGTGCACCAGGCCGGCATTTCCGCCCGCGGGCGCACGGTGAGCGAGGAGGGCATCGATGTCGACGACTACGAGGACTATCTCGTGACCTGGCCGCTGGAAGTGGGCGAGGGGAAGTAACGACGGTTCAGTGCAGCCGGGCCGCCACGAGCTTCTTCGGCGCCACGTTGCGCCAGGCGGTGTCGATCAGTTCACGCACCCGCGCGCCGTCCGCGCCGTCGAAATAGAGCGAGGTCCAGCCCTTGAGGCCCCAGCCGCCCGGCACCGGCGCGCAGAGGCCGGGATCCGTCTCCATGACCAGCGCCTGCTGGTCCGGCGTGAACTTCAGAACCGCCCGGCCGGCCTCCGGCAGGGTCATGAACACCTTCTCGCCCACCCGGAAGTCGCGCTTGCCGAAATGAGCACTTTCCCGCGCCCCCGGCATGCCGAGGGCCATGACCACGAGATCGTCGGATATCATGGTGGAAGGGTACCACCCTTTCGGCCGGCCGAAAAGATTTTGCCGGAAATAGGAAAATAGTCCTTGACGGCGTCACGGTCGTCTGGTAGGGTTGTGGCATAGTCGGAAAGGTGCGGGCGGAGAGATCCGGCCCGGTTTTCCCGGAGGCTGGGAGAGCGGCGATCTTCGCCCGCGGCCGGCTTGCTGCATCCGGACGCAGGAATTTATTGACAGGCGCTCGTTCCCTTCGGACCGGGCGCCTTTTCATTTGGGGGATGGGCATGGAAACGGATCTGGCGATCGATCTCGATCTCTTCGGCGTCTCTCCGGTGCCGGCGGTCTATGACGGGCTGGTGGAGCAACGGGCCGGCCTCGAGGGCGGGGCGGCACTGATGCTCGACATCAAGGCCGAGGCGCCGCTCGATCCGTTTCTCGACATGCAGGCCATGCTCCTCGAGATGACCAAGGAGCTGCGCGAGCGTTTCCAGCGCTTCCAGAGCCAGAAGGTGTTGGCCGACGCGGATGCGGATGCGCCGCAGGACGAGGCGTTCCGCAAGCAGGCGCAGGCGGACGCCAAGGCCGCGATCGAGGCGGTCTCGCTGATCGTGCGCACGCTGGAGAAGATCGACAGCCTGCAGCGCACGCTGCTCACGGCGCGGGCGGAGGCGGACGCTGCCGCCGACGGCGACGAGGACGCGGCGGCGCTGGCGGCGGAGTTCGACCGGCTTGTCGAGGACCGCGTGAAGGAACGGTTGAATGCGGCGAAGGAAGACTGGATGCGTGGGCTCGGGCCAAAGCCCGGGATTGGCGGCGATGCTGCCGCGCGTGCGGAAAGCGAACCGTAGGGCACGGCGCGCCTGCCGGAGTATCGGGAAAAAATTCGACGCGGATATGCGGACGGCGGCGGCGGGTTTGAGGATGATCGAGGACAAGCGCGGGCGGACGGCGTTTTCGATCGAGGCCGATGCGCTGGAGGCGGGGATTTTGGGGCGGACGGGCGGCGAGGCTTGCCCCCCATCTGAGGCCTGCCCCTCATCCCCCTGCCGGAACCTTCTCCCCGCAGGCGGGGAGAAGGGGGAACAGGCGCTCGATTGTTCCATTCCTCTTGCTCCTGATGGGGAGGAAACCCTGGCCCCATCCCCTTCTCCCCGCTTGCGGGGAGAAGGTCCCGGCAGGGGGATGAGGGGCACGGCCAAAGGAATGGAGCCTGTCCGCGGAGCACCGATCGTGCCGAGGAGCCTGCACCAGTTGCAGGCCTGGCACCTTCGCTACCGCCTCGCCCAGATGCCGCCGGACGGCGACTGGCGGGTGTGGCTGCTGATGGGCGGGCGCGGCTCGGGCAAGACGCGGGCGGGCGCCGAATGGGTGCAGGCGATCGCCAGCGGGACGGCGGACCTGCGCATCGCGCTGGTGGCCGAGACGCTGGGCGACGCGCGCGAGGTGATGATCGACGGCGTATCGGGCATCTGCCGGATCGCCGGGCGGGCGCGACCGGAATTCGAGGCCTCGCGGCGGCGGCTCGTCTGGCCGAACGGCTCGATCGCGCAGATCTTCTCCTCCGAGGACCCGGAGAGCCTGCGCGGGCCGCAGTTCCACTTCGCCTGGTGCGACGAGCTCGGCAAATGGAAACATGCGCAGGAGACCTGGGACATGCTGCAGTTCGGCCTGCGCCTCGGGGACGATCCGCGCGTGCTGGTGACGACGACGCCGCGGCCGGTGCCGCTGCTGCGGGCGCTGGCGGGCGATCCGAAGACCGCGGTGCGGCGCATCCGCACCGACGACAATGCCGGCAATCTCTCGCCAGGCTTTCTTGTTGCAATGGCCGAGCGCTATGGCGGCACGCGGCTGGGGCGGCAGGAGCTGGACGGCGAGCTGATTGCCGACCGCGAGGACGCGCTGTGGAACCGGGCGCGGCTGGAGGCACTCCGCCAGCGCAATCCCGGGCCACTGTCGCGCATCGTCGTGGCGGTCGATCCGCCGGCGACGGCCTCGGCGGCCTCCGTCTGCGGCATCGTCGTTGCGGGGCTGGACGAGGCAGGACGGGCCGTGGTGCTCGCCGACTGCTCGGTGACGGGCGCGAGCCCGGCCGGCTGGGCGGGCGCCGTGGTGCGTGCCTTCCGTCGCTTCGACGCGGACCGGGTGGTCGCCGAGGTGAACCAGGGCGGCGACATGGTGAGCGCGATGCTGAGAAGCATCGATGTCAACCTGCCGGTGACGTGCGTGCGGGCGACGCGCGGAAAATTCCTGCGCGCCGAGCCGGTGGCGGCGCTCTACGAGCAGGGGCGGGTGGTCCATGCGGCCGCCTTTGCCGAGCTGGAGGACCAGATGTGCGATTTCGGGCCGGACGGGCTGTCCTCCGGGCGCTCGCCGGACCGGCTCGACGCGCTGGTCTGGGCGCTGACGGCGCTGGTGCTGGAGCGGGCAGGCGAGCCGCGGGTGCGGGGGATTTGAGATGGCGATCGATCGCAAGGCCTTTTTCGATGCGGTGCGCGGGACGCTGTACGGCGGCCGGCTGGCAAGGAAACAGGTGGCGGGGCTGACGGCGCTGCTCGACCGGTTCGAGCAGGGCCGCGAGACGGAGGACCTGCGCTTCCTCGCCTATATGCTGGCGACGGCCCATCACGAGACGGGCGGGCGCCTGCAGCCGGTGCGCGAGACCTTCGCGGCGACGGACGGGGAGGCGATCGACAGGCTGGACCGGGCCTTTGCCGCCGGGCGGCTGCCGCAGGTTTCCGCGCCCTACTGGCGGCGCGATGCTTTGGGGAGGAGCTGGCTCGGGCGCGGGCTCGTGCAGATCACCCACCGGCGCAACTATGCGCGGCTGGCGGAACTGACCGGCATCGATCTTCTTGCGCGGCCGGAACGGGCGATGGAGATGGCGGTCTCCGTCGAGATCCTCTTCGTCGGCATGCTGCGCGGGGTGTTTACCGGGCAGCGGCTCGACGATCATTTTACCGGTGCGCGGGCCGACTGGACCGGCGCGCGGCGGATCGTCAACGGGCGCGACCGGGCGGAGAAGGTGGCGGGCTACGGGCGGGCGTTTTTTTCGGCGCTGGGCGGGTAGATCTCAGCGGCTGGTCCCTCATCCGGCTGCCGCCCCTTCTCCCCGCAAGCGGGGCGAAGGGGGTGAGGCAAGCTTTTCTTCGACGATTGGTCTTTCAGGGGCAACGAGCCTTTCCACATGGCCCTTCTCCCCACTTGCGGGGAAAAGGTGACGGCGGCCGGATGAAGGGGTGGCCGTTCACTGGGCCTCGCAAACAACCGAGGACATCATGAAGCTACCATCCTTTTTTTCGTGGCGACGGACAGGGCCGGCCGAGACCAAGGCGTCGGGCTTTTTCGCGCTGACGGCCGAAGGCCGGGCGCACTGGTCGTCCCGCTCCTATGCCTCGCTGTCGCGCGAGGGGTTCATGAAGAACCCGGTGGCGCACCGTGCCGTGCGCATGATCGCGGAGGCGGCGGCCTCGGTGCCCTGGCTTGCCTATCAGGGCGAGGCGGAGCGGCCGGACGAGCCCTTGCTCTTGCTGTTGTCGCGGCCGAACGGGCGCCAGGCGGGTGCGGATTTCTTCGAGACGCTCTACGGCCATCTTCTGCTGTCCGGCAATGCCTTCGTGGAGGGCGTTCGGGTGGGCGAGGGCCTGCGCGAACTTCATCTGCTAAGGCCCGACAGAGTGCGCATCATCGAGGGGCGGGACGGCTGGGCGGAGGCCTATGAATACCGCGCAGGCGGGCATGTGCGCCGCCACCCTGCGGGCGAGGGGCAGGCGATCCTGCATCTGCGCCTGTTCCATCCGCTCGACGACCAGCTCGGCTTTGCGCCGCTCGAGGCGGCGTCCATGGCGCTCGACCTCTCCAATGCCGCGGCCATCTGGAACAAGGCGCTGCTCGACAATTCGGCGCGGCCTTCCGGCGCGCTGGTCTATCAGCCGAAGGAGGGCGGCAACCTGACGCCCGACCAGTATGGCAGGCTGAAGGAAGAGCTGGAGGAGGGCTATTCCGGGCCGGCGCGGGCCGGACGGCCGATGTTGCTGGAAGGCGGGCTCGACTGGAAGGCGATGGGGCTTTCCCCGCGCGAGATGGATTTCGTCGAGGCGAAGAACGGCGCGGCGCGCGACATCGCGCTCGCCTTCGGCGTGCCGCCCATGCTGATCGGTATTCCCGGCGATGCGACCTATGCCAATTACCAGGAGGCCAACCGCGCCTTCTGGCGGCTCACCGTGCTGCCGCTGGTGCAGCGCACGGCGGCGGCTTTTGCGGGGTGGTTTGCCGAGCGCGACGCGTTGCGGCTGGTGCCGGATCTCGATCAGGTGAGCGGGCTGGCGGACGAGCGCTCGGAACTCTGGGCCCGGGTGGGCGCGGCGGGGTTTTTGACGGACGAGGAGAAGCGGGGGGCGGTGGGGTATTGAGGGGGGTAGGGATGCCTGCCCCTCATCCGGCCTGCCGGCCACCTTCTCCCCGCAAGCGGGGCGAAGGGGATATGCCGCGCCGGCTTCCCCGGTCAAGGACCGTTCGTGAGGCAAGTCCCCTCTCCCCGCTTGCGGGGAGAGGGTTGGGGTGAGGGGCCGGGATAGCTGCTTTCTCCAGGAAAATTAATTGGTTGTACTGCGCATGTGAATCACTTTGCGGAGTGCCGCACCCGCCTTGTGAAAACCTTGAATCGGTTTTCCAGCAAAGCGCGGCAAGGGATTCAAAAGACTCGCTGATCGGCCCGGCCTTCCTCCTCGGAAAGCCGGCGGTTTCGGCGGCGTGCGGTCTGATGGCTCGGATTTCGATAATAATCTGAAAGGCTTAACAATGGCTGACTTCGGAAACGACGGCGGGCTTTGGACGGCCCGGCTGATCGGCGCGTCCGCGGGCGCGGCCGTTTCGCTCATCTATCTCCTGCCCAAGAGCCGCCGCGAGGCGGCGTGCCGGTTCTTCACCGGGCTTGCCTGCGGCCTCGTCTTCGGCGGGCCCACCGGGCTGTGGATCGCCGTGCGGCTCGGCATTGCCGGCTATCTCGGGCCGGTGGAGGTGCTGCTGACCGGCTCGGCGGCGGCCAGCCTTTCGGCCTGGTGGGGGCTGGGCGTGCTGGCGCGGCTGGCGGAGCGGATGCGGCGTTAGCGAGCCGCGAACAGCGAGTAGGGAATTTGGAATAGCGAATGGAGGTCGGTGTGGGCCGGGAATTCATTTTCCCGCGCGCTGTTCCCAATTCGCCATTCGCCCCCCTTCACATCATCGGAGACGACCATGATCACCGACGACCTGCCGGTCTGGCGGACGAAGAAATATGCCGATCTGACGCTTGCCGGCGTTTCCGGCGACGGGGTGTTTTCCGGCTATGCGAGCCTCTTCGGCGAGGTGGACCTGAGCAAGGATGCGATCGCGCCGGGTGCCTTTGCCCGTTCGCTGGAAAAGCGCGGACCATCGGGCGTGCGCATGCTGTTCCAGCACGACCCGGCCGAACCGCTCGGGCGCTGGCGGACGATCCGCGAGGACGGGCGCGGGCTCTATGTCGAGGGCGTGCTTTCGCCCGGCGTGGCGCGGGCCCGCGAGGTGCTGAACCTCATGAAGTCGGGCGCGCTCGACGGGCTTTCCATCGGTTTCCAGACCGTGCGCTCGAAGACCGACCGGGCGAGCGGGGTGCGCCGCATCCTGGAGGCCGACCTCTGGGAGATCTCGATCGTCACCTTTCCCATGCTGCCCTCGGCGCGGGTGTCGAACGTGAAGAACGCGCGGTGGTTCCGCGACCGGGAGACCGAGCTGGTGCGCATCATGCGCCGGGCGGCCCGGATGATGAAACGCTAGGCGTTTGTTTTACCACAGTGTCCGACGCCGAAGCGGTTTCGCGTCGGCTGGAAATGCCAACCCGAAAGGAAGACAGCATGGAGACCCAGAAGACCGCGCCGGAAATCAAGGCCGTGCCGGAAACGATGACCGCCGCCTTCGACGACTTCATGGAGGCCTTCGAGGCCTTCAAGGCGACGAACGACCGCCGGCTCGGCGAGATCGAGCAGAAACTGACCGCCGACGTGGTGACGCGCGACAAGGTGGATCGCATCAACCGCGCGATGGACGAGCACAAGCGCGTCATCGACCAGCTGGCGCTGAAGAAGGCGCGCCCGGCGCTCGGCGGCGAGGGCAGCCTGGAGGCGAGCGAGCACAAGGCGGCCTTTTCCGCCTATATGCGGCGCGGCGACGAGAACGCGCTCAGGGCGCTGGAGGGCAAGGCCATGTCGGTCGGCTCGGCGGCGGACGGCGGGTATCTCGTGCCTCCGGAGACCGACACGGAGATCGGCCGCCGGCTTTCCGCCGTCTCGCCGATCCGGTCGCTCGCGACCGTGCGCCAGGTCTCCGGCACGGTACTGAAGAAGCCGTTCGCGACGGGCGGCATGGCGGCGGGCTGGGTGGCGGAAACCGCCGCGCGGCCGCAGACGGGCAATGCGCAGCTTGCCGAACTCTCCTTCCCGACCATGGAGCTCTACGCCATGCCGGCGGCGACCGCCGCGCTGCTCGACGATGCGGCGGTGGACGTCGAGGGGTGGATCGCCTCGGAGATCGACATGGTCTTCGCCGAGCAGGAGGGCACCGCCTTCGTTTCCGGCGACGGCACCAACAAGCCGAAGGGGTTCCTCGGCTACACGGCTGTCGCCGACGCAGGCTGGAGCTGGGGCAATATCGGCTATATCGCGACGGGCGCGGCCGGGGCCTTCAAGGCCTCGAACCCCTCCGACACGCTGTTCGACACGGTCTATTCGCTGAAGGCGGGGCACCGGCAGAACGGCACCTTCGTAATGAACCGCAAGACGCAGGGCCAGATCCGCAAGTTCAAGGATGCGGACGGCAACTATCTCTGGCGTCCGCCGGCTTCGGCGGGGCAGGCGGCCTCGCTGCTCGGCTTTGCCATCGCCGAGGCCGAGGACATGCCTGACATCGCGGCCGACAGCCTCTCCATCGCCTTCGGCGACTTCCGCGCCGGATACCTCGTCGTCGACCGCACCGGTGTGCGCGTGCTGCGCGATCCCTACTCGGCCAAGCCCTATGTGCTGTTCTACACGACCAAGCGCGTCGGCGGCGGGGTGCAGAATTTCGAGGCGATCAAGCTGGTGAAGTTCGCGGCAAGCTGACGTTCTCCTCTCTCCTCGCTTGCGGGAGAGGGTCGGGGTGAGGGGCGATCGCACGAACCGATGCCGCGGTGCGGCTGCCCCTTATCCGCCTGCCGGCACCTTCTCCCCGCAGGCGGGGCGAAGGGCAGTGCCGCACTGTTTTCCTCTTTCTCGCACCGGCGGGCGTTTCCTGCTGCCGGTGCCGGCGGGCGCGGTTTCCTCCCGGCCGCGCCCGCATCCCTTTCTCCATCGCGAAGGACGATCATGACCATTGCCGAACTGCTGCCGCCGGCCGTGGAGCCGGTGACGCTTGCCGAGGCGAAGGCGCATCTGCGCCTCGACGCGGCCGACGAGGATGCGCTCGTATCCGCGCTGATCCGCGCGGCACGCGAATATCTGGAGGCTACGACGGGGCTTTGCCTGATTACGCGGCCCTTGCGGCTCTATCTCGACGACTGGCCCGAGACGCGGGTGATTCAGATTGCCAGAGGGCCGGTGCAAACCATTGAGATGGTGACGGTTTATGATGCGGCCGGGCTGCCGGTCGCCGCCGATGTGACCGGCTACCGGCTCGACGGCGCGGCGCGCCCGGCGCGGCTGCTACTGCCGGCGCGCCCGGATACGGACCGCGCGCTCAACGGCATCGAGATCGATTTCACCGCCGGCTTTGGCGAAAGCGGCGCGAACGTACCGGACGGGCTGAAGCGGGCGCTGCTCATGCATGTGGCGGCGATGTTCGAGCTGCGCGGCGTGCTTTCGCCGGTGGACCGGCCGGGCACGGTGCCGGCGGGTTACGACCGGCTGGTGGCGCCCTACCGGCTGCGGAGGCTGTGATGGCGAAGGTAAGGATCATCGATCCCGGCGCGCTCTCGGCGCGGCTGACGCTGGAAAGGCCGGTCGAGACACCGGACGGGCAGGGCGGCGCCGAACGCGGCTTTGCAGCGCTGGCGACCATCTGGGCGGCGATCGAGCCGGTGGCGGCGCGGGCGGACGAGGCGGCGGGCACGCTGCCGGTGACGGTGACGCACCGCATCTGGCTGCGGCACCGGGGCGACCTTGCCGGCGGCATGCGACTGCGGAAGGGGGCGCGGATCTTCGCCATCCATGCGTTCCGGGATCCGGACGAGACGGGGCGCTACATGCTCTGCGACTGCGAGGAGATCCGGCCATGAGCGCGGCATCGGCCCTGCAGAGGGCGATCTTCGCCAGGCTCTCCGGCGATGCGGCGCTGACGGCACTGGTCGGGGCGAACGGCATCACCGACCGCAGGCCCGACGGGCCGGCGACGCCGCTCCTTGTCATCGCGGGCATCGACAGCACCGACCATTCGACGGCGAGCGAGGCGGGCGAGGAACATATCGTGACGCTGGAAGCCTGGTCCGAGGTGGCGGGGCACCGGCAGGCGCAGGCGATTGCCGCGGCGGTGCGCGCGGCGCTCGACGACGCGGCGCTGGTCATCGCCGGGCACCATCTCGTCCTGCTCTTCCACCGGGATACGCGGCTGCGCCGTGACGACAAGTCCCGCTTCCACCGCGCGGAAATGCGCTTCCGGGCGGTGACGGAGCCGCATGCCTGACACCTCATTTTCGGAAAGGACCTTGCCATGGTGGCACAGAAGGGGCGCGAGCTCCTCATCAAGATCGACAACGGGGCGGGTTTCGTCACCGTTGCGGGGCTGCGCTCGAAGCGGCTGTCGTTCAACGCGCAGCTTGTCGATGTGACGGATGCGGAATCGGCGGGACGCTGGCGCGAACTGCTGGGTGGGGCGGGCGTGCAGCGCGCGGCCCTGTCCGGGGCCGGTATCTTCAAGGACCAGGCTTCGGACACGCTGGTGCGCGCGCTGTTCTTTGCCGGCACGATCGTCGCCTGGCAGATCGTGATCCCGGATTTCGGCACGGTCGCGGGGCCGTTCCAGATCGCCGCGCTGGACTATTCCGGCGCGCATGACGGCGAAGTGGTCTTCGAGATCGCGCTGGAATCGGCCGGGCTCCTCACCTTCGGGGCGCTCTGATGGGCGCGCGGGCGAACCGGCACCGCGGCGAGATCGAGGCTGCCTTCGACGGCGAGCGGCGCGTGCTGTGCCTGACGCTCGGCGCGCTGGCGGAGCTGGAGACGGCCTTTGCCGCCGACAGCCTAATGGGGCTGGCGGAACGCTTCTCCTCCGGGCGGCTGAAGGCCGACGATCTCATCCGCATTCTTGGCGCGGGACTGCGGGGTGGCGGCAACCTTTATTCCGACGAGGAGGTTTCCGCGATGGCGGTGGCGGACGGGCTCTCCGGTTTTGCGCGCATCGCGGCCGAACTGCTGCAGGCGACATTCGGGCCGGGCGTGGAGGCGCGGCCGGAAAACCCTCCGGGGCCGCATCCGGGCTGAACGGCGAGAGGGCGGCCTTTCCCTGGGAGGCGGCGCTCCATGCCGGGCTCTGCCGGATGCGGCTTTCTGCAAAGGATTTCTGGGCGATGACGCCGCGCGAGCTGGCCTTCGCGCTCGGTGTGCTGCGGCCTGTGCCGTCGGCGCCCGGACGCAATGCGCTTGCCGCGCTGATGCGCGCCTTTCCCGACCACAAGGAGTGAACCATGGCGGATGCAAATGACAGACCTCTTTCCGGCACGCTCGACGATGCCGGACAGCTTTCGGCGGTCTTCGACGACCTGGAGGCGCGTTCACGCTCCTTCGGCTCGGCGCTGACCAATGCGCTGAGGGGTGCGGTCGTCGACGGCAAGGGGCTGGAGGGCGTGCTGCGCGGGCTGGCGCTGCGCATGAGCGACATTGCGCTTTCGGTGGGGCTGAAGCCGCTGGAAGGGTTTTTGTCGTCGGGTCTTTCCGGGCTGCTCGGCGGCGCCACGCCCTTCGCCAAGGGTGGGGTCGTCGCCTCGCCGACCTATTTCGGAACGGGCGGCGGGCTCGGACTGATGGGCGAGGCGGGGGCGGAGGCGATCCTGCCCTTGAAGCGCGGGCCGGACGGGGCGCTGGGCGTCGCGAGCGATGGCGGCGGGGCGCGCATCGTCTTCAACGTGACGGCGCAGGATGCGGCGAGTTTCCGCAAATCCGAGGGGCAGATCTCGGCCATGCTGACACGCGCCGTGGGGCGCGGGCAGCGCAGTTTGTGAGGGCGAGGGGCTAGGGAATTTACGGAGAGAAGGCATGGCGGGGTTTCATGAGGTGCGGTTTCCGCTGCGTGTCGCGCTCGGCACCAGCGGCGGGCCGGTGCGGCGTACGGATATCGTCAGCCTTTCCAACGGGCGCGAGAACCGCAACCGCCGCTGGCACGATGCGCGGCGGCGTTACGATGCGGGCTCGGGCGTGCGCTCGGTCGCGGATCTCTATGCGGTGCTCGCCTTCTTCGAGGCACGGGCGGGGCAGTTCAACGGTTTCCGCTTCCATGACCCGGTGGACCACAAATCCTGTGCGCCGGGCGGGACGGTGAGCGCCATGGACCAGCAGATCGGCACGGGGGACGGCACGACGGCGGCCTTCCAGCTCGTCAAGCGCTATGCGGATGCCGGCGGGGAGATGGTGCGGACCATCGACAAGCCGGTCATGGGCACGGTGGTCGTCTCCGTGGCGGGCAGCCTGCGGCCGGCGGCGGACTATACGGTGAACCACGCGACGGGTGTCGTCACCTTCAAGCCGGGCAAGATACCGGCCTCGGGCGTCATCCGGGCCGGCTACGCGTTCGACGTGCCGGTGCGTTTCGACACGGACCGCATCGATATCGACCTCGCGCAGTTCGATGCGGGGCGCATCCCGTCGATTCCGCTGGTGGAGATAAGGCCATGAGGACGATCCCGGACGGGTTGCAGGCGCATCTCGACGGTGAGGCGACGACGCTTTGTCATGCCTGGCGGGTGACGCGGCGCGACGGCGTGGTGATGGGCTTTACCGATCATGACCGCGACCTCTCCTTCGGCGGGCTTTCCTATCTCGCTGCAAGCGGCTTCGAGGCGAGCGAGGCGGAGGACGGCAACGGGCTTTCGGCCGAGGGCGGCGCTCTCTCGGGCGGCTTTTCGGCGGAGGCGATCCGCGCCGAGGACCTTTTGGCCGGGCGTTATGACGGGGCGAAGGTCGAGGTCTATATGGTCAACTGGCAGGACCCGGCGCAAAGGCTGCTGTTGCGTACCGCCGAACTCGGCGAGGTGCGGCGCGAGGGCGGGCTTTTTCGTGCGGAGCTGCGGCGGCTGACGCACCGGCTGGACCAGGTGCGCGGGCGCATCTACGGGCATCGCTGCGACGCGGTGCTGGGTGACGGCCGGTGCGGTGTGAACGTGGCGGCGCCGGCCTTCCGGGCGACGGCGACAGTGGGCGCGGTGCTCGACGACATGCGGCTGCGGGTGAGCGGGCTGTCCGGCTTTGCCGAGCGGTTCTTCCGCTACGGCGTGCTCACCTTCACGAGCGGCGCTGCGGCGGGGCTGACGGCGGATATCGAGGACCAGCGCAAGGTTTCGGGCGGTGACGAACTGACCTTCTGGTTGCCGGTGCCGGCCGGGGTGGTCGCGGGCGACGCGATGCAGGTGACGGCGGGATGCGACAAGCGCTTTGCCACCTGCAAGGCGAAATTCTCCAACGGGCTGAATTTTCGCGGTTTTCCGCACATGCCGGGTAGTGATTTCACCTATGGCTATGCCGATGGCGAGACGGTGCATGACGGGAGGCCGCTCTATGCGTGAGATGCTGCGGGATGAGGGGCAGGGGCAGGATACCGGCGCGCGCGTCGTCACCATCGCCCGCAGCTTCATCGGCACGCCCTACCGGCATCAGGGCGCGCTGAAGGGGGTCGGTTGCGATTGCCTGGGGCTGGTACGCGGGGTCTGGCGGGAGCTTTACGGGGCGGAGCCGGAAATGCCAGGCGCCTATGCCGCGGACTGGGCGGAGCGGGCGGGCGCGGAGCGGCTGCTGGAAGCGGCGGCACGGCATTGCGGGGCGGCGCTGCCTGCGGCGGCGCTGCGGCCGGGCGATATCCTGATCTTTCGCTGGCGGGCGGGGGTGGCGGCCAAACATGCCGGCATCGCGGCGCCCGACGCGCATTTCATCCATGCCTATGAGCAGGTGGCGGTGATCGAATCGCCGCTCGTGCCCGCATGGCGGCGGCGGATCGCCGGCGTCTTCCGCTTTCCGGAGATTTCCTGATCCATGGCGACACTTCTCTTCCAGGCCGCGGGCGCAACGCTCGGCGGCCTCTTCGGGCCGTTCGGCGCCATGCTGGGCCGGGCTGTCGGGGCACTGGCGGGCTCGGCGGTCGACCGCTCGCTGTTGGGCGGCATGACGAAGATCCCGGGCGCGCGGCTGAACGACGGGCGCGTTCCGGGGGCCGAGGAAGGCACGGCGATGAGCCGCGTCTACGGCACGGCGCGTGTCGGCGGCACGCTGATCTGGGCGACGCGCTTCGAGGAGGACGTCTCCGTCGAGCGCGCGGGCGGCAAGGCGAGCGGGCCGCGGGTCGAGACCTTCAGCTACTTCGCCAATTTCGCCGTCGGCGTGTGCGAGGGGCCGATCGCCGGCATAAGGCGCGTCTTCGCGGATGGGCGGGAGATCGACCTGACAGGCATCGAGATGCGCGTCCATCGCGGCACCGCCGACCAGGCGCCCGATCCGCTGATTCTCGCCAAGCAGGGGGCGGGCAATGCGCCGGCCTATCGCGGACTTGCCTATGTCGTCTTCGAGCGGCTGCCGCTCGACACGTTCGGCAACCGTATCCCCATCCTGCAGTTCGAGGTGCTGAGGCCGGTCGGCTCGCTGGAGGGCAAGGTGCGGGCGGTGACGCTCATTCCGGGTTCGAGCGAACACGGCTACGACCCGCAACTGGTGACGGAGAAGATCGCGGCCGGCAAGGCGCGCAACATGAACCGCAACACGCTGGTGGCGGCGACGGACTGGGTGGCCTCGATCGACGAGTTGCAGGCGCTGTGCCCCGGCCTCGAACGGGTCGGTCTGGTGGTTGCCTGGTTCGGCACGGACCTTCGGGCCGGCCAGTGCCGCATCCTGCCGGGGGTGGAGGTATCCGCCCGGCAGGAGGAGAGCAAGCCATGGACGGTTTCCGGCATCGCACGCGAAGACGCCTATGTGGTGAGCCGGGTCGAGGGTCGGCCGGCCTATGGCGGCACGCCCTCGGATGCGAGCGTGATTGCGGCCATCCGCGACCTGAAGGCGCGGGGGATCGAGGTCTATCTCTACCCGTTCCTGATGATGGACGTACCGATCGACAACACGCTGCCGGATCCCTATGGCGGCGCGCGGCAGGCGCCCTATCCCTGGCGCGGGCGCGTCACCTGCCATCCGCCATCGGCCGACGGGACAGTTTTGGCGCGCGACCAGGTGAACGCATTCGTCGGCGCGGCCGGGGCGGGGAGTTTTGCCGTTTCCGGCGAGACGATCACCGGGCCGACCGGCGACGAGGGGTTCCGACGGCTGATCCTGCATTATGCGCTGCTGGCGGAGGCCGCCGGCGGGGTGGACGGGTTCCTGATCGGCTCGGAAATGCGCGGGCTGACATGGCTGCGCGACGGGAGCGGGGCCTTTCCCTTCGTCGACGCGCTTGGCACACTTGCGGGCGACGTGCGGGCGATCCTCAGACCGGGTACGAAGATCACCTACGGCGCGGACTGGAGCGAATATTTCGGCTACCAGCCGCCGGACGGCAGCGGCGAGGTGCGCTACCATCTCGACCCGCTCTGGGCGTCCCCGGCGATCGACGCCGTCGGCATCGACAACTACATGCCGCTGTCCGACTGGCAGAATGCCGATACGCTGGCCGGCAATCCGGACGGGTTCCGCCACTGCGAGGACATGGCGGCCATGCGCGCCATGATCGCGGGCGGGGAAGGTTTCGACTGGTATTACCCCGACGCGGCGGCGCGGGTGGCGCGCGAGCGTGTGCTTATCACCGACGGCATGGCGGGAAAGCCCTGGGTGTTCCGCTACAAGGACCTCGAGAGCTGGTGGGGCAACCGCCACTACGAGCGGGGACCGGGCGGAGCGGAACTCTCTGGCCACACGGCCTGGGTGCCGCGTTCCAAGCCGATCTGGTTCACCGAACTCGGCTGCCCGGCGGTCGACAAGGGACCGAACCAGCCGAACGTCTTCGTCGATCCGAAGAGCTCGGAAAACGCGCTGCCCTATCATTCCGGTGGCGCGCGCAATGACAGCATTCAGCGGCGCTTTCTCGATGTGCATCACGGCTGGTGGCAGGGCGGCGGGCCGGAGGCGGGCATGGTCGATCCGGGCCATGTCTTCATCTGGACCTGGGATGCACGGCCCTATCCGGCCTTTCCCGAGGACACGGCGCTCTGGTCGGACGGGCTCAACTGGCAGCGCGGGCACTGGCTGAACGCGCGGCTCGGGGCCGGGACGGTGGCGGATGTGATCGCGGCGATCCTGAAGGATCACGGTTTCCACGATTTCGACGTCTCGGGCGTCGCGGGGGATCTTTCCGGTTTCGTACAGGCCGACCAGACCTCGGCGCGCGCGCTGATCGAGCCGCTGATGGAGGCGTTCCAGATCGATGCGCTGGAGGCGAACGGCAGGCTCGTCTTCCGCTCGCGGCTGAAATCTGCATTGCCACCGGCGCAGATCAGCGTGCTTGCCGAACGGCCGGAGGAGGCGCTGTTCGAGGAGAGCCGCGGGCATCTCAGCGATTTTGCGGGCGAGGCGATCCTCGATCATTTCGACGATTCGGGCACCTATGCGCGTGTGACGGCGCGCTCGCGCCGCATGGCGGGGGAGAACGATCGCGTGTTGCGGCTGGCGCTGCCGGCGGTGCTGCATGCGGGGGCGGCCGCGGCAAGCGTCGAGGCGGCGCTCCGCGACCAGCGGGCCGGGCAGCGGCGGCTCACCTTCCGCCTGCCGCCGACGGCGATGGGCGTGACGCCGGGCGACATCGTGCGGCTGGCCGACGGGCCGGAAGGGCGCTTCCTCGTCACCGGCATCACCGACGGGCTGGTGCGTGAGGTGGAGGCGCGGGCGATCGCGGCCGGGGAAAGCCCGGCGCCATTGCTGCTGGACGGCCGCGGGCGGGCGGTCGGCGGCGCGGGACCGGGGCCGAGCGATGGCTTCGCGCCGGACGTCGTTTTTCTCGATCTGCCGGTCCTCGGGTCGGGCGGGGCGCAGGACTTTGCGCGTGTCGCAGCCTATGCGCAGCCGTGGCGATCGATGATCGTGTCGAGTTCCGGAGGCAGCGAGGGCTACCGCAGCCGCGTGCGGCTGGACCGGCCGGCGCGGATCGGCACGTTGGTCGCACCGCTGGCGGCGGGCGTCGTCGGGCGGTTCGATCCGGGGCGGGCGGTCGTGCTCGACCTGCCCTCCGGCGGGCTTTCCGCGGTCGAGACGCTTGCCATGCTGAACGGTGCCAACCGGCTTGCGATCAGGGCCGGCAACGGGGCCTGGGAAATCATCGGCTTTGCCGGGGCGAGCGAGATCGCGCCGGGGCGGTGGCGGCTCACCGGGCTGCTGCGTGCCCTCAATGGCACGGAGGACGCCATGGCGTCCGGCCATGCAGCGGGCGCGCGGGCGGTGGTGCTGGACGATGCCGTCGTGCCGCTCGGCCTCGACGTGGAGGAGGTGGGGCGGCCATCGAACTGGCTGGTCGAGCCTGTCGGCATGACGCCGGGGCAGGCGGGACCGTTCGTCTTTGCCGGCGGGGAGCGGGCGCTGACGCCCCTGGCGCCGGTGCATCTGCGCGGCCAGCGGAACCTCGACGGTGCCGTGCGCCTCTCGTGGATCCGGCGCGGGCGGATCGATTCGGACAGCTGGCTGGCTGCCGAGATCCCGCTCGACGAGCCGGTGGAGGCCTACCGTCTCGATATCCTCTCGGGCGAGACAGCGGTGCGCAGCGTCGAGACCCCCGCGCCGGTCTTCACCTATCCCGTTGTCCAGGAGCTTGCCGATTTCGGGGCGCCGCAGGCGGCGCTCTCCATCCGCGTGCGCCAGCTCGGCCGGGCCATCCCGCTCGGCCTGCCGGCACGCGCGACGATCACCCTTTGACGGAAAGGAACTCCGATGAATGACGACGCGAAAGCCTGGTATCAGTCGCGCACCGTCTGGGGGGCGCTGGTCGCGATCCTCGCTTCGCTTGCCAATGCAGCGGGTGTCGAGGTGACGGCCGGGGACGAGGGGGAACTGGCCGATCTCCTCGTGGCGGCGGTGGGCACGCTGGGCGGGCTTGTGGCGCTCTACGGGCGGATTTTGGCGCGCCGGCGCGTGCGGTGAGGCGGCTTGACGATCCACAAGGCATTCATTTGCCATTCAGCGTGGATCGTTTATTGCTTGCATCACACTGATCCACACCCGAAAGTACATTCATGGCCTCGCCACTTCTCATAACCGCCCTTGCGGCCAGCATGATCCTCCCGGGTCCCGTCGAGACGGGCACCATACGGGATGTCGTCGAGGTCGCCGGCGATTGCAGCGACGCGGCTGCGCAGGTGGTTTCCCAAACGGGGGGCGAACTGCTCTCGGCGCAGCCGAAGGGCGATACCTGCGTGGTGACGGTGCTCGTGCCCGGCAAGGGCAATGCCCGGCCGCGCAAGGTGACCGTGCGCGTGCCGATGTAAGGCCTTCGGCCTTCGTGATGGAATGAGTGAGATAGGAAAGAGGGCGAATGCGCATCCTGGTGGTCGAGGACGATGTCAACCTGAGCCGGCAGCTCAGCGAGGCCTTGAAGGAATCAGGCTATGTGGTGGACCAGGCCTTCGATGGCGAAGAAGGCCACTATCTCGGCGATACCGAACCCTATGATGCCATCATCCTCGATATCGGCCTGCCGGAAATGGACGGGATCACCGTTCTTGAAAAGTGGCGTGCCGACGGCAAGACGATGCCTGTCCTCATCCTCACCGCCCGCGACCGCTGGAGCGACAAGGTGGCCGGCATCGATGCCGGTGCGGACGACTATGTCGCCAAGCCCTTCCATGTCGAGGAGGTGCTGGCCCGCATCCGCGCGCTGATCCGCCGCGCGGCGGGCCATGCGAGCCCTGACATCGTCTGCGGGCCGGTGCGGCTCGACACGAAGGGCTCCAAGGCGACCGTCAACGGCGAGACGCTGAAGCTGACCTCGCATGAATACCGGCTGCTTTCCTACCTCATGCACCATATGGGCGAGGTGGTATCGCGCACGGAACTGGTCGAGCACATGTACGATCAGGATTTCGACCGTGATTCCAATACGATCGAGGTTTTCGTCGGGCGCCTGCGCAAGAAGATCGGCGTCGACCTGATCGAGACTGTGCGCGGCCTCGGCTACCGGATGCAAGCCCCCGCCAATGGCAAATAAGGCCAGGCGCTCCCGCTCGCTCACTTTCCGCGTTCTTCTTCTCGCCTCGCTCTGGGCAGCGGTCGCGCTCATCGTCATCGCCGTCGTCATCTCGACGCTCTACCGCCAGAGCGCGGAGAAGAGTTTTCGCGATCTTTTGCGCGCGCAGCTCTACAACGTCATCAATTCCGTTTCGGCGGACGAGGAGACGCGGCTGACCGGCACACCGCAGCTCGGGGACCTGCGCTTCTTCCAGCCGCAATCGGGCTGGTACTGGGTGGTCGAGCCGATCGGCGGGGCATTGGCGAGCGAGACGCTGACCTCTTCCTCGCTCGGAACGGGGAGCATCCCCATTCCCGATACCGACAGCATCCCCTTCGATACGCGCTACGAGCGCTTCTACACGACCATCGACTCCTTCGGTAACGAGGTGGAGGTGGGCGAGACGGAAGTGGTGCTCGACGATGAGGGGCGCACGGCGCGCTTCCGCGTCATCGGCAACCGCGATGTGCTAGAGGGCGATATCGATGACTTCTCCGGGAGCCTCTATCTGGCGCTGGCCGGCTTCGGCGTGGGCAGCCTGCTTCTCAACGCGGCGGCGATCCTTATCGGCCTGAAGCCGCTCGACCGGGCGCGCAAGGCGCTGGAGAAGATCCGCGCGGGGGAGAGCGAGCAGCTCGACGGCGATTTCCCGCGGGAAATCCTGCCGCTCGCGAGCGAGGTGAATGCGCTGATCGACAGCAACCGGCGCATCGTCGAGCGGGCGCGCATGCAGGTCGGCAACCTTGCGCACTCCCTGAAGACGCCGATTGCGGTTCTCCTCAATGAGGCGCGGCTGCTCGCCGCCCCGCAGGGCGATCTCGTCCGCACGCAGGCCGAAGCCATGCAGAGCCAGGTGCAATCCTATCTCAACCGCGCCCGCATCGCCGCCCAGCGCGAATCCGTGCTGGCGCGCACCGAGACGCAGGCCGTTCTGGAGCGGCTGGTGCGCGTGATGCGGCGGCTCAATGCCGAGCGGCAGTTTCCGCTGACCGTCGACCCGCCCGGGCTGGTTCTGGCGATGGAACAGCAGGATGTCGAGGAAACCGTCGGCAACCTCCTGGAGAATGCCGCGCGGTACGCCCGCACGACGGTGGCCGTGCGCGCCTCCATGGCGCCTGCCGAGGTGCGCGGCAACGACGATGCGCGCAAGAACTGGATCGTCATCGAGGTGGAGGACGACGGGCCGGGGCTGGAGCCGGACGAGATCCGCGAGGCGATGAAACGCGGCAAGCGGCTCGACGAGAGCAAGCCGGGCACCGGGCTCGGCCTCTCCATCGTCAGCGAGATCGCCTCGGAGTACCAGGGAACCTTCGGGCTTTCGCGCGGACCGCGCGGCGGGTTGCTGGCGCGGCTCGTGCTGCCGGCCGTCACAAAGGATGTTGCCTGAGGCGGCGGACAATGCAACAAGGGAGGGGCTCGCGAATATGAGGATCGCGACGTGGACGAAGTGCCGGGAGGGCGTGTCGCTTCCGGGACCAGACCAACAGGAGCGCGCGGCGGTTTTGCAACCGCGTTTGCGTGGAAACGGAAAGCTAGAGCGTTTTCGCCGGCGGGTGAAGGCGCTCTCTCATGAAGAGAGACGGTCCCAGCGGATGAAGACGGGTTTGCGCGGCGCCTTTTTCCCCTTCCTTCTGGCAACAGCGACGGTTTCGGGATGCACGACCACATCGGGCGGCGCGGCCGGCACCGGTGGTAAGCCTGTTGCAGCCGGTGCGGGTGTTTACATCACGGCGCTGCAGGGTGGGCTCGTCAGCCGCAATGCTGGTGGCGCCCAGCTCTCCAAGGCGGATATGCAGCGGGCGCTGGAAGCCGAATACCGCGCGCTGGAAGCGGCGCCCGGCGGCCAGCCCGTCGTCTGGCAGGGCAAGGGCGTCGGCGGATCGGTGGTCGCGGCTGCGCCCTATCAGGTCGGCTCGCAGAACTGCCGGCAGTACAGCCATACGGTGACTGTAGAGGGCCGGGACACCGCGACACGCGGCGCGGCCTGCCGCAATGCGGACGGGGCCTGGGCACCGCTGTCATAGCCTCCTGTTTCCGGCGGCCTCCCGTTGCCGGAAGGATGCGAGGCCTTTCGCCTTGATCGGTGCCGCTTCCGCTGGAAATGCATAAACGCAAGCCTGATCGTTCGACGGTTGCGGCGAAACGCCTCAAATTCACGTCATCGTTCCCTGGGGAATTGGAAACGTTCGCGCGTTCCAGTATTTGAACGGTCATGTTTTTCTGGATTCTCGTCGCCATCATGACGGCCGCCGTGGCCGCCGTCCTCCTTCTCCCCTTGCTGCGCCGCCCCGTGGTGGCCGCGGACGATGCTGGCCATGACGTCGAGGTCTATCGCGACCAGCTTGAAGAACTGAGGCGCGACGAGGCGACCGGGCTTATCGGCGCGACCGAGGCCGAGCTTGCCCGCGCGGAGGTCGCGCGCCGGCTGATCGCCGCCAGCAAGGCCGAGGCGAAGGGCAGGGTAAGCCCCGCCGAGCGCAGAAACCGGTTGGCGCAGGCTTTCGTGATCCTCCTTCTGCCCGCCATCGGGCTCTGTCTTTACATCGCGACCGGCCGGCCGGATCTTCCGGCCCAGCCGCTCGCAGAGCGCCTTGCCAATCCCGGCAACGACATTTCCGTCCTGATCGCCAAGGCGGAGAACCACCTGGCGCGCAATCCGGACGACGGCGCGGGCTGGGATCTTCTGGCGCCGATCTACTATCGCAGCGGCCGGGTGGAGGATGCGGCGAACGCCTTCTCCCAGGCGATCCGCCTGCTCGGGCCGACGCCGGAACGGCTGGACGGCTATGCGGAAACGCTGATCGCCCAGTCGAACGGCATCGTGACCGCCGAGGCGCGTGCCCGGCTGGAGCAGTCGCTGGCGCTGAAGGCGGACAATCCGCGTGCCGAATACTATCTGGCGCTGGCGCTGGAGCAGGAGGGCAAGCGCGCCGATGCGCGCGCCGCCTTCGAGGCAATGGTGAAGGAAGCGCCGGCCGATGCGCCCTGGCTGCCGCTCGTCAACCGGCATATAGCCGGGCTTGCCGGGGGAGAGGGCGGGGTGGTTGCCGGCACCCTCGGCAATCCGACCGCCGACGACGTGGCGGCGGCGCAGGATCTGTCGGCGGGCGACCGCCAGCAGATGATCGCCGGCATGGTGGAGAGCCTTGCGGCGAAACTTCAGGAGAACCCTGATAATATCGAAGGATGGACGCGCATCATCCGTTCCTATGTTGTGCTGGATCAAAGGCCGAAGGCCGAAGCCGCGTTACAGACGGCGCTGAAGACCTTCCCGGCCGACAGCGACAACGGCAAACAGCTTCTGGCGCTTGCCCGGGACCTATCGATTTCGGCTGAGGGCAGCGGACCATGACTCGCAAGCAGAAACGTCTGGCAGTGATAAGCGGCGGTATCGCCTTCCTAGTGGCGGCGGTGCTGCTCGTCATGTTCGCCTTCAGCCAGTCCATCGCCTACTTCTATGTGCCCGGCGATCTCGCCAAGGCCAATGTCCCGCCGGGAACGCGCATCCGCCTCGGCGGGCTCGTGGAGGCCGGCACGGTCAAGCGCGGCGAGGGCTCCACCATCACCTTTACGGTGACGGATACGCTCTCGACGGTGCCGGTGACCTATACGGGCATCCTGCCGGACCTCTTCCGGGAGGGGCAGGGCGTGGTGGCGGAAGGCGCCTTCGGTACGGACGGACTCTTTATCGCCGACACGGTGCTCGCCAAGCATGACGAGACCTACATGCCCAAGGACGTCGCGGACCGCCTGAAGGCGCAGGGCGTCGAACTTTCCGGCAAGGAAACGATCAAATGATCATCGAGCTTGGACACTATGCCCTGATCCTCGCGCTGGCGACCGTCATCGTCCAGTCGATCCTGCCGCTGGTCGGCACGATCCGCAACGACCGCGCGCTGATGGCCGTGGCGCCCGCCGCGGCCATGGCCGGCTTCCTCCTCGTGCTCTTTTCCTTCTCGGTGCTGACCTTCGCCTATGTCGTCTCGGATTTCTCGGTCGGCAATGTCTGGGAGAATTCGCACTCGCTGAAGCCGATGATCTACAAGATCACCGGGGTCTGGGGGAACCATGAGGGCTCGATGCTGCTCTGGCTCCTCATCCTCGTCTTCTTCAGCGCGCTCGTCGCCACCTTCGGCGCCAATCTGCCGGAGCGGCTGCGCGCCAACGTGCTGGCCGTGCAGGGCCTCATCTCGACGGCCTTCGCGCTGTTCATCCTGCTTACCTCCAACCCGTTCCTGCGTCTCCAGCCGGCGCCTGCCGAGGGGCAGGACCTCAATCCGGTGCTGCAGGATATCGGCCTCGCCATCCACCCGCCGCTGCTCTATCTCGGTTACGTCGGCTTCTCCGTCAGCTTCTCCTTCGCCATCGCGGCGCTGATCGACGGGCGGATCGATGCGGCCTGGGCGCGCTGGGTGCGGCCGTGGACGCTGGCAGCCTGGAGCTTCCTCACCGCCGGCATCGCGATGGGCTCCTACTGGGCCTATTACGAACTCGGCTGGGGCGGCTGGTGGTTCTGGGACCCGGTGGAGAACGCCTCCTTCATTCCCTGGCTCGCCGGCACGGCGCTGCTGCATTCGGCTCTCGTCATGGAAAAGCGCGAGGCGCTGAAGATCTGGACGGTGCTGCTGGCGATCCTCACCTTCTCCATGTCGCTGCTCGGCACCTTCCTGGTGCGATCCGGCGTGCTCACCTCGGTGCATGCCTTCGCGACCGATCCGACGCGCGGCGTCTTCATCCTCGCCATCCTCGTCTTCTTCATCGGGGGCGCGCTGTCGCTCTTCGCCTTCCGGGCGGCGACGCTGAAGGCCGGCGGACTTTTCTCGCCGATCTCGCGCGAAGGCGCGCTCGTTCTCAACAACCTGATCCTGACGACCGCGGCGGCGACGGTGCTGACAGGCACGCTCTATCCGCTGGTGCTTGAGGCGCTTACGGGCGAAAAAATCTCCGTCGGCCCGCCCTTCTTCAACCTCACCTTCGGCCTCCTGATGCTGCCGCTGTTGCTGGCGGTGCCGTTCGGTCCGCTGCTTGCCTGGAAGCGGGGCGACGTGTTTGCCGCCGGCCAGCGCCTCTTTGCGGCGGCGGGAATCGGCCTCGTCCTCGCGGCGGTGGTCCTCTACATCCAGAACGGCGGGCCGGTGCTTGCCTATTTCGGCCTTGCCATCGGCTTTTATATGATCGCGGGTGCGATTACCGACCTGTGGCTGCGCGCCGGCGTCGGCAAGGTGGCGCGCAATGTCGCCTTCCGCCGCTTCATCGGCCTGCCGGGCTCTGCCTTCGGCACGGCGCTCGCGCATATCGGTGTCGGCGTGACGGTCGTCGGCGTCATCGCGGTGACGGCCTTCGAGACGGAGCATGTCGTCGAGATGAAACCCGGCATGCAGATTGAGGCCGGCGGCTATACGCTGACCTTCGACGGCATGCGCCGCGGGCAGGGGCCGAACTATTCCGAGGAATCGGGCCATTTCACGGTGGCGCGCGGCGGTGTCGTCGTTACCGACGTCTGGTCGTCCAAGCGGCTCTATACCGCTCGCCGCATGCCGACGACGGAAGCGGGCATCCGCACCTTCGGGCTCAGCCAGCTCTATGTTTCGCTCGGCGATGCGATGGCCGACGGCGGCATCGTCGTGCGCGTCTGGTGGAAGCCGATGATCCTCTGCATCTGGATCGGCACGCTGATCATGATGGCGGGTGGCATTGTCTCCCTGTGCGACCGGCGACTGCGCGTCGGCGCGCCGCAGAAGGTGCGCAAGGTCAAGCCCGTGCTGGAGGCGGCGGAATGATGCGCCGCCTGCTCCTCGCCTCGGCCTTCCTGCTCGCCGCGGCTCCCGCCTTTGCGGTCAATCCGGACGAGGTGTTGTCCGATCCGGCGCTGGAGGCGCGCGCGCGCGCGCTTTCGGCCGAGCTGCGCTGCATGGTCTGCCAGAACCAGTCGATCGACGATTCCAATGCGGAGCTTGCCCGCGACCTAAGGCTTCTCGTACGCGAGCGGCTGAAGAACGGCGACAGCGACGAGGCGGTGATCGAATATGTCGTCTCGCGTTATGGCGAGTTCGTGCTGCTGAACCCGCGGCTGCGCGGCGAGACGCTGCTCCTGTGGGGCGCGCCGATCGTGCTCTTCCTCGCGGGCGCGGCAGCGATGGTGCTCTTCGTGCGCAAGCGCGGCGGAAAGCCGACGGGGACGCCGCTTTCCGAGGCGGAAAAAGCAGAACTGGAACGCGCCCTCAAGGGGGAATAGGCGTCCGCGCCCGGAATTGTCCAACATTACCAAAAATTCATGCGGCGGATAGTGTGCTGTAATGTGCAGGCGCCTATCTCTTGCTCATCCGCTGCCAAACGCAGCCATGAAGTGAGAGAAAAGGTGCAAAGAATGTCCAAGATTTCCGCATTCCGTCCGGGTCTCAAGACCGTCCTGAGGACGACCACCGTCGCCGGGCTTGCGGCCGTCATGCTTGCCACCGGCATTCCCGCGCGCGTCACCGAGAGTTTTGCACAAGCCGTGTCGGTGCAGGGTCCGCAGGTTGCGAGCTTCGCCGATGTCGTGGAGGCCGTCTCGCCGGCCGTCGTTTCCGTTCGCGTCCAGTCCGACATCAAGCCGGCCAATGACGAGAGCAATTTCAGCTTCAACTTCGGTGGCCGGGGCCTCGACGAGCTTCCCGACGATCACCCGCTGAAGCGTTTCTTCCGTGAATTCGGCGGCCCCGACCAGTTCCAGGGCGACCGTGGGCCGGATCGTCGCTTCGGAGAACGCGGCGACCGTCGCGGCCGTGACCGCAAGCCACACCTGCGCCCGACCTCGCAGGGTTCCGGCTTCTTCATCTCCGAAGACGGCTACATCGTCACCAACAACCACGTCGTCAATGACGGCAGCGCTTTCACCGTCGTGATGAACGACGGCACGGAGCTCAATGCCAAGCTCGTCGGCAAGGACAGCCGTACGGACCTTGCCGTGCTGAAGGTCGAGGAGAAGGACAAGCGCAAGTTCACCTATGTGAGCTTCGCCGATGACAGCCAGATCCGTGTCGGCGACTGGGTCGTTGCCGTCGGCAACCCGTTCGGCCTCGGCGGCACGGTGACGGCCGGCATCATCTCGGCCCGCGGCCGCGACATCGGCTCCGGCCCCTATGATGACTACCTTCAGGTGGATGCTGCCGTGAACCGCGGCAATTCAGGCGGCCCGACCTTCAACCTCAACGGCCAGGTCGTCGGCATCAACACCGCGATCTTCTCGCCGTCGGGCGGCAATGTCGGCATCGCCTTCGCCATTCCGGCATCCGTCGCCAAGGGCGTCGTCGCCGACCTGATGAAGGACGGCAAGGTCGACCGCGGCTGGCTCGGCGTGCAGATCCAGCCGGTGAGCCGCGACATTGCCGACTCGCTCGGCCTTGCGGACGCCGCCGGTGCGCTGGTCGTCGAGCCGCAGGCCGATTCGCCTGGCGCCAAGGCCGGCATCAAGAAGGGTGACGTGATCACGGCGCTCGACGGCGAGCCGATCAAGGATCCGCGTGACCTTGCCCGCCGCGTCGCCGACATCGCGCCCGGCAAGAAGGTCGACCTTTCGGTCTGGCGTGACGGCAAGTCCGAGACGATCCCGGTCGAGATCGGCACGCTGGCCGGCGAACAGATCCAGGCAGCGACGGGCGCCGAGGAAGCCGAACCGGAAGCCCCGGCTGCCGAGCAGGCGCTTGCCGATCTCGGCATTTCGGTCACCCCTGACGACAAGGGCCTGACGGTTTCCTCCGTCGATCCGGACTCCGACGCCAGCGACCGCGGCCTGAAGCAGGGCGACCGCATCACCTCGGTCAACAACCAGCCGGTCAAATCGGCCGACGACGTGGTGAAGGTTCTCGATGGCGCCCGCAAGGACGGCCGCTCCAAGGCGCTGTTCCAGATCGAAACCAATGACGGCAGCCGCTTCCTGGCCCTGCCGATCGACCAGGGCTGAGCGGTTCCGCAATCCCGCTTGACGGCGCCGCGAAATCGCAAGGTTTCGCGGCGCTGCCGTATCCGGACGATGGCGCTCTGGCCAAGTCCTGCCGAACATGCTGTAAGGTCCTGACGATGAAGATATTGATTGTGGAAGACGATCTGGAGGCGGCCGCCTATCTCTCGAAGGCCTTTCGCGAGGCGGGCATCGTGCTCGACCACGCGAGCGACGGTGAAAGCGGTCTCTTCCTCGCCACCGAGAACAGCTATGACGTCCTTGTCATCGACCGCATGCTGCCGCGCCGCGACGGCCTGTCGCTGATCTCGGAGCTGCGCCGCCGCAACATCCATACGCCCGTGCTCATCCTCTCCGCACTCGGCCAGGTCGACGACCGTGTGACGGGGCTGCGTGCCGGCGGCGACGACTATCTGCCGAAACCCTATGCCTTCAGCGAGCTCCTGGCCCGTGTGGAAGTGCTTGGGCGCCGCAAGGGTACACCGGAGCAGGACATGGTCTACCGCGTGGGCGATCTGGAACTCGACCGGCTGTCCCACACGGTCAAGCGCGGCGGCAAGGAGATCCTGCTCCAGCCGCGCGAGTTCCGCCTGCTCGAATATCTGATGAAGAATGCCGGCCAGGTCGTAACGCGCACCATGCTGCTGGAAAATGTCTGGGACTACCATTTCGACCCGCAGACCAACGTCATCGACGTCCATGTCTCGCGGTTGCGCTCGAAGATCGAGAAGGACTTCGACCAGCCGCTGCTGCGCACCGTGCGCGGCGCGGGATACATGATGAAGGACGAGGCGGCGGGCTGACCCCATGCATCGACTGCTCGGCAGGCTGACCGCCCTTTATCGCACGACCGCGGTCCGGCTTTCCGCGGTCTATCTGCTGCTGTTCGCCATCTGTGCGGCCTTTCTCGTCTTCTACGTCTCCTCCATGTCGGAACGGCTGCTGCGCCAGCAGATGCGCGAGGCGGTGGCACAGGAAGTCGAGCAGATCGAGCGAATCTTCGACAGCAACGGCATGAACGGCCTGTTGCGTACGCTCGAGCGGCGGGCCCGCCAGCCGGGCGCCAACCTCTATATCATCGCGAGCCCGACGGGCGAGGTTCTGGCTGGCAACGTCGCCTCGCTCCAGCCCGGCGTGCTCGACACGGAGGGCTGGACGGAGACGCCCTTCCGCTACCAGCGCTACCAGGAAGAGGCGCGCGGCAGCAACCGGCCGATGGCCTATGCGCAGGTCATCGTGCTCTCCAACGGCCTGCGTGTGCTCGTCGGCCGCGACCTCGGCGAGCCGGAGAATTTCCGCTATCTCGTGCGCCAGGCGCTGATGGTGGCGCTCGGCGTCATGGGCTTCGGGGCGCTCGCCATCTGGTACCTGATCGGGCGCAATGCGCTGAAGCGCATGGACCGCATGTCCGGCGCGAGCCAGCGCATCATGGCGGGCGACCTCTCTCAGCGGCTGCCGACCAGCGGCTCGGGCGACGAGTTCGACCGCCTGTCGGAATCGCTCAACACCATGCTCGGCCGTATCGAGAAACTCGGCGAAGGCCTCAAGCAGGTCTCCGACAACATCGCGCACGACCTGAAGACGCCGCTGACCCGGCTGCGCAACAAGGCGGAGGCGGCGCTTGCCGGCGGTGAGCAGGCCGACTACCGCGCGGCGCTGGAGGAAATGATCGGGGAGTCCGATCAGCTCATCCGCACCTTCAACGCGCTCCTGATGATTTCCCGCGTCGAGGCGGGCCAGGCGCCGGCGGAGATGAGCGCGATCGACATCAGCGGCATCGCCCAGGACAGCGCGGAACTCTACGAGCCGGTGGCCGAGGACAGCGGCCTGAAGCTGGTGACGGACATTGCCGACGGTATCGAGGTCAAGGGCAATCGGGAGCTCGTCGGCCAGGCGCTCGGCAATCTCATCGACAATGCGATCAAATATGCCGAGGGCAGCGGCGGCGAGCCCGAGATCCGCATTTTCCTCGAGCGGCGGCAGGACGATGTCGTGCTCTCGGTCGCCGACAGCGGCCCGGGCGTGCCCGACGACAAGCGCGAGGATGTCGTGAAGCGTTTCGTGCGGCTCGATGCCAGCCGCTCCAAGCCCGGCACGGGCCTTGGCCTTTCGCTGGCCGGCGCGGTCATGGAAATGCACCATGGCCGCCTTGAACTCGACGCGACCCATCCGGAACGGGAAAACAATCGGGGGCTGACGGTCAGGATGGTTTTCCCCGTCGTTGCGGACTGATACACCTCTTCGCGCCGGCCTTTCCGGTCGGATGCGGTGAGGAGGCATCATGAGCGCAGCGGAAACGACGCGGTTTTCCGATCTTTCGGTCAGCCCCGTGCGGGCTCTCAGCCAGACGGAGGTCAAGTCGGTCCTGTCCGATCTCAGGGACTGGGGCAAGGAGCACGCAGCCATCGCACGGCTTCTCGGCGAAGAGGGGCCGCTCAAGGACTTCATCGTTGCGACCCTGTCACTGTCGCCCTATCTGCGCGATACGGCCCGCATCGATCCCGGCCTGCTCGCCCGCGCGCTCGAAGAGCCGATCCTGCCTGCCGTGAGCACTGCCATCGACCGCGCCCGCAGTGCCTGGCAGGCCGAGGGCGGCGAGGTGACGGAGGCGGTGCTGATGACGCGGCTGCGCCGCGCCAAGCGCGAGGTCGCCTTCTTCACCGCCCTTGCCGATCTTGCCCGCATTTTCGACGCGCGGCGCACCACGGCGCTGCTGACGGAGCTTGCCGAGGCGACGACGTCAGCCGCCATCGACTACCTTCTGCTCTCGGCGCATGAGAGCGGCAAGCTGAAGCTGCCCGATCCCGCCCGACCGAGCGAAGGATCGGGCCTCATCGTGCTCGGCATGGGCAAGCTGGGTGCAGCGGAGCTCAACTATTCCTCCGACATCGACCTCGTCGTCTTCTTCGATCCGATGGCCGGGATCGCGGTCGATCCGAGCGAGGCCGTCGAGACTTTTTCCCGCCTCGTTCGCCGCCTGATCCGCATCATGCAGGAGCGCACGGCGGACGGTTATGTCTTCCGCACGGATCTGCGCCTGCGGCCGGATCCGGGCGCGACGCCGCTCGCCATTTCTGTCGATTCGGCGATGCTCTACTACGAGGGCAGGGGGCAGAACTGGGAGCGCGCCGCCTTCATCAAGGCAAAGCCGATTGCCGGCGACCTCAAGGCCGGCGAGGCCTTCCTCAAGGAGCTCACCCCCTTCGTCTTCCGCAAGTATCTCGACTATGCGGCGATCGCCGACATCCATTCGATCAAGCGGCAGATCCATGTGCACAAGGGGCATGGCGAGATCGCGGTGAAGGGCCACAACGTCAAGCTCGGCCGCGGCGGCATTCGCGAGATCGAATTCTTCGTGCAGACCCAGCAGCTGATCGCCGGGGGGCGCGTTCCGGCGCTGCGCCTGCGCGCCACCGAACCGATGCTGGCGGAACTTGCGAGGGCGAGCTGGATCGACGACGCGACGGCGGCGGAGCTGACGGAGGCCTACTGGTTCCTTCGCGATGTCGAGCACCGCATCCAGATGGTGCGCGACGAGCAGACCCATGTGCTGCCGGAAACCGAGGCCGAACTGAAGCGCATCGCCTATATGCTGGGCTTTGCGGATACGGCGGCGTTTTCCGCGCGGCTGGTCGAGGTGCTGAAGACCGTGGAGCGGCGGTATGCGGCGCTCTTCGAGCAGGAGGCAAAACTCTCCTCGGAGACCGGCAACCTCGTCTTCACCGGCCAGAAGGACGATCCGGACACGCTGGAGACGCTGAAGCGCCTCGGCTTCGAGCGCCCCGCTGATATTTCTCGCACCATTCGCACCTGGCACTACGGCCGCTACCGCGCGACGCAGTCCGTCGAGGCGCGCGAGCGGCTGACGGAACTGACGCCGGAACTGCTGCGCGTCTTCGGCGAGAGCAAGCGGGCGGACGAGGCGCTGCTGCGCTTCGACAATTTCATTTCCGGCCTGCCTGCGGGTATCCAGCTCTTCTCGCTGCTCGGCAACAATCCGGCGCTGCTCTCCCTCATCGTCAACATCATGTCGTCGGCGCCGCGGCTTGCCGAGGTGATTGCGGCAAAGCCCCATGTCTTCGACGGCATGCTCGATCCGGGGCTTCTCGCCGAACTGCCGACCCGTGCCTATCTTTCCGAGCGCATCGACGGCTTCGTCTCCGGCGCACGGCACTACGAGGAAATCCTCGACCGCCTGCGCATCATCGCCGCCGAGCAGCGCTTCCTTATCGGCATCCGCCTTCTAACCGGCGCGATCACGGGAAAGCAGGCCGCCCGCGCCTTCACCCATGTCGCCGATCTCATCGTCCAGGCGGCCTTCAAGGCGGTGCTGGAGGAAGTGGAGACGGCGCACGGCAAGTTCCCGGGCGGGCGCGTCGCGCTGGTCGGCATGGGCAAGCTCGGCAGTTTCGAGCTGACGGCAGGCTCGGATATCGACCTGATCCTGCTTTACGACCATGACAGCGACGCTTTCGAATCGGACGGTGCCAAGCCGCTCGACAACATGAAGTATTTCACCCGCATCACGCAGCGGTTGATCGCGGCCCTCTCCGCGCCAACCGCCGAAGGCGTGCTCTACGAGGTCGACATGCGGCTGCGCCCTTCCGGCAACAAGGGGCCGGTCGCCACCCGTATCACCTCCTTCGCAAAGTATCAGGCGGAGGAGGCCTGGACCTGGGAGCACATGGCTTTGACCCGTGCCCGGGTGCTGTGCGGCGACGAGAGCCTGATGCGGCAGGCGGAAGAGATCTTCCGCACCGTGCTCGGCCGCAAGCGCGATACCGGCAAGGTCGCCAAGGATGTGGCCGAGATGCGAACGCTGATCGATCAGGAGAAGCCGCCGAAGGACATCTGGGACCTGAAGCTCATCGCCGGGGGGCTGATCGATATCGAGTTCATCGCGCAGTTCCTCGCGCTCGTGGCGCCAGTGCGGGGCGCGGCATCGCCGGAAGGGGCGCTGCCGACCGGCGATGCGCTGGCTCTGCTCGGACAGAGCATGATGGACCCCAACGACCTCGACACGGTGCAGCGGGCGCTCACCCTCTACACCGAGATCTCCCAGATCGTGCGTCTCTGCGTCGATGGCGGCTTCGACCCGAAGGAGGCGCCCGCCGGCCTCGTCGACCTCGTTTGCCGCGCCGGCGACTGCCCCGATATGCGCACGCTGGAGGCGGATATCCGCCGGGTCTCCAAGGCGGTGCGAAAGATCTTTCAGGCGACGGTCAAGGGGTAGCCACCCCCTGACCTTACCCTCAGGCCGCTGCGAGATGCAGTGCCACCAGCCGTTCCCGGTCGGGGATGCGCACGGAGATGATCGTGCCCTTGCCCTCGACGGAATAGATGCGCATGGCGCCGCCATGCAGGTGGGCGAGCGAGCGGGAGATGGCAAGGCCAAGGCCCGATCCGCCCTTGCTCTTGGCATACTGGCTCTGCACCTGCTCGAAAGGCTGGCCGATCTTCTGCAGCGCGGATTTCGGGATGCCGATGCCGGTATCGGCGATCGTCAGCGTGACGGCCCCGTCCACCCGGCGCGCCCGCACCTTCACCTTACCGTCTGCATTGGTGAACTTCATGGCGTTCGACAGGAGGTTCAGCAGGATCTGCTTCATCGCGCGGCGGTCGGCGACGGTCAGGAGATGGCCGGGGCAGATTTGCTGGACTTCGATATGCTTCTTCTCCGCCTGCAGCATGGTGAGGCGCAGCGTCTCCTCGATCAGCGGCGACAGGTCGACCGTCTCGCAGCTGATGCGCATATGGCCGGCCTCGATCTTCGACATGTCGAGAATGTCGCTGATGACGTTGAGCAGGTGCTTGCCGCTTTCGTGGATGTCGCGGGAATACTCGCGGTACTTGTCCGAGCCGAGCGGACCGAACATCTGGTTCTGCAGGATCTCGGAGAAACCGAGGATGGCGTTGAGCGGCGTGCGCAGCTCGTGCGACATGTTGGCAAGGAATTCGGACTTGGCCCGGTTGGCCGCCTCCGCGCGGTCCTTTTCCGCCTGGTAATTGGCATTGGCGACGGAAAGCTCGGCCTTCTGCCGCTCCAGCTTGGCGCGGGAGGCCGAGAGGTCGCCGATGGTCGCCATCAGGCGGCGTTCGGATTCGCGCAGCCGCACCTGGTGGCGCTTCATCATGGTGATGTCGGTGCCGACCGAGACGAGGCCGCCGTCGCGGGTGCGCCGCTCGTTGATCTGCAGCCAGCGCTCGTCGGCAAGCTGCACTTCGCTGGTTTGCGATGCACCCGTGCCGTCGGCATCGGCGATACGCCGCTCGATGACCGGGCGGGCCGCGGCGGCGTGCACCGTCGCCCGCTCCGTACCGGGAACGAGCACGTCGTCCGGAAGGCCGTAGGCCTGCTGGTAGTGCGCATTGCACATGACGAGCCGGTCGCTCTTGTCCCAGAGGACGAAGGCTTCGGACGTGCATTCGATGGCGTCGGCAAGCCGCTGGTCGGCCTCCTGATAGCGCTGGGCAAGCCGGTGCTGCTCGGTGACATCCATGGCGATGCCGATCATGTGCATGCGGCCGGAGGCCATGCGGATGAGCTGGGCGCGGGCACGCAGCCACACATAGTGGCCTTCGGCGTGGCGCATGCGGAACACCTGGTCCACCTGCTTGGCCTCGCCGCGCGCCACAGCGCGCGCCACCTGGTAGATGCCGTCGTCGTCGGGATGCATCAGGCGCGCCGCATCGCCGAAGGACAGCACGCTGTCCCGTGCCGGCATGCCGAGCATTTCGTACATGGAGCGGGACCAGAACAGCCGCCGGCTCGACAGGTCGAAATCCCAGAGGCCGCAGCGACCGCGGGCGAGCGCCGTCTCGACGCGCAGGTTCGATTCCGCGAAGATCGCATCCGCATCGCGCGCGCGCTTTGCCTGGATGTAATAGGCATAGAGGATGACGAGCAGGATCGCCGAAATGCCGGCGAAGAGTGTGACGTTCAACGCCACCTCGTCGCGCCAGAACGTCGCGAGCTGCCCGAGCGGATTGGCGACGATGATGAAGCCGCCCTTCTTGGGCATCTGCACGAGCGAGGCGTAATAGTCCTCATCGCCGATGCGGGCGCGGAAGACGCCGGCCGGATCGCCGAAATACTGGGTTGCCGCGAGCTCCGGCGCAAAGCGCGCCAGCGACAGGCCGACATAGCGGGCCGCGCCCAGCGAGGCGCCGAAGACCTGGCCCTTTTCCGCGACGAAGAGGACAAGGCCGCCCGCCTGCATGCGATCCTGCGGCAGATGCAGGGACAGCGCCGCCTCGACCGCCATGCGGTCGGACTTTGCAAGGCTTTCCGCCATCGGACCGGAAAACGCCGCCTCGACGGCCATCGCCGTCAGCGAGGTCGTGTCCTTGACGCTGGTTTCCATCCGGTCGTGCTCGACCAGGATGCCGGCCATACGCGAGATGGCCACCACGAACAGAAAGGCGATAATCAGGATCGGTATCGACCGCTTCAGCACGGGCTCGGCCCGTGTCAAATGCCGTGCGGCAGGCCCGGCGAAAATCTTCGCCTGTCCCGTCAACTCATCTTCCCAGGCCGCCATTCCCGGAAATTTGAGGTGAGTCCACCCGCCGGCTGCGCGTCCTCGTTGCGCGTCCGTCATAGTCTTAAACCTTGTACCCTCTCGTGATTCGGCGCGCCGCTCGCCCGAATCTGCCCTAATGAATCAATTGTGATTCGGCTTGTCCAGAGGAAAAGGTAACGGACTGTTAACCAATTATTACGGTTGGGAAATTGGGGTTGCGGTGGCCAGAGAGGCGCTTCTCGGGATGCGCGTCCCCTCCGGCCCGCCGGCCGGAGAGGAAACGCTATCTATTCAACCCTTCAGCATGCGCTCCACGATGTCCGAAACGTCGGAGGAGAGCTTTTCGCCCGCCGCAATCGTACGCAGCGCGTTGCGCGCATGGTCCGAGCGGCCGCCCTCAAGCGCTCGCCAGGAGCGCATGGAGGTAAGGATGCGGGCGGCGAGCTGCGGGTTCTTCGGGTCGATCTCGAGGATCTGCTCTGCGAGGAAGCGGTAGCCCGCGCCGTCCGCCCGGTTGAAGCCGGTCGGGTTCGAGAAGGCGAAGGTGCCGACGAGCGCGCGCACGCGGTTCGGGTTCGCCTTGTTGAAGTGCGGGCTTTCCATCAGCGCCTTGACGCGTTCGAGTGCACCGTCGCCGGGGATGGTGGACTGGATGGAGAACCACTTGTCGATGACGAGGGCATTGTCGGCAAAGCGGGCGCGGAAGGTTTCGAGTGCCGCTGTCGTCTCCGGCGCGTCCGGGAAGCGGTGGGCGAGCACGGTGAGCGCGGCGCTGAGGTCGGTCATGTTGTCGGCCGCGGCGAAGGCTTCCGCGGCACGGGCCGGTGTGCCGTCGGAGACGGCGAGATAGGCGAGTGCGGCATTGCGCAGCGCCCGCTGGCCGGCGCTTGCCGCATCCGGCGTGAAGGCGCCGCTGGTGCGGTGGCTTTCGAAGAGCGTCGTGAAGACGGCGGGATCATGGTTTGCCACGAAGGCGAGCACCGCCTCGCGGCCGGCGCGGATGGCGTCCGGATCGTTGTTGCTGCCGAGTTCGCGCGCAATGTCGGATTCGGAGGGAAGCGCCAGCGCCTGCGCCCGGAAGGCCGGCTCCAGCGCCGCGTCACCTGCGATGGCGATCAGCGTATCGGTGAGGACCGGGTTCGTTTCGATGGCTTCGCCGGCCCGTGCCTTGCGGGCGGCCTCGACGAGGTTCGGCAGCGCAAGGTCGTTCAGCGCCTGCCAGCGGGCAAAGAGATCGCTGTCGTGGCGTGCGATATGGGCGAGATCGGCGGGGGCCTGCTCGAAATGCAGGTTGATCGGTGCGGAGAAGCTGCGGTTGAGCGAGACGACCGGGCGCGAGGCGATGCCGGAGAAGCTCACCGTCTGGCGGCGCTCCTTCAGGTGCAGTACGTCACCGGTCACGTCGGCGCCGCTGACGGCGCTGGGGAGCGCCTCTGAACCATCGGCGGAGAGGAGGCCGAAGCGCAGCGGAATGTGCATCGGCTCCTTGGTGCCCTGGCCGGGCGTCGGGGGGATCATCTGCTCCAGTGACAGCGTGAACTCGCCCTTCGCCTGGTCGTAGCTCGACGAGACGCTGACGAGCGGGGTGCCGGCCTGATGATACCAGAGCGAGAACTGCGTGAGATCGACGCCGTTCGCCTCCTCGAAGCATTTGACGAAGTCCTCGATCGTCGCGGCATCGCCGTCATGGCGCTCGAAGTAGAGATCCATGCCTTTCTTGAAGCCGTCGCGCCCAACGATGGTCGCGATCATGCGCGTCACCTCGGAGCCTTTTTCGTAGACGGTCGTCGTGTAGAAGTTGTTGATCTCGCGATATTTCGTCGGGCGCACCGGATGGGCGAGGGGACCAGCATCCTCCGGGAACTGTTCCGACTTCAGGTGCCGCACCTCGGCGATTCGCTTGACGGCGCGCGAGCGCTGGTCGGCGGAGAACTCGTGGTCGCGGTAGACCGTCAGACCTTCCTTGAGGCAGAGCTGGAACCAGTCGCGGCAGGTGACGCGGTTGCCGGTCCAGTTGTGGAAATATTCGTGGGCGATGATCGCCTCGATATTCGCATAATCCTGGTCGGTGGCGATCTCGGGATCGGCGAGCACGTATTTGTCGTTGAAGACGTTGAGCCCCTTGTTCTCCATGGCGCCCATGTTGAAGTCGGAGACGGCGACGATCATGAAGATGTCGAGGTCGTATTCGCGGCCGAACACCTCTTCGTCCCATTTCATCGAGCGCTTCAGCGCGTCCATGGCATAGGCCGCACGCGGCTCCTTGCCGTGCTCGACATAGATCTTCAGCGTCACCTCGCGGCCGGACATCGTGGTGAACGTGTCCTCGACGACGCCGAGATCGCCGGCGACCAGCGCGAAGAGATAGGAGGGCTTGGGGTGCGGGTCGAACCAGGCGGCGAAATGCTTGCCTTCGCCGTAGCCGGCGCCGCCGAGGAAATTGCCGTTGGACAAGAGCAGCGGGCAGCTCGCCTTGTCGGCGATGATGTTGACCGTATAGACGGCCAGCACATCCGGCCGGTCGGGGAAATAGGTGATGCGGCGGAAGCCTTCGGCCTCGCACTGGGTGCAATAGACGCCGTTCGTGCGGTAGAGGCCCATCAGCTGGGTGTTGGCCTCCGGATTGATCATCGTGGTGACGGTGATTTCGAAGGGTTCCGTCGCCGGCAGGTCGCGGATCGTCAGGCTGTCGGGCGTGGCGTCGTAGCGTGCGGCATCCAGCTCCATCTGGTCGAACAGCAGGCCGGTCATCACCAGCTCGTCGCCGTCAAGGACCAGTGGTGCCGCGGGATCGGCGCCTTCGCGGCGATGGAAGATCAGCCTTGCCTCGACCTTGGTCTCCGTCGGATCCAGTTCGAAGGTCAAATCGACGCGCTCGAGAACAAAGTCGGTCTGGCGATAATCTGCCAGATGAATGATCCGGCCGTTCTCTGTCCGCATGGATATGTCCTGCTCGTTGCCGTCCGGGCCGTATCGTTTTCGTGCAACGTTACGGGAAGCGCGGACAGTCTGCCCCCAAATTCCATGGATTGATAAGCTTATTGGCTTAACATCTCATTTCCACGGGACCCCCAATTGCGATTTTGTGCTTTCCCGGCACAGTCTATCCCATCGCGGATCCGATCAAAATTATCCGTGACGCATCACCAGAATTGATCCCATCCGGCAACCGATCCGGGTAAACTCGGCACCAGCCTGAATCGGTTCTCCGGTCTCTCTTCAACGCCTGATGCCATGGCCCGCCGGCCGTGCAGAGTTCTCCATGGACATGACGTACCCCAACCCCATGCGGGGCATTTCGCTCAAGGTCATTTCCGTGGTGATCTTCCTGTGCATGTCCGCTCTTATCAAGGCGGCGGGCAAAGAAATTCCGGCAGGGCAGATCACCTTCCTGCGGTCCGCTTTCGCCATGGTGCCGATCATCGTTTTCCTTGCCGTGCAGGGCCAGCTGCGCGATGCCTTCCGCACCAATGACATCTTCGGTCATTTCAAGCGCGGCTTCGTCGGCATCCTGTCGATGGGCTTCGGCTTCTACGGCCTCGTGCACCTGCCATTGCCGGAAACGATCGCGCTCGGTTATGCGCTGCCGCTCGTCACCGTGGTCGTCGCCGCGGTCTTCCTAAAGGAGAAGGTCGGCATCTATCGCTGGACGGCGGTGCTGGTGGGGCTTCTCGGTGTCGCCATCATCAGCTGGCCGCGGCTGACCCTGTTCCGCGAAGGCGGTTTCGGCTCGTCGGAAGCAAAGGGGGCGCTTGCCATGCTGGCCTTTGCCGTGCTCGGCTCCGTTGCCATGGTGCTGGTGCGCAAGCTGGTACAGACCGAGCGCACGCCGACCATCGTGCTCTATTTCTCGCTGTTCGCCTCGGTCTTCTCGCTGGGCACGCTGCCCTTCGGCTGGATCGAGCTTGGCTGGCGGTCGCTCGGCCTGATGGCGCTTGCCGGCTTTTGCGGCGGCATCGCGCAGCTGCTGCTGACGGCGAGCTATCGGTATGCCGACGTCTCCACCATCGCGCCGTTCGAATATATCTCGATCGTGCTCGGCCTCATCATCGGCTATTTCGTGTTCGGCGAGGTGCCGACGGAGACCATGCTCGTCGGAACGGCCATTGTCGTCGCCGCGGGCATCTTCGTCATCCTGCGCGAGCATCAGCTCGAATTGAAACGTCGGGCGGCCCTGCGCCACCAGGCCCTTCAGGGGTAGGCCGGCACCAGCAGGCATGCGGAGCGACTTTGTGCCCGCAAGCAGTGCGGACGGGCAGGGCCGGCGCTACCGCCATTCCGGTGTCGTCGTATCCTCGATGCGGTCATCGGTCGCCATGTCCGGTTGAAGCGCAGCCGCGGCAACATCCGCGCCCAGCGGCTGCACCGCCATCGCCTGATAGTCGGTCTTGACCACGAGGCCGTCATTTTCCTCGCGCCGGCTGATGCGCCAGGCGGCATAGGCGCCGTAGAGCACGAAATAGGCGGCCAGCACGACGAAGAGCGAACCCGGCCCGAACCGGTCCATGATCGGGCCGACCACGATGGGGCCGGAAATGGTGCCGACGCCGTAGACGATCATCATGCCGGAGGAGACCTCGACATATTCGTCGGGCTGCGCGCGGTCGTTGGCATGGGCGACGTTCAGCGCATAGATCGGGAAGATGACCGAGCCGACGAAGGCGGCGGCGACATAGAGCAGCATCGGCGGCCCGCCGGCGACTGCCGCCATGGCAAGGCAGGAGATCGTGCCGACGATACCGCAGGCCACCATGACGAGGCGGCGGTCCATCCGGTCGGAGGCGCGGCCGATTGGAATCTGCGAGAGCGCACTGCCGAGGAGCACGCAGGCCAGCAGCGTCGCGCCTTCCGCCGTGGAAAGCCCGCTGCGCTGCGTGAACACGCCGCCGAGATTGAGCCAGGCGCCGGACATCGCCCCGGCGAGGAAGGCGCCGACGACGGCGACCGGCGAGCGGCGGTAGAGTTTGGCGACATCGAAGCGCGCCTGCGTCGGCGGGGCCGGCAGCGGCGAGGAGGTGAGGGCCGTCGGCAGGAGGGCGACGGAGAAGATGATGCCGCAGAGAATGAAGAGCGATGTATTGGACGGGTCGCCGAGCGGCACGAGATATTGCCCGCCGATCGTGCCCACCATGGTGGTGATCAGGTAGACGGAGAAGATCGAGCCGCGGTTCTCGTTGGTCACGCGCTCGTTCAGCCAGCTTTCGATGATGAGGTAGCTGCCGGAAATGGCAAAACCGGACATCGCGCGAAACAGCATCCAGGCGCGCCAGTCGACGACGAGCGCGCAGAGCAGGATGCCGATGGCGAGCAGCGTGATCAGCGCCACGAAAACGCGCACATGCCCGACCAGCAGCACGAATTTCGGCGTGATGATGCAGGAGAGCGTGAAACCGATCGTATAGCCCGTCGCGATCATCGAGATCGTCTGCGTCGACCAGCCTTCTGCCACCGCCCGCACCGGCACGACATAACTCTGCAGCCCGAAGGCCACCATCATCAGGAGGGTGGACAGCATCAGGCTGAGAATGGAGACGAGGCTCGCCAGCATGGGGGCTCCGGGAGAAGGCATGTTCTGTTTCGGAGTGTCGCTCTATTGCGACGATCGCGCGCTGTCCACTGCGACAGTGGCTGGCGTAAAGCAATCCGATTTCCGAAGCGCTCCCGGTGAACGGAAGGAATTCCCGGATGGGTTGTGTTATGGTTGCGTGCCGGGCGAATGACCGGCAAAACGAAAGGAGGTGAGACGTTTGAAATTCCGGCTTACGCTGACGATCAGGTTCAGGACTTGGCGGTTCACCCTGACGATCAGCTAAGAAAACGGGGATCGGGCTTCGGCCCGGTCTCCACCGGAGGAAACGGCGTCTCACCTCCTCACGATGAAGACAATAGCACAGCGCCGGCCGGCTTCAAAGCCGCGGCCGGGCTCAGTTCGGCAGGAAGGCCTTGAGCGGGTCGCGGCGCTGCGCGGCATCGCGCGGCAGAGAGGCCAGCACGGAATATTCCCGGGCAGCGTTCACGGCGGCGCGGATATCGGCGATATCGGACATCAGCTTGCGAAGGGCGGCCATGGCGTGCTCCTGGGGTCGGGTCTGTATCGGAAGGCGTCGGTCGGCGCCTTGCATCGGCTTAGCGCTGGATGAACTCGGCGAAGAGCTGGACCGGGCGGTTGATGCGGGCAAAGCCGGAGGCGGTGAGCTGCTCGTTGGCCGGGGCAGCGATGCCGCCGAAGCCGCGACCGGTGCGCAGACCGGAATGGCGGAGCGTCTCGAAGCTCGAATGGATGGGCCGAAAGCGGGCGGTCATGGGTCGATTCCTTAAATCCTGTCCCTCCCGTGGTGATATATTGCGCCGCAGCATCGATTTTGCAATGCGACATTCTGCCCGGCAGGTATGTGCAAATCGCATGACTGGCGAAACATTTTGTTCATGCTTGCGGCAGATTTTCGGCAGCCTCTGCAGACGAGCCACAGGCCTCCAACGGCAAGCCATTGAAAAATATGAAAGTGGTCCTGCCGATCAGCCTTTGAGCCCTGCACGAAAGGCAAGCAGATCCTGCCAGGCGAGACGCTTGCTGACCGGTGCCGTTACCAGATCCTGCGGATGAAGCGTCGCAAAAGTCGGGATGGTGCGGCCGGAAATCGCAATATCCCGCCATTCTCCTCGTAACTGGTGGATCGTGTCGTTGGAGCGCAGCAGGAAACGGGCGGCAAAATTGCCGAGAATCAGTAGGTGGCCCGGCTCGGCAAGCGCGATCTGCCGCTCGATGAAGGGTCGGCAGATATCGGCTTCGCGCTGTGAGGGCGGGCGGTTGCCCGGCGGACGCCAGGGCACGACATTGCTCAAGAGGATGCCGGCCCGGTCGAGCCCGATGCCGGCGAGCATGCGATCGAGCATCGCGCCCTGCCGGCCGGAAAAGGGCTGGCCGTCCCGATCGTCGTCGGCATTCGGCATGGCGCCGATCACCATGACGTCGGGCTTCGCATTGCCTTCGGCAAAGACGAGGCAGCGGGCGCTGGTCTTCAGGTTGCAGCCGTTGAAGGCCTCCATCGCCGTGCGCAGTTCGTCCAGCGTGCGGGCGCCGCTTGCCGCAAGCTCGGCTTCCGCAACCGCCTGGCTGTCCGGTATCGCGACATTGGGCAGGATGTTCTGCTGGGGCGCAGAGGCCGCCGCGCGTGATGGCTCCTGCCGGGCCGGCGCTGGCCGGGCGGCCTGCTGCGGGGAGGGGGCAGTCTCCCGCGGCGCCTGCACGCCGCGCGCCGCGCGCATCGCCTCGAATTCGGCGATGCGGTCGACGGCCTCTTCCTCCAGCAGCCATTCGACGCCGGCATCCGCATAGAAATGCAGAAGCGATCGAAGCTGTGCGGGGTCGAGGTCGTTCGCGGCGTTCATGGCTGCACCTTAGCGAAGCGGCTTCGCGGAGGAAAGCGCCGCCACCATCTTCATGCCGCCCATTGCGCGACGTCGTCGCTTTCGCCGATCAGCGCGAGGCCGTGGGCGATCGAGAGCAGTTCGCCGCCGCTCTCGATGCGGTCGGCGTCGAAGCGACGGGTGAAGATGCGCCGGACGGCCGGCACGAAGGAGGTGCCGCCGGTCAGGAACACCTTGTCGATGGCGCCAGGCGCGGTGCCGGTCTTCTCCAGCACCTCGTCCAGCGCGCCCTCGATGCGGGCGAGGTCCGGCGCGATCCAGTCCTCGAAATCACTGCGCTTGACCGTCTTGCGGCCGGCCGCGCCCAGCGGGGCGAAATGGAACTCCGCCTCGTCTGCCGCCGACAGCGCCATCTTGGTGGCCGAGATCGCCTGGTAGAGCGGGTAACCCTCGTCGTGCTCGACGAGATCGATGAAGAGCTCGAGCTTTTCCGGCTCGAGCGAGGCACGGACCAGCGACTTGAGGTCGGAAAATTCGCGCGTCGTCTTGAAGATCGACAGCTGGTTCCAGCGGGCGAAGTTAGCGTAGTAGCCCGATGGTACCTCCAGGACCTTGTCGAAGCTCTTGAAGAAGCTGCCCTTGCCGATTTCCGGCGCGACGAGGCGCTCGATCATGCGGGAATCGAAATGGTCGCCCGCGATGCCGACACCCGAATGGCCGATCGGCTTTGCGGTCAGCCGGCCGGCCTGCCGTTCGAAGCGGATCAGCGAATAGTCCGTCGTGCCGCCGCCGAAATCGGCGACCAGCACGGTGGCGTCGCTCTTCAGCGTCTGGGCGAAGTAGTAGGCCGCCGCAACCGGCTCGTAGACATAGTGGATTTCCGGGAAACCGAGCCGCGTCAGCGCCGCGTTGTAGCGTTCGAGGGCGAGCGCCGGGTCGGGGCTTGCACCGGCGAACTGCACCGGCCGGCCGGTGATGACGCGTGAGACGTCCGTCGGCCACCCATCGCCCGCATAGGCCTTCAGCCGGCGCAGGAACACCTCCATCAGGTCGTCGAAGGCATGGCGGCGGGCAAAGACCAGAGTACCCTGGAAAAGGGCGCTCGCAGCAAAGGTCTTGATCGACTGCAGGAAACGGCAGTCGCCGGGATTGTCGATGAACTGGCGGATCGCCGCCTGTCCGGCCTCCACCTTCAGCGCCTGCGCGCCGACGACCGGATCCTTCATGAAGGAGAGCGCCGTGCGCATCGTGTCGGTGACGCCGACGCTGCTGGTGAAGGTCATGGACTGTGTCGCCCCGGCGTCTTCGGAAAGCGCCAGAACCGTGTTCGTCGTGCCAAAATCAAGCCCGAGTGCCCGTGCCATCGCCGTGCCCCTTCGATCGTCAAAAATGTGTTGAAGCGGAGCGAAAGCCCCGCGCGAAAGGCGCATCGGCGCGCCCGGAAATTGGAGAGCGCGCCAGATCGCACAGGCGGGCGGGGAAGGCAAGGGGGAAGGTATGATTGCCCCTCACCCTAACCCTCTTCCCGCAGGCAGGGAGAGGGGGCTTGCCACACGAACGGGTGTTGGTTGGAGAAATTGGCGCGGCATATTTCCTTCTCCCCGTTTACGGGGAGAAGGTGCCGGCAGGCGGATGAGGGGCTATCCCCTGTGCCTCAGACCGACCGCGCCGCCCCGCCGTCGCAGCGGATGAGGCTGCCGGTAACGTAGCTTGCCGGCGCGCTGCACAGGAAGGCGGCGGTCGCCGCGAACTCCTCCACGGCGCCGTAGCGCCGGGCCGGGATGGCCCGTTCCGAGGCGGCGCGCACCTCGGCGACGCTCTTGCCGCTGCGCTCGGCGGCAGCGGTGTCGAGGCTCTTCAGCCGGTCCGTCATGATGCTGCCGGGCAGCAGCATGTTGCTGGTCACGCCGTACTCGGCGACCTCGCTTGCCAGCGTCTTCGACCAGCCGGCCAGTGCCGGGCGCAGCGTGTTGGACAGCGCCAGGCCGGGAATCGGCTCGATGACGCCGGAGGATGCGACCGTCAGGATGCGGCCCCAGCGCTGCTCCTTCATGACCGGCAGCAGCTGGTTGGTCAGGGTGATGATCCGCAGCACCATGGACTGGAAGTAGGTCGCCAGCTTTTCCGCGCTCATGTCCTCGGTGGAGCCGGGCGTCGGTCCGCCGGAATTGTTGACGAGAATATCCACGCCGCCGAGCTTTTCCCGGGTCGCCTTCACGAGCGTCTCGACGACGTCCTCGTCGCCGAGATCCGCCTGCACCCAGTCGGCCCGGCCGGGGCCTTCCGCATTGATGGCCTCGCAATTGGCCGCCAGTGTCTCGGCGCTGCGCCCACACAGGAGGACATGCGCGCCCTCGCGGGCGAGCGCTTCGGCAATGCCCTTGCCGAGGCCGCGGGAGGAGGCGAGGACGAGGGCGCGTTTGCCGGCAATTCCGAGATCCATCGTGATGTGTCCTATGCGCGGGGCGTGTCGGTGCGGTAGGGCACCTTGCCCGGATTGAAGAGGTTTTTCGGGTCGAGCGCGGCCTTGATCGCCTGCGCCACAGCGCGGCGCGATGCATTGCCATAGCTGAGATAGGCGCGGCGCTTCTCCGTTCCCACCCCGTGCTCGGCGGAAAAGCTGCCGCCGAGTTCGGCGACGCCGGTATAGACGGCATCCTCGATCGCCTCTTTCGCGCCCGGGGCCGCTACGCCGTTGCCGATGACGGAGATATGCAGGTTGCCGTCCGCAATGTGGCCGTAGACATAGGCGTCGAAACCCGGATCGATCGCCCTCAGCCGCTGCCGCAGACCATCGACATATCCGTCGAGCGCGCCCGGCGGCACGGAGACGTCGAAGGAGGGGGCGGCCGGGAAATGCCGGTACATGAAGTCGCCGTCCTCGCGCAGTGCCCAGAAACGGCGGGCCTGGTCGAGAGAGGCGGCGACGATGCCGCTGGTCAGCCCGTGTTCCTCCCAGAGGGCGGCAAGACCCTCTTCCAGCGCCTCGCGCGCCTCCGCCTCGCTGCCGGCGGACACCTCCATCAGGAGGATCGCGGGAGTATCGGTCTCCAGCCAGCCGAGGTCGAAGCCCTTGTCCGCAGCGCTGTCGCGCAGATAACGCTGCCACATCAGTTCCGCGCCTTCCAGCTGCAGGGCCGGCTGGCTGCGGAAATGGGCGATCAGCGAGAGGGCGGCCGTGGCGTCGGGCACGCCGACAAGCGCGGTGGCGCGCATCGGATTGAAGCTTTCGAGCTTCAGCACGGCACGGGTGACGAAGCCGTAGGCGCCTTCCGAGCCGATGAGAAGCTGCTTGATGTCGGGTCCGGCGCTGACTTTCAACACACGCGTCAGGTCGCTGACGAGGCTGCCGTCCGGCATCACCGCCTCGATGCCGAGTACCTGGTGGCGCATCACGCCGTTGCGGAAGGCGAGGATGCCGCCGGCATTGGTGGCGATCATGCCGCCGATGGTGGCGCTGCCGCGGGCGGCAAGGTCGATGCCGGGAATGAGGCCGACTTCGGCGGTTGCCTCCTGCAGGGCCTGCAGCGTGACGCCGGCGCCGACGGTGACGGTGCGGGCGAGGGGATCGATCGCCTCGATCCGGTTGAGACGGGCGGTGGAAAGGATGAGCTCGCCCGGCCGGCTGATGCCGCCGCCGACAAGGCCGGTGCGTCCGCCCTGCGGCACGACGGGCACGTCGTTTTCGGAGCACCAGCGCACCACGGCGGCCGCGGCCTCGGGCGTCGCCGGCTCGGCCATGGCGCCAGCGCCGAAATTGCCGGCATGTTCACCGGGGTGCCGGTTCGCCAGCCGGTCGCTTCCGACAAGGTGGAGATCATCGCCGAAATCGTTCAAGTCGCGTTCGAGCGATCGGATAATCTCGGACATGTTCCCGTTTCCTCTGCCGATGGGCCGGCTGGAATGCGTAGTGCGGCGGAGAGGCGGAATCAAGCGGACAACGGATGATACGGGCAGCATTCAATTGACGTTTACGTGAAAGTCAATAAACTTTCGACCCTGTCATGATGTCATGCGCAAATGCAGGGAAAGTCTGTCGCAGAACGGCTCGACAAGGCTTTCGGCATTTGTCATGACAGGCCGACCCGAGGGAATTGCCGCGGCTTTTGAGGGGTTGCGGGGTGGAGAGACGAATGAGCGAAGAAATGGAACTCCCCGAACGCGAGAGCATGGAATTCGACGTCGTGATCGTGGGGGCTGGTCCTGCGGGGCTGTCTGCGGCGATCCGGCTGAAGCAGGTCAATCCGGATCTCACCGTCGTCGTGCTCGAAAAGGGCTCGGAAGTCGGCGCGCATATCCTCTCCGGCGCCGTCGTCGATCCCATCGGCATCGACCGCCTCCTGCCCGATTGGCGCGAGGACGCCGACCATCCCTTCAAGACCGCGGTGACGGACGACCATTTCCTGTTGCTCGGCCCGGCCGGCTCGGTGCGCCTGCCGAACTTTGCCATGCCGCCCCTGATGAACAACCACGGCAACTACATCGTCTCGCTCGGCAATGTCTGTCGCTGGCTGGCGACCAAGGCGGAAGAGCTCGGCGTCGAGATCTATCCCGGCTTTGCCGCCACCGAAGTGCTCTACAATGATGAGGGCGCCGTCATCGGCGTCGCCACCGGCGACATGGGCATCGAGCGCACCGGCGAGCCCGGCCCGAACTACACCCGCGGCATGGCCCTTCTCGGCAAGTACACGCTCATTTCCGAGGGCGTGCGCGGCTCGCTCGCCAAGCAGCTGATTTCAAAGTTTGACCTCCAGAAGGATCGCGAGCCCCAGAAGTTCGGCATCGGCCTGAAGGAACTCTGGCAGGTCAGGCCGGAGAACCACAGGCCTGGTCTCGTGCAGCACTCCTTCGGCTGGCCGCTCGGCATGAAGACCGGCGGCGGTTCCTTCCTCTACCACCTCGAGGACAACCTCGTCGCCGTCGGCTTCGTGGTGCACCTCAACTACAAGAACCCCTATCTCTTCCCCTTCGAGGAGTTCCAGCGCTTCAAGACGCATCCGGCGATCCGCGGCACCTTCGAGGGCGGCAAGCGGCTTTCCTACGGCGCGCGCGCCATCACCGAGGGCGGCTACCAGTCGGTGCCGAAGCTGTCCTTCCCGGGCGGCGCGCTGATCGGCTGCTCGGCCGGCTTCGTCAACGTTCCCCGCATCAAGGGCAGCCACAATGCGGTGCTCTCGGGCATCCTCGCGGCGGAAAAGCTGGCGGATGCGATTGCCGCCGGCCGGGCCAATGACGAGCCGATCGAGATCGAGCAGGGTTGGCGCGACAGCGCCATCGGCTCGGATCTCAGGAAGGTGCGCAACGTCAAGCCGCTGTGGTCGAAGTTCGGCACGGCCATCGGCGTGGCGCTCGGCGGCCTCGACATGTGGACGAACACGCTGTTCGGCGTCTCCTTCTTCGGTACGCTGAAACATGGCAAGACGGATGCGCAGTCGCTCGAACCGGCGGCAAAGCACAGCCGCATCGACTATCCGAAGCCGGACGGCGTCCTGACCTTCGACCGTCTCTCCTCGGTGTTCCTGTCGAACACCAACCACGAGGAGGACCAGCCGATCCATCTGCAGGTGAAGAACCCGGAGCTGCAGAAGACGTCCGAGCTCGACATCTATGCCGGCCCGTCCACCCGCTACTGTCCCGCCGGCGTCTACGAATGGGTGGAGAAGGACGGCAAGGACGTGTTCGTCATCAACGCGCAGAACTGCGTGCACTGCAAGACCTGCGACATCAAGGACCCCAACCAGAACATCAACTGGGTGCCCCCGCAGGGCGGCGAAGGGCCCGTCTATCCCAATATGTGAGGTTCGAAGAGGCCGGATCGCACGGACCCCCGCAGGAACAAGCGCGGTGAGGGGCCGTTTATCCCACTACGGGATGCGGATCGCATCGAGATGAACGAAAAGGCCGGGCGGATTGCCCGGCCTTTTTTCTGCCACGCACCTTAACGTTGCCCGCAGCCCCGACGCGCCGCTTAACCCTCGATTAACCATAACCGCATAATTTCCCGCCCCGAGGACGAAAAATTCAAGGGGCTTTAACCATGTCGATTTCCCGCCGCGGATTCCTGCTCGGCGCATCCGCACTGCTCGCCGGCTGTGCGACGAACGGCACCAGCGACCGCGCCAACTACGGCGACCGGCTGGACGAGAAATTCCCGCTGAAGGCGATCCCGATCGACAAGATCAAGCCCGACCTGCGCCGCCAGGAAGTCGCCTATGACACCGGCCATGCGGCCGGCACCGTCGTCGTCGACACGCCGGCCCGCAGGCTCTACTACGTGCTCGGCAACGGCCGGGCGATGCGCTACGGCATCGGTGTCGGCCGTCAGGGCTATTCGCTGGCCGGCAGCGCCACCATCGGCCGCAAGGCGGAGTGGCCGACCTGGACGCCGACGCCGAACATGATCCGCCGCGACCCGAAGAAGAACCTGAAATATGCCGGCGGCGTGCCCGGCGGGCTCAACAACCCGCTGGGTGCCCGCGCCATCTATCTCTACCAGAACGGCAACGACACCATGTTCCGCATCCACGGCACCAACCAGCCGTGGTCGATCGGCGAGGCCATGTCGAGCGGCTGCGTGCGCATGCTCAACCAGGACGTGATCGACCTTTACGCCCGGGTGCAGCCCGGCGGCCGCGTCCACGTCATCCAGGGGCGCCGTCAAGCCTGACGGGCGGCGCGGATGCGACATCGCGCCGGGCCGGTGCGGGAAGAGGGGTCGGCTTTCGCCGGCCCTTTCGGCGTTTTCATTCTTTGAAAAAGCTGAACTGTATCATAACATTGCCGTCGCGACCCCAAGTTCGGACAAAGTCGGGGCCGTCTTGCGGATTTGGCCGTTCCATGACGCATAGGGGTCAATGGCAGACGCATTCGTACCGGCATTCGACTCCGTAGCTGCAAAAGTCGAGGCTGCGGTATCGTGGAAAGAGAAGGCCCTCGACTGGCCCTGTCCAAGATTGGATCCGCATGGGATCACGGGCCCGGCGCCGGCGGTGCAGCGGGCCCTTGTCGGCACAATGACACCGCCGAAATGAGGGAACGGATATGAAACATCTTCTTGCTTCCACCTGCCTCGTCGCCGGCCTTCTGGCCATGACGGGTGCGGCGCGCGCCGAATGCGGCGACGTGACCATTGCCAGCATGAACTGGCAGAGCGCCGAGGTTCTGGCTGCGCTCGACAAGTTCATCCTCACCGAAGGTTACGGCTGCAATGCCGAAGTCATCGTCGGTGACACGGTTCCGACCATCACCTCGATGATCGAGAAGGGTGAGCCGGATCTGGCGCCGGAAGGCTGGGTCGACCTGCTGCCGGACGTCGTCAACCGGGGCATCGAGGAAGGCAAGCTGATCGGTGCTGCCGTTGCCCTTTCCGACGCCGCCGTGCAGGGCTGGTGGATCCCGAAATACATCGCCGACGCCAATCCGGACATCAAGACGATCGACGACGCGCTGAAGCATCCGGAACTGTTCCCGGATCCGGAAGACAAGTCGAAGGGCGCAGTGCACAACGGCCCGCAGGGCTGGGGCGGCACGGTTGTGACCGGCCAGCTCTACAAGGCCTATGGCGGCGAAGCGGCGAATTTCACGCTGGTCGACACCGGCTCGGCCGCCGGCCTCGACGGCTCGATCGCCAAGGCCTACGAGCGCAAGGAAGGCTGGGTCGGCTACTACTGGGCGCCGACGGCCCTTCTCGGCAAGTACGAGATGGTGAAGCTCGAGCACGGCGTTCCCTATGACGCCGCCGAATGGAAGCGCTGCAACACGGTTGCCGACTGCCCGGATCCGAAGAAGAACGACTGGCCGAAGGACAAGGTCCAGACGCTGGTGACCAAGACCTTCTCCGAGCGCGCCGGTGCCGATGTCATGGGCTACCTGAACAAGCGTTCGTGGAGCAACGACACGGTCAACAAGCTGATGGCCTGGATGACCGACAACCAGGCGAGCGGCGACGATGGTGCCAAGCACTTCCTGGAGGAGAACGAAGCCCTCTGGAAGGACTGGGTCTCGCCGGAAGCGGCCGAAAAGATCAAGGCTGCGCTCTGAGCGGCTGATCGAAACGGGCGGCGTGTCTTCGGGCGTGCCGTCCTGCCTTCGTTTTATCGCATGTCGCTGGCGCAAATCGCTGCGCATATCAGGGCAACATCTATCAGGGTTGGCTTGAAGACCGGCGCAGATTGGTCAGAGCCGGAAGGGGATCGATATGGAATGGTTCACGAAATTTCCGACGATGGACGCGGATACCCTGCGCGATCTCAAGAAGACGATCGATGAGGGCTTCCGCACCTTCACCCGCGCCTATGGTGATGGCATCGAATCGATCTTCGAGCCGCTGCAGCACTTTCTCATCTGGTCCGAGCGCTTCATGACGAAGACGCCCTGGCCCATCATTCTTGTGTTGATCGCGCTCGTCGCCTGGTTCGCCAGCCGCAACTGGAAGATCGTCGCCGGTGCCGTCGGCACGCTGCTTCTCATCGGCTATTTCGACATGTGGGACGACACGATGAAGACCGTCTCGATGATCTTCGTCTGTACCGTCCTGTCCATCGTCATCGGCATTCCGATCGGTATTCTCATGTCGCGCTCGGACCGGGTGCAGAACGTCATCAACCCGGTTCTCGACGTCATGCAGACCATGCCGAGCTTCGTCTACCTCATCCCCGTCGTCATGCTGCTCGGCATCGGCAAGGTGCCGGGGCTCATCGCCGTCGTCATCTATGCCATCCCGCCGATGATCCGCCTCACCAATCTCGGTATCCGCCTCGTCGACAAGGACGTGCTGGAAGCGGCGGACGCCTTCGGCTCCTCGAGCTGGCAGAAGCTGAAGAACGTGCAGATGCCGCTGGCACTGCCCACCATCATGGCGGGCATCAACCAGACCATCATGATGGCGCTCGCCATGGTCGTCATCGCTTCGATGATCGGCGTGCAAGGTCTCGGCCAGCCGGTGCTGAAGGCCATCTCCAACCAGTATTTCACGCTCGGCATCTTCAACGGCCTCGCCATCGTCGGCATCGCGATCATCTTCGACCGCGTCAGCCAGGCTTTCGGCAAGCGCCTGCAGAAACACCGCGAGATCATTCACGGTTGATTCGCGCGGACGTGAAAAAGGGCGCCCCGGCGACAAGCCGCGGGCGCCCCTTTTGTTTGGATCTTAGTGCTTGCGCGAGAACAATCCGGTCGAAAGCACCACGCCCGCGCCGACGACCAGCGCCGCGGTGATTTCCGCCGCACCAAAGCTTTCACCGAGGAAGACCGCGCCGCCGAGTGTCGCCAGCACCGGCGTGATGGCGGTGAAGGCGGCGGCCTGACTGCCGCCGAGCGCGCGGATGGCGGTGCCATAGGCGAAGGTGGCGATGAGGCCGGAGAGGATGCCCTGGCTGGTGACCTGAAGGGCGAGGTCGGAGAGCGAGGCTTCAGCCAGATGCGTGCCATAGATGGCGGCGAGCACGAGATGGATCAGGAACGACCAGACGGCGATGAGGGCAGCCCCTTCCAGGGCACTTAGCCCCGAGCGACGGAAGGCATGGGTGAAGCCGGCCCAGAGAACGGCGCCGAGCGGCAGGAGCAGGAAGCCGGTCATCGTCATGCCGCTCTTCTGCAGGCTGGCGGCCAGCAGGATAACGACACCCGCGACGATGGCGGCAAGGCCGGCAAGGCGCATGCGATCCGGCCGCTCGCCGAACAGCACGATGCCGATGACGGCGGTCGCCAGCGGCATGGAGCCGCCGAGCAGGATGCCGCCGGGTGCGGCGGGCGTCACATGCAGGGCCGCGGCCGTCACCTGGAAGAACAGCGCACCGGCCCCCGCCACCATGACGACGACGAGTTTCAGCGGCACATCCTTTGGCCGCAGCCCGGTCTTCAGCCAGATCGGCGCCAGCAGGATGGCCGGCACGCCGTAACGGATGAGGCCGATATCGACGGTGCCGAGCGGCGTTGCCGCGGTGTGGCGCGTCGCCAGCACCCAGGTCGCCCAGATCAGCACCGTGACGACCGCGCCGGCATAACCGGCGACCTGCGGATTGGATTTCCCTTCGGACGAAAGCGAGATCATGGCCATGGCGACGTTCCTTCCCGGCGTTGGCGCAATTCATGGTGAGACTCTAGCGCCGGAGGCCGAGGCATGTCCTTGCGAGTTATGCTTCTTGGAATGTAGAATGCGCAGGATCATGCCAAAATCTGCGGGGAAAGTTTTGGAAAATGCCAAATCTCGATAAATTCGATATCGCCATCCTGAAGGTGCTTCAGAAGGATGCGCGCGCGACGAATGTCGAGATCGCCGAGCGGGTGAACCTCTCGCCGTCGCCGTGCCTGCGCCGCATCCGCAACCTGGAAAAATCCGGCGTGCTGCGCGGCTACCGCGCCGATATCGACCGCAAGGAGGTCGGCCTCGGCCTCACCGTCTTCGTCGAGATCAAGGTGGGTCGGCACAGCAAGGAAAACGCCATGGCCCAGCAGGAGGCGCTGCTCGCCATTCCGGAAGTGGTGTCCTGCTTCCTGATTTCCGGCAATGCCGATTTCCTGGCGGAAGTGGTGGTCGAGGACCTCTCGGCCTACGAGCGGCTCCTGACCGAGACGCTGCTCGCCATGCCCGGCGTCACCGACATCCGCTCCAATTTCGCGATCCGCAGCATCAAGACCGGTGGCCCCCTGAAGCTGCCGTCGCTCTGACGCGGAAAACCGCCCCGACGAGAGGCGTCGGGGCGGTTGGGACGGCCGGAGAGGCGGGGCCGTCCGGGGACGCCACCCCCGGAGAGAGGGACGACGTCCGGCCTGTCGTCAATGCGCAGAGGCGACAGGCGCTTTCGCGGATTTCCAGGCGACGACCATGAGTGCGCCGATGACGGTGATGTGCTCCATCACCACGTAGAATTCGATCGTGCGGATCGGCTCCTGCATGGTCCAGAAATTATGCGCGATCGGGATGGTCAGCGCCGTGAAGACGGCAAGCATGCCGGCGCCGAGCCAGGTCCAGCGGTTGGCGATGATCAGCGCCGAGCCGACAAGCTGGGTGATGGCGACGGCGATGTTGAAACCCGTCGCCGGCTCCAGGCCGAAATGCGCCATCTCGGCGACGCCGGCATCGAAATCGGCGAGTTTCGCGATGCCGGAGAGCCAGAACATCGAGGTGAGGACCGTGCGGGCGAGGAAGCCGAAGACGCGGCTGCCGGTGATGTTTTCGACGAGGGCGGACATGGATAGTCTCCGATAGATGACATGGACCCGCGGGGCGTCTTTCAAGCTGTCCCCGCTTGCCGCCCGCCGGTTGTTCTGTCCGTGTCCGGCGTGCTGCGATGGCCTATGTCTATCAGAGTTCGGGTGCGGTCGTGTCACCCTGGTAACACCCTTCGCCGCCCATTTTCGGGGGCGACGAAGGGCGTGCGCAGGCTCAAAAACCGTCGAGCACCAGCTTGCCGCGCGTGCGCCCGCTTTCGATCATCGCATGGGCCTTCCTGAGGTTTTCGGCATTGATCGGACCGATGACCTCGGCCAGCGTCGTGCGGATTTTTCCGTCGTCGACGAGACGGGCGACCGCGTTCAGCAACTTGTGCTGCTCGATCATGTCCGACGTCTGGAGGAGCGAGCGGGTGAACATCATCTCCCAATGCGTCGAAACGGACTTGCGCTTGAGGGGCAGCACATCCAGCGCCTTCGGATCGTCTATGAGGCCGAAGCGGCCCTGCGGCGCGATGGCCTCGGCGATCTCCGCCAGATGGTCCACCGAATTGGTCGTCGAGAAGATGAAGGCCGGGGCGCCGATGCCGAGCGCCGCGACCTCGGCGGCAAGCGGCCTGCTGTGGTCGACGACATGGTGCGCGCCGAGGCTTCTGATCCAGTCCGCCGTTTCCGGCCGTGAGGCCGTTGCGATGACGGTAAGATCCGTCAGGCTGCGGGCGAGCTGCACGGCGATCGAGCCGACGCCGCCGGCACCGCCGATGATGAGGATGGCGTTTGCCGCACCCGGCACGGCATCGCGAACCTTCAGCCGGTCGAACAGCATTTCCCAGGCGGTGATCGCCGTCAGCGGCAGCGCGGCAGCGGCGACGAAATCGAGCGAGGCGGGCTTGCTGCCGACGATGCGCTCGTCCACCAGGTGAAACTCGGAATTCGTGCCGGGCCGGTCGATGGCGCCGGCATAGAACACGGCGTCGCCCGCCTTGAACAGCGTGACCTCCGGCCCGACGGCTTTCACGATGCCGGCCGCATCGAAGCCGAGCACGCGCCATTCGCCGTTGGCCGGCGCGGCGTTGCGGCGAAGCTTGGTGTCGACGGGGTTGACGGAGACGGCCTTGATCTCGACCAGCAGGTCGCGGCCTTTCGGCTCGGGCACGGGTTGCTCGATATCGACGAGGGCCGTTTCGGAGGTGATTTCCTGCGAGGTCTGGTAGGCGATGGCGCGCATCTGGGTCTCCTTTCGCGTTGAATGGAGCCTAGATGCAGAGTAATCTCACCATCCGCAAGAATGCACATTTAATGCCCATAGTGTCGAAAAGGATACCGTGAATGTCCCGCCCGCGCGCCAAGCTCACGAAGGATTTCCCGGGCTGCCCGGTGGAATCGACGCTGTGTTTCCTCGACGGCAAATGGAAGGGCGTGATCCTGTTTCATCTGCTGGAGGGAAAGCTGCGCTTCAACGAACTGCGCCGCAAATTGCCGAGCGTCACGCAGCGCATGCTGACGAAGCAGCTGCGCGAGCTGGAGGATGCGGGCATCCTGTCGCGCACGGTATTCCCCGTCGTGCCGCCCCGTGTCGATTATGAGCTGACGGCCGCGGGCCGCAGCCTGGAGCCGGTGATCAGCGCGCTCGCCGCCTGGGGTTCGAAAAACGTCACCCGCGAAGATGGGCAGACGGTCATCCGCCTGGCCCATGAAACGAAAACGGCGCCCCCGGAAGAGGACGCCGTCTGATTGGTTGAGCCTTAGGCGGATCACTCGGCCGGGCAGGCCGGCGTTGCCGCACGCTCGGTCTTTTCGAGCGCCAGGGAGACGAGGAAGACACCGAAGCCGACGACGGCGGTTGCCGCCCCCACAAAGCCCATCGAGCCGTAGCCGTAGCCGGCGCTGATCGCCATGCCGCCGAAGAGTGCGCCGAGCGCGTTGGCGACGTTGAAGGCCGAGTGGTTGAGGGCGGCGGCGAGCGTCTGCGCATCGCCGGCCACGTCCATCAGGCGTGTCTGCAGCGCCGGGCCGACGACGAAGCTGCAACCGATGAGGAAACAGCAGACACCGAGCAGGATCGGATTTTCCGCCGTCAGCGACAGGCTGATCAGCACGAAGAAATAGAGCACCAGCGACCAGCCGATGGTGCGCATCAGCGAGAGGTCGGCGAGCTTGGCGCCGAAGATGTTGCCGACGATCATGCCGCAGCCGAAGATCGCCATGATGACCGGTACCATGCCGACATGGAGCCCGGCGACCTCGGTAACGATCGGCGAGATATAGGAGAAGACGGCGAACATGCCGCAGAAGCCGCTGGCGGCGATGCCGAGCGTCAGCCAGACCTGCTTGCGTTTCAGCGCGCCGAGTTCGGTGAGGGCATTGATGCCCTTCGGCACGCTGTCGCGCGGCAGGAAGACGGCGATGAGTGCGACCGTCAGCAGGCCGGTGATGCCGACAGCGACGAACATGAACTGCCAGTCGAACAGCTGGCCGAAGAAGGCGGCGAGCGGCGTGCCGATCAGCGTGGCGACGGTGAGGCCCAGCATGACCTTGCCGACCGCCTGCGTGCGCTTGTTGACCGGCACCATGGAGGCGGCGACGAGCGCGGCGACACCGAAGTAAGCGCCGTGCGGCAGGCCGGAGAGGAACCGGAAGAGGATGAAGCTTTCGAAGGTGGGCGCGACCGCGCTGGCGAGATTGCCGGCGGCAAAGAGGCCCATCAGCACGAGGAGCAGGTCGCGCCGGCGGAACCGGGCGCCGACGACCGCGATGATCGGGGCACCGACCACCACACCGAGGGCATAGGCGCTGATGACATAGCCGGCCTCGGCCGTCGTCACGCCGAAAGTGGTGCCGACGTCCGGCAAGAGGCCCATGATGGCGAATTCGCCGGTGCCGATGCCAAAACTGCCGACGGCGAGCGCCAGGATGATCAGGGTGACGGTGAGCGCCGAAAGCGGCGGCTGCCCGGAGGAGAGGGCGGCATGGGGCAAGGCATGTTCGGACACGGGATGGCTCCGCAGGAATGGTCCACACGCGGACAATCGGCGACAGACCCTGCACGGGCGGCCACTCCTCTTGGCTGCTGATGCGGTATGGTCCGGCCGGAAAGGCCACGATGGGGAAGGTACAATGCGGCCAGCATGCGTACTCCCGACGCAGGCGACCGGGCGGCAATATATCAAAGAAGGGCGCTCTGCCTACTGCGATTTTTCACCCATCCCGCATTTGGCCGCGGGGCCGGCGCGCACGAATTCTTGCGCCGTATTTCACGGGCGCCTGTTAATCGCCGCTTTCTCTCTTATCTAATGGATCGATCATCACCCTTCAGGCGTTCTCGGCCTAGACGCGGAGTATGCGAATGAGAGTACAGGCGATATTCAACAGGGACGGGGGGACGTTCCGCACCACCGACATGGAGGCCTTTGCCCGCCACGCGGAGAGGGTTTTCTACGAGGCAGGGCACCACCTCGACTGCGATATCGTCGAAGGGGCCGATATCGAAATGGCGCTGCGGCGTTGTTCCGACCGGACGGATCTCGACGCCATGCTGGCCGGCGGCGGCGATGGCACGGTCTCAGCCGCGGCCGGGCTTGCCTGGCAGAGCAGGATGCCGCTCGGCATCGTCCCTGCCGGCACCATGAACCTCTTTGCCCGCTCGCTGAACATTCCGCTCGACATCTGGCAGGCGATCGATGCGCTGGCGGACGGCGACATCGCGGCGGCCGACATCGGCACGGCGGACGACCGGGCCTTCGTGCACCAGTTTTCCGCCGGCCTGCACGCCCGCATGGTGCGCCTGCGCAATGCCATGACCTACCGCTCGCGCATGGGCAAGATCGCGGCCAACACCCGGGCGGCCGTCGGCGTCATCTTCGATCCGCCGGAATTCGAGGTGGAGTTCAATGTCGACGGCGTCGAGGAGCATCGCATGGTCTCCGCCATCAATGTCTCGAACAACCGGTTTGGCGAAAACGGCCTGCTCTATGCCGAGGACCTCACCGGCGGCCATCTCGGTTTCTACACGACGAAGCCGCTGAAGCCGACGGGCGTGGCCAAGCTCGCCTTCGATATCCTGCGCGGAAAACTGCGGGAAAATGCCGACGTTACCGAAATGACCGGCACGGCCGTCGACCTGCATTTTCCGAAGGTCGACCGGGCGATCAACTGCGTCATCGACGGCGAGCTGCTGCCGATGGACCGCGACGTCTCGATCCGGCTGCATCCGGGCGAACTGAAGGTGATGGTGCCGAAAGTCCAGGCGAAGGCCATGGCCACGACGGAGCCGGCGGCGGCCTGAGCGCGGGATGCGCGGCTTTTGCCCCTCACCCTAACCCTCTCCCCGCAGGCGGGGAGAGGGGACCTGCCCCGCGGGCGGGTGTTGGTTGAGGAAAACGGATCGGCCTATCCCTTGCCCCGCTTGCGGGGGGAAGGTGGCCGGCAGGCCGTATGAGGGGTGGATCGCTAAATCCGCGGCAGATAGGTCTGGTAGTCGAAATCCGACACCGTGCGCAGGTAGACGATCGCCTCCTTGCGCTTCGTGTCGCCGTAGAGCTTCTGGTACTCCGCCCCGAACGCATCCTTGATGAAGGGCGAAGCGGAAAACTCCTCGACAGCCGTCAGGAAGTCGTGCGTCAGGCGCTTGGCGTCCGGCGCGTCCTTGCCCGGCTCGGTTACCGGACCCGGATCGAGCGTCTCGTCGAGCCCGAGCAGGATGCCGCCGAGGATCGCGGTCAGCAGCAGGTAGGGGTTCACATCCGCGCCCGCCACGCGATGCTCGACGCGCGCCGCCGGACCATCCTTGTCCGGAATGCGGATGGCGGTGCCGCGGTGGCCGAAACCCCAGGTCAGATCGACCGGTGCGAACGAACCCGGCTGGAAGCGGCGGTAGGAATTGGCGAAGGGCGCGAAGACGAGCTGCGCATCGCGCATCGTCTGCAACATGCCGGCGCAAACCGATTTCAGCTTCACCGGATCGCCGCCCTTGGCATCCAGAATGTTCTTACCGTCCTTGTCGATGACGCTGCAATGGACGTGCAAGCCGGAGCCCGCCTGGTCGGCATAGGGTTTTGCCATGCAGGTGGACTTGAGGCCGAAGCGGCGTGCAGCCTGTTCGGCAATGCGCTTCAAGTAGATGCAGTCGTCGGCGGCGGCGAGCGCGTCCGGCCGGTGCAGGAGATTGATCTCGAACTGGCCGGGGCCGAACTCCGCCGTCGTCGCATCCGCCGGCAGGTCCATTTCCTTCGCCCAGGCCCGCACGGTCTGGAGATAGTCGTCGAGCGCGTCCGTCGCCCGCATGTCGTAGAGCTGGAAACCGTTCGGCTCGTCGCGGTACATCAACGCCGCCGGCGGACGCGGCTTGCCGGTCACGCGAAAATCGTCCTCGACCAGGTAGAACTCCAGTTCCGTCGCGACGACGGGCGTCAAACCCCTGTCTTCGAACCGCTTCAGCATGCGGGCGAGAATGGCGCGCGGGTCCATGAAGGTGGGCGTGCCGTCGAATTCGTGCATGGTGGCGAGCACCTGGCGCGATCCCTCGGGCGCCCAGGGCATGGCGGTCAGCGAACGGCGGTCGGGAATGCACACGCCATCGGGATCGCCGACGGAAAGCGAGAGGCCCGTGATGTCGTCATTGTCGTCGCCCCAGATGTCGAGCGACTGGGTGGAGGAGGGCAGGCGCACCGAACCATCCCAGATTTTCTTCTCGCCTTCGGGCGGAACCTGCTTGCCGCGGAGGTCTCCGTTCATGCCGACGAGGAGGATTTCGATACGGGGCGGGGCATTGGCGGGCGGCGAACCGGCTGCCGTCTTGTGGTTTGTCATGGTGCCTGCTTTTGGTTTGGCGGGAAGCATGGACAAGAAAATTTGCTTTCGCTCGATCTCTTGCCAAATGCCTGTTGTATGGGCATTTTCGTAACCCATTCTGTCCCGCCGTTCAATAAGGCGGGATCTACCCCCAAGGATGTAGTCAAATGTCGAACAGCAGTGCAGCAGCCGTTTCCAACCTCGGAGCCCTCGACGCCGCCCATCATCTTCACCCCTTCTCGGACATGAAGAAGCTGAACGCGACCGGCACCCGCATCATCGAACGAGGCGAGGGCTGCTACATCTTCGACAACCACGGCAAGCGCTATCTCGACGGCTTTGCCGGCCTCTGGTGCGTCAACATCGGCTATGGCCGCAAGGAAATCGCGGACGCCGTCGTGCGCCAGATGAACGAGCTGCCCTACTACAACACCTTCTTCGGCACCACGACGCCGCCGGCCGTGCTGCTCGCCCAGAAGATCACGTCGCATGCCGGCCCGAACATCAACCGCGTCTTCTTCACCGGCTCCGGTTCGGAGGCCAACGATACGTGGTTCCGCATGGCCCGCGTCTACTGGGGCGCCATGGGCAAGCCGACCAAGAAGGCGATCATCGCCCGCAAGAACGGCTATCACGGCTCGACGGTTGCCGGCGCATCGCTCGGCGGCATGAAATGGATGCATGAACAGGGTGACCTGCCGATCGAGGGCATCCACCATATCGACCAGCCGTTCTGGTATGCAGAGGGTGGCGATCTCACCTCGGACGAGTTCGGCCTGAAGGTAGCCCGCCAGCTCGAAGAGAAGATCGACGAGCTCGGTGAGGACAACGTTGCCGCCTTTATCGCCGAGCCGATCCAGGGCGCGGGTGGCGTCATCGTGCCGCCGGCCACCTACTGGCCGGAAATCGCTCGCATCTGCAAGGCGCGCAACATCCTTCTCGTGACCGACGAAGTGATCTGCGGCTTCGGCCGCACCGGCCACTGGTTCGGCCACCAGCATTTCGGCGTCGAGCCTGACCTTGCGCCCATCGCCAAGGGCCTGTCCTCCGGCTACCTGCCGATCGGCGGCGTCATGGTGTCCGACCGCGTCGGCAACGTGCTGGTCGAAGAAGTTGGCGATTTCAACCACGGCTTCACCTATTCCGGCCACCCTGTCTGCGCGGCCGCGGCGCTGGAAAACCTGCGCATCATCGAGGATGAGAAGCTCGTCGAGCGCGTTCACGACGACATCGGCCCCTATCTCGCAGCGGGTCTCAAGTCGCTCGAAGACCTGCCGATTGTCGGCCAGGTCCAGCAGGTTGGCCTGATGGCCGCCGTCCAGCTTGCCGAGGACAAATCGAGCCGCAAGCGCTTCGAGGACAAGGAAAAGGCCGGCGTCACCGTGCGCAACCATTGCCTGGAAAACGGCCTGGTGCTGCGCGCCACCGGCGACCGCATGCTCTTCTCCCCGCCGCTCGTCATCACCCATGCGGAAGTCGACCAGATGATCGACATCACCCGCAAGGGACTGGAGCACGCCTGGAAGGTGATGACGGCCTGATCGGCCTCATCACGCGATCCGAAGGCCGAGATGCTCGGCCATCGGATTAAAATCCCTGTCGGCATGGAGCAGGCTGTGGCCATGCTCCATGCAATAGGTGCCGATGATGAGATCGGCGGTCTTGCGGATGGTGATGCCTTTTGAGCGAAGAAGGCGGAAATTCGCGGCGGCTTTGATTGCAATGTCGGGAGACAGCATCGGAACGACCTGGAATGGGGCCAGCCGCTTTTGAAGGTTGGCGGCATTCCCGTCGCTCTGAGCGCCTTGCAGAATTTCCAGAAGGACAATATCGCCGAGCAGGATGTCCCTCGCTCGCGATATCGTCTTGAGCCGCATGGATTGCGGTGTGACGATCCCCCGGAATGCCGCAATCCACACCGAGCTATCGACGACGATCATTCGGCAGCGTCATCCCGCAGCGTTTCAGGCGGTCCCCAATCTGTGCGCATTGCATCGAGATCGCCTTCCCAGCCCATTCCCCAAAGCTCTTCCAGAGCCTTGCGTCGACGGCCTTCCTCGACAAGCTCGCGAAGTGCCAATTCGATGGTTGCCTTCTTTGTCGACAAGCCGCTGAGTTCCATCGCTTCAGCGATCAAGGCATCATCGAGATCGATGTTCGTGCGCATGGCAACCTCGCATGTGTATGAAACACGAAAATCATACACCATGGCGAGGTCGCTTACAACAAAATCACTGAAACGCCGTCTCGAAGAAGCTCCTGAGCTTGCGTGAATGCAGCTTCTCCGTCGGCATGCCCGCCAGCTTCTCCAGCGCCCGGATGCCGATCCGTAGATGCTGGTTCACCTGCGTCCGGTAAAATGCCGTCGCCATGCCCGGCAACTTCAGTTCGCCGTGCAGCGGCTTGTCGGACACGCAGAGCAGGGTGCCGTAGGGCACGCGGAAGCGGAAGCCGTTGGCGGCGATGGTCGCGGATTCCATGTCGAGCGCGATGGCGCGGGACTGGGAGAGGCGTTTGACGGGGCCGCGCTGGTCGCGCAGTTCCCAGTTGCGGTTGTCGATGGTGGCGACGGTGCCGGTGCGCATGATACGTTTCAGGTCGTAGCCTTCGAGGCCCGTCACCTCTTCCACAGCGCTTTCCAACGCCACCTGCACTTCGGCGAGCGCCGGGATCGGCACCCAGACCGGCAGGTCGTCGTCGAGAACGTGGTCCTCGCGCACATAGGCATGGGCGAGCACGTAGTCGCCGAGCGTCTGGCTGTTCCTGAGGCCTGCGCAATGGCCGAGCATCAGCCAGGCATGCGGACGCAGCACGGCGATGTGGTCGGTGATCGTCTTGGCATTGGAGGGGCCGACGCCGATATTGACGAGCGTGATGCCGCCATGGCCCTTCTTCTTGATATGGTAGGCCGGCATCTGCGGCAGGCGGGCGAGCGTCAGATCGGTCTCCGGCTTGTCGGCGCCGGCGGGCGTGACGATGTTGCCGGGCTCGACGAAGGCCGTGTAGCCGTTGCCACCTTCGGCCATCTGCAGGCGCGCCCAGGCGCAGAACTCGTCGACATAGAACTGGTAGTTCGTGAAGAGCACGAAGTTCTGGAAATGGTTGGCGCTCGTCGCCGTATAGTGGCTGAGACGGGCGAGCGAATAATCGATGCGCTGCGCGGTGAACGGCCCGAGCGGCGAGGGCTCGCCGGGGCCGGGCTCATAGGCGCCGTTGGCGATTTCATCGTCGGTGGTGGTGAGGTCCGGCGCGTCGAAGAGATCACGCAATGGCAGCTCGATGCCCTCGGCGATTTCCGCCTCGACATAGGCACCTTCGCCGAAGGCGAAATGCAGCGGGATCGGCGTCGTCGATTCCGATACCACGACGCGAACGCCGTGGTTGCGCATCAGGAGGCCGAGCTGTTCCTTGAGATAGTGCCGGAAGAGCTTCGGACGGGTGATGGTGGTCGTGTAGATGCCGGGCGAGGCGACATAGCCGTATGAGAGACGGGAATCGACATGGCCGAAGCTGGTCGTCTCGATGGAGACCTGCGGGTAGCAGGCGCGGAACCGCTTGTCGGGCGTACCGTTCTTGCCGAGCGAGACGAAGGCATTCGTCAGAAAGGTCGTGTTGCGGTCGTAAAGGGCCTGAAGGGCATCGACCGCGGCCACCGGATCCTCGAAGGAATGGGGCTCATAGGGCTCGGGCGTTGCGAAGGAAAGAGGCCTAGGGGAGAAGATTCGTTTGCTCATGAATCACTATAAGTGTTGTTGTTTGACAAGCAAACGACAACTTCAGCGCGCCCGCAAGCCTCAGGACCGATCGACATTCAACCCGTGCCGTTTGCAGGCCGGTACGGGCTGAATGTCGATCGGTCCTAGCGCGGGGCTGCCAGAATGATGCCGGCACCGACCAGCGCCAGCGCCGCGCCCGCCGCATCGAAGCGGTCGGGGCGAAGCCCCTCGGCAAGCCAGAGCCAGAGGAGCGAGGCGGCGATATAGACGCCGCCATAGGCCGCATAGGCGCGGCCGGCAAAGGCGCTGTCGACCTGCGTCAGCAGCCAGCCGAAAAGCGCGAGCGAGACCATGCCGGGCACGAGCCACAGAATGGACTTGTCGAGCCGCCACCACGCCCAGAAGGCGAAACATCCGGCGATCTCGGCGAGGGCCGCAAGGGAAAAGACGAGAAGGGATTTCATCCGGGCTCCAGGGGCAGGCGTTCGATCTGCGCTCGGCTCGCTCCCGGATTTTACCGAAAGGCTGTGCGCTGGCCTGACCGGTTTAGCACGGACGGCAGAAGGGGAAAGCGTATTCTCAGCTCATCGACTGGCGCTGGAGCGTGACGAAGAGCACGAGGCCTGCGCCCTGCTTTTCGATGCCAAGGCCGCCGGCATTGCTCCAGGCGAGCGCGCCGACCGGGGTGATCAGCATCGCCGAGAGGGCGAGAATGCGCAGGGCCGTGGCGCAGGTATGGGTCAGGGCGGTCGTCATCGCGGCGTGTTCCGGCGTCTTGGGGAAAGGATCAGAGCGAGGCGCGGCACATGTCCGGCGCCATGCAGGCGACGAGCTTGCCCGTGGTGTTGTGCGTGCTGCGGCGGTAGTCGGTTTCGACAGCGGCGGCGAGCATGATCGCGAAAATGGCCATCAGCAGGGTGATGATCGTCAGGCGGCGTGCGAGGATGTCCATGGTGTCGTCCCTCAGTGAAATGTTTCAGTGTGGCCCTTGTCGCATTGCGGGACTGAACGCTCCCTGAGAGGTCGGTTCATCTCCCGTTCAGGAAAGCTGTGATCGCGCCAAAAGGGGGGGCAGGCCGCGCGGAGCGGCGGCAGGCGCGGCGCATGTCCAGAATGCCGTCGCCCATCACGCGAGGCTATTGGCATACACCGAGCGGTTCTGAAGCCCGTGTTCGGCCTGAAAGGCCGCTGTTTTCATCTGGGAATGCAAATCGGCAGCGGCAAGGGCGGAGGGCCTCTGCACAGAGCCGCAGTCGGGCGGGTATACCGGCGCCGGGGCGCCGGCCGGTTTCTTCACCCCTGTCCGTTCAAAGCCGCGACCAGGTCTGCGACTTGCAGAGCACCTTCAGGACGCAGCCCTTCATCTTCAGCGAATTGCCGCTGACCGCGCCGGAGCCGCTATAGGTCTTGTCCGCGGCCGGGTCGGTGATCGAACCGGAATAGTCCACGCCGGCGCCGTCCAGCTTGCCGATGCGCTTGCCGGCGAATTTCCCGGTTTTCAATGTGATGCAGAAGCTGCCGCCGCATTTGGCGATTGCCGCGGTCTCGCCGCTGGCGGTCTTCCAGTTGCCCTCGATCGGCTCGGCGGCGAGGGCCGTGCCGGGAACGGCGAGCAATGCCGCGGCGATCCATGTCTTCAGGTTCATGTGCTTCCTCCTCCAGAATGCGGTGGGAATATTGTCTTACGCGAACGTAAAAGTAAACATGCTGGAAAGGCGGATTCGTGCGCGGTCTTTGATGCTGGCGGTGTGGAAAAATGCGCCCTGGAAAAATCCGACCGGTTTGCGTGGTTAGCGAAAGGTTGAAATCGGCGGTTGAACAATCGGTAAATTTTGAAGCAAATGCCGTGGTTTCCAGCGCTTTCGATGTTTAACGAAAACCCAATTTTACCAAGCGTTTGGACTTTGTTTGTCTCAAATTAAGCATGCATTTTAAGCGCATTTTGAAAGGCCCGCGGCATAGTGGAGCCATAAGACGAGCAGGGAAAACCCGCCGGCAAAACTCTGACGGAAGACCAAGGCCGCACAAGACGGCAGGCGCCGGAAGAGGCCCGAAAGGGCAGGTAAAACAGGACAATACGAGCAGAAAACCAGGTAGACAGGGACAATCGAAATGGCACGCTTTGACTTTCAGAACACCGAAACGGCCGCCATGACGGGCGGCGAGAACCGCGCCGAAATCTTCTGCGACATGGGCCTCATGTATGCCACCGGCCGCGGCTGCGCCGTCGATGTGGTACAGGCGCACAAATGGCTCAACATCGCCGCTATCAAGGGTTGCGAACGCGCCGCGGAGCTGCGCGCCGACCTTGCCGCGACGATGACGAAGACCGACCTCGCCCTGGCGCTGCGCGCCGCCCGCGAGTGGATGACGGTTCATTGACAGGCGACTGGCGAACAGGGAACAGCGAATAGGCAAGCGTCAAGAAGACCGTGGAAACGGCAACGCCCCAATTTGCTATTCACTGTTCGCTATTTGCTTCAAAACCTGCGGCAACGCTTCCTCGAGCAACGCCATATCGTTTTCCGGCCCGACGCTGATGCGGATGCATCGGTTGAGGGGGGCGACGCCCGGCATGCGGATGAAGACGCCATGTTCCATCAAACCATCGACAACGGCCCGGGCGTGGGTGCCGTCCCGGCCGCAATCGATGGTGACGAAATTGGTGGCGGAGGCGAGGGGAGCGAGGCCGCTGGACCGCGCGATCTGCGAGATGCGTTCGCGGGACGCGGCGATACGGGCGATGACGTCCGCAAGGTAGGCCTGATCCTTCAGCGCGGCGAGTGCCGCCTCGATCGAAATCCGGGCCATGCCGAAATGATTTCGGATCTTGTCGAAGGCCTGCGCATTGCCGAGCGTGCCGATCGCATAGCCGATCCGCGCGCCGGCAAGGCCGTAGGCCTTCGAGAACGTGCGCATGCGCAGGATGTTCGGCTGGCCGATCAGTGCACTGATCGCCGGAATGGTGCCCATCGGTGCCGTCTCGCCATAGGCTTCGTCGAGAATGAGCAGCGTCGTTTCCGGCAGCGCCCGCGCGAAGGAGACGACGCTGTCGGCGTCCCACCAGCTTCCCATCGGATTGTCCGGATTGGCGAAATAGACCAGCGGCGCGTTTTCCCGCCGCACGGCTTCGAGCAGGCCGTCGAGGTCCTCTCGGTCGTTGACATAGGGCACGGTGACGAGCCGCCCGCCGAACCCGTTCACATGATAGTTGAAGGTGGGATAGCCGCCGAGCGAGGTGACGACCGGCGTGCCCGGCTCGATGACCAGCCGTGCGATCTCGCCGAGCAGCCCGTCGATGCCGCCGCCGATGGCGATGTTGTCGCGCGAAATGCCGTGATGCAGGGCAAGCGCCTCCCGCAGCTCGAAATTCTCCGGGTCGGCATACATCCAGGTGGTGCCGGCGGCGGCGCTCATCGCCTCCAGCACGGACGGTGCCGGGCCGAAGCCGCTCTCGTTGGCGCCGATGCGGGCGCACGGCAAGGCCGCGGTTGCGCTCGATGGCTTCCGGCCCGACGAAGGGCACCGTTGCGGGCAGGGACTGGGCGAGGGTGGTGAAGCGGGGGAATGCGGCCATGGGACCTGCTGGGATCGATCGACACGGATGCGGGAGGCCGCTGCCGATGCGCCGCAAGACCACGCCGCCGGAATCGGTTTCCCGGCGGCAGCCTAGCCAATAATGCGGGGCGGGGAAACGCTCAGTTGGCTGCCGAGCCGATGCCGGCCTTCTTCTCCACGCCTGTCATGTAACGCCGCTCCGGCTGCTTGAGGCGGCCGGTAATGCCGCCGGTGAAGTAATCCGACCGCACGATCATGCGCAGGAGTTCTTCGTCGATCTCCTTGATGAACTGCACGCCGATGCGGTTGTCGTTGCGGTAGACTTCCGCGCAGCCGATGCGTGAGGTGACACCGACGATGGAAAGGTAATAGTGCAGCGGCAGGCCGATCGTCGTGTTGACGATGAAACTCGCGCCGCCGAGTGATATGTCGATCAGCTTGCATGTGCGTGTCTTGGGCGCCATCAGGTCGAAACCGACCGTCATCAGCATGCCTTGCCGGTTGACCGCGAACCGTTCCCATTTCCGTTCGTAGAGGCCTGCGCCTATGCGCTGCTTTGCGTCGTCACTCATTGCCGCTTTCTCCCAAAGAGGACGTCATGTCCGACAGAGACGGGCAGAGTGTCGCAGGCGATTGTTTTGTTTCGTTAAAACAAATGCTTAAAAGTTTAAGTGTTCCGCTTTTCGGCACAGCCGCCGCTCAGGCGTCGTGGTCCTGGGGCGTCCGGCCGAGCACGAGGTCGAGAAAATCCGCATCGAGGAACATGTTGAAGCGCACCACCAGCTCCTCGCCGTCGCGCTTGAACTCCGTGCAGGGGATCTCGTCGCGGATGCCGTGGATCTCCAGATAGAAGTTCTCCGGCAGGGTCAGCGCCTTGTTGATCGAAAGCACCGCGCCGGCGCTGGAAATGCTGCGGATGAGGCAGGTGTAACGCATCGCCGTGCTGAGGTGATGGCCGATCGGCGTGACGAAGCCCGGCCTGTCGATGCGATACTGGACGAAGCTGCGCTTGGGGTGGCGCAGGCGAAGCTGGTCGTGGATGTGTTCGAGGGGCATGGCTCCCTCCCGCTCCTGTGGCTCGTGACCGAGTGTACCGAAACGGGATGGACAAAACGTGAAGACGGCCGCTTGCATTCGAGCAAGCGGCCGTCGGAGCCGGAAAAGCCGGAATGGCTTACTGGAAGGCCTGGAGACCCGTCTGGGCACGGCCGAGGATGAGGGCGTGGATGTCGTGGGTGCCCTCGTAGGTGTTGACCGCCTCGAGGTTCATGACGTGGCGGATGACGCCGTATTCGTCCGAAACGCCGTTGCCGCCGTGCATGTCGCGCGCGACGCGGGCGATGTCGAGCGCCTTGCCGCAATTGTTGCGCTTCATCAGCGAGATGAGTTCGGCCGGGGCGCGGTGCTCGTCGAAGAGGCGGCCGAGGCGAAGCGCGCCCTGCAGGCCGAGAGCGATCTCGGTCTCCATGTCGGCGAGCTTCTTCTGGATGAGCTGGGTGGCGGCGAGCGGCTTGCCGAACTGCTTGCGGTCGAGCGTGTACTGGCGCGCGGCATGCCAGCAGAATTCGGCGGCGCCCATGGCGCCCCAGGCGATACCGTAGCGGGCACGGTTGAGGCAACCGAAGGGACCGGCAAGGCCGGCGACCTCGGGCAGCAGGTTTTCCTCGGGCACGAAGACGTCCTGCATCATGATCATGCCCGTCGCCGAGGCGCGCAGCGAGAACTTGCCCTCGATCTTCGGCGTCTCGAAGCCCTTCATGCCGCGCTCCAGCACGAAGCCCTTGATCTTGTTGTCATGCGCGTCGGACTTCGCCCAGACGACGGCGACATCGGCGATCGGCGAATTGGTGATCCAGTTCTTGGCACCCGAGATGAGGTAACCGCCGTCGACCTTCTTGGCGCGGGTGATCATGGAGGAGGGGTCCGAGCCGTGGTCGGGCTCGGTGAGGCCGAAGCAGCCGACCCATTCGCCGGAGGCGAGCTTCGGCAGGTACTTCTTGCGGGTCTCTTCCGTGCCAAAGGCGAAGATCGGATGCATGACGAGCGAGGACTGCACGGACATGGCCGAGCGGTAGCCCGAATCGACGCGCTCGACTTCGCGCGCGACGAGGCCGTAGGAGACGTAGTTGGCGCCGACGCCGCCATATTCTTCCGGAACCGTCGGGCCGAGCAGGCCGAGTTCGCCCATCTCGCTCATGATCTCGCGGTGGAAGATCTCGTGGCGGTTGGCTTCGGTGACGCGCGAAGCGAGCTTGTCCTGGCAATAGGCGCGGGCCGTGTCGCGGATCATGCGCTCTTCGTCGGTGAGCTGGTCCTCCAGGAGGAAGGGGTCTGCCCAGTCGAAGGGCGCCATCTTGGCGCGGGCCTGCTGTGGGGTGGCGCTGTGATGCTCGCTCATGGATGTCCTCCTGTCGCGGTTTTGTCGTTGCAGAAGTGCTACATCAGCTTGCCCCTCTCCGAAAGGCCGGGAACGAACCGGATCGGCAAACGCTTTGGCTATTTATGAATGCCCTCATGAGCCTGGAGAATGAGCCGTCCCCCGCATTTTTCCCGTTTTGCCTTGATCCTGCCGCGCCGGATGAGCAAGTAACCTGACGATGAGCAATTCCACGAAAGAGAGGCCAAGCATGCGGGACCGCTTCAAGCGATCGGTCGAACGGCTGCTGCCGACCGAAGCGCGGCTGGGTGACCTGTTCTGGCCGTTCCAGCGCAGTCCGGAGCGCAAGGCGCCCGCCACCCGTCGCCGTCCGGCCGGCTCCTCCGGGCTCGTCGAAGTCACCGGCTTCGGCAGCAATCCGGGCTGCCTTCTGATGTTCGAGCATATTCCGGAGGGGCTTCCGGCCGGCCGGCCGCTCGTTCTGGTGCTGCACGGCTGCCGGCAGGATGCCGAAAGTTATGATCGGGCAGCCGGCTGGGCGTCGCTTGCCGAAGAGCGCGGCTTTTCGGTCGTCTATGCCCAGCAGCGCGAGGCGAACAATCCGCGGCTCTGTTTCACCTGGTTCCGGCCGAGCGAGGTGACGCGCGACCGCGGCGAGCTGATGTCGATCCGCCAGATGGTGGCCCATACGGCCGAACGCGCGACAAGCGATCCGGAGCGCATCTTCATCACCGGTCTTTCCGCCGGCGGCGCGATGACGGCGGCGATGCTCGCCAACTATCCCGAGCTCTTTGCCGGCGGTGCGATCATCGCCGGACTGCCCTTCGGTGCCGCGCGCGACGCCACCCGCGCCTTCGATGCCATGGGCGAGGCGCCGGAAAGGAGCCCGCGCGAATGGAGCGATCTGGTGCGCGCCGTCTCCCCGCGCATGGCGCGCAAGCCGGCCATCTCGATCTGGCACGGCACGGCGGACGAAACCGTTGCGCTGTCGAACGGCCTCGCGCTGGTCGAACAATGGCGCGACCTCTACCGCCTGCCGAAGGAGGCCTTCGTGGAAAAGCGCATGAAGGGCCGTCGCACGCGCATCTGGCCCGACAAGGAGGGCAAGCCGCTCGTCACCTTCCACGAGATCGACGGCATGCGTCACGGCACGCCGGTGGAGCGCGGCGAGGGCGGCGGTTACGCCGCTGCCATCGAACCCTTCATGCTGGAAGCCGGCTTTTCCTCGACGCTGGAGATTGCGAAAGCCTGGGGCCTGACGCGCAAGTGGAAGCGGTAGGCGGCGCCTACGCCAGCAGCCACTCGTGCTCCTTGGCGTTGTGGAACTTCCACACGCGCTTCGGCCCGGCCATCACGTTGAGATAATAGAGGTCATAGCCGTGGATGGTGGCGCAGGGATGGTAGCCCTTCGGCACCAGCGTCACGTCGCCATCCTCCACCGCCATCGCCACGTCGAGCGAACGGTCGTCCGTATAGACGCGCTGGAACGCGAAACCCTGCGGCGGGTTGAGGCGGTGGTAATAGGTTTCCTCCAGGAAGCTTTCGTGCGGAAGATTGTCCTGGTCGTGCTTGTGCGAAGGGTAGGACGAGGTGTTGCCGCTCGGCGTGATCACCTCCACGACGAGCAGCGAATGGGCCGAATTGTCGTCTTCCGGCATGATGTTGTGGACATGCCTGACATTCGAGCCCTTGCCGCGGCTGACCTTTGGATGCGTGCCCGGCGGAATGGCCTTGGCCTTGTGGTCGCCGCCGCCCGGGGCCGAGCAGACGGCAAGTTCGAGATCCGTTTCCGCCGTCACCGACCAGTTGGAATCGGCCGGGATGTAGAGTGCATGCGGCGCGCCCTCGAACGGGCTCATGCGTTCGCCGAGGATGCCGAAATCCTGGCCCGCCGCCGTCGCCTTGCCCTTGCCGGAGATCCACACGAGGCAGACCTCGCGGCTTCCCGTCTCGGCGGCCAGGATTTCACCCGGCTTCATGCGGTGCACGTCGAAGCCGACATAGGTCCAGCCGGCGCTTTCGGGTGTCACATGGCTGACGCGGCCATGGTAGCCTTCGGGTTTGATGAGCAGGGTCGACATGGGCTTCTTCCTTTCAGTCGGCATCGGGGGGAAGGGTTATCCTTTCGGAAACCCTTCCGTCTCCACGGTATAACCCGCCGCCGTCATGACGCGCATCAATTCCGCATACCCGACCTCGGCCATCTTCTGCGGCGGTGCCGTGCGCGGGTCCTGCTCGGCCTCGACGACGAACCAGCCTTCATAACCATAGTCGGCGAAACGCTGCACGATGGCGCCGAAATCGAGCGAGCCATCGCCCGGAACGGTGAAGGCGCCCAGCGCCACAGCATCAAGGAAGGACTGTTTCGTGCGGTCGAGCCCGTCGACGACGGAACGGCGGATATCCTTGACATGCACGTGGTTGATGCGGGCATGGTGGTTGTCGATGGCGCGCAGCACATCGCCGCCGGCAAAGGCAAGATGACCGGCATCCAGCAGCAGCGGAATGCCTTCGCCCGAATTCTTCATGAAGGCGTCGAGTTCCGGTTCGGTCTCGACGACGGCGGCCATGTGGTGGTGATAGGACAGCGGCATGCCCTGGTCAGCGCACCATTCGCCGAATTCGGTGAGGCGGCGGCCATAGGCCTTCATCTCGTCGTCGGAGAGTTTTGGCTTGGTGGCCAGCGGCTTGGAGCGGTCGCCCTGGATGGAGCGGCCGACTTCGCCATAGACGATGCAGGGCGCATTGACCGCCTTGAACAGGTCGATCATCGGCAGGATGCGATCCTTGTTGGCCGAAAGCGCCTCGTCGACCAGCGTGCCGGAGAACCAGCCGCCGCACAGCGTCACGTCGGCCGCACGCAGGATGGGCAGCATGACGGCCGGGTCCTCGGGAAAGCGGCGGCCCTTCTCCATGCCCGTGAAGCCGGCGCTGCGCGACTGCCGCAGGCATTCTTCCAGGGATACGTCGTCGCTGAGCTCCGGAAGGTCGTCGTTCCACCAGGCGATGGGCGACATGCCGAGTTTGGCTTTCATTATCGTCTCCTTGCAGGAGGCAACGGCCTCCCTTGTCCTTGTTGCTCCCTCCCTCGCTTCGGTCATCCTCGGATTTGACCCGAGGATGACCGAAGCGAGGGAGGGCGTTGTCTGTCCTATCCGATCCGCTGGGCTTCGAGCGCCTTCACATAGGCCTCGCGCGCTGTGTTGACCTCGTCGCGCGCGCTCACCTCGGGAACCGCGACATCCCACCAGTGGCCGCCGTCCTTTGTGGTGATCAGCGGGTCGGTGTCGATGACGATGACGGAGGTGCGGTCGTTGCCCTTGCTTTGCTGGATGGCCGTCTCGAGATCGGCGATGGAGGAGACCTTGACGGCGACCGCGCCCATGCTTTCGGCATGCGCCCGGAAGTCGATATCCGGCATCATCTCGATCATCGAGTCCTTCAGGAGGTTGTTGAAGTTCGCGCCGCCGGTCGCCATCTGCAGCCGGTTGATGCAGCCATAGCCGCGGTTGTCGAGTACAATGATCGTCAGTTTCTGGCCGAGCATGATGGAGGTCGACAGCTCGGAGTTCATCATCATGTAGGAGCCGTCGCCGACCATGACGACGACATCGGCCTCCGGCCGCGCCAGCTTGACGCCGAGGCCGCCGGCAATCTCGTAGCCCATGCAGGAGAAGCCGTATTCCATGTGGTAGCCGCCCGGCTTCACGGCCTGCCACAGCTTGTGCAATTCGCCCGGCAGGCCGCCGGCCGCGCAGACGAGAACCGAATTCTCCCCGCCGATCGACCGCTGCACCGCGCCGATGACCTGCGCATCGGAGGGCAGGGCCGCATTGGTGGCGGCGGTTGCCCGGTTGGCGGCGGCCATCCATTCCGCCTTGCGGGATTTTGCGGCCGCCTCCACCGCTGCCGGGGCCTTCCAGCCGCCGAGCGCCTCGGAGAGCAGCGTCAGGCCCTCGCGCGCATCGGCGACGAGCGGCTGGCTGTTGTGCTTGGCGGCGTCGAAGGCGGTGGTGTTGAGGCCGATCATCGTCACGGCATCGTTCTTGAACAGCGCCCAGGAGCCGGTGGTGAAGTCCTGCATACGGGTGCCGACGGCGAGGATGACGTCCGCCTCTTCGGCAAAGGCATTGGCGGCCGAGGTGCCGGTGACGCCGACCGAACCCATGCAGAGCGGATGGTCGTCCGGCAGTGCCGACTTGCCAGCCTGGGTGACGGCGACCGGAATGCCGTGCATGCCGGCAAAGGCCTTCAGCTCGGCGGTCGCCTGCGAATAGAGCACACCGCCGCCGGCGATGATCAGCGGCTTTTCCGCCTTGCGCAGCGTGGCGATGGCGGCGGCTAGCTCGTCGCTGTCCGGTCGCGGCCGGCGCTGCGTCCAGACCTTCTGCGCAAAGAGGCTTGCCGGATAGTCATAGGCTTCGGCCTGCACGTCCTGGCAGAGCGAAAGCGTCACCGGGCCGCAATCGACCGGATCGGTGAGGACCTGCATGGTGCGCTTCAGCGCGGGGATGATCTGCTCCGGCCGGGTGATGCGGTCGAAATAGCGCGAGACGCAGCGGAAGGCATCGTTGACGGAGACGGTGCCGTCGCCGAAGTTCTCGATCTGCTGGAGGACGGGATCGGGAATGCGGTTGGCGAAGACATCGCCGGGCAGGAACAGAACCGGCAGGCGGTTGACATGGGCGACGCCGGCAGCGGTGATCATGTTCAGGGCGCCGGGACCGATCGAGGTCGTGCAGGCCATGAAGCGCTGGCGGAAGCTCGCCTTGGCGAAGGCGACCGCGGCATGCGCCATGCCCTGTTCGTTGTGGGCGCGCAGCGTCGGCAGGTCTTCGCGCACCTGGTACAGCGCCTCGCCCATGCCGGCGACGTTGCCGTGGCCGAAAATGCCCCAGACGCCGGCGAAGATCGGTACCGTCTTGCCGTCCACGACCGTCATCTGCGCCTTCAGGAAATGTGCGATGGCCTGCGCCATCGTCAGCCGGATCGTCTTTGCCATGGTGTTCCTCCCGAATTCTCTTGCTTGCCGCAATCCCTGACCGGGCGAACCGCCTCGGGTCTTCCGGGATTGCCCTGTCTTTAAAGGCCGCGGGTCCGCAGCCAGGCGTCGGTCAGCGCGCGGAAGCGGTCGGCCATATCCGACACCGCCGCCTCGTCGTCGATCTTTCCCGCCATCCAGGCGCGGGCGGCATCGACGAAGATCGTGCGGCCGACGGCAAAACCCTTGACGGCCGGCGCCACCTTGGTCGCCTCGAAGGCCTTCACCAGCTCTTCCGTCGGCGCCTCGAGACCGAGCAGCACGATGCCGCGGCAATAGCTGTCGTTTTCGGCGATGACGGTCTCGATGTTCTCCCAGGCGCGGCTGGACGCCTGCGGTTCCAGCTTCCACCAGTCCGGCTTGATGCCGAGATCGTAGAGCTCCTGCATCGCCCTCGACACCGTATCATCCTTGAGCGGCCCGTTCTTGCCCGCGATGATCTCGATCAACAGTTCACGCCCGACGCGGCGCGCGGCTTCGAAAAGCGTGCGCAGCTTCTCCTGCTGTTCCGTCTTGAGCGCGGCCGGATCGTCGGGATGATAGAAGCACAGGCACTTGATGCAATGGTCGAGCGGCCATTCGACGAGCTGCGAGCCGATATCCTGGCTGAACTCGAAGCGCAGCGGCTTGGAGCCCGGCAGTTCCACCGGCCGGCCGAGCCACGAGAAGTTCTGGGTCGCCGCGTCGAAGAAGGCGTCGCGGCCGAAGCGCTCGTCGATCAGCATGCCGTAGCCGGGGCGGCCGTCGGCGACCCGTGCGGCGGCCTGGACGGTCAGGCGCTTGAATTCGGAAATCTTCTCGTGCGGCACGCCGAGTTCGTCGGCGACGTCGACGAGCTGCATGCGATGGTCGCAGGCAAGCGCCATCAGCAGCGGTATGTCGTCCTGCTTGCGGTTGGTCGCCCAGTGGATGTGGTTGATCGCCTCGTCCTTGCGCAGCGCCCGGTGTTTGCTGCCGTTTTCCAGGAAGTAGGTCAGCTCATCCCAGCTTGGATATTCCGGCGAGCAGAGCAGGCGCGAGACGGCAAAGGCACCGCAGGCATTGGCCCAGGTGGCGGAGGTCTTGTGATCCTCGCCCTTCAGCCAGCCGCGCAGGAAGCCCGACATGAAGGCATCGCCCGCGCCGAGCACGTTGTAGACCTCGATGGGAAAACCCTGGCCGACGACGCCGTCCTCCAGATCGTCGGAGATCGGGCCGTCATAGACGATGCAGCCCATGGCGCCGCGCTTCAGCACGATCGTCGCGGCCGAGACGGCACGGATGGCTTTCAGTGACGAAAGCACGTCGTCGGCGCCCGACGCGATCATGATCTCTTCCTCGGTGCCGACGATGAGGTCGCAATCCGGCAGCACGGATTTCATGATGGCGGAGACACGATCGGACTTCACATAGCGCTCGAAGCCTTCTGCATGGCCGGCAAGGCCCCAGAGGTTCGGGCGGTAGTCGATGTCGAAGATGACCTTGCCGCCACTCGCCTTGGCAATGCGGATCGCCTTGCGCTGGGCAGCCTCGGTGTTGGGGCGGGAAAAATGCGTGCCGGAAACGAGAACCGCGCGGGAGGAGCGTACGAAGGCTTCGTCGACGTCGCCCTCGTCGAGGGCCATGTCGGCACAGTCGGTGCGCACGAAGATCATCGGCGAGATGCCTTCGGCCTCGATGGCGAGCAGCACGAGCGCCGTCAGCCGCGCCTTGTCGGTCTTGATGCCATCGACATCGACGCCTTCGCGGGCGGACTGTTCGCGGATGAAGCGGCCCATCTGCTCGTCGCCGACGCGGGTGATGAGTGCAGACTTTAGGCCGAGGCGGGCAGTGCCGATGGCGATGTTGGCAGGGCAGCCGCCGACGGATTTGGCGAAGGAGGCGGTATCCTCCAGGCGCGTGCCGAGCTGCTGGCCGTAGAGATCGACGGACGAGCGGCCGATCGTGATGACGTCGAGCGTCTTGTCCTGGCCCTGGTCGCGGTCAGTGTGCGGCATGTCTTCCTCCCGGTCTCGCGGCGCCGTCATTCGGAGTGCGGCGGTCCGTGAAGAAAATGAAACATGAATTCCATTATTATGTCAATTCGGAATATTCATTCCGTTTCCATTCTGCAGCATTTCACTTCGAGGATCGCATGAGGCTGCGCCGCTTCTCGGCAATGGCGACCGGCAGCGCCATGGCAAGCGCCATGGAGGCCGAGAGCGAACGGAAGCCGGCATAGTCCGCCTCGGAAACCTCGAACCAGTGGGTGGCCGACGCGGCGAGGGGGGAGAAGACCGAGTCGGTGATGGCGACGATCGGCACGCCACGGGCGGCCAGTTCCTGTGCCTGCGTCAGGCTTTCGGCGGCATAGGGGGCGAAGCTCGCGGCGATCACCGCATCCTTGCCGGTAGCGAATTGCGCCATCTCGGCATCGATGCCGTTCGGCGAGGCGATGATCTGATGGCGGATGCCGAGCTTGCCGAGAGCATAGGCGATATGCGCCGTCAGCGGATAGGAGCGGCGCTTGGCAACGAGATAGATCGTCTCGGCCCGCGCCAGGAGATCGACCGATCTCGAAAAGGTTTCGCCGTCGATGGTGCTGGCAAGCCGCGCGACGGACTGGCTGGCGGCGGTCAGGAAGCCGGAAAGCAGCTCCGTGTCGCTGTTGGATGCCGGCCCCGCCTCGAGAGAGAGCAGGCGCTCTTCGTAGGAGAGCGTACGGTCTCGCAGCCGGGCGCGAAAGACGTTCTGCAGGTCGGAAAAGCCTTCATAGCCGAGATGGTGGGCGAGACGTACCAGCGTGGAAGGTTGCACGTCGGCCGCCGTCGCGATGCTCGCCGCAGTGCCGAAGGCCATCTCGTCCGGGTTGGAAAGCGCATAGGCCGCCACCTGCGCCAGGCGCTTGGGCATGCTCACCTTGCGCTCGATGATGACGCTGCGCAGGCTGTCGAAATCGCGCGGTACACGCGCAAGGGCCGCTTCGGTGCTGTTCATGGTTCTATCCTCCCTCGTGCGGCCATTCTGCGACAAACGAAATAAATATTCCATATTTTCAGAAAAGATAGTTTTCGTTCCAAGTCTTTCCCGCTATGCATGGAGCCGAAGACGCCATGCGGCGAGATATAGAGCAAATCCGGCGCGAATGCGTAACGGTTTTGCGGCCGCATTCGCGTGGAAAGGCAACCCTGGCAGGTGGAGGAGACGGCATGAAGGCCTTGGGAATAGGACTGATCGGTACCGGCTACATGGGCAAGTGCCATGCGCTCGCCTGGAACAATGTCAGCGCGGTCTTCGGCGATGTTGAGCGCCCGCGTCTCGTGCATCTGGCGGAAGCCAATGCGGAGCTTGCCGCCAGCCGCGCCCGCGAATTCGGCTTTGCGAAATCCACTGCCGACTGGCGCGCGCTGCTTGCCGATCCCGAAGTCGACGTGATCTCGGTGACGACGCCGAACCAGTTCCACGCAGAGATGGCGATCGCCGCGCTGGAAGCGGGAAAACACGTCTGGTGCGAAAAGCCGATGGCGCCGGCACTGGCCGATGCCGAGCGCATGCTTGCCGCCCAGCGTTCTTCCGGCAAGGTCGCGGTCATGGGCTACAACTATATCCAGAACCCGGTCCTGCGGCACATCCGCTCGCTCATCGACGAAGGTGTGATCGGCACGGTCAACCATGTCCGCGTCGAGATGGACGAGGATTTCATGGCCGATCCCGAGGCGCCGTTCTACTGGAAAAGCGAGGCTTCGTCCGGGTATGGCGCGCTCGACGATTTTTCCGTGCACCCGCTTTCGCTGCTCTGGAGCCTGTTCGGCCATGTCGAGGCGGTGATCGCCTCGCTGGCAAAGCCCTATGCCGACCGTCCGCTCAAGGAGGGTGGCCGCCGCGCCGTGGAGAACCACGATATCGCCAGCGTGCTGATGCGCCTTCCCGGCGGCATTTCCGGCGTGCTGATGGCCAACCGCTCGGCCTGGGGACGCAAGGGCCGCATCGCGCTGCAGATCTACGGTTCGAAGGGGTCGATCCTTTTCGACCAGGAGCGCATGAACGAGTTCCAGCTCTATACGGTGGACGGTCGCGCGACCGAGCAGGGCTTTTCCACAATCCTGACGGCCCCGCACCACAAGCCCTATGACCGGTTCATTCCGGCCCCCGGCCATGGCCTTGGCTTCAACGATCTCAAGATCATCGAGTGCCGCGAGCTGATTGCCGCCATCGCGGGCATGGCCTCGCATTCCATCGACTTCAACCACGGCCTGCGCATCGAGAAGTCGGTGCATGCCATGGCGCAATCTTTCCGCGAAAGCCGCTGGGTCGAGATCGCCGCAGCGTGACTTTTCGGCGGCCGGACCAAAAAAATCCGGCCGCCCGCACATTGAAACGGTGGGGGCCATACGTAATACTCTCGGCAATAATGCCGGAGGGAAGGGCATGAGAAAGCAGATACAGAGACGCTGGGCGCCGGTCCTCTTCGTCTCGATTGCTGTCGTCGTGTTCAACGCGAACGCCGCAGAGGCGAAGCGCGTTGCACTGCTGATAGGCAATCAGAAATACGAAGAGACCGCCCAGCTCAACAATCCTGCGAACGATGTGGAGCTGATGCGCGCCTCGTTCGAGAGCGCAGGCTTCGATTCCGTCAAGACCGTTCTGGATCTCGACCGCTCCGCCATGGTGAAGGCGCTGCGCGAGTTCGAGGACGAGTCCGTCGATGCGGACATGGCCGTGGTCTACTACTCCGGCCACGCCATGGAGATGAACGGGATCAACTACCTGATCCCCGTCGATGCAGCGCTGAAGAGCGACCGCGACGTCGAGGACGAGAGCGTCGCCATCGACCGCGTGCAGCGCTCGCTGGAGGGCGCCAAGAAGCTCAAGCTCTTCATCCTCGATGCTTGCCGCAACAATCCGTTCTCCGCCTCGATGACGCGCTCGATCGGCACCCGCGCCGTCACGCGCGGCCTTGCCCGGGTCGAGCCCGAATCGGCCGACACACTGATCGCCTTCGCCTCCAAGGCCGGCACGGTGGCGCTGGACGGCGAGGGCAAGAACAGTCCGTTTGCCACCGCGCTTTCGAAATACCTGACGGAACCGGGCCTCGACGTGCGCATCGCGCTCGGCAAGGTGCGCGACGAGGTGGTGGAAGCCACCAACCGCGAGCAGGAACCCTTCGTCTATGGTTCGCTCGGCGGCGCGCAGATCTTCCTGAATATCAAGGAAGTGAACATCAACGTCACCAACAGCGGCAACACGCAGGAGATCTCGCCCAACGGCCAGTCCGAAGCGGCTGCCGACTGGCAGAACATCCGCGACCTCGCCGACGAAGACCTGATCAACGCCTTCATCGAAAAGCACGGCAAGGATCCGGTCTACAAGATGCTGGCGGAAAAGAAGCTCGCCAGCCTCAAGGAGGCCACCCAGAACGATGGGCAGGATGCGGCCGGCATCGCATGGGAGGCCCTGAAGGAATCAACGGACGCGGCCGCCCTGCAGCGCTTCATCGAGCGTTATCCCGATAGCCGCCATCGCAGCGACGCCGAAACGCTGATTGCCGCGCTGGAGCCCAAAAAAGGCCTGAGCGTCAACGTGGCCGGCAAGGAAACACCCGCCTCGCGCGACTGTTTCCTTCTTGCCGGCGAGCCGCAGTCGCTGCCCGGCTTCATGGGTGTCAACTTCCTGAAGATCGATGCCAAGCGGGCACTCGCCGCCTGCGCGCAGGCCGTCAACGAGAACCCGTCCGACGGCATGCTCGTCAACCTGCTCGGCCGCGCGCATGACGCCGACCGCAACTATGTCGAAGCCCGCCGCAACTACGAGAAGGCGATCGAGCTCGGCAACATGTATGCCCTGACGAACCTCGCCTGGTTCTCGGTCTACGGCACGGATGGCCCGGTCGATGTCGCCAAGGGCCTGTCGATGTTCGAAAAGGCTTCGACGGCCGGCAATTCCTATGCCCAGGCGTCGCTCGGCTGGCTCTACCGCGAAGGTTATGGCGGCACCCGCCAGGACTATAACGAGGCGGTGAAGTGGTACCAGCAGTCGGCCAACCAGGGCTATGCCAACGCCATGGCCACCATGGGCTGGTTCTACCGCGAGGGCCTCGGCGTCTCGCAGGATTACGTCCAGTCGCTCAACTGGTATCGCAAGGCGGCGGACGCCGGCGACGCCAACGCCATGTCCTCGCTCGGCTGGGCCTACCAGAACGGCCTCGGCACGTCGCAGAACTATGCCGAAGCCAAGGTCTGGTACGAGAAGGCCGCCAATATCGGCGATTCCTACTCGATGGCCTCGCTCGCCTGGCTCTATGACGTCGGCAACGGCGTGAAGCAGGACTATGTCGAAGCCCGCTACTGGTATGAAAAGGCCGCCAACGCCGGCAGCGCCTATGCCATGGGCAACCTGTCTCGCCTCTACGACCAGGGCCTCGGCACACCGGCCGATGCCAAGGAGGCCGTCCGCTGGGCCGCTGCCTCGGTCGAAAGCGGCGATGCCAACAAGCTGAAGGAGCTCAAGGACAACCCGGGCAACTTCACGGTCGCCTTCCGCAAGGAAATGCAGAACCTCCTGAAGGAGCGCGGCTACTACAGCGGTTCCTCCGATGGTGAGTTCGGCGCCGCGACGCTCGCTGCCATCGACAAGCTGGCCACCGGCCGCAACGACAGCAGCTCGCTGACGAACACCAACACGACCACCACCGACAACAGCCAGTCGACGGTGACCCTCAGCGGTTCGGATGCCGACCAGTGCTATGAACTTGCCGGCGAACCGAACCTGCGCCCGGGCTTCCTCGGAAAGCTCTTCGCGCAGATCGACTACGGCCGTGCGATCCCGGTCTGCGAGGCGGCGCTCAATGCCTCCCCGTCGGACAACTCGATCCGCAACATGCTGGGTCGTGCCCACGACGCGGCAAAGAACTTCCCGAAGGCGCGCGAGCACTACCAGAAGGCTGCCGACGAGGGGAACCTCTATGCGCTGACCAACCTTGCCTGGTATTCGATCTACGGCACGGACGGCCCGGTCGACATGGCCAAGGGCACGCGCATGTTCGAGCAGGCCTCGAATGCCGGCAACCCCTATGCCCAGGCCTCGCTCGGCTGGCTCTACCGCGAAGGCTACAACGGCACGCGCAAGGACTATGAAGAGGCCATCAAGTGGTATCGCAAGGCGGCCGAACAGGGTTATGCCAATGCACAGGCCACCATGGGCTGGTTCTACCGCGAAGGCCTCGGTACGGCGCGCGACTACAACGCCTCGCTCGACTGGTACGTGAAGGGTGCCGAGGGCGGTGACGTCAACGCGATGTCTTCCGTCGGTTATGCCTATCAGTCCGGCCTCGGCGTCGCGGTCGACTATGCCGAGGCGCGCAAGTGGTACGAGAAGGCCGCGGCCTTCAACGACTACTATTCGATGGCCTCGATCGGCTGGCTCTACGACGTCGGCAACGGCGTGAAGCAGGACTACGCCCAGGCACGCGACTGGTACGAGAAGGCGGCCAATGGCGGCAACACCTATGCCATGGGCAATCTCTCCCGCCTCTACGACCAGGGCCTCGGCACCCGCGCCAACGCCAAGGAGGCCGCCCGCTGGGCCGCCGCCAGCGTCGAGGGCGGCGACCAGGGCAAGCTGCAGGAACTCAAGGGCTCGCCGGCGAACTTCACGCCGCAGTTCCGCAAGGAGTTCCAGCAGATCCTCAGGGATCGCGGCTACTATAGCGGCCCGATCGACGGCGACTTCGGCACCTCGACGCAGAACGCGATCGACCGCCTGGCCGCCCGCACGTAAACACAGCGCCGGCCCAGCATCCGGAAAGAAAGCCGCCAGTGCCCGAAAGGGCGCTGGCGGTTTTCGTTTGGCGGGAAAAATCATTTAAGGAAACGCCGTTGACCCTCCACCGGGTGGAGGCCGCAATAGGACTGCCATGGGAACGAAGTTTTACACGATCGGTGAACTGGCGCGGCTTTCGGGGCAATCCGTCCGCCGCATCCGCTACTATTCCGACAAGGGCCTCCTGCCGCCAAGCGATCGCTCGGCTGGCAATTACCGGATCTACAGCGAGGCGGATGTCGCCCGGCTCAACCTCATTCGCGCCCTGCGCGAAGCGGGCGTCGGCCTTGCCGCCATCGCGCGGTTGCTTGCCCGCCGGCTGACCCTGTCGGATGTGCTGAGCGCCCGGCTCGATGTTCTCGAGGCGGAGATATCAGCCAAACGGCGCATGGCCGCCGTGCTTCGTGCAACACTTCGTCTGCCCAATCCCGCCGATGATGACCTGAGGAGGCTTTGGACCATGGCGAATGTGAGCAACAGACAGATGCAGGCCCTTGTCGAGCGATTCGTCGATCGAATCGCCGACGGCGCGGAGATGGATGCGCAATGGCGCCAGCGCATGATCGAAACGAGCGTTCCGGAACTGCCCGACGATCCGACGCCGGAGCAGGTCGTGGCCTGGACGGATCTTGCAGGCATGCTCGAAGACGAGGATTTCGGTCGCCAGTTGCAGGCGCAGATGGCTGCGTTCTGGAACGGCGCCCTTGATTCGGATGCGTATCGGGAGGCTTCGCTGCGCGCCTATGAGGCCATCCAGGCGGCGATCGCCGCGAATCAGCCGCCAACCGGCAGGGAAGGGCAGGCGATCGCGTCCGCCTGGCTCATCGAATCGGCGCGGGCAATGGGCCGCGTACCCGACGGGGCGTTTCTCGACTGGCACTTTGCCCAGTATGACAACCAGTCTGGCCGCATGGGCCGCTACCGGCAGCTGCTCGCCGTCCTGCGCGGGGACGTCGATACGGCTGCATCGGACAAGGCATGGAGTTGGTTGAACGCGGCGCTGCATGCGCTGCCGTCCGCGCGGCCCTGAAACAGAAATGCCGCACGCGTTGCTGGCGCGTGCGGCATGACAAGCTCGGGAGCGCCCCCTGTGCCAGGGGCGGAGCTTAGAGCAGGAAGTCGCTCGAATAGTAGCGTGTGAGGCCGGCGTCAATCTCGAAATCAGCCCGCCCGTCGCCATTGACGTCACCGGAGATGATCGTGCCCGAATAACGCAGCTCGCCCGCTTCACCGGAAAACGCACTCTTTCCGATGAAGTGGAAGGCGTTGTTGCCGCTTCGGCCGGTGTCGGCGTCGATGCTCTTGAGGTCGATGACGTCGTCTTCGCTCTCCGGCTTGAAGTCGTCGATCACGTCGCGCTGCGAGCCGACCCTGCTGTCGGATGTCTTGATGAAGCGGAACGTATCGGCGCCGGTGCCGCCGACGAGGAAGTCGTTGCCGCTGTCGCCGACGAGCAGGTCATTGCCCGAACCGCCCAGAAGGTCGTCATTGCCCGAACCGCCGTAGAGCCGGTCATTGCCGCTGTCGCCGTAAAGGTCATCATTGCCGCTGTCGCCGTAGAGGATGTCCTTGCCGGAGCCGCCATAGAGCCGGTCGTTGCCGCCGAGGCCTTCCAGCTGGTCGTTGCCGTTGCCGCCGCGCAGCGTGTTGTTGCCGCCGGTGCCGATCAGCGTGTCATTGGAGCGGGTGCCCGTGGCGTTTTCGATGCTCGTCAGTTCCTCGTTGCGTCCGTCGACGGCCTTCGCGAAGCCCTTGTCGAGATCGACATAGATGCCACGGCCCTTCTCGCTGGAGGAATCCTGCAGCGAATAGTTGACCGTGTCGGTGCCGGAACCGCCGTTGAACGCGTTGCGATAGCCGACCGAGTAGAAGGTGTCGTTGCCGCTATCGCCCCAGTAGTCGCTGGACAGGGTCTTCACTTCGAATCGATCGTTGCCGTCGCCGCCGCTGACCTTGTCATACTCACCGCTGGCCTTGGCCGCGCCGCTGTGCTTGTAGACGTCGTCGCCCGAGCCGAGGAAGATATCGTTGCCGCCTTCGAAGCTGTTGCGCACGAGATCGTTGCCGCTGCCGGCTTCCACATAGTTGAGGCCGCCCCGGCTGTCGGTACGGTTCAGAACGATTTCGTCATCGCCGCCATAGGTGTAGATTTCCACCTCGGTGCGGGAGTTCTGGACGACGTAATCATCTCCATTCGTGCCCTTGTATACATAGGCCATGTCCTCGTTCCTTTCTGTACCACGTGCTGTTGTCCGACTTTTAGCGCCGGCAAGCTGAACCGCCGTTGAACAAAGTGGGGAGGCAGAAGGCATTTTCGAGGCCGGCCGAAAAAAAATTTGAGGGCGCAAGCCGACAAAGGCCCATCAAACGGCGTGCGAATCGGCAAAATCCCGGGGAATCAGGGCAACCGGCATGTTCAGGGAATTTCGCTTTTTGGGAGGCCGCTGGTGTGGCGCGGCTTCCGGGAAGAGGCGCGGGCACACCGTCTGGTGCGTCTCGTGCCGCAAGGTCTTATTCCTGTGGGGGAAACTGGCGGAGAAGAAGGGATTCGAACCCTCGATACCGTTTCCGGTATACTCCCTTAGCAGGGGAGCGCCTTCGACCACTCGGCCACCTCTCCGCTCGCGGTTTCACTATGCGGCAGAGCTTGCGATTGCAAGGGCTTTTTGTTTTTCGCCCACATTTTGATGACAGGACCGGGCCTTCGGGTTGAAAGCCGTGTGATGCTGCAGCCGAATTCGACCTTCTCCTCGTGATGCCGTTTGTAAAAACGGTGCAAGGCGGATCGATGGTGGCGGTCGCGAGCGCGTGATTCCCGATGGGAGCAAGGCCGGCAGATTGCGTTTTCCAACTCGGTGGGGACGTGGCTGGCGTACTCTATATATAGGGCCTTGCAGAGGAGGACTTGTTTTCGGCTCGCGGCAGTAGCCGGAAATCCCGTCGCGTGATTCCCCGAATCGACGTGGGAAAAGCGAGCGTCTCGCCCTCCGGTTCGGGCTGCCGCCGCGTCCCCGGTAGGAAAGGGACAGGGCGGAAATCGCCCCAATGCCATGCGAAAGAGCGGTCCTTGCCCCTGTTTTGCCCGGTCTGTGGCAGGGTAATTGCAGGGTGTCTCTTTGCTAAGTGCCCGCTTCATAAGGCCTTTTGTTAATGATCCATAAACTTTTAGCGATCTGCTCCGCCATTTTGTGTCCTTTCCGCAACAGCGCTGGGCGAAGGCTGACACAAACCCTGCCTCCTTTCAGTTTGGAGATTGCTTACGGAAGCGCGTCTTGTATTTTCACTTTCGGAAGCAGGGGCGGTTGATCGTCCGCTTCCTGAACTTGGGGATGGGGCAGGGAACGCTGTCCTTCAGCAAAAAACCCAGACCCGTTTGAAACTTTTTGACTGGAGGTCAGAAAATGAACATCAAGAGCCTTCTCATCGGCTCCGCTGCTGCTCTCGCAGCAGTCTCCGGCGCTCAGGCCGCCGACGCTATCGTTGCTGCCGAGCCGGAGCCGATGGAATACGTTCGCGTTTGCGACGCATTCGGCACGGGTTACTTCTACATTCCGGGCACCGAAACCTGCCTGCAGATCAGCGGCTACGTCCGTTTCCAGGTTAACTTCGAAGAAGACTCGGCCGGCACGCGTGGCGACGACTGGGGCTACCGCGCTCGTACCCGTGGTTACCTCTCGCTTGACGCCAAGAGCGACACCGAGCTCGGCACGCTGACCGGTCACATCGACCTCCAGGCTGACTCCCACCAGGACGTCTTCCTCGACGGCGCATGGATCCAGCTCGGCGGCTTCAAGGCTGGTTACTTCTACACCGAGTGGGATAAGGGCATCAACGGCGAAACCGACGCTCTCGACAGCGGTTTCCTGAATGTCATCGGCGGCGAAAGCCTCCTGAACGCTGTATCGTACAAGTATGAAGGCGGCGCCTTCTCCGCTACGGTCGCTCTCGAGTCCTTCACCAACGCCAACGCTGGCTTCGTTCGCTTCGAAGACGGCCTCGGCATCTCGGGTGTTGTCACCGGCTCGTTCGGCGCTGTCAGCGTTGACCTGCTCGGCTCCTACGACTTCGACAACGAAAACGGCGCGATCCGCGGTCTCGTTTCCGCTGACGTCGGTCCGGGCACCCTGCAGGGCGCAGTTGTTTGGTCGTCGGGCGCAAGCCGTTACTGGGACGCCTCCGAGTGGTCGGTTGCTGCCTCGTACAAGGCTAACCTGACCGACAAGCTGGCAATCACCCCCGGCTTCCAGTACTGGGGCACGATCGACTATGACGCAGCTGGCGACTACCGCGGCAGCCGCGATGCATGGCGCGCTGGCCTGACGCTCGACTACACGATCGTTACGGACCTGACCACCAAGGTCAGCCTGCAGTACACGGACATCGACAACGGCGCTGGCAACAAGGGCGCTGGCGACGACAACTGGGGCGGCTTCGTCCGTCTGCAGCGTTCGTTCTAATCTGATCTGACCTCTGTCAGTGATGGGAGACCCGGCTTTCGAGCCGGGTCTTTTTCGTTTTGGAATGCGTGATTGAAAAATGTGCACAGCTCTTCTGCGCCTTGCGTAAGGTGGATGGATCCGGGAAATCGGGAAGGGGTCAGCCGAGGCCGGCGAGGAATGCCCTGACCGATGGGAAGACATCGGCGTGATGCAGCAGCGGGGCATGGCCCTGACCGGGCGCGGTGATCGTCTGCACGGTCGTCGCCTGGGCAGCCATGCGGGCAAGCGTCTCGCGGGAGAACAGGCGGGAATGCTCGCCGCGCACCACGAGCAGCGGTGTCTTCGCCAGAAGCTCGAATTGCGGCCAGAGCGTCGGCAGCGGCTTGGAAAAGTCGATCGCCTGCAACTGTTCGGTCAGCCTGGGGTCGAAGTCTGCAACGACTCGCCCCTCGCGCTCGGCATAGATCGCGTCGGCCATGTCGCGCCAGTTGCCATCGGACAAAGCGGGGAAAGTGGAGCCGTGAATCGCCTTCAGGTCCATGGCCGCCGCGTCGAAGCTGGCGGGAGCCGTCGCGCGCACGAGATAGTCGCGAATGTCCGTTAGTCCATCGGCCTCGATTTCCGGCCCGATATCGTTGAGAACAGCACCCGCAATGCGATCGGGCTGCGCGGCCGCCATGACATGCAGGATGAGGCCGCCGCGCGAGGTCCCGGCAAAGAGTGCGCGGGGGAGATCGAGAGCGGAGAGGACCGTCAGGACGTCCCGGCACTCCATCGCCACGTTGTAGTTGGCAGGATTGCTGTCACGCCCGGACTGGCCACGCCCGCGATAGTCGAGCGTGATGACCCGGCGGGGCCGCTCGGCATCCCGCGCAAGGCGCAGGGCGAGCGGATGGAAGTCGCGCCCGTTGCGGCTGAGGCCGGGCAGGCAGACGAGCGGCAGCCGGTCGCCCGCCTCTACCGGTGCATAGTCGCGTGCATGCAGCCGCAGTCCGTCTTCAGCTGAAAAGAAGCGGCTCTCAAATCCATCCATCGCTATGCACTCGCCTTGCGGTCAGGGAGGGGCGTTCGAGCGTGGTGCGCGTCGAACGGGTGAGGGAAGGGAAGCCTAGAGTTTGTCAAGGAAAAGTGAAACCCGGTTCTCCTGAAAAACAAACGAAAACAAAGAACCCTAGAGTCTGCCAGATTGAGTATGAAGCTGACAGACCCTAGTTCCAGGCGAAACGGTATCGCCGTGGCTTTGGACAATCTGGGAAAAGATGCGTTGCGGCGGCAACTCTGGCCGATGCGGGGGCATGAACCGCGTCTGAGCCATACGCAAACGGGTGAAGCGCTTTAACGATTCGAACGGCAGCGCACGCATGCCGGAGCGGACCGACAAAGGCAGGTGCGCGATCGGCCGGCCGCCTCAGCGACCGACACTGAGATCGTGGACGATATCGGCCTTTTGGCCGAGCCGGGTTTTGTAGACCTGGTAGTTTTCCATCACGCGCTGCACATAGCCGCGGGTTTCGGAGAAGGGGATGCGCTCGATCCAGTCGACGACCTCGTCGATCGGCTTGCCGCGCGGGTCGCCGTAGCGGGCGATCCACTGCGGCACGCGGCGGGGACCGGCATTGTAGGCGATGAAGGTCAGCACGTAGGAGCCGCCGAAATCGCTGATCTGCTCACCGAGATAGTGAGCGCCGAGCGTGGCGTTGTAGGCGGCATCCGTCGTCAGCCGCTCCTTGGAATAGGCAAGGCCATAGCGTTTCGCCACGCCCTGCGCCGTGCCGGGCATCAGCTGCAGCAGGCCCTGGGCATTGGCGGGAGAAACGGCCGCCGGGTTGAAGGCGCTCTCCTGCCGGGCGATGGCGTAGGCCAGCGCCTTGCCGGAACCGGCAATGTTGGCGCTTTCGGGGATGACGCCGATCGGGAAGGCGAGCGCGGCCACATCGATGCCGCGCCCGAAGGCAATCTTGCCGATCTGCAGGGAAAGCTGATGATTGCTGCCCTTCTCCGCCTGCGCCGCAAGCAGGGCGAGTTCGCCCGGGCTCATCAGCTCGCCGGCGAGCGCCCGATAGAGGCTGTCGCCGCGCCAACCGTGGCCGGCGGCCTGCAGGCGGGCGATCGCCTGCACCGCCTCGCGCTGGTTGAAGCGGGTGCGCTCCTCGGCGCTCGGCTTCGGATAGGCGACGTTCAGTGCCGTGCGGCCGAGCCGTGCGGCGGCAAGCTGGCCATAGAAGGTGCCGGGGAAATTTGCCGCCTTGGCGAAATAGTCCTTTGCCGCCTTTGCATCGCCCTTCTCCGCCGTCCGCCCCAGCCAGTACCAGGCGCGGGAGACGGAGAGCGGCCGGTCGGAGACCTGCAGGATGCGCTGGAAATGGCCGGCCGCGGTCTTGGGATCGTCGAGGTCGCGCAGCGCATACCAGCCGGCATGGAATTCCGCCTCGACGATATCGGCCGGATCGTCCGCACCGTGTCGTGCTGCCACGCGATAGGCATCGCGGGCGTCGCCGAGATCGGCGAGGCCGCGGCTGACGATGCGCTGCTCGTTCCACCAGGCGCCGGGATTGACCAGTCGTGCCGGATCCTCCGGCATGGCGGAAAAGAGCTTGCCGGCCGCGCGGTATTCTTCGTTGTTGCGCAGGTGGCGGATGCGCAGGAACGTGTAGGCCGGGTCCTTCTGCCAGCTCGCATCGACGGCCTTGATCAGCGTGCCCGCCGTCTTGTTCTTGCGGATGACCGCCGCCCAGGCGCGGTAGAGCGACTGCGCCTTGCCGAGATCGCCGAAACGCTGCGCCTGGTCGGCGCGGTCGCGATAGAGCAGCATCTCCATGCGCATCTTGTGGTCGCCCGCCGTCAGGAGCGTGCCGAACTCGTCGAGGATCTTCGTCTCGACATCCTTGGAAAGTGTTTCCTTCTGCCAGAAGGAACGCAGCACCTCGCCGGCGCGCGCGGCGTTGCCGCTCGCGACGAGCGCGCGGCTGAGCACGATGGCGCCGTCCACCGTTTCCGGGCGTGTCGTGCCGAAGGCGGCGATGACGTCAGCGGTCGGCGGGTTCTCACGGGAAAGCGCCCGCTCGGAATTGGCGCGCAGCGCCTTCAGGCCTGGCCAGCCTTTCAGTTCGTTCTGGGCCGCGGCGATTTCCCAGGAGGGGACGCCGCGCTGGCCGGAAACGGCGATCGCCCAGGTCAGGATATGCCGGTCGAGGTTGTCCTTCGGCAGGCGGTTGCGGGCGGCAATGGCGGTGGCCGCGTCACGGTTGGAGAGCGCATCGAGCCCTTCGCGCAGTTCCATGCTTGCCGGCTGCACGCTGTCGGTGCGCGGAATGGCATTGGTGATGATGTCCTTCGAGGGCATATCCGCAGCAAAGCCGAGCGGCTTCACCGCCGGCACGCCGGCGTTGTCGGCCTCGACAGGCGAAGAGCGCAGTGCAAAGCCGGCCACACCGGCTAGGAGCAAGGCGCAAAGGGCAAAACTGTTTCGCGAGATCATGTCACATCCCGGGTGCCTGACCGGCGGTGCATTTCGACCGTCATTTTCCGCCAGATCCTTGACAATCAGTTAACCCTTTGTTGCCTTAACGAAACCTTAAGCGCCGCGCTCACTAAGCCGTGAAGGCGTCCGCTTTCCAGGCGACGGATCAGGGGACGCGAATATTCGCGCATCCGCCGCCCTTCCGCCTTGATCATGCATGAAAAACGCCCCTCGCGCCGCTTGCCGCATGACTGTCACATGATTATTGTGCGGGCGTTTTTAACCACGGAATACGGCCAAAGCATGTAAGCCCACGGGCGGCTCTGGCCTCAGGAGTTCTCGATGCTCAAGGGATCCTTTCCCGCTCTCGTCACCCCGTTCACCGATGCCGGCGCCGTCGATGAAGACGCCTTTGCCGCGCATGTCGAATGGCAGATCGGCGAAGGCAGCCATGGCCTCGTCCCGGTCGGCACGACCGGCGAATCGCCGACGCTGTCGCATGACGAGCACAAACGGGTGGTGGAACTCTGCATCAAGGTCTCGGCCGGCCGCGTGCCTGTAATCGCCGGCGCCGGCTCGAACAACACGAAGGAAGCGGTCGACCTCGCCCAGCACGCCGAAAAGGCCGGCGCGAACGCGATTCTCGTCGTCACGCCCTATTACAACAAGCCGACGCAGAAGGGGCTCTTCGCGCATTTCGCGGCGATTGCCGAAAGCGTGAAGCTGCCGATCGTCATCTACAACATACCCGGCCGCTCGGTGGTCGATATGTCGCCGGAGACGATGGGCGCGCTGCACAAGGCCTATCCCTCGATCGTCGGCGTCAAGGACGCAACCGGCAAGATCGAGCGTGTGTCCGAACAGCGCATCACCTGCGGCAAGGATTTCATCCAGTTCTCCGGTGAGGACGCGACCGCGCTCGGCTTCAACGCCCATGGCGGGACGGGGTGCATCTCGGTGACGGCCAATGTCGCCCCGCGCCTGTGCGCGGAGTTCCAGCAGGCGACGCTTGCCGGCGACTATGCAACGGCGCTGGAATACCAGGACAAGCTGATGCCGCTGCACAAGGCGATCTTCCTCGAGCCCGGCCTTTGCGGTGCGAAATATGCGCTGAACCGCACGCGCGGCATGAACCGGTTCGTCCGTTCGCCGCTGCTGTCCTCGCTGGAGCCGGCGACGGAGGCGGCCATCGACGCAGCGCTTCGCCACGCCGGCCTCTTGAACTGACATGGCGACGAAAGCCCGCCCGACGACGGTCAAGAAGATTGTAGCGGAGAACCGAAAGGCCCGCTTCAACTACGAGATCATCGACACCTACGAGGCCGGACTTGTCCTGACCGGCACGGAGGTCAAGTCGCTGCGCGAAGGCAAGGCGAACATCGCGGAATCTTACGCCTCGGACGAGGGCGGCGAGATCTGGCTGATCAATTCCTATCTGCCGGAATATCTGCAGGCCAATCGCTTCAACCACGAGACCCGCCGGCGGCGCAAGCTGCTGCTTTCGAAGCGTGAGATCCATCGCCTGCGCATCGCGATCAACCGAGAGGGCATGACGCTGGTGCCGTTGAAGGTCTACTTCAACGATGTCGGCCGGGCCAAGCTCGAACTCGCGCTTGCCAAGGGCAAGAAGCTGCACGACAAGCGCGAGACCGAGAAGGAACGCGACTGGAATCGCCAGAAGGGCCGCCTGCTGCGCGAACGCGGCTGAGGCGACCCTTCTTCTTCGACGTCTTTTCCTTAGAACTGGCTGTAGAGCTGTGCGATGACCGACTGGTGCGCGCTGCGGGCGGCCTGCTGGTTGCCGGTATCCGCAGGCACGTCCGGCGACGCGGCCGGGTTGGCGCTCGGCGTGCGGGCGGTCAGGAAGCTTGCCATCAGGCTGTTGAGATCGTTGCTCTCGATGGCAAGGCGTGCGGTCGGGTTGCGGCCGTTGGCAACACGCTCATCCGCCGCCGCCTGCGACGGTGGGACGGCGTAGGAGGGCAGGGCGGAGATGCCCGGTAGCCCGTTCGACGTATAGAGGAAGCTGAGATCGCCAATCTCCTCGGCGATGTCGGACGGGGTCGATACCTGGGTGACCGGCTGCGGCGCTGCAAGCGCGGCAAGGGCCGAGACCGCCGGGCGGGTTTCCGCCGCCATGGCCGGTGCGCGCACGTCCAGCGTGCTCGATGCTCCCCGGTAGCTGTTTGCCGAAAGCGATACTGCGTCCACCATCGTCCCGATGTCCCAATGCGAAATGACTGTCCGATATCGGGAATAGCAGGGGAGTCTTGAAGAACCTTAAGACCCGGCAAGGGTATTTGATTCAATGTTTAAGGAAAGCTTGAAAAGGCCGGATTTCGGCACTTCTCTCGCGTGCGGCCACACACGAAATCCTTGTCAGGGGAGCGTCGCCCCGCTCATTGCCGCCATCCTCGGCCCTGTGCCGAGGATCGACATTTGCACCTGGAACATGGGCGGAGGGCTGCCTTATTCGCCAACGGTTTCCACTGGCTCGACGACGCGCTGCGGGCGTTCAGAAGGATCGCGGCCGATTTCGGCCTTCAGTGAGCCGAGGTCGATGAAGTAGTCGGCCTGGCGGCGCAGGTCGTCGGCAATCATCGGGGGTTGTGTCTGCATGGTCGAGACGACGGAAACCTTGCGGCCGCGGCGCTGCAGCGCCTCGACGAGCGTGGTGAAATCGCCGTCGCCTGAGAAGATGACAAGGTGGTCCACGGTCTCGGACTGCTCCATCGCGTCGATGGCGAGTTCGATGTCCATGTTGCCCTTGATCTTGCGGCGGCCGAGCGAGTCGGTGAATTCCTTGGCAGGCTTCGTGACGACCTTGTAGCCGTTGTAGTCGAGCCAGTCGATCAGCGGGCGGATCGAAGAGTATTCCTGGTCTTCGATCAGAGCCGTGTAGTAATAGGCGCGCAGCAGATAACCACGCTTCTGGAAGGCCTTCAGGAGCTTTCTGTAGTCGATGTCGAACCCGAGTGTCCTGGAAGCCGCATAGAGATTTGCACCGTCGATGAAGAGGGCGATTTTCTCGCGGGGGTCGAACATACTGTGCAATCCTTTTAAATAGAAGTGGATACAAACGGTTGAGTTTTGGCCGAGTGCCGAGGTGGCCGGATGCACTATCCGGTTGAATTAACTCTTTTTCATATAATCTTCATTTAGGGCAGAGGGCCCGGCTTTCCAAGCAAACCTAGGTTGCGAAGGCCATTTTTCCCCCCGGCATCGTTTCAGAAAAATCAAGGGCGTCGGAATTGGGGAATAGTTCCCGCGCTTTACCCTATTTGTCCGATCTTTTGGCTTTTTACTTTCCGTAACGTGAGGGCTAAATCAGAAGTTACATGGGCAGCCTTACGACACGCGCCACAGCGCCTTGGGGAAGGAAAAACTTGAATTTGCCGTCCATTGCCTGTATCGGGCATGCAAACTCATGAAATTCTCGATCACAAAGGACAGGCAATGGCCCGTGTCACCGTTGAAGATTGCATTGACAAGGTAGACAACCGCTTCGAGCTGGTTCTTCTTGCAAGCCATCGTGCCCGCCTCATCTCGCAGGGCGCCGCCATCACCATCGACCGCGACAACGACAAGAACCCCGTCGTCGCGCTGCGCGAGATCGCCGACGAAACCCTTTCGCCTGATGACCTCAAGGAAGACCTGATCCATTCGCTGCAGAAGCATGTTGAAGTGGACGAGCCCGAGCCCGATCCGGCCAGCATGGTCGTCGATGCCGCCACCGGTACGGTTGCGATTGAAGAGGACGAGGACCAGCCGGAAACCATCGCCTTCGACCGCATGTCGGAAGAAGAGCTGCTGGCCGGCATCGAAGGCCTCGTGCCGCCGGAAAAGAGCGACGATTACTGATTTCGGTTACTTTACCGAAGCCTTTGATATTGCGAATGTCGGTGCGCCCCTCTTAAGGTCGGGGCGCACTTTTTTTTGCCCCGCCGTGCCGGGGAGGGAGCCGATCGAGAATGATGCGTCAATATGAACTCGTCGAACGGGTTCAGAAGTACAAGCCCGACGTCAACGAGGCCTTGCTGAACAAGGCCTATGTCTATGCCATGCAGAAACATGGCCAGCAGAAGCGGGCGAGCGGCGATCCCTATATTTCGCATCCCCTCGAAGTGGCCGCCATTCTCACCGAGATGCGGCTCGACGAATCGACCATCGCCGTCGCCCTGCTGCATGACACGATCGAGGACACCAGCGCGACGCGCGCGGAAATCGACGAACTGTTCGGCGAGGATATCGGCGCTCTGGTCGAGGGCCTGACCAAGATCAAGAAGCTCGATCTCGTCTCGAAGAAAGCCAAGCAGGCGGAAAACCTGCGAAAGCTGCTGCTCGCCATTTCCGACGACGTGCGCGTGCTCCTCGTCAAGCTCGCCGACCGGCTGCACAACATGCGCACGCTGGACCACATGACACCGGAAAAGCGCGCCCGCATCTCCGAGGAGACGATGGACATCTATGCGCCGCTCGCCGGCCGCATGGGCATGCAGGACATGCGTGAAGAGCTGGAAAACCTCTCCTTCCGCCATATCAACCCGGAAGCCTTCGACACCGTCACGCGCAAGCTGGAAGACCTGTCCCAGCGCAACGAGGGCCTGATCCGCAAGATCGAGGACGAACTGCGCGAGTTGCTTGTTGTCAACGGCCTGCCGGACGCGCTCGTCAAGGGCCGGCAGAAGACGCCCTATTCGGTCTTCCGGAAGATGCAGTCGAAGTCGCTCTCCTTCGAGCAGCTTTCCGACGTCTACGCCTTCCGCATCCTCGTCGACGACATTCCCGCCTGCTACGCGGCGCTCGGTATCGTGCACACCCGCTGGCGTGTCGTGCCGGGCCGGTTCAAGGACTACATCTCGACGCCCAAGCAGAACGACTACCAGTCGATCCACACGACGATCGTCGGCCCGTCGCGCCAGCGCATCGAACTGCAGATCCGCACCAAGCGCATGCACGAGATCGCCGAATACGGTATCGCCGCCCATTCGCTCTACAAGGACAAGGAAGTGGCGAACGGCGAGGTTGCCCGCTCGCCGGGCTCCAACGCTTATGCCAGGTTGCGCCGCACGATCGAATCGCTGGCGGAAGGCGACAATCCGGAAGAGTTCCTCGAGCACACCAAGCTCGAGCTCTTCCAGGATCAGGTCTTCACCTTCACCCCGAAGGGCCAGCTCATCACCCTGCCGCGCGGCGCGACGCCGATCGATTTCGCCTATGCGGTGCACACCAATATCGGTGATACCTGCGTCGGCGCGAAGATCAACGGGCGCATCATGCCGCTCGTCACCCGCCTCAGCAACGGCGACGAGGTGGAGATCATCCGCTCGGGCATCCAGGTGCCGCCGCCGGCCTGGGAAGAGATCGTCGTCACCGGCAAGGCGCGCGCCGCGATCCGCCGCGCCACCCGCGCCGCCGTGCGCAAACAATATTCCGGCCTCGGCTACCGCATTCTGGAGCGCACCTTCGATCGCGCCGGCAAGTCCTTCTCGCGCGACGGCCTGAAGCCTGTCCTGCATCGGCTGGGCCAGAAGGAAGTGGAGGACGCCATCGCCGCCGTCGGTCGCGGTGAGCTTTCCTCGCTCGACGTGCTGCGCGCCGTCTTCCCGGACTACCAGGACGAGCGTGTCACGGTGAAGCCGAGCTCGGACGACGGCTGGTTCAACATGCGCAGCGCGGCAGGCATGGTGTTCAAGCTGCCGGGCAAGGCGAAGACGGCGCTGGAGGAGGGGGCGAGCGAAACCGGCCCTGAAGCCCTGCCGATCCGCGGCCTCTCCGGCAATGCCGAGGTGCATTTCTCCGTCGGCGGTGCCGTGCCGGGCGATCGCATCGTCGGCATCATGGAGAAGGACAAGGGAATCACCATCTACCCGATCCAGTCGCCGGCACTGCAGAAGTTCGACGACGAGCCGGAACGCTGGATCGACGTGCGTTGGGACCTCGACGAGGCGAACAACACCCGCTTCATGGCGCGCATCATGATCAATGCGCTGAACGAGCCGGGCACACTCGCCGAAGTCACCCAGACGATTGCCACCAGCGACGTCAACATCCGCTCGATGTCGATGACGCGCGTGGCGGCCGACTTCACCGAGGTGCATATCGATCTGGAGGTCTGGGACCTGCGCCAGCTCAACCAGCTGATGAGCCAGTTGAAGGAACTTCAGTCCGTCTCGACGATCCATCGCGTCTTTACATGACAGTTTCTATGCAAAAATGTGGCATCCTGCCTTGAATAAGGCAGGTTTGCCCAAGATTTGACCAGTCATTATGCGCCTGTTGCATGGCTGTATTGGCATAGTGTCGCTGGTGTCTTTGGGGTGAAATCCCTATCTTCTGCATCGGGAGGTCAACCGAAAGAGGTTTACCAATGTTGAAGCAGATCAAGAATTTCACCCGCGCCCTGCGCATCCCGACCCCTGAAGACCGCGAAATGGCCTATCTCAACGGCGCCATCGACCGGATCGACCTGGAATACCGCCAGCGTCAGATCGACCGCGGCCTCTTCCGCAAGTCCTACTAAGCTCCGCGGATCCGTGTGGCGCCCCTCCGGCGCCACGGCGATCGTCTTGTCTGGCGCCATGAGGGCGCCATTGAAATGCCACCAACGGATCGGCTATGTCTGAGCCATGTTGTTCCGACGCCGAAAGAAGACAAGCTGGCCTGACCGATTGCGCGAATTCTTCTGGCCGCGCAAAGGCTTCACGCGTCCGGCGCGCTACCTCGCCAAGCGAATCCTGCGCCTGTCCGCCTCGCCGCATGCGGTGGCCGCGGGCGTTGCAGCCGGTGCCTTTTCGGCCTTCACGCCGCTCATCGGTTTTCACGTCATCCTAGCGCTTGCGCTCGCCTATCTGATGGCCGGCAATCTGCTGGCCGCCGCGCTTGCCACCACCATCGCCAATCCGCTGACCATTCCGCTCATCGCGCTTGCGACCTTTCGCGTCGGCGAGGCGCTGCTCGGCATCAAATCCGCCGAGGCGGTGACGGCGGCCGAGCTGTTTCACCGGCTTGAGCATCTGCAACTGTCCGAGCTCTGGCAGCCCGTGCTGAAGCCCATGCTTGCCGGCGCCGGCGTTCTCGGCATCGTGGCTGCCGTGTTTGCCTATGGCGTCACGCGTTTCGCCGTGCGCTCCTTCAAGGCCCGCCGCCATGCCCGTCTTCTCGAGCGCGCCGGCCTTGCAGCGGCTCATCCTGCCCTTTCCCGCGGAGACAAATCCCTATGATCATCGGCATCGGCAGCGACCTCATCGACATCCGCCGGGTGGAGAAGTCGCTGGAACGCTTCGGCGAGCGCTTTACCCGGCGCTGCTTCACCGAGATCGAGCAGGCGAAGTCCGACGGGCGCAAGAACCGCGCGGCCTCCTATGCCAAGCGTTTCGCTGCCAAGGAGGCCTGTTCCAAGGCGCTCGGTACAGGCCTCGCACAGGGTGTGTTCTGGAGGGACATGGGCGTCGTCAACCTGCCGGGCGGAAAGCCCACCATGAAGCTGACGGGCGGCGCGCTGGAACGGTTGACGCAGATGCTTCCCGCGGGCCACGAAGCGCGCATCCACATCACCATCACGGACGATTTTCCGCTGGCTCAAGCTTTCGTGATCATCGAGGCGCTGCCGGCCGGAACGCCCGGATAACAGGCGCCCAGCGTCTTTTTGACCGACACGATTTCCAACAGGCAACCTTTCCTCTATAGAGGGCCCCATGTTTGCAGATAAGGACAGATCCGGCGTGGCAGAGAAGACTGAAAAGGCCGAAGGCGGCCTGTGGGAAAACGTCAAGGTGATCATCCAGGCGCTGCTGCTCGCCGTCGTGATCCGCACCGTGCTTTTCCAGCCCTTCACCATTCCCTCCGGGTCGATGATGCCGACGCTGCTCGTCGGCGATTATCTCTTCGTCAACAAGTTCTCCTACGGCTATTCGAAATATTCGCTGCCGTTCTCGCCGAACCTGTTCTCCGGCCGTATTTTTGCAAGTGAACCCGAGCGCGGCGACATCGTCGTCTTCCGCTTCCCGCCGAACCCCGACATCGACTATATCAAGCGTCTCGTCGGCCTGCCGGGCGACCGCATCCAGGTGCGTGACAGCGAGCTGTTCGTGAACGGCGTTGCCGTGAAGCGCGAACACAACGGTTTCTTCCGTGCCGACGACCAGTACGACACCGGCGAGGATGTTCCGGTCTTCCGCGAAACCATGGACAACGGCGTCGCCTACGACACGCTGGACACCCGTCCGGGCACCGTCGGCGACAACACGCGAGAATTCATCGTGCCGGAAGGCCACTATTTCATGATGGGCGACAACCGCGACAACTCGGCCGACAGCCGCTTCGATGTCGGTTTCGTACCTGCGGAAAACCTGATCGGCCGCGCAAGCCTCATCTTCTTCTCGCTCGGCAACGACACGTCCTTCTCCGAGATCTGGAAGTGGCCGACGAACCTTCGCTGGGACCGCCTGTTCAAGGTTGTTGAATGAAGGGCGCTATTCCGCTGAACGACGTCAACCGCAAGGCCCTCGAGGACCTGATCGGCTACGCCTTCACCGACAAGGACCGTCTCGACCGGGCGATCACCCATGCCAGCGCCCGGCCCGGCAAGGGCAGCAATTACGAGCGGCTGGAATTTCTGGGCGACCGCGTGCTTGGCCTGTGCGTCGCCGAGATGCTGTTCCGCACCTTCCGCGAGGCGAAGGAGGGCGAGCTTTCGGTTCGCCTGAACCAGCTTGTCAGCGCGGAAAGCTGTGCGGCGGTCTCCGATGATCTTGGTCTGCACCGCTTCATCCGCACCGGCGCGGACGTCAAGAAACTCACCGGAAAAGCCATGCTGAATGTGCGGGCCGATGTGGTAGAGTCGCTGATCGCCGCGATCTATCTCGATGGCGGGCTGGAAGCGGCGCGCGGCTTCATCCTCGCCAACTGGCAGGGCAGGGCGGCGCGTGCGGAAGGCGCGCGGCGCGACGCCAAGACCGAACTGCAGGAATGGGCGCATGCCAGGTTCGGCCTGACGCCGAACTATAGGGTGGACGAGCGTTCGGGACCGGACCACGACCCCCGCTTCACCGTGACGGTGGAGATCAGGGGCGTCGCACCGGAAACCGGCATCGACCGCTCGAAACGGGCCGCCGAACAGGTGGCCGCGACGAAGATTTTGGAACGCGAAGGCGTCTGGCCCAAGGGTCAAACCGCGGATTGACGGATATCATGAACGAAGAAAACACAAACCCCGCCGAAGGCAGCACGAACGGCGAGGGCCCGACCCATTCGGGCTTCGTCGCGCTCATCGGCGCGACCAATGCCGGCAAGTCGACGCTGGTCAACCGCCTCGTCGGTGCCAAGGTGTCGATCGTCAGCCACAAGGTCCAGACGACGCGTGCCATCGTGCGCGGCATCGCCATCCACAACAACGCCCAGATCGTCTTCATGGACACGCCCGGCATCTTCAAGCCGCGCCGCCGGCTCGACCGCGCCATGGTGACGACCGCCTGGGGTGGGGCGAAGGATGCCGATTTCATCATGTTCCTGATCGACAGCGAGCGGGGCCTCAAGGGCGATGCCGAGACGATCCTGGAGGGCCTGAAAGAGGTTCATCAGCCGAAGATCCTTGTCCTCAACAAGGTCGACCGGGTCAATCCGGAGGACCTTCTGAAGCTGACGGCAGCGGTGAACGCCGTGGTTCCGTTCGAACGCACCTTCATGATCTCGGCGCTGAACGGTTCGGGCTGCGACGACGTGATGAACTATCTGGCGGGCGCTCTGCCGGAAGGCCCCTGGTACTATCCGGAGGACCAGATTTCCGACCTGCCGATGCGCCAGCTCGCCGCCGAAATCACCCGCGAAAAACTCTTCCTGCGCCTGCACCAGGAGCTGCCCTATTCCTCGCATGTCGAGACGGAGAAGTGGGAGGAGCGCAAGGACGGCTCGGTGCGCATTGAGCAGGTCATCTATGTCGAGCGCGACAGCCAGAAGAAGATCGCGCTCGGCAAGAACGGCGACGCCATCAAGGCGATCTCCATGGCCTCGCGCAAGGAGCTGTCGGAAATCCTCGAACAGCCCGTGCACCTCTTCCTCTTCGTGAAGGTGCGCGAGAACTGGGGCGACGACCCGGCCCGCTTCCGCGAAATGGGCCTCGACTTCCCGACCTCGTAAGGGCCTACGGCCGCGCCTTGATGGCGGGGCCGACCTCCAGGATGCGGTTGGTCCAGACATAGCCGGGGAAGGGCTCCGGCAGGTCATCCACCTGTTCGGTTGAATCGATGCCGACCGTACCGCCGCCGGAATAGGGGCCGATGAGGACCACATCGCTGCCGGCATCCTCCATGCGCGTCAGGAAGCGGTTCGGCCAGCCCCAGATCAGGAACGCATAGTTGCTCGGTACCGGCACCAGCGTGTTTCGGCAGGCCTCCGGCACATAGCCGATCCAGCCTGTGCCGAGATAACGCAGCAGGCAGCTCTTCACCGAGGTCTTTGTGTAACCCTTGAGGCCGGGTGTGGCGGCAAGCGCCGCATCCGTCGGCTCCGCGCCGCCGTAGATACCGAAGATCTTGTCCTTCCAGGCCGGATTGGCCGCCAGCAGCGCGGCAAACGCCACGCCTTCCTCCGCCCGCCGGCTCTTGAAGTTGATCAGCAGCTTGCCCGCCGGGTTGGCGGCGAAGATCTCTTCCAGCATCGGCATCTGCCCGACACCCTTGCCGCGGAACGGGTAGGTCTTGCCGCCATCGGGCGTATAGCCGTAGCCGATGTCGAGCGTCTTCAGCGTGGCGCTGTCCGTCTCCTCAGTCACGCCCTTGCCGTCCGTCCGGCAGTCGAGCGTCCAGTCGTGGAAGACGGCGAACTTCTTGTCGGGCGTCAGGTGCACGTCGATCTCGACGACCTCGGCGCCCGCCGCAAAGGCTGCCTGCATGCCGGCGACCGTGTTTTCCAGGAAATCGTGTTTGGGCGGGTCGATGAGGCTTGCCGTGCAGGTGTCGTCGTCGACCGCCTCATGGCTGAAGGTCTGGTGGGCGCCGCGATGGGCCATCAGCTTCGTCGCGCCATCCGGCGTGCTGGCGATCAGCGAGCTGTTGAACGACCAGATGAGCAGGGCGAGGCCCAGCGTGAAGATCGGCGCGTTTCGCATAAAAGTCCTCCTGCGGCCCCGGGCATAGGGATAGGGGCTCGCCGGAGAGACGGCAAGTCGTGGAAAGTATCAGGCGCGGGCGCGGCGGTCGGGGCTCTGGGCGGCCTCGCGGGCCTTTTCGACAAGCCGCTGCATCGCCCAGATGCCGATCTCCTCGAGGGTGAGGGGGCGGCTGATCAGATAACCCTGATAGAGGTCGCAGCCGGCCGCGGCGAGCAGCGCCATCTTCTCGGTCGTGTCGACGCCTTCCGCGATCACCGACATGTCCTGTGCATGGCAAAGCGCGACGAGAGCCCGCAGCGTCGGCAGCGCCGCCGAACGTGTGAGGCTCTCGACCAGCTCGCGGTCGAGCTTGATGGTCTCGGCCGGGTACTCGATGATCTGCTGCACGGACGTGTAGCCCGCGCCGAAATCGTCGATGGAAATGCGGAAGCCGCGGGCGCGCAGGATCTCGATGTTGCGGCGGGACTGCTCGCCGAGCTTGACGGCGAAGGTCTCGGTCAGCTCGATCTCGATCAGGCGGGCATCGATGCCGTGCCGGTCGGCGCTGTCGCAGAAATGGTCGCTGATCGACTTCGTGTAGAGCTCGGCGGACGAGATGTTGATGCACAGGATCGTCTCGGTGCCGAACAGCTTGCGGATCTGGCCGTATTCGGCCATCGCCCGGTCGATCACCCACCAGTCGATCTTGCTGAAGAGGCCGGTCGTCTCGGCGATCGGGATGAATTCGTCGGGCGTCACGCGGCCAAGCACCGGCGAGGTCCAGCGCAACAGCGCCTCGCAACCCGTCACCTTGCCGTGGCCATCGACGATCGGCATGTAGACGAGGTGGAATTCGCGGTCCGGGTCGAGGACGCGCAACTCCTCTTCGATGCGGCGCTGGCGGTTGCGTTTTTCGTGCAGCGAGCGGGAATAGCGGGCCGAGCCGTTCTTGCCCTGGGATTTCGCCTGGTACATGGCGGCATCGGCATTGGCGACGAGTTCGGGCAGCGTGCGGGCATCCTCCGGATAGACGGCGATGCCGATACTGGCGGTGACCGGATAGGCCTTGTCGAGCACCTCGAACCCCTCGGCAAAGAGGGCGAGGATCTTTTCGGAGATCTCCGTGATCGTGCCGCTGCCCGGCTGGCAGCGCAGCATGATGGCGAATTCGTCACCGGAAAGGCGGGCGAACAGGCCGTCCGGCAGGCCGCGCTCGGAAACGACGCAGGCGACGATGGTCGAGATGCGGTCGGCCAGCGTCTTCAGCAACTCGTCGCCGATCTTGTGGCCGTGCTTGTCGTTGACGAACTTGAAGTTGTCGACGTCGATGAAGAGCAGCGTGCAGCCGATATCCTCCGCCTCCGCCTCGTGCAGGATCTGCGTGGAGCGGATATTGAAATATTCGCGGTTTGAAATGCCCGTCAGCGTGTCCGTCCACGAGGCGTTCTGCACGAGGTCGAAGGACTGCATGGAGTGGTCGTGCAGCCGCTTGACGTTGGCCGACAGGCGGCCGATCTCGCCGATCTCGTTCATTTCTGGCAGGGCGCTGCGGTTGCCGGTCATCACGTCGGTGAGCTGGCGGTCGAGCTTGGCGATCGGGTTGGTGATGTAGCGGCGCACCAGGCCGAGCACGAGGACGATCGTGCACAGGCTGAGCGCAATGGCGCCGAGCGCGAGCAGCGATTTCAGCGTCGAAAGCCGGTTGTCGAGGAAGGTGGGTTCCGGCGTCAGCCGCGCAAAGAGCGAGGGGCTGAGCGTCGCGGTCGCGGAAAGCCCGCCCTGCGCCAGAAGCTGGTGCTGGCCGATCTCGATCGTCGTGCCATATTCCTTTTCCAGCGCCCGCTTCATGTCGAGGAAGAGTTTGGGCCGAACCGCGGTCTGCACCAGGATCGCGCCGTTCTTGGCGCTGGCG
>VFQN01000238.1_pt1 | contig 113579 bp, 95 predicted proteins | sample 3512371 | NCBI WGS metagenome assembly VFQN01 (sample SAMN10412370, study PRJNA504923) | tailings metagenome | isolation source: Replicate 2 from Balatoc abandoned mine | place: Philippines: Itogon, Benguet | collected 2017-08-28 | reverse complement strand
CGAAACGCCGACGGGCAATGGCCCGGTACACCGCGTCGCGCAGCGGGCGCGGCACGAGCCAGCCCAGCGCGCCCAAAACGCCCCAGACCCCACCCAGGTGCCGAAGCACGGCCAGGCCGGCGGCGCTGTGGTAGCGTACCCGTCCATCGCCAGCCGTAGGCTCATACCACACCACCGAGTCCACCTGCGCCAGCTCGGGGTGTTGCGCGCGGACCTGACGCCCCAACTCACCCTGCAGCGGCGCAAACCGCAGCGCCTCGCGGCGATGCGCCGGTTCATGCCGCAGAATGAACTGCACACTGCCCGCACAGAGCCCGCATTCCCCGTCGTACAGCAGGACCGGCTCGTCGGCCAGTCGGGGGCGGTCAAGAGTGGACATACCACAAAGATACTGTCCCCGTGGGTGCGGCCAATTGGCTATCGTTCCCCAATGACTCGATCCCTTTATCGTGTTGGCTGGGCGCTGCGCAGCACCCGGTGCATGGCAGTGCTGGCCGTGTTGTCGGTCCTGTCGGTGGCGGCGTACGCCGCGCCACTCTCCGCCCAGGACGCCCCCCCGCCCATGCCGCGCGAGTTTCGCGGCGTCTGGGTGGCCTCTGTAGCCAACATCGACTGGCCGTCACGCCCGGGCCTCAGCGCCTGGCAACAGCAAACCGAGTTGCTGGCCATTCTGGACCGGGTCAAGGCGCTGCGCATGAACGCCGTGCTGCTGCAGGTGCGGCCGGCGGGCGACGCGATGTATGCCAGCACACTCGAGCCCTGGTCAGCCTACCTCACCGGTGTGGAAGGCCGCGCCCCCGAACCGTGGTATGACCCGCTGCAGTTTGCCGTGCGCGAGGCGCATGCCCGCGGACTCGAATTGCATGCCTGGTTCAATCCGTATCGGGCGCGCCACCCTACCGCCACCGGTCCGCACGCGCGCACGCACCTCAGCGTGACGCATCCGGAGTGGGTGCACACCTACGGCAGCTACACCTGGATGGATCCGGGCGAGCCCGGTGTCCTCGAGCACTCGCTCCGTGTCGTCCTCGATGTCGTGCGGCGCTACGACGTGGACGGCGTTCACGTCGATGACTACTTCTACCCGTATCCCATCACGGGACCTGACAGCGCGGAAGTCCCGTTCCCCGACAGCGCGTCGTACGCGCGCTACCGCGCGCGCGGCGGTGCGCTCGATCGCTCGGATTGGCGACGGCACAATGTCGACGAGTTCGTACGCATCCTCTACCGTCGCACGAAGGCCCTCAAGCCCTGGGTAAAGGTTGGCATCAGCCCCTTCGGCATCTGGCGACCAGGCTATCCCGCTGGCATTCAGGGCTTCGATGCGTACGAGAAGCTCGCCGGCGACTCCAAGAAGTGGCTCAACGAAGGTTGGGTGGATTACTTCACACCGCAGCTCTACTGGCCCATCGCGCAAACGGCGCAGAGCTATCCGGTGCTGCTCGACTGGTGGCTGAGCGAGAACACCAAGGGCCGGCACATGTGGGTGGGGCACAGTGCCTCGCGCGCGGCGGCCGGCACCTTCAAGCGCGACGAGCTCAACGCACAGATCCGCATCACGCGCGAAACCGTGCAGCGGGACAGCGCGCACCTGCGCGCCACCGGCGATGTGCTCTTTTCCATGAAGGCGCTGATGCCATCACCGGACGACAGCCTCGGCCAGCGGCCAGCGCCGCATCTGCTGCGCGAGCTCTACACCGAGGACGCGTTGGTGCCGGCGTCCCTGTGGCTGGGACGTACGCGGCCCGCGGCTCCTGTGGCCACGCTGCAGCGTGATGCCACGTCGCGTGAGTGGGTGCTGCGAATCACCGCTGGGGCGCGCGCCCGCTGGCACACGGTGCGTGTGCAGAACGGCGCGACCTGGCAGGCACAGGTGCTGCCGGCCTCACAAACCGCCGTCGTGGTGGGCGGCGCCGAGTTGGCGGAGGCGCCGGTGGTGTGGGTGAGCGCCGTGGACCGTAATGGCAACGAGAGCAGCGCCCGCCACGTGTTGCGTTCGCGTGGAGCCCGTTGATGGCCCTGTTGTCGGTGCAGGATGTCCGCGTGGCACTTGGTGGGCCGCCGGTGCTGGACGGTGCCAACTTTGCCATCGAAGCTGGTGAGCGGGTCTGTTTGCTGGGCCGCAATGGCGCCGGCAAGAGCACCTTTCTTCAGGTGCTCGAGGGCACGCTGACGCCGGATGCCGGGCAGGTGGTGCGGCAGGGTGGCGTGCACGTGGCGCGATTGGAACAGGCGGTACCGCGTACGCTCACCGGACGCATCTTCGATGTGGTGGCGGAGGGCCTGGGTGCGACCGGACGACTACTGTCGGCCTACCACGACGCCGTGCAGCAGGTGCAGCACGACGCCTCGGAGTCTGCGCTCGCCGCACTCGACCGCGCCCATCGCGCGCTGGATGCGGCCGATGCCTGGCAGGGGCATCGTCGCGTCGAAACCATTCTGCAGCAATTGGGGCTCGACCCCGAAGCCCCGATTGCCGCAGCCAGCGGTGGACGTACGCGCCAGACGCTGCTGGCACGGGCCCTCGTGCAACAACCCGACGTGTTGCTGCTCGACGAGCCCACCAATCATCTCGACGTTGCGGCCATCGAGTGGATGGAACAGGTGCTCATCAACGATGGGCCCACACTGGTGTTCGTGACGCACGATCGCGCGTTCCTGCGGCGTGTTGCCACGCGCATCGTCGAACTCGATCGCGGGCGGCTCGCGGATTTCGGTCCCGACTACGACACCTACCTCGAACGCAAGGCTGCATCGCTGCACGCCGAGTCGCTGGCCTGGGAAGACTTCGATCGTCGCCTGGCGCAGGAAGAGGTGTGGATTCGCACGGGCATTCAGGCGCGCCGCACACGCAACGAGGGCCGTGTGCGTGCCTTGGAAGCCATGCGGGTGGAGCGCGCACAGCGTCGTGAACGCGTGGGCCTCACGCGCGCACAAATCCAGGAAGCCGATCGCAGCGGACGCCTGGTGCTGGAAGTGCAGGACCTCGGCTTCTCGCACGGCGAGCGGCTCATTGTGCGGGGCCTCAGCACCACGATCATGCGCGGCGATCGGGTGGGGCTCATTGGTCCCAACGGCTCCGGCAAGACCACGTTGCTCAGGCTGCTGCTTGGTGAACTCACTCCGGATCGTGGCAGCGTGCGTCACGGCACCAATCTCGAAATCGCCTACTTCGATCAGTTGCGCGAACAGCTTGATCCCGAGGCCTCGGTCATCGAGAGTGTCGGCGACGGCACCGATTGGGTCACCGTGGGCGGGCAGCGCCGGCACATTCACGGCTACCTGCAGGACTTTCTATTCAGTGCCGATCGCGCGCGCATGCCCGTGCGTGCGCTGAGTGGCGGCGAGCGAAACCGCGTGCTGCTCGCGCGCCTGTTCACGCGGCCGTTCAATGTGTTGGTGCTCGACGAGCCCACCAACGATCTCGATCTCGAAACGCTCGACCTGCTGGAGGCACTGCTGCGCGAGTTCAGCGGCACCCTGTTGCTGGTATCGCACGATCGCGCGTTCATCGATGCGGTGGTCACGAGCACGCTGGTGCTCGAAGGGCAGGGCGTGGTGCGTGAGTATGCCGGTGGCTACAGTGATTGGCTGCGCCAGCGACCCGAACCCGCCGCATCGGTGGAAGCGCGCAAGAGCGCGCCCCCCGCTGGTGACAAGCCCGCGCAATCGGCCCCGCACACCGCCAAACCGCGCCCACGCAAGCTCTCGTTCAAGGAACAGCAGGAGCTCGCCGCGCTGCCCGATCGCATTGCCGCACTCGAGACCGAGCGCGAAACAACCTACGCGCTGCTGGCTGATCCCATCGTCTTGCGCGACGGTCCCCGGGTGCTGTCACTCAAATCCCGGCTCGAGGCGTTGGATCTGGAAATTCCGGAGCTGATGGACCGTTGGGAGGCCCTCGAAACCATTGCCTCGGGCGGCTGATCGTCGCTTGCCCCTGCACAAAACGTGGCGGTGTCGCAGATTCTGCCCGACCCGCTGCTTCTGCTGCCCACTCGGAGACCCGTCGTGACTGATCGACTGCGCCTGCTGCTTGCCGGATCCCTGCTGCTCCCCAGCCTCGCTACTGCCAAGGCAGCCATCGCCCAACCTGGCGGCGTGAAGCCCACCACGCGTCAGGAGTTTCCCGCCGACCCGACGGCGAGTGTCCCCTCCCTGGCGGCTTTGCGCGGCAGCACCACCAGCGAACTGGCCGATGTCATCTCCCGCTTCTCGGCCGATCAACAGGCCCTCCAGCGTCGCTACGATGCCCCGGATTCCCGCTCGCAGCGCACGCGCCTGCGCGCCTTCTGGGAGAATTGGCGCAAGCGACTGGCCGAGTCGGATTTTGACAAGTTGTCGCAGGAAGGCAAGGTGGACTATGTGTTGCTCGACAACCATCTGCGCTATCAGCTCGAGCTCATGGAGCGCGAGGATCGGCAGTTGGCCGAGGTCGCGCCGCTGCTACCATTTGGCGATCAGCTGCTGGCGCTGCAGGAAACGCGGCGTGATTTGGTGACGGTCAACGCGCAGCAATCCGCTCGCCTGTTCGCGACGCTCACCAAACAGGTTGACAGTCTGCGGCAGACGCTCGAGGCAAGCAGCTCGCCGCAACGTGCTGCCGCCAGTGATTCGTCGCGTGCCGCGCGACCGGCCGCTCCGCGTGTTTCACGTACGGTGGCCAACCGCGCCGCGGAGCGACTTGATGTGCTGCGCAACACAGTCGGCGTGTGGTATCGCTATTACAACGGCTACGACCCGCTGTTCAGCTGGTGGGTCAGCAACCCGTATCAGAAGCTCGACGAAAGTCTTCGCCGATATGCGCAGACCATTCGGCAGCGTCTGGTGGGTATTCAGGCGCCGGCGGTGGTGGCGAGCGGCAATGCGGGGCAGGGCGGGGCGCAAGGCGGCGGGCCGGGTGGCGCAGCGGCCGCGGCTGGCGCACGCAACGCAGCGCAGGCCAATGAGCCCATCATCGGCGACCCCATCGGGGCTGATGGCCTGGCCATGGATCTTCGCCACGCGATGATTCCCTACACGCCCGATGAGCTCATCGCCATTGCGGAACGCGAATATGCGTTCAGCGAGGCCGAGGCAAAAAAGGCCGCACGCGAGATGGGCCTGGGTGACGACTGGAAGGCGGCCATGGAGCGCGTGAAGAACACCTACGTGGAGCCCGGCAAGCAGATCGATCTCATTCGTGATCTGGCCAACGAGGCCGATGCGTTTTTCGCGAGGCATGACTGGATCACCATTCCCGCGCTCGCGCGCGAGGATTGGCGCATGGAGATGCTTTCGCCGGAACGGCAGCGCGTGAGTCCGTTCTTTCTGGGTGGCGAGAGCATTCTCGTGAGCTACCCCACCAATGACATGACCGACGAGGAGAAGGCCATGAGCCTGCGGGGCAACAACCCGCACTTCTCACGCGCGGTCGTGTTTCACGAGCTCAACCCTGGTCATCATCTGCAGGGCTTCATGACGGCGCGCTACAACAGCCATCGGCGCATGTTCAACACGCCGTTCTGGAACGAGGGTGCGGCGCTGTACTGGGAGATGTTCCTCTGGGATCGCGACTTCCACGTCACGCCCGAAGATCGGCTGGGCGCGCTTGCGTGGCGCATGCACCGCAGCGCGCGCATCGTGTTCTCGCTCAGCTTCCACCTGGGCAAGATGACACCCGAACAGTGCATCGAATATCTGGTGGACAAGGTGCCGTTCGAGCGCGCCAACTCCGAGGCTGAAGTGCGCCGCTCGTTCAATGGCAGCTATTCGCCCATCTATCAGGCAGCCTACATGCTGGGTGGCCTGCAGTTGCGCGCGCTCTACAAGGAACTGGTCATGAGCGGCAAGATGAAGGATCGCGAGTTCCATGACGCCATCTATCGCGGCGGGCCGATGCCCATTGCCATGGTGCGCGCACGGCTTGCCAGGGTACCGCTCTCCCGAAGTGGCGCGGCCCCCTGGCGTTTCGCCGAACAGCTTCCCGAGCCGCGCCCCTTCACGAAGCGTTGATCGCTCCGACGGGGCGCGACGACGCGTGCCGTCTAGAGTGAGGGCGTCACGCCCATGTTGGCCAGCACAAAGGCGTACACATCGGCGGCCTCCTCGATCTGCTTGCTGAGCGAGGAGGCCCCGTGCCCTGACTGTGTCTCAATGCGAATGAGCACCGGCGCCGTGCCGCCATGCGCTTCCTGTAGCCGCGCCGCAAACTTGAAGGAGTGTGCCGGCACCACACGATCGTCGTGGTCGGCCGTGGTGATGAGAGTGGCCGGATAGTCCACCCCATCCTTCAGGTTGTGCAGCGGGGAGTACGCATACAGCACGCGGAACTCCTCCGGGTCATCACTGGAGCCGTAGTCGGCAATCCAGTTCCATCCGATGGTGAACGTGTGAAAGCGCAGCATGTCCATCACACCCACACTCGGCAACGCCACGCGCGCGAGCTCGGGCCGCTGGGTCATGATGGCTCCGACCAGCAAACCGCCGTTTGATCCGCCCTGAATGGCCAGGCGTTCGCTGCGCGTGTAGCCCTCGGCAATCAGCCACTCCGCCACGGCAATGGCATCGTCGAAGACGTTCTGCTTGTTGGCCTTCATCCCGGCCTGATGCCAGGCCTCGCCGTACTCGCCGCCGCCACGCAGGTTCGCCTGCACGTACACGCCGCCCTGCTCGAGGAATGCCACCCGCATCGCGCTGAACTGCGGCGGCAGTGAGACGTTGAATCCGCCGTACCCATAGAGGATGGTCGGGTTGTTGCCATCGAGCACCAGACCACGACGCGCTACAATGAACGCGGGCACCCGTGTGCCATCCTTGCTGGTCACGAACACCTGACGCGTCTCGAACGCCGAGGGGTCGAACGGGAGGGTCACCGCGCGATACACCGTGCTCTCGCCGCTGGCCAGGACATAGCGATACACCGTGGCCGGCGCGGTAAACGAGGTGAAGGTGTACCACACGGACGTTGCATCCCGCTCACCCATGAAGCCCATGGCCGTGCCGAGGCCGGGCAGTTGCACCTCCCGCTCGCGGGTGCCGTCATAGCGCCAGGCTTCCACGCGCGAGGTCACGTCGTGCAGGTAGCTGGCAAAGAGACGACCGCCGGCCAGGCTCACGTTCTCGAGTGGGTCGGTGTGCTCGGGGATGACGTCCTGCCACTCAGCTTCATCGGCATGTCGCGGGTCGATGCGCACCACGCGCTGATTGGGCGCGCCACGATTGGTGAGCACCAGCAGCGTGTCACCATCATTGTCCAGCACAGACATCTGATCATCGAAGTGCGGCCACACCGGCACAAAGGGTGCGTCGGCCACCGAGAGGTCACGCACCAGCAGCGCGTTGCCGTCCTTGCCTTGGCCGCGGTCGCTCACGGACAACACGGCGAATCGCTCGTCTTCGGTCGTGCCGAGCAGATGAAAGCGCTGTGGATGTTCGGGGTCGTGGTACACCAGCGTGTCGGCGTCCTGCGTGGTGCCGAGCGCGTGGAAATACACTTGATGATCTTCGTTGCGCGCCGAGTACTCGCCGGCGTCTGCCGCCGGTTCCGGGTACCGGCTGTAGTAGAACCCGTCGCCGTGCCAGGCGATGCCTGAGACCTTCACCCGGTCGATGACATCGGGGAGGTCGCGTCGGGTGGCCAGATCGAGCACGCGAATCTGCTGCCAGTCGGAACCGGCGTGGCTCACCATGTAGGCGATGTAGCGCGCCTGCCGGTCGAAGGTGAGTCCGGCCACCCGCGTGGTACCGTCGGGCGAGAGCTGGTTGGGGTCAAGCAGCAGCTCCTCAGGTCCCTCCTCACCGCGGCGGATGTAGTACACGGGCTGGTTCTGCAGGCCGTCGTTGCGCGCGTACAGGAGCCACGGCCCCTTCTGCTCCGGGGCGGAGCTTCGGGGATAGTTGACCAGGGTCGCGAGGCGGTCTCGCAGCGCGTCGCGCCAGGGAATGCCCGCCAGCCACGCGGCGGTAACGGCATTCTGGGCGCCCACCCACTCGGCCGTCTCGGGCGAGCGGTCGTCTTCCAGCCAGCGGAATGGATCGGCCACCGGCGTTCCGTGGTAGTGGTCGACCTGATCAACACGACGGGTGACGGGGTAGGGCAGAGGGCGTTCGGGGGGCATTGGGAGAGTGCTGGAGTGGGTCGGAATGGCAGCCTCCGGAACATGGCGGGTGGCGCGGGCGGGGACCACTGGCATGAAAGCGGGGGGCAGGGCTATGTTTCAAAGCTCCCCCGGAAACGGGGGCAAGCCGCTGTACCCGTTACAGTGGTGCCAGTGACAGTCCTGTCCATAATCGGACAGTGGCGATGCCCCGTCGGTATCGACCCGGAAGACTTCGCTTCCGGTGTGCGCGTCGAGGCCTCTCGCACCGTGTGTCGTTCGATCGCGCTCCGTCACGTCCTGTGACATCGCGCGGGAACGGCGGGCGGATCCGTAGCCCTTCGAATCGGACATCCTGCGTGATGTCCTGGAGTTGCACGATGCACCCGTTTATCGAAACCCAGAAGGAGTGGATGAAGACCGTCACTCCGTTCCGCGCCGGCGACACGGTGCGCGTGAATGTGCGAGTGAAGGAAGGCGACAAGGAACGCATCCAGGCCTTCGAAGGCGTGGTCATCGCCCGTCGTGGCGCTGGCGTCAGCGAGACGTTCACCGTCCGCAAGGTGTCGAATGGCGTGGGTGTGGAGCGCATCTTCCCGGTGCACAGCCCGATGCTCGCTGACATCATCGTCGTGCGTCGTGGTGCGGTGCGTCGTGCCAAGCTGTACTACCTGCGCGACGTGACGGGCAAGGCCGCCCGCATCAAGGAGCGCAAGGTCGTTCACAAGTCGCAGACCGCCAAGTAAGTCGGCGACGCATCGATGGCGCGTTGGAGCCCCATCGAGCGCAACTTGCGTGCAGTCCACGGGCCGGTACTGGCCGGGGTGGACGAAGTTGGACGGGGCCCGCTTGCGGGCCCCGTTGTCGCATGTGCCCTTGTCATGCCCGCCGAGCAGCGGGCCATTGCCGGCGTGGACGATTCCAAGCAGCTCACGCCTGAGGTGCGGCGGGCGCTGGCGCTTCGCATTCGCGAACGGGCTACAGCCATCGGCCTTGGCGCGGCCAGCGTGCGTGAGATCGATCAGCTCAACATCTATCACGCCACCGTGCTGGCCATGCAGCGTGCGCTGGCCCAATTGCATCGGCGATTGGGACAGCAGCCCCATCATGTGCTGGTGGATGGCAAACCGCTTCGCACCTTGGGCTGCATACACACGGCAGTCGTGAAGGGCGACAGCAAGTGCTACGCGATTGCCTGTGCCTCCATCGTGGCCAAGGTCACACGTGATCGGCTCATGCAGGCCCTTGCCGGGCGATATCCGGTGTACGCCTGGGAGCGCAACGCGGGCTACGGGACCGCGGTGCACCGCGCGGCGCTGGCGCAACACGGGCTCACGGCCCATCATCGACGCAGCTTCTGCCTCGACGAACAGCCTTCCCTGTTTTGAACGACGACCCATGACTACTCCCGCCGCCGATTTCCGCTCTGTCTTTCGTGACGACCTGCTGAAGGGGCAGGTGGCGCTCGTGACCGGCGGGGGCACCGGCATTGGCCTCGGCATCTCTGAACTGCTGGCGGCGCTGGGCGCGCACGTCGTCGTGGCCAGCCGGCGACCCGCACATCACGAGGCCGCGGTGGCGGCCATCCGTGAGCGCGGCCATGCGGCCAGCAGTGTGGCGCTCGATGTGCGCGATCATGCGGCGGTGCATGCCGTGGTACAGGAGGTCGCCAGTACACATGGTCGTCTTGATGTGCTGGTCAACAACGCCGCTGGCAACTTCTACGCGCCCAGCGCCACGCTGTCCCCCAATGCCTGGCGCTCGGTCGTGGAGATCGATCTCTACGGCACCTTCTACTGCTCGCAGGCCGCGCATCCGGTCATGAAGGCGCAGGGCGGAGGACGCATCATCAGCACATCCATGACGCTGCATTATCGGGGCTGGCCCCTCATGGCCCATGCCACGGCAGCCAAGGCGGGTGTGGATGCCCTCACACGCACCCTCGCCATGGAGTGGGCGCCCGATCGCATTCGAGTGAATGCCATCGCGCCCGGCCCCATCCCGACGGAGGGCGTGCGCAAGGCCTTCACGCCGCCGGCCGAGAGTGGCGTGCCCGACCTCTTTGCCGCCGCGGAAGAGCGCATGGCCGAGTATGCCCGCACGGGCATTCCGTTGGGTCGCTGGGGCACGCCGCAGGACATCGCCAACATGGTGGCCTTCCTCGCGTCGCCGGCCGGCGACTGGATTACGGGGGCCATCTTTGTCGTCGACGGCGGCGAGTGGTTGGCCAAGCCCACGCCGTAATGTTTTCTTCATGCGAATCGCGTGACTGCTGTCACCTTTCGCACAAATTGGCGGGTTTTTCGTGATGAAGCGCACGGCGCCACAGGTCCTGGCGCACGACCTTCCTTTCGTGGCGGGCGCGCTGGCGCACAGTGTGACGACGCGCTGCCAAGAGCGATCAATCCATGGGAGGAGACAGCGATGCAGAAGATCCGGTTTGCGACGATGACGGTGCTGGCGGTGAGCACGCTGAGCGCCTGTGCTACGAAGGGCTTCGTGCGGAAGGGCCTCGAGGAGCAGCGCGTGGCGCTGTCTACCGAGCGCAGTCAGCGTGTGGCGGGCGATGATTCGCTGCGCACGAAGATCGACACCGAGGTGGGCGCGCTGCGTACCGACCTCAACGCCCTGCGCAACGACCTGGGCACCCTGCGCAACGAGTTCGGCGCGCGCATCACGGCCATGGAGAACCAGGTGAAGTTCGCCATGCCGGTGCACTTCGGCTTTGACGATGCGGCCGTGCGTCAGCAGGACGAAGCGGCGCTGGAGCGCTTCGCGCAGGTGGCGTCCAACTACTACAAGGGCGCGACCATCACCATCGAAGGCTTTGCTGACCCGGCGGGCAGCGCGGCCTACAATCTGCGCCTCTCGCGTGAGCGGGCCGACGCGGTGCGCGACTTCCTAGTGAGCAAGGGCCTCGATGGCGCCTCGCTGCGCACGGTGGGGTACGGCAAGACCCGTCTCGTGAAGCCGGGTGCCAAGGGTGACGAGAGCGGTGCGGAGCTCAACCGCCGCGTGGTGTTTGTGGTCGAGACGCCGGCTGGCATGGGTACGGCCACCGTGGCCGCCATCTCGGGCAACGAATAAGCGGGTCCGGTCGGCCATCCTCCGGGATGGCCGCCACGCAGGGCATCAGCAAGAACGGGGCGGCTACCAGCCATGGTGGTCGCCCCGTTATTGTTCTGGTCTGTCTGACTTTTCGCACGTGGGAGTTGGACCGGGTAGCTCAGTCGGTAGAGCAGCGGACTTTTAATCCGTAGGTCGTGGGTTCGATCCCCACCCCGGTCACTTCCCGGCGACAGGTTCTGTCGAAAATGACCCAGGGATCTTTGCCTCGCGGGTTCGGTAACCCCCTGTCATTGGCTATCTTGCGAGATGCTTCGCTGCCTGAGATCCGTGGCGCGCCCGGCGCGCCACCTTTGGGGCCCACTGGCCCATGGGGCGATGATCGGTCTGGCCACGCTGGCCGCCCTCGCTCTCCCTTTTCCTTCTGCCACCGCACAGTTCGGCCTCGGCGGTTCATCCAAGCCAGCTCCGGACAGCGCCGCGCCGCCTGCCGTGTCGTCGGCCTCGCCGCGTGCGGCCGTGCAGGAATTTCTGCGTCTCGCCGATACGGGCGACTTTGACGCCGCGGCGAGCTATCTCGCGCTTTCGCCGTCAGCCACCAGCCGCGGTCCGCAGCTCGCCCGTCGGTTCAAGGTGGTGCTCGACCAGCGACTGGCGCTTGATCCCGCACTGCTGTCTCCGTTGGCCATTGGCGATACCACCGACGGTGACATCACCAGCGATGTTGTGGGCAGCATTGCCACGCGTGGTGGCGACGTTGCGGTTCGACTCGTGCGCACGGCGCGCACCAGCGGTGCCGTGCGCTGGCAGTTTGCTGCGGGGACCGTGTCGCAGGTCGATGCCTGGTACGACGAGCTTGGCGCGCCGTTTCTGCGTGATCGCCTGCCGGCGTCGATGATGCGTGAGGGACCATTCAACGTGTTCTACTGGCAGTGGGTGGCGCTGGCCATTGCCTTGCCGCTGCTGATCCTGGTGTCGTGGCTGCTTGGCGCCGGTTTGCGTGCCGTGCTTGGACGCATTGCGCGACGCACCGTGACCGACTGGGATGATTTGTTGCTGGCGTCCCTGCGCGGCCCGTTTCGTTTGTGGGCCGGGTCCATCGTGGCGCTACCGGTGCTGGGGTTGCTGCAGCTCAATCCTCGCGTGGATGGGTTTCTCTCGGCGCTGGTCCGTGGACTCGCGCTGATAGCCCTCTTCTGGGCCTTGCTTCGCATTATCGGTCTGGTGCAGCAGCGCCTGGTGCAGTCGGCGGTGGCCACAGGGCAAAGTCAGGCGCGCACACTCGTGCCGCTCTTGTCCAATATTCTGCGTGTCACGCTGGCCATTGTGGCGCTGCTCGTGGCGCTCTCGCAGTTCGGTTATCCGGTCACCACTCTGCTGGCCGGTCTCGGTATTGGTGGTATTGCCGTCGCACTCGCCGCGCAAAAGACGGTGGAGCATCTCTTCGGCAGTGTGAGTCTGGCGGCCGATCGCGCGTTTCGCGTGGGTGACTGGGTGCGCGTTGGAACCACCGAGGGCGAAGTGGAACGCATTGGTCTTCGCTCCACCAGCATTCGCACGATTGAGCGCACGGTGGTGCGGGTGCCCAACGGGCGCCTGGCCGACGATCGCATCGAGACGTTTGGTGAACGTGATCGCATGGCCTTCCGTACCGATCTCGATCTCACCTACGACACGACCCCGGAGCAGTTCGAGACCATTCGAGCCGACGTGGAAGCGGCCCTGCGCGCGCATCCGGCCATCTGGCCCGAGCGCGTGCGGGTCTATCTCACGGCCTTCGGCGAGTCAGCCATTCGGATGAACGTGACCTGCTGGTTTCAGACCACCGATATCAACGAGTTCGTGAAGTATCGTCACGACATGATGCTGGAGTTCATGCGCATCGTGCGGCGACACGGCAGCGGTTTTGCCTTCCCGTCGCGCACGGTGTACCACGTGGGCGCCAGCGGTACACCACCTGTGACGGTCGATTGAGCGCGTGACGTCCACTGTTGCTGGCGTGCTGCTCCTGCCGTGGATCGTGGCGCGGCTCCAGGTGGACTTGCCCGTGGAGCCACCGGCCATCGTGGCCACCGAGCTCGCGGCCATCCTGTTGCAGGGGGTCGTGACCACGGGCGTGGCGGCGCTCTGCGCGCATCTTTACGCGCGCTATCGCCGGCCCTGGTTCGGTTGGTTTGCCGTGGCCTGGGGCGTGTATGTGGCACGGCTGCTGTGCATCCTGAGTTTTCTGCTCAGTGGTCAGCGCGTGTGGTTGTATTGGCATCAGGTCACGACGGGATGGACGGCCCTTGTGCTGCTCTGGGCCTCGCTGGTGTTTCTGCGGCAGCCCAAGGCACGGCCCAGCTACCTGCTGGTGGCGCTTTTCCCGCCGCTCTGGTCGTATCTCGCCATCTATCAGCTCGACAGCTTTCTCTCGGCGGCCTTGCCCGCGGTGCTGTTTCTGAGCGGTGCCACCGTGTGGACCGGTTGGGTGTTCTGGCGTCATCATCGCGTGGTGGGCAGTCCCGGTGCGCGGTTGCTGGCCATTGCCTTCCTGCTCTGGGGCCTGCATCACCTCGACTATCCCTTCCTGCGCGCGCAGGGGGCCTGGACCCCATGGGGCTACTACCTCGACATCGCCATGGTGCTGCTGGTGGCGTCGGGCCTGGTGCTGCTCGTACTCGACGACCTCGGACGCGGCGTGCGTGCGCTGTCCACGCTGTCGGGTGACCTGCAGCGACGCACCAACGATACCGATCCGCTCGACGTCCTGCTGTCGCGGCCACTGGCACTGCCCGGCGTACGCGGCTCGGCCATGTACCTGTTTGAGCCACCGCCGCGCGACGGTGCCGATGCGCGGCTCGGCGGTGCAGGGGACGTCAACGAGTCGCCCATCGAGATTCTCGATCGCGTGCTCGAGGCGGCGCGCACTCGCGCCCTGTCCACACCAACGGCGTCAGGCAATGACGGCACACCGCCACGCGGACGGTTTGTACGCGGCACCGGTGTGTGCACCGAATGGGCAGAGCAACTGCCGCTGCCGGCCGTGCGCGATGCGCTGGCGCGCATGCGCATCACGCGACGGCCGCAGGTGGTGGCGTCCACGGATCAGCAGCCCTTCATTGCGGCGCTGCCCGTGGGGTCGGGCACCCAATTGGTGGGCGCGCTCATCATGGCTGGTGATGTGCGCAATCCGTTCACGGCCCTCGATGATGATTTCCTGCTGGCCCTTGGGCAGCAGGTTGGCGCGGCACTCGATCAGTGGTCACTCGACCGGCAGTTGGCCGCGCGCACGCGCGCGCTCGAGCGCCTGTCATCACGCATGCTGCGGCAGCACGAAGAAGAGCGACGCCGGCTTTCGCGCGAGTTGCATGACGAAACCGCGCAGGTGTTCTCGGCCGTGAAGATGCAGCTCGAGGCGCTGCGTGGTTCGCTGGTGCCGGAGACGGGGCCGCGCCTGGATCGTCTGCTGTCTCTGGTGGACACCGGCATTGCGAGCATTCGTGAAGTCACGAGTGCCCTGCGGCCCACGTTGCTGGATGATTTGGGTCTCAGGCCCGCCCTCAATTCGCTGGTGACGGAATTCACCGAGCGCACCGGTGTTCAGGTGCGATTTGTGGCGCCGCCCAGTCTGCCGGCGCTGGAGGGTGAAGCAGAACTGGCGGTGTTCCGTGCGCTGCAGGAGGCCCTGTCCAATGTGCTGCGCCACGCCGAGGCTTCGACGGTGGAGGTGGAACTCCACGTCGCAGATGGCGAGTTGCGCCTGCGTGTACGCGACGATGGTCGTGGCTTCCCGTCGGCGCCGGGTGGTCGCCTGCTTGACACCGATCAGCGCATGGGACTGACCGGCATGAGAGAGCGCCTGCACACAGCGGGCGGCGCGCTGCAGATTTCCAATCGTGATCCCGGCGCGGAGTTGCTCATCCGCGTCCCCATTCCCGCGTGACCCGACTCTCCAACGTGACCGACGCTCCCCGTATTCGTGTGCTGCTGGCCGACGACCACGCCCTCGTGCGTGAGGGGCTGCGCTACGTGCTCGACGCCGACCCGCTCATCGAAGTGGTGGCCGAGGCGTCGAATGGTCGCCTGGCCGTGGAGCTGGCGCAGCAGCTCACGCCCGATGTGGTGGTCCTCGACATCACCATGCCGGAGGAGACGGGCCTCAAGGCGGCCGGTCGGATTCTCGAGGCCTTGCCGGGCACACGCGTCCTGTTGCTGAGCATGCATGACCAGAGCGAGTACGTGCGCGAAGGCATGCGCATCGGCACACACGGCTATCTGCTCAAGGACTCCGCCGGTGAGGAGTTGCGCGCCGCCATTCGTGCCGTGCACGCCGGTGGCACGTTCTTCAGTCCGGCGGTCGTGCGCCGTCTTTCTTCGGCCGACGCCGTAGTGGACAACACCCCGGCCTCGCAGCTCGATCAACTCACGCCGCGCGAGAAGGACGTGTTGGGCGGTGTTGCGCGCGGGCTGACCAACAAGGCCATAGCGGCCGAGCTGGGCATCAGTCGCCGCACGGTGGAAGCGCATCGCGAGAGTCTCATGCGCAAACTGCAGATCCACTCGGTGGCCGGACTCACGCGCTTTGCGCTGGAAGCGGGCGTGGTGGCGGACGCGTAGTCGGGCCGATGTCCAAGGCCAGCCGTTGCGGTGGTGGGTCACCCGCGACCGTTACTGAACGCGGTGCTTGATCGTCGTCTTGCGCATGCTCCCTCTACCCAACACATCGCAGACCGTGGTGGCCGACGCGGCGCGACTTCGGCTGGATGCTTGTCAGCTGGAGTTGCTGGCCGGTGCGCGTTCGCGCGTTCGGGTGCGCTTCGTTGGGGCTGCCGAGGCGTGCGGTGCAGATCTGGAAGCTGGTCATGAGTTCACCGCCACCCACGAGGGCAGCACCTGCCCGGGAGGCGACCTGCGATTGGCCGCCTTGGCCACCTTCGACGCGCTGGCCCAGGCCACGGGCCATGCCCTGACCTTTGAACTGATTGGCGCGAAGCCCGTGCGGGCCTTCGATGCCACCGTCATCATGGTGGCGGCCGTGGTCCGAGTGGCCGGTTCGGGCACCAAGGTCATTGGCGCCGCCGTGGACGAAGGCGACCCCATCACCACCGCTGCCCGGGCGGCCCTGCAGGCCGTGAACCGCCTCGTGGCGCCGCATCTGTCAGCCGGCCCGTCCTGTCACCCGCGCTAGTTCACACGCCCGCTCTGTGACGCCGATCCCCATTTCCGGGGGCCGGCACGGTGTCCGAAGCGAGCCGATCGGGGTAGGTTGTTGGCGTGAACCCTGCCGCCCCCTTCCTGCGCGCGGGGCTGTGGTCGACGTTCCGCGACGGGCGCCTGCGCGCGCTGGTCATGATGTGCGGCGTCGCCGTCAGCACCGCCTGTCAGCCCGGTCTGCGCCCTGCGCTGGGGCCGGACGCTGCGCCCCAGCCAGTCACCGCCACCGCCTCCCCACCGACCCGTGTGGCGGCCAACGCGCCGGCCGCGCCAGCGCCCCGTGATGAAGTGGTGGAGGCCGCCGTGGCCGTCTTTGGTGATTCGACGGCGGTGGCCAATGCGGATTCCGCAAGCGACGAGCCCACCTGGGACATCGATGTGCGCAGCTATGAGACCCACGAGCGGGTGGCGCACTATGTCTCGCTCTTCAGCACGACGGCGCGCGAGCGCACCATCTCGCGGCTTACGCGGGGCACGAAATACCAGCCCATGATCCGCAGCAAGTTGCGCGAGGCGGGCATGCCCGAGGACCTCACCTACCTCGCGTTCATTGAAAGTGGATACGACCCGCATGCCTACTCGCGCGCGGCCGCGGTGGGCATGTGGCAGTTCATGAGCAGCACGGCCCGCGATGTGGGGCTGCGCGTGGACTGGTGGATGGATGAACGGCGGGACCCCGCGCGCTCCACCGATGCGGCCATTCGCTTCCTGGGCTATCTGCAGAAGCAGTTCGGTTCGTTCTATCTGGCCGCGGCCGCGTACAACGGCGGGCCCGGGCGTGTGGCGCGTGGACTCTCGCGTTATGCTGACGCGCTCGAGGGCAGCGAAGGCGATGATCGCTTCTTTGCCCTGGCCGAGCAGGACTATCTGCGCGCCGAAACCAAGAACTATGTGCCGCAGCTGATTGCGGCAGCCATCGTGGCCAAGGTGCCTGAGCGCCATGGGCTGCAGGTGGATTCACTGGCTCCCTATGCGTATGACTCCGTGCTCGTGGCGGCTGGCAGCAACATGAGTGTGGTGGCCGATGCGGGGGCCGTACCCGTCGATACGCTGCGCGACCTCAATCCGGCCATTCTGCGCGGCGTGACACCGCCGGACGCGGCCATCTGGGTTCGGGTGCCGGTCGGCAGCGGCGATCGGGTGCGTGCGGCGCTTGATGCGCTGCCCGAGGCTGATCGACGCGGCTATAGCGCGGTCAAGGTCAAGACCAGCAAGTCGGTGGCGGCCCTGGCCAAGCAGCATGGCGTAACCTCGGCCCAGTTGCGCTGGTTCAATCCCGGTCTGCGCACCACCAAGAAGGGCAATGTGGTGGTGGGGCAGACGGTGAGAATCCCCATGAAGTCGGCGCTGGCCTTCGCGCGCAATGTGCCGGACCCGGGCATCGAGAAGTACGGGACGGCGGTGGCCACGTCCACCAGTCGCGGTGTGCACGTGGTGCGGCGCGGTGAGACCATCGGCGGCATTGCGCGGCGCTATGGCATCACGGAGTCCCGCCTGCGTTCACTCAACCGCATTCGCGGCGATCGCATTCTGGCGGGACAGACACTGGTCGTGCGAAGCACAAACAGCAAGAAGCGGTAGCACGAAACGGAAGCCGGGGTCGGGAGCCTTACCGCAGAAGCCAAACAAACAGCACGGCGCGTTGCCGGGCCTTCGGCTCCTGAGTTGAGGCTTCCGAACCCGGCTTCCGGGTTACGGCTATCGCAGTTTTGCTTTTAATCCAGAATGCCGTTTCCGCGATACCCGCGGGTGATCAGCTTCTCGTAGCCGTTGGCCGGGCTGACGCCCATGGCCAGCGATCGCTGCACGGCCACCGGGCCACGGTTGTAGGCCACCAGCGCCAGCATCAAGTCGCCCTTGTACTGCTTGATGAGGCCGCGCAGATAGCGGAACCCAATGCGCAGGTTCACGTCGGGATCGAGCAGGTCTTCGCGCGTGATGCGGGGCTCGAACGCCCGGGCTGTGCCCAGCATGAGCTGCGTGAGACCGATGGCGCCCGCTGAACTGACGGCGCGCGGGTCGAACACGCTCTCAACGCGCACCACGCGGAAGCCGAGTTCCGGCTCGATGCCGGCGGCGATTGAGGCATCGTAGATGCGCCGCGCCAGATCGGTCTTGATGCGGTAGCGGGTGCTGTAGCTCTGGATGGCCTGCCAGCGGTTGAGATACTCATGCTGGCTTGGTATCTGACCGGCAAGCTGACCGGAGGCCATCTGCGTGGCAGACGGGCTGGTCTTGCCGCGCTTGAGCACCTCACCGGCGCGGCGCCACATGGGCTGATCGGCAATGGCCGCCAGCGGCTCCTGACGCAACGCACGCGGCGCGGCGGCCACGGTAGGCTCTGTGGGACCGTGCAAGCCGAGCACCTCACCCACAGACGGCAGCGGCGTCTCTGCCCCCTCAGGGCGCGGACCACGACGCTCCATCATCACCAACACCAGCGCCAGCACCACCACGGCCAGCGAACTGCGCTTGGCCTGACGCATGTTGCGGCGGCGCTGCATGCGGCGCCGACGCGACTCCGCGTCTGTCTTCGTCCTGCTATCGTCAACGTTGTGCATGAACCCTCTCGTTCAGCTGGTCAGTCACGGACCGCTGATGAAGTCCCCCCTCGTGCCGCCGCGCTTCTCGCGCAACACGATGTCGGAAATCACCATGGTCCGGTCGACAGCCTTGGCCATGTCGTAAATCGTGAGCAACGCCACGGACACGGCTGTCAACGCTTCCATCTCCACCCCGGTTTGGGCGGTGGTTCTGACGAATCCCTCGACCCGGCAACCGGGAAGGGATGCATCGAGACTAACCCGGACCTCTACCCCGGACAACGCCAGGGGGTGACAGAGCGGAACGAGCTCAGCCGTACGTTTGGCTGCCTGAATTCCGGCCAGTCGGGCCACCGGAATGACATCGCCTTTCTTTAAGGTGTTGTCCCGTATGGCTTTAAATGTGTCCACCTCCATTCGAATCGAACCGGAGGCAAACGCCGACCGTACGGAAATCGGTTTGTCGCCGACGTCCACCATGCGAAAATTTCCTGCCCCATCAGTGTGCGTCAGGTCACGCGCGACCTCCGCGCGGGCAGAATCCGGGGGCGTGGCGGGACCAGAATCTGGACCAGAATGTGGCGTACTCATGACCTCAGCAGTCGATGCAAATCGGCCAACAGCGCAGCCGTTTGCAGGTTGGGCATCGCATTGCGTTGTGCGAGTTCCTTCGCGCGCTCCACGACAGGAATCGCCATCGTTGTGCGTCGCGCTTCGCGCTCGGCACCCTGCGCCACCAACTGTTGCGTGCGTGCATGCAGCAGGTGGGTTAGTGCGTCCAGCATGTCGCTGAATGCGCCACGCGCGCCGGCGACGCCCTGCTTGGCAGCCACCTTGAGTCGCTGCGCCTGACCGTCGGGTGTTGAGGGAGCCAGGGCCGCTTCGAGCAGCAGTCGCGCCGAAGTAAAGGCGCCCTGCATGGGTTCTCCACCGAACAGGGCGCCCGGTGTGCCGCCCGCGCGTGCCAGTTGCTCCTCGCGAGGCATACGCGACAGGGCGCGCGCCACGGCCGCGTCATTCAGAAACGCTTCGACATCAGCACGGCCCAGCGCCGGGACACGCACCGAGACCACGCGCGAGCGAATGGTCGGCAGCAGCGTGCCCGGCTCACTCGACGTGAGAATGAGCGTCGTGCCCGGTGGCGGCTCCTCGAGCAGCTTGAGCAGCATGTTGGCCGACTCGGGGCTCGATTCCTGGGGCACCATGCGTTCCGCGTCGCCCAGCACAAACACCGCGCGCCGCGCCATGGCCGGGCGACGGGCCGCATGCTGCACCACCATCTGCATCATGTACTTGTAGATGGCCTCGGTGCCGTTGCTCGGTCCCCAGAGCCCGTCGGCCGCCATGCGTTCCGCGATGGCCTCGCCCAGGTCCTCCTTGGCATCCTGGGCGTCGGGGTCGCTGTCCTTGAGCCTTGCGCGCGGAAACACCCAGTGCAGGTCGGGGTGCATGCCGCGCTCCGCATAGCGACACTGGGGACACTGCCCGCAGGGTTCAATGGCGCGTTCGGACAGGGCCTGATCGCAGAGCAGCAATTGCCCGAGCCACAGGGCCAGACGCTGCTTGCCCACACCCCGAGGGCCCTGCAGCAGCAGGCTGGCCGGCAGCCGCCCTTCGGCGGCCGCAGTGGCAAGACGATGACGTATGGCCTGGTGGCCATAGACGGGACGCAGCGACATGCTGCAATCTACATCGGTCACCACGGCGGTCTCCGTTGTGGCTTTGCCGTTCCTCCGCCGCCCCTCTGCTGCCTGCTCCGTACTCAGACGGTCCCCGCCATGCGCCGCGCCCTCCTGCTGTTGTCCTGCCTTGTGCCTGCCACCCTGTCGGCGCAGGTTCGCGCCCGGACGCTGGGCATCGCGCCCGGAGTGTTCCGGCCGGGGCCACTCAATGCCATCACCGATGTAGCCGGCGTGGCGGTAGGACATGCCACCGTTTCCCACGGCGACTCCATTCGCACCGGCGTCACGGCCATTCTCCCGCACGGCGGCGACCTGTTTCGTGAGCGGGTCCCGGCCGCGCTGCATGTGGGCAATGGCTTCGGCAAGCTGCTCGGCGTGACGCAGTTGCGGGAACTGGGCGAGTTGGAGACGCCGCTGCTGCTGACCTGCACGCTGTGCATCTGGCAGGTGGGCGACGGCCTGGCGCAGTACATGATGGCGCGGCCGGAGAACGCTTCGGTGCGGTCCATCAATCCCGTGGTTGGCGAGACCAACGACGGCGCGCTCAATGCGACGCGTGCGCGGCCCGGCATGGCCGCCGCCGTGCAGCAGGCCCTGGCTGCCGCGTCAACCGGGCCGGTGGCCGAAGGCAGTGTCGGCGCCGGACACGGCACGGTCATGTTTGGCTGGAAGGGGGGCATCGGCACCGCGTCGCGGCGTCTGCCGGCCTCACTCGGTGGCCACACCGTGGGCGTGCTGGTACAGGGCAACTACGGGGGAGTGCTGCAAATGGCGGGCGTGCCGGTAGGACCGTTGCTCGGACGGTATGCCTTTCAGCGGGATGTCGAGCGGGATGCAGCCGGTCGGTCGCCGGGCGATGCCGGCGCGGAGCGGGGCGACGGATCGTGCATGATTGTCATTGCCACCGATGCACCGCTTCTCGCGCGCAATCTCGAACGCCTGGGAGCGCGCGCGATCATGGGGCTCGCGCGCACCGGCTCCAGTGCGTCGAACGGTTCGGGCGACTACGTCTTGGCCTTCAGCACCAACCCCAGGGTGCGTCGCTCACCCGATGCGTCGGTCAGTACCAACGACGAGCTGGGCAACGACGCCATGTCGGCCCTGTTTCAGGCCGTGACGGAAGCCACCGAGGAGGCGTTGTACAACGCCATGCTCATGGCCACACCGGTGAGCAGCCGCGCGGGCACCGTGCGGCCGCTACCTGTCGATTCCGTGCGTCGTCTGCTCGAAGCCAGAGGAATCAAACCGTGAGAGAGGCGGTCGGGGTTGAACTGCCTTGCCGCGGCCCTTGCGCCCTCTTTCACCCTGCGTGGGCTGTTCACGATGTCAGCCCACGCACTGGAACCAGAGCACTGCGAGCAGTTTATCCGTGCGGTTTCCGCTCCATCCGCGTCATCCGCGACAAGGCTGTTGACGAACGTGCGGACCACCACAGCATTGATGGCATTGGCAAGAACGTCAACAGCTCACGCAGAGTAATTGAGGGCGCAGAGTTCGCAGAGGAACACAGTCAACGTTGAACTGCGAGGTCGCGAAATACAAAGATCGGGCAAGTCCCATGTCAGACCCGGAAGAGCGCGGCATTGCTCACCGCGGAGCGCATGCGCTGCCACGCACATCACGCACATCACGCAATGAGCGGCAGGAGGTCGGACAGCACCGCACCCGCTGTAGCCAGTCCGCCGGCGCCCGGTCCCTGAAACACCAGGGCTCCAGCGGAACGCGACTCCACCACAATGCGATTGAATGGCCCGTCGACCTGCGCCCAGGAATCGTTTGCGGCCACGCGTGTGGGTTCGATGCGCGCGATGAGCTGCTCGCCCACGCGTTGCACGGACGCCAGCAGCTTCACGCAGTCTCCGGATGCTGCCACGTCCCGCGCCCAGCGCGCGACGTCTTCGTCAAGTCCACGGCGTCGCACCTCGAGGGCGTGGGGTGCCACACCGAAGGCCAGCCATGAGAGAATGCGCAACTTGTCCTCGGCATCCTGTCCATTCAGATCACGCGTGGGGTCGGCTTCGGCATAACCCAGCGCCTGCGCGGTCTCGACGGCTTCGCCGAGGGATTGGCCTGCGGCAAGTTGTTGCAGCACGAAGTTGCTGGTGCCGTTCAGAATGCCGGTGATGCGCGTGATGTCCACACCCGCCGCGCCACTTTGCAGGCAGCGCACGATGGGAATGGCCCCGCACACGGCGCCCTCGAAGGACAGACTGCTGCGCTGCCACTCGGCGCTGGCCTTGAGTGCTTCACCACGAAGGCCGAGCAGCGCCTTGTTGGCGGTGACGACGTGAATGCCGCGAGCGAGGGCGGCCTCCACCAGATCGGCGGCGACTTCCGTACCGCCGATGGCTTCCACCAGCACGTCAATGTCGTCATCGAGCAAGGCGTGCGGATCGGTGATGCAGGCGTTGGCGGGCGCGAGCCCACTGCGAATGGCCTGCTGTAGCGCAGGGCGTTCGCGCTCGGCGTCGCGCACCAACACGCGCGGCACACTGACCTGACCGGGACGCTCCTCGTGACGGGCCGTCAGCAACTCCAGCAGACTGCCACCGACAAAGCCGCAGCCGGCCAGTGCCACCCGACGCAGCCGCGGACGTGCGACGTGGCGCGATACCGCGCGCGGGTTGACGACCGGCGTCGACACGGGAGTGCGCGCCGCCGCGTCGAGGGCCTCCTCGATGATGCGCGACACCTTGGCCGTTTCGAGCAGAAAGGCATCGTGTCCGTGGACGGACGTGAGCTCGCGGTACGTGGCGCGGGAGGCGTCGGCCCATTCGCGCACGGCCTCGTCGGGATAGAGCAGGTCACCCGGAATGCCAACGGCGGTGAGCCGGTCAGCCACGGGCGAGAGTGCCGCACTCACGCCGCCACGCCCGCGTCCGACATCGTGGCTGTCCATGGCGTCGAGCAACGCGCCGTAACTCGTGGCATCAAAACGTGCCACGAGACGCTCACCATGTGCATCAAGCCAGTCCGCCACTTCAAAGTGACCTGCCGCCGTGCGACGACGCCCGAAGCGCTGTTCGAGGGCCTGGGGCGTGCGATAGCTCAGCATGCCCACCATGCGCGCGAGGGCAAACCCCTCGCGCGCGCCGCCCAGCGCAATGGCGCGCTTCATGATGGCGTTCCACGCAATCCCCTGCGCCGTTTGCACGGCCGGCGCCGCCAGCACCACGGCGCCGCGTGTACGCTCGGGGAAGGTCGCCGCGAACTCCAGCGTGACCATGCCGCCAAGTGATCCGCCACAGACGAGCAGCGGTGCCGGAATGCGCAGAAGGTCGAGCAGCAGCGCCAGCACGCGCGCCTGATCACGCGTGGTGATTGGCGGCAGTGCATCAGGCTCAATGTTGCTCGGCCCGGTGGTGCCATCGCAGCCACCAAGCAGCGCCGCCGAGAGCACGGCGTGGCGCGTTGGGTCGATGCTCTGGCCGGCGCCAATGACACCCTTCCACCATACCGTCGCCTCGGTGGTCCCGGTGAGCGCGTGCACCACCAGCACCACGTTGTCGCGCGCTGCCGCCACGGTGCCCTCAAGGCGATAGTGCACGCGAATGGCATCGAGCGTTTCACCGCCCTCGAGCGTGATGCCCGGGAGCGTAATGGTTTCGTCCACCACCGGCCAAGCGGGTGGTACAACGGATTGCGCACCCACGCTGCTTGCCGCCGTTGTTCGTGCCGGGCTGTTCACGCGACTGACCGGGCGACGGGTCCTGGTTCCGACGCTCATGCGGCAGACTCGTCCGGCGCCGGTGCCGCAATCACGTTGGCGCTGGCGTTTGCCGTGGCCGCCAGCTGACGCGACGCGTCCGACGCCACAGCCTTTGCGAGGGCCTGTTCAAGGTCGGCCAGCAGGTCGTCCGCGTCTTCGAGTCCAATAGACAGCCGCACCAGGTCAGGCGTGACGCCTGCGGCGCGCCGTTCGGTATCGCTGAGTTGCTCGTGTGTCGTGGTCCAGGGATGAATGACCAGGCTCTTGGCATCACCGACATTGGCCAGCAGGGAGAACAGCGAGAGCTCGCTGATGAAGCGCCGCGCTGCCGCTTCGCCACCCCGCACGCCAAAGGTCAGCACACCACCGTATCCGCCGCGCAGATACCGCACCGCGTTGCGATGCGTGGCGTGCGAGGACAGGCCCGGATAGCTCACCCACGACACGGCGGGATGCGAGGCGAGGAACTGCGCCACCCGCAGCGCGTTGGCGCTGTGCTGCCGGATGCGCAGCGGCAGCGTTTCGAGCCCCTGCAGGAAGAGGAAGGAGTTGAACGGAGACAGTGCCGCACCGATGTCACGCAGCAACAACACGCGCAGGCGAATGGCATACGCAATGTTGGCACCGTTCACGTTGCCAAATGCCTCGGCGAACTTGAGGCCGTGGTAGGCCGGCTCGGGATCGCGGTAGAACGCCCGGAATCGCTCGGTGCCGCCCCAGTCGAAGCGCCCGCCGTCCACAATGACTCCGCCAATGCTGGTGCCGTGGCCACCTATCCACTTGGTGGCGCTGTGCAATACAATGTCTGCGCCATGCGCCAGGGGTTTGACCAGCACCGGCGCAAAGGTGTTGTCCACCACGAGTGGCAGATTGAATTCGTGCGCGAGATGTGAGAGAGCCTCGAGGTCCGGCACGTCAAGCGCCGGATTGCCCACCGTCTCCACGTACACGGCGCGCGTCTGATCGTCGATGGCCGCTGCTACGGCCTTGAGGTCGTGAATGTCCACGAAGCGCACACGAATACCAAGTCGCGGCAGCGTGTGCGTGAACAGCGACACCGTGCCGCCGTAGAGCGAGCGGGAGGCGACGATGTTCTCACCGGCCTGCGCCAGATTGAGAATGGCCAGTGTCTGTGCAGCCTGACCACTGGCCACGCCCACCGCGGCCACGCCGCCTTCGAGTGCGGCAATGCGCTGCTCGAAGACGTCGGTGGTTGGGTTCATGATGCGCGTGTAGATGTTGCCGAAGGCGCGCAGGCCGAACAGGTCCGCTGCGTGTTCGGGACTGTCGAACACGAAGGACGTGGTGGCGTAGATGGGCACGGCACGCGACTTGGTAGCCGGGTCGGCCGTTTCCTGGCCGGCATGCAGGGCCACAGTATCCACGGCCAGCGGGCGCCCGGCGCGCGCGGGGGTGCGGCTCTTCTCGTTCTGCGAATCGTGCTGCGAATCGTGCTGCGTAGTGACATCGGACATCGGGGCACTCTCCAGAGTGGGTGAGTGCCGCCCCACGACAACACGCGCCCGGCAACAGAGGGCCGCCGGGCGCGCTCGCGGTTTAGCTCCTTGTTTTGCGTGGCGGCAATCGGCGGCAAATCACCACGGCGGCGCGGCGGCGAGGCCACGCTGCGGTCTTCGGTTGTCTTCCTGCACCTGTCCACGGGCCTGCCGGATACAAAAAAGCCGACGGCCCGCGCCGATTGTATCGTCGCGGGCCGTCGGGACCTCGACTTAGACGGATGGACAGCGCCGCTGGCGCTGTGTACACGGCCCGTCAAATCGGGGAAACCGCCGTGCACCTCACGAGTATCGGTCGGTCCGGCAGAAAACGCAAGGGCCACTTGTGGCAGCCCCGTCCATGTCAGACCGAGAAAACCGGACGATCAGCTTGGCGCCGTGATGCCCGTCACCACGCGGTAGGTGTCGCGGGCTATGAGCAGCTCCTCGTCCGTAGGTACCACCCAGGCCTGCAAGCTCGATTCCGGCGTGGAAATGCACCCCTCGTGTCCGCCCACCATCTGGGTGTTGGCGGCCTCGTCGATATGGAGGCCGGCCCAGGCCAGTCCCTCGCCTATGCGCGAGCGCACCTCCGGCGCGTTCTCGCCAATGCCGCCGGCAAACACCACGGCGTCGGCTCCACCAAGGACCGCGAGATAGCTGCCCACATACTTGCGCACGCGATAGCAGAAGATCTCGATGGCCAGCCGTGCGCGCCGATCCTGCATTTCCTTCGCTTCCAGCAGCAGGTCGCGCATGTCATTCGTGAGGCCCGACAATCCCAGCAGGCCGCTCTGCGTATTGAGCAGCGCTTCCACCTGCGTGAGCGACAGGCCTTCCTTGGCGGCAATGTAGTCCAGCAGCGCGGCATCGATGTCGCCGGAGCGCGTGCCCATCACCAGACCTTCGAGCGGTGTGAAGCCCATGCTCGTGTCGATGGACTCGCCACCCTGAATGGCGCAGGCCGAGCATCCGTTGCCGAGGTGCAGGGTCACGATGCGCACGTCCGCGCGCTCGCGGCCTGTCAGCTTGCGAAAGCGATAGGCAATGGAGCGATGCGAGGTGCCATGAAATCCGTAGCGACGGATCTTGTGGCGCCGGTAAAGCGGATACGGGATCGCGTAGAGATACGCGTGTTCCGGCAACGTCTGATGAAACGCGGTATCGAACACCGCCACCTGCGGCACGCCACTGCCGAGCGCCGCGCGGGCGGCATCAATGCCACGCAGATTGTGCGGATTGTGGAGCGGCGCCAGCTCCACGTTCTCTTCAATGCCCCGCAGCACCGCCTCGTCGATGAGACTGCTGCGGCGGAACTGTTCACCGCCGTGCACCACGCGATGACCGACGGCCTGCAGCTCAGCCCGTGAGCTGATGCCGGTGCCGCTTTCCGGGTCGGTGATGAAGCCCACCAACCACTCCACGGCGCTGCGCATGTCACGAAGCTGCGCGGTGCGCTTGCGATTCACCCCGTCGGCGCCACGCACCGTGATGACGGCTTCGCCACCGATGCGCTCGATCTGTCCGCGCAGCAGCTTTTGGTCCTGGTCGCAGGCAATGCGATCAGCATCGGTAACGACCACCTGAAACTTCACGGTGGCCGAACCGGCATTGAGGACCAGGACGTTCATGTGCTGCGAGCGCTGCGTGCCGTGATCGGACGATCAGAACGGCTTGTACAGGGCCATCCACGCCGCCGCGCCTGCGAGCGCGGGCAGGATGAACAGGAAGGGCTTGGCCAGTTCCGGCTTGCGATACGGCAACAGCGCGATGCCGCTCAGCACCAGCCAGATGATGATCTTGCCCCAGAGCCAGCCCGGGAAGTTGGTGCCATGCTGAAAACCGATGCGCGCGAGCATGCCGAAGCCGCCCACGAGGATGAGCAGGGCACCCAGGCCGTGCACCGACGACAGAATGCCGCGTGTGCCGCTGGTGGCCTTCTGACCACCGTTGGCCGCGTGCACGGCCGCGCCGCCGACTGCCGCAAACAGCAGGGCGATGCCGAGGATGTGCAGGATCTCGTAAAAATCTCTAGGAAACATGGGGGGACCAAAGAGGGGCGTAAGGTGGGACTGCGTAAGGTTGAACGGCGTAAAGTGAACTGCGGGAAGGGAAGGGATCTCAGACCGAAGCGGTCGGGGTCGGGGTCTGGGTCGGGGTCTGGGTCGGGGTCTGGGTCGGGGTCTGAGTCGGGGCTACGAGCTGATACGCGAGAGTACCGGCTCTTCCACATCAAAACTATCCACCGTGCTGGGTGACAGGCGTCGATAACTCTCCAGCACACGGCCCAGAGCCTCCTGACTGTCGGCGCCGATGGCCGACAGATGCCCCATCTTGCGACCGGCGCGGGCGCCGGCCTTGCCATACAAATGCAAGCGCGTGCCGGGCACCAACAGCGCGTCGGCCACTGCCGGCTCGTGCCCCTGAAGCCACACATCACCCAGCAGGTTCACGATGGCCGAGGGCGCAAACACGGTGGGCTCGCCGAGTGGCAGATCACACACCGCGCGCACCAGCTGCTCAAACTGACTCGTCGCGAGTCCGCGCTCACTGTGGTGATACGTGTTGTGGGGGCGTGGCGCGAGTTCGTTCACCAGCAACTCGCCGCTGCGTGTCACGAAGCACTCCACGGCCAACAGCCCCACAATGTCGAGGCGCTCGGCCACCGCACGGGCCAGCGTCTGCGCACGCAACGTCATTTCGTCGCTGATGACGGCCGGTACCACGGCCCAGGTGAGAATGCCGCTGGTGTGGTGATTGCGGCTCGGTGGATACACCACCGTCTGTCCGGACGGCGATCGCGCCACCAGCACCGACACTTCGTAGTGAATGTCCACCATGGCTTCCACAAGGCAGGGCCTTGCACCAAGGGCCTGCCAGGCTTCCACGGCCTGCTCGGGCTCACGCAGGCGCACCTGACCACGGCCATCGTAGCCGCCGTGCGTGGACTTGGCGATGCAGGCACCGTGTGTGCGCACCATGTCTGCGACGTCGTCCGCGGACTGCGCGGCGACAAATGCGCCGAGCGGGAACTGTTGCGCGCGCAGCCACTCCTTCTGACGGATGCGGTCCTGGATGATGTACACGGGCGCGCGGCCCGGACGCAGCGGCACGCGTGCGGCCACTGCATCCAGCACGTCCGGGTGGATCTGCTCGATCTCGAGTGTCACCACGTCGCACTGCGAAGCCAGGTCCTCGGCCGCGGCCACGTCGCTGAACGGTGCCGTGATCGTGCGCGAGGCCACCGGCCGCGTGGCGCACTGTGCTTCGGGGTCGAGCACATGGATGTCATAACCCATGGAGCGGGCAGCCAGCGCCGTCATGCGGCCGAGCTGACCACCACCCAGAAAGCCAATGACCGAACCGGGGGGCAGGGGCGACGCGGAAGTTTGCTTGGCAGTTGTCACAGGGAGCGCGGCGTGGGAGCGAACGAAGTGGCGATGGCGTTGGGTGCCGGCAACGGGCGAGCGAGTGCTTCGTCCGCCTTGGTCACGCGGCGGTTCGCCAACCGGCCTCGCAGCGCCTCGTCATGCAACGCCAGCAACTGCGCGGCAAACAGGGCAGCATTGGCCGCACCGGGTTTGCCAACAGCGAACGTGGCCACGGGCACGCCGGCCGGCATCTGCACGATGCTCAGCAAGGCGTCCATGCCCTGCAGGGGCGTGGCGACTACCGGAACACCGAGCACGGGCACGAGCGTCTTGGCGGCCAGCATCCCAGGGAGGTGCGCGGCACCGCCCGCTCCGGCAATGATGGCCTTGAGGCCGCGCGTGGACGCCGCCTCGGCGTAGGCAAAGAGCCAGTCGGGCGTGCGGTGCGCCGACACCACCTTGGCCTCATAGGGGACGCCCAGTTCGGCCAGCATTTCGCAGGCCGGCGCAAGCGTCTCGTAATCGCTCGCGCTTCCCATGACCACACCAACGAGGGGCGTCGTGCCGGCAGCGCTCTCGCTGCCCGGGACTACGTTCACGAAAGCTCCGGGAAAAGGATCCCGGCAATCTAGCCTATTCGTGCCCCGGGCTCAGGTAGCCGGACCCAGGAGCGCGCGCAGAAAGGCCAGATCCGTGAACTGACGCCCACCACGCACGGGACCCATGCGCACCACCACCAGACCACGGCTCGGGATGATGTAGAGACGCTGTTTCCCCGCGCCGGCGGCCATCACCACATCCGCTGGCATCCAGGCCGGCAACTCGGTGCTGGCTGTAGGCGCGGGGTTCCGCCGACGCCCGCGCAGGATGCCGGCCCCCTGTCTGCGGCGCGGCCGATCTGCGCCGGTCGCTCCCGCACCCTCGAGGCCCAGCGCCGGTTGCGCCTGAACGGTGGCGCCGGCCAACCACCAGGACAGACCATACGCCGGGTTGACGGACGATGGCCGGAAGAGGGCGCGCACGGCACTGTCGGGCAGCAGGCGGCGGCCGTTGTGCACGCCGCCAAGACGAATGAACTCGCCCAGTGTGGCCCAGTCGCGTGCGGTCATGGCGGCACCGCCGGCCAACTGTGGCTTGCCATCGGCACAGCGCAGACGCCACTCCACCGTCACACCCAACGGGGCGAGCAGGCGTGTCTCGAGATACTCGGCTAACGATCGGGGCTGCACGGTTTCGATAACCTGCCCCACCACGAGAAAGGGGAAGGGGCCATAGCGAAACGCCGTCCCCGGTTCCGCGAAGGTGCCGGCCGTCAGCGCGTCCTTGAGTTAGCGCGCCGCCGGTGCACTCAGTTGCACGAGACCATCGGCTTCCGCGGCCACGGCCGCCAGGCCAACGAGGCTCTTGCTGCCACTGGCGAGCAGTTGTCTGGTGTTTCGCGAACCACCGGCCCGATACTGCTCGTGCACAACGCGCCCTTCATGCATAACGATCAGCGCCTGACCGTCCGTTTCTTCGAAATGGCGTGCCGCGCGCGCGAGCGCCGCAGAATCCGGGGCCTGCAGCAGCAGGGAAGCGAGAAGGGTCAGCATGTTCTGATGGACGAAACGACAGAGGTCGGCGTTAAGGCCGACCTCTGTGCACCACAGTGGACCTTATTTGGCGCCTGGTGGCGCCACCACCGGCAAGTGCGTGGCACCACTCCACTCCTGAAACGAGCCGTCGAACATGCGCACGTCATGGTTCAGCAGCTTGGCCACGAACCACAGCAGGGTGGCTTGCTGACCAATGTGACAATAGGTGACCACAGGCTTGGACCGGTCGACGCCCTGCGCCACAAACAACTGCTTCAGTTCCGACGCGGGCTTGAGGTAGCCGTTGCTGCTCACCGTCGACAGCGGCACGTTGACGGCCGTCGGGATATGGCCGGGCCGCGGATAGCCCCCGCCGTTGCCCTGGTAGAAGCGCGGCAGACGCGCATCGATGAGATGCGTGCTGCCATCCTTCGTGATGGCCTCCACCTGTGCCAGCGTGGCAATCAACTCAGGCTGGAGGCGCGGCGTGAACTGCACGCCACTGGCCAGGGCCGGCGCGTCGGTGGCAATGGGTCGCCCCTCACGCTTCCAGGCTTGGAAGCTGCCATCAAGCAGCGACGTACGCGCCATGGCACCGAGATACGCGAGCGTGAAGTACACGCGGGTGGCCGACTGCAACACGGTGTCGTGGGGCACCACGACAATGCGCGTGCCATCGCCAATGCCGTTGCGCTCGGCCCAGGCATCGAGTTGCGCCTCGTCGGCCATCTGCAGCGCCAACGCACCGGGGCGACTGGGCTGCGCGATGTCATCGAGTGTGACATGCCGGCTGCCGGCAACATGTCCGCTGTCATACGCGACCTTGCTGCCCACATGCAGCACCACGAGGTCGCGATCTTTGACATGCTCCGCCAGCCACGCGGTGCTCACCGTGAGTGGTGCCTGCGTGCTGCTGGCACCGCGCGCGGTCTGGGCCGATACGGCATGGCTCAAGGTCGCGGCGCACAAGGCGCCGTACACGGTCAACGTGCGCCTGTTCATGGCACAATGACCGGACGGCCGCGCATGTCCACCACGGTAACCGGCGCGATACCCGTCTTCTTGAGCGGCTCCTCGATGCTGGCGCGATCGCCGGCAATGACAATGGTGAGTCGCGACGGATCGAGGTAGCGCTCGGCCACGCGCTGTACATCGGCGGCGGTCACCTTGCCAATGCCGGCGTTGAAGGCACCCAGCGTGGTGAGCGGCAGGTTGTACGGCACCAGACTCGCCACCTGCGCCGCAATGTCGCTGGTGCTCTCAAACCCGTCCGCGTAACCGAGCTGCAGGTAGCGCTTGACCTTGTCGAGCTCCGCAGCGGGCAGCGGCTTGCGGATGTTGCGCAGCTCGTTCATGAACTCGATGAGCGCCGAGTCGGTCTTGGCCGATACCACTTCGGCGCGCGCCGTGAACGGACCACGCTCGCGGCGCATGCCGAAGCCCGAGCCGGCCCCATAGGTGTAACCCTTCACTTCACGCAGCGTGTTGTTGAGCCGTGAGGTGAACGAGCCACCGAGCGCCGTGTTCATGACCATGAGCGGATAGTAGTCCGCAGTGTTGCGCGCCACGCCCACGCCGCCAAGACGGAAACTCGACTGCGCGGCCTTGGGCTTGTCCACGATGTGAATGGTGGTGGGGCGCGGCGCCATGCGGTTGGACGCATAGACCGGCGACGCCGGCAGGGCGGCCTGCTTCCACGCGCCAAAGTTGCGCGTGGCCAGTGCCTCGGCGTCCGCCATCGTCAGGTCACCCACCAGCACCAGCGTGGCGTTGTTGGGCCGGTACCACGACTGCCAGAAACTGCGCACGTCCTCCAGCGCAATCGGCTCAACGGTTTCTTTCGATCCGCTCGTGCTCCGGCCATACGGATGCTGTTCGCCGAACACCAGCGCCGAGAATGCGCGATCGGCCATGGCCGGTCCACGATCCTGTTCCTGCAGCAGCGCGGTCAGGCGTTCGCTGCGCAGGCGGTTGAACTCCTTCTCGGGGAAGGTGGGACGCAGCACCACGTCGGCCATGAGGGCCATGGCACTGTCGAGCGTGGCGCGGGTGCTGTGCAGCGACACCACGCTCTGCTCAAGGCCAGCAAAGGTGCCAAGTCGAATGGCCAGAAAACCGATCTGCTCGGCGAGGCCCAGCGCGTCTCGCGTTCCTGCCCCTTCGTCGAGCATGTTGGCCACCAGCGTGGCCAGACCCGCCTTGGCGGCCGGATCGGCTTCGCTGCCGGTGCGCACCACGAGCTGCGCATCAACCACCGGCAGTTCGTGGTGCTCCACCACCACGAGGCGCAGGCCATTGGGCAGCGTGCGCTCCACCATGCGCGGCAGCGTGAGGGCCTTGGGGGCCGCCAGCGTTGGCGGCGTGGGGCTCGCAGCGACCGGCTGAGCCTCGAGGCCCGTCGCAAGAGACATCGTCGTCAAACCGGTCGCGGCCAGCAGAGCGCGGCGCGCGGCGATAAATGGTATGAATGGGACGCGGCGCATCAGCGGGTGCTCCCGGCAGCGGGTGAGGCGGTGGCGGTGCTGGTGAGGGCGAGATCCTTCTTGCCCTCGGGCACCACGGTCAGCACGATCTTGGGGCGGGACACCAGATACTGGCGGGCCACACGTTGCACGTCGGCCACGGTCAACCGCTCGTAGCGCGCGAGGTCCTGCGCCATGTAGTCGGGGTTGCCGGTGAAGTAGTTGTACGTGCTGAGCTGCGTGGCCTTGCCCAGCACCGACGCGAGACGGTCGAGCGTGGACGCGCGCATGCCGTTCTTCACGCGCGTGAGTTCACGCTCGGTCACACCACGCTCGGCGATTTCCGCAATGGCCTTGGCCACTTCGGCATCCAGTTCACGGGGATGCACACCTGGCTTGGCGGTGGAGGTGAGCATCAACATGCCATCAAGCTTGTTGGAGTTGTTGCCCATGCCCACGTCCTGCGCGATCTGCTTGTCGTACACCAGCGTGCGGTAGAGGCGCGAGCTCTTGCCATTGGCGAGGATGTCGGCCAGCGCGTCCAGCGCCGCGTCGTCTTCGCTGTAGGTCTTCACGCCGGGCCAGGTGTAGTACACGCGCGGCAGCTGCACGCGGTCTTCCATGAGCATGAGCGTGTCGCGCGTGATGCGCACGGGCGGCGTCGTGGGCCGCGTGATGGCCGTGCTGCCCCGCGGAATGTGACCGAAGTACTTGTTCACCCAGGCCTTGGCCGAGTCCGGATCGAAGTCGCCGGCAATGGTGATGGTGGCGTTGTTGGGTGCGTAGTAGGTGCGGAAGAAATCCTTCACATCATCCAGCGCAGCCGCGCTGAGATCGGCGAGCGAGCCGATGACCGGCCACGAGTACGGATGGTCGGCCGGGTAGAGCACGGGCAGAATGGTTTCGAATGCGCGACCGTAGGGCGCGTTGTCGTAGCTCTGTCGACGCTCGTTCTTCACGACGTCGCGCTGAATATCCAGCTTGGACTGGTCCATGGTGGGCAGGAGCCAGCCCATGCGATCGGCATCGAGCCAGAGCATGAGTGGCAGGGCGTTCGACGGCCCGGTTTCGTAGTAGTTGGTGCGGTCGAAGTTGGTGGAGCCGTTGTTGCTGGCACCGGCCGCTTCGAGCCACTCGTCGAACTTGCCCACGGGCACGTTCTGCGAACCCATGAACATCACGTGCTCAAAGAGATGCGCGAAGCCGGTGCGGCCGCGCTTCTCGTCGCCCGAGCCAACTTTGTAGAAGTTCTCCACGGCCACGATGGGCACGGAGCGATCCACATGGAGAATGACCTCGAGCCCGTTGGGCAGCGTGTACTTCTCGTGCGGGATGGACGGAGCCGCCTGCGCATGCAGCACGGCGGCAGGGGCGGTGCACAGGGCCGCTGCGCCAAGTACGGCGGCGGCAAGCGCGGAGGCGGTGCGCCCGCCCGATGGGAGACGACGGAAAGTTGGCAGAGCCATGGCCGGGTAGGGGGAAGGGGCCAGTCCAGCGGGACGATGCGTGACGGGATCGAGGCCGGGACCAGCGCCAGTAGCGATCGAAAGTTATACGGCGCAAGTTGGCGAAATGGTTCAGGTTCGCTACGCGGCCCGCTTGGGCACGTTTTCCGGCACGATGCTCGTGGTTGGGGGCATCATCGGTGCCGGCATTTTTCTGTCCCCGGCCGTGGTGGCGCAGCGGGTCGGGTCGGCCTCCCTCACGCTCACCGCATGGGGCCTCGGCGCCGTCATCGCCATCATCGGGGGCTTTGTGTACGCCGAGCTGGGGGCGCGGTTGCCCCGGGCGGGCGGCACCTATGTGTACCTGCGGGAGGCCTACGGTCCGCTCCCGGGATTCCTCTATGGCTGGGCGCTGTTCCTCATCATGGCCACGGGCGCCATCGCGGCGGTGGCCATGACGGGGGCCAACTATCTCACGGAGCTGCTGGGCTGGGCACCCGATACGGCGCGGCCACTGGCCATTGGGCTCATTGTGCTCCTGACGGCCGTCAATGTAGCAGGCGTGCAGGTAGGGGCGGGCACGGGCAACGTGCTTACCATCCTCAAACTCGCGGCCATCGCCACGCTGGTGTTGGCCGCACTCGTGCTGGATCCACGGGCCGACGCCACCAGCGCGTTGGCGGCCTCCTCGACAACGACCGTGCCCGATACACCAGTCGGACCCGTGGCGGTCGCACTGGCCATGGGCGCGGCACTGGTGCCCGTGCTGTTCTCATTTGGCGGTTGGCAGCAGACCAACGCCGTGGCCGAAGAACTGGTGGACCCACAGCGCACCCTGCCGCGGGCGCTGGTGCTGGGTGTGCTGGTCGTGGCCGCCACCTATCTGCTCGTCAACCTCGCCTATCTGCGTGCGCTCGGTGTGCAAGGACTCGCTTCCAGTCGTGCGCCGGCCGCCGAAACCATGCAGGTGTTCCTCGGCCCGGCGGGACGCACGCTCATCACCGCTGGCATCGTGACCAGCACCGTGGGTTTTCTCACCATGGTCATTCTGATGTCGGCCCGGGTGTACCAGGCCATGGCTGCCGACGGCATGTTCTTCGCGGGCATGGCCGCACTGCATCCGCGCACCCGTACGCCGGTCCTGGCCCTGGTGGCGCAGGGAGTGGTGGCGCTGCTGTTGCTGCTCACTGGCACCTACGGGCAGTTGCTCGACTATGTGGTGTTTGCCGACTGGATCTTTTTTGGCTCCACGGCGGCCACCTTGTTTGTGTTCCGCGCCCGGGAGCAGCAGGGCATGGCGCCGCGCCATGAAGGCTTTCGCTCGCCGCTTCACCCCTGGGGCACCGCGCTGTTTGTGCTCGCCGCGCTGTATGTGGTGCTGGGTTCGGTCTGGTCCAACCCGGGTAACGCCCTGCGTGGCGCGCTCCTGCTGATCGCGGGGCTCCCGGTTTATTTCCACTGGCGCCGTCGGGCGCCCAAGGGCAACACATGACGGATCATCCAGGCGCCCGCGTCGCGGCGCTCACACTGTATCCCATCAAGTCCACCGCCGGCATCGAAGTGGACGCGATCACGCTCGACGATCGCGGCGCGACTGGCGATCGCCGATGGCTGCTGGTGGATCCGTCGGGTGAAGCCATCACGGCCCGCGAGACTCCGCGGCTGCTGACCCTCACGCCGCAATTCGCCACCGGTGATCGCGAGGGGGCACTGGCCCTGCATGCGCCGCAATTGCCCGTCTGTGTTGTGCCTGTGCCCGATGCGTCGGCGCCTCAGCGCGACGTGGTGATATGGGGTGATGTGGTGACGGCGCTCGACGCCGGAGATGACGTGGCCGCATGGTGCAGCGACGCCATTGGTCGCGCCGCGCGGCTGGTGCGTCTCGATGACGGCGCCGCGCGCCCACTCAAGCCCAAGTACGCCGGGCCCTTGCCCCATGCCAATCGGCGGGTGGCGTTCACCGATGGGGCACCGCTCATGATGCTGGGCCTCGCGAGTATCGCACATCTCGAAGAGCGCCTCAGAGCCGGTGGACAGTCGCTGCACATGGACCGCCGACGCTTTCGCGCCAATATCTGGCTGGAGCACACGGCGCCACACGAGGAAGATCAATGGCGGCGCATCACCATTGGCCGCGTCGACCTGGGAGTCGGCTCTCTCTGCATACGCTGCGTGCTGACCACCGTCGACCCCGACACGCAGACAGCGGGCGTTGAGCCGCTGCGTGAATTTGCCGCATACCGGCGCGTGCCGGACGGCGTAGCCTTTGGCGTCAACGTCACCCATGCCGGTGCGGGCACGCTGCGCGTTGGCGATGTGGTGCAGATACACGAAACCCGCTCACCGTGAGATGAGCGGGTTCGCGATGCCTGAAGCGCTCAGCGCTCAGTATAGCTGCGACCAGCTCCGTTCCTTGGTGCGCGTGAGAATGGCCGAGCCGCGCAGGGCCGACTCCACCGCACACTTGGACCAGCGGAAGAACGAGTTACCCGTGATGGAGTTGTCGTCGTTCACGCTGGCGTTGCGCGACATGGCGCTGCCCCACATGTCGAAGGTGCCGTTACCCTTGACGATGTCGTCGCGGGCGATGATGAGACCGTACCACTGAAAGTTGCCGTTCAGTCGCACGTCGCCATTCACCAGCAGAATGCCCTGGCCGCGCCCCTTGGAGAGGCCGGCGTTGCCGTCGACGTAAATGATGGGGAAGTAGTCTTCGCATCCCTTGATGTGACCCGTCCCGCCACGCAGAGGCTCACCCCAGTTTTCAGTACCCGCACTGCACGTCGTGGCCGTGCCCACGGGCTCCGGGCCATAGGTGCCGCCGCTCAGCTTGATGTCCGCGTTGGCCACCAGCGAGTTCCACGTTTCCGTGCCGTAGCGTACGTAGGTGTTTGAGTCAGCAGCCGTCGGGTCGGGGTTGGTGCCACCGGTCACCAGATTCGGCTTCTGGATGTCGACATCCTTGCCCGGCGCGTACGTAATGGCAAAGGTGTCGCGTCCCGCAATGCTTGGGCACTGCGTCCAGCCTGTCGGATCGGTGTTGTTGCCGGTGATTTCGGCTGAACCCTTCACGCTGATGTTGCCGGCCGTCACGATGGCGCCGCCCGGATTGATGCTGGGGTAGGCGATACGCACCACCATGTGCGTCTGCCGCTGCGCCTCCAACTGTGCGTTGCCGATGCTCGCGCGGCCCAGTGAACGCACCCAGAACGTGTTCTCGGTCAGGCGCTGGATGTACACCTTGGCAGTGTCGCCCTGCGCCACGAACACGTTGGACGAATCGATGGCGCCAATGGCCATGCCACGCGGCGGCGGCAGATTCCGCCCGCGATCCCAGTTGGAGATCTCGGAGTTGAGGCCGAACTCGGCCACCGCAAACGCACGCTGCTCCACCAGCGCGTTGCGGCCGGCACGGAAGTCCTGCATGGAACTCATGACGGCACCCGTGGACAGCAGCGCCAGCATGACCACCACAATCAGGGAAATCAGCAGGGCCATGCCGCGGCGCGCACGACGTGTGACGGCGGCAGACGGTTCGACTGGTGCCTCAGCGGCGTGTGCAGCGGTGGACATGGCGTCGGCCTCGGAGACAGGGGACGGATGCGGAGTGCTCATTGCCGGTTCCTCAAGGCGATGCGAAAAGCGAGCGAGTCGGTGTTCGTCGTGCTCTTGGTGCCGAACTTGCCGGAGCTGTTGTCACCCTTGGCGCGCAGCAGCAGATCGATACGGGCCACGCGCCGACTGTCGGCCACGCTGTTCACGGCCGCGCCCAGACTGTCGAAGTACGCGAAGCGGATGCCGCCTTCACCACTCACCGGCGGCGCGTAGGGACCCGACACCGGTGTGGAGGCCGTCCAGCCGCCTCCCTGGTATTCCGATCGCGTCAGGAAGTAGTTGCCACTGCCCTGGGGTTCGAGCTGATAGCGTGTGCTGCGCGTGATGCGAATGGCGGAACCCGCCTTTACCGAGTCGGGCAGGGCAGGGGACACGGTCAGACGCCAGCGTGGCTTGGCGGCGTCGAGCAGCACATCGAGATACGGGCTGGGTGTGCAGCCAAGGGAGTTCGCGACACCGGTAATGCGCAGGGGCGTCCAGACATCGTCTTCCGCGCCGCGCGACAGGCTGTCGTTGAAGGCCCAGAGCGTATCGCCCACGGCCGGATCCGCGTACCACGCCGTGAGTGTATTGCGTGCCATGTTAGTGGGTGGCAGGTCAATGACCGTGTTGCTCACGCGCTGACAGATGATCGATGCACCAAGCACCGCGCGGAAGGTGATGGCGGTCGTGCCCATGCCGGTCAGGTCGCCGCCTGACGAGGAGATGGAGCGCAGGTCGGCCGGTACGAGGCTCATGGCCGAGCGCAGTTCGCGCCGCATGCCCATCTGTTCGTTGGTGCGCTGATAGAAGCGCTGCTGCCCCATCATGAGCTGGGAGATCACGACACCGAGCACGGAGATGATGCCGAGCGTCACCAGCAGTTCGGCCACCGTCATGCCCCGTCGGGGGCGAATCAATCGCGGCATGGGATCACCATCTGATAACGCAGTTGGGTGGTGCGGCGCGGAATGGTGATGCGCACGTCGATGGTCTTGATGTTGCGGCCGTCGGTCACGGTCCAGCTTTCCTTCACGCCGCGCAGCGCCGTGCTGCCGGTCTTGGCGCCGGCATCGAGTGTGGCGCAGGACAGACTGGTGAGTGAATCCAGGCGGGCCTGCGCAATGCCAGCAGCCACGGTTTGCACATTGCCGCCGGCCATCTGCTTGCCTACGGAGCCAGACGTGCCGAGCAGTCCGCCCACACCGACCAGCAGCACCGTGATGGCGATGAGAATCTCGACGAGCGTGATGCCGTCGCGCCGGCGCTGTCCACCTGACTGATGTCGGCGCATGCGGGATGAGGAGGAAGAACGCAGCGAGCTCACAGCGTGCACCCCTTCTTGAGGATGATGCCGGCGGGTGTGATGCAGAGCGTGTCCGCGCGACCACCGGCTGAGAGCCGATACTTGAGAACCTGGGCCGGCATGGGCGTCAGCAGACCGCGTGCATTGTAGGAAACGGTCGTGGGCGCGCCGCCGATCGGTGTGAGCGTGACACCAACGGAGTTGAGCAGATCAACCGGCCCCATCACCTTCACGCTCGTGCTGGCCAGACCGCTCAAGACGGTGACACTGGCCTTGTTGCCGGAGAGCGTGAGTGTGGAAGGCTTGCCCTTCTGCAGGGCGGCGGCGCGCGCTGCGGCGAAGGCCGCGCTGAGCTGCTGACGGCCCGCGCGCAGGGCCGTGCTATCGCGCATGATTGTCATGCGCGGCACCACCATCGTGAACACCACCGCGAGCGTCGCCACCACGAGCAGCAGCTCGAGCATGGTGAAGCCGACACGTCGCCGATGCGAACGGTCAGAGGTGGAAGTCGGGCGGAGCTGTGTCATGTGAGGCAATGAGCGGTGGATCGGTAACGCCCGGCAGTCCGGGACGGGATCTCACTGTCACGACGCACCACACGCGACATGTCAACGTTAGAAGTGCTTCATGTGAGCCGCTTGTGACACACTTCGCGAAGCGCGGAACGTTGACCGTCGAACGCGCATGTTGTATGAGCGAACCATCATGAACAACAAACAATGCCGCCATTGAACAAGGCGAAAAAACGAACGCCCCGACCGGTGGTCGAGGCGTTCGCCAAACGTTGTTTTGTGCAGCTCCCGGGGAGGGACTCGAACCCCCGACAGGGTGATTAACAGTCACCTGCTCTACCACCTGAGCTACCCGGGAATAACCCCCCAGCGCCAACCGGCCGCGCCAGAGCCTCATAGTATCGCCCGACCATGGCCCGACGTCAAGCGGCACCAGCGTCCTCAAGGCTCAGTCTGCTCCAGCAGGGGCGCCAGCCACTGTCCGGTGTAACTCGCCGGCACCTTCACCACCTCTTCCGGTCGGCCCATGGCCACCACCCGCCCGCCGCCGTCGCCGCCCTCCGGACCCATATCGATGATCCAGTCGGCCAGCTTGATCACATCGAGGTTGTGCTCGATGAGCAGCAGGGTGTGCCCCTGTTCGAGCAGGCGTTCGAACACCTCGGCCAACTTGCGGATGTCCTCGAGGTGCAGACCTGTGGTGGGCTCATCGAGCACATACAGCTTGCGTGGCCCACTGGCCCTGGCCGACGATTTGACGGCCGTGCCCTTGGGGGCCGCAGCGCGTCCCGATCGGGCGGTGAGCGCCAGTTCGCGGGCAATCTTGAGACGCTGCGCTTCGCCGCCAGACAGTGTGGTGGCGGGCTGACCGAGTCGCAGGTAACCCAGCCCCACCTGCTGCACCTGCCAGAGCGCCTGCGCCAGCTTGTCCTCACGGGGGAAGAAGCGAATGGCCTCGTCGACGGTCAGCTCCAGCACCTCGGCGATGTTCCGCCCCTTGAAGCGCACCTCCAGCACGTCGGGCTTGAAGCGTTTGCCGCCACAGGCGTCGCAGGGTACGAAGACGTCGGCCATGAAGACCATCTCCACCTCGAGATGGCCCGCCCCTTCACAGGTCTCGCAGCGGCCGCCGGCCACATTGAAGGAGAAGTGCCCGGCGTCGAAGCCGCGGGTACGGGCCAGTGGCTGTTCACTGAACAGGCGACGGATCTCGTCGTACGCCTTCACGTAGGTCACCGGGTTCGAGCGCGGCGAACGACCAATCGGGCTCTGATCAACCAGCACCAGATCATCCAGCCACTCCACGCCGCTGAGCTGCGTGTACTGCCCCACGGTTTCGCCGAGATGCTCCTTGGCGGAATGCTCGCCGTGCAGCGTACGCTCGACGGCGTGATACAGCACGTCGTGCACCAGCGTGCTCTTGCCGGAGCCGGACACACCGGTCACCACCGTCATCGCGCCCAGCGGAATGCGCACATCCACGCCCTGCACGTTGTGCGCGGTGGCGCCACGCAGTTCGAGCCAGCGTGAACCCAGCGCCCGACGGCTGCGTGGCAGCTCGATGCGTCGCGCGCCCGTGAGGTACTGACCGGTGAGCGGACTCTCGGCGACGCGACTCATGGGGCCACTGAACACCACCTGGCCGCCATGCTCACCGGCGCCGGGGCCCATTTCCACCATGTGATCGGCAATGCGCATGGCCTCGAGATCGTGCTCCACCATGATCACCGTGTTGCCGAGGTCGCGCAGGCGCTCCAGCAGGGCCAGCAGTCGGTCGAGATCCCGCGGGTGAAGCCCGATGCTGGGTTCATCGAGCACATAGGTGGCATCGACCAACGCGGCGCCGAGCGCGTTGGCGAGCGTAATGCGCTGCGCCTCGCCGCCGGAGAGCGTGCGGGTGGCGCGATCGAGGGTGAGATAGGTGAGTCCCACATCCGCCAGAAAGCGCGTGCGTGCTCTGGCTTCGCGCAACACTGTCTCGGCCACTTGCGCTTCAGCACCGGCCAGCGTGAGCCCGTCGAGCCAGGGCAGCAGGTCCCGCACCGGCAAGCGCGCCACATCGGCAATGCTGCGGTCCTGCACGCGCACCTGCAGCGCATCGGGTTGCAGCTTGCTGCCGCCACAGGTGCGGCACTCCTGCGCACTCTGATACTTGCGCAGAAAGATGCGGATGTAGGCCTTGTAGCGCTTCTCCTCGAGATTGACGAGGAAGGGCCGAATGCCGGTGTACTGTCGCGTGCGGGCGGACATGAACTGTTCGCGCGCGGACGCCGGCAACTCTTCCCATGGGGTGTCGGGATTCACCCCCAGCGTGCGCGCAAAGTCCACGACCGCGCGCCGCTGCTTCTCGTAGCGTGGCGCCGTCCACGGATCAATGGCCCCATCGCGCACCGAGCGCGCCGGGTTGGGCACTATGAGCGCGTCATCGTAGTCCAACGTGGCGCCGAACCCGTTGCAGGTGGGGCAGGCACCGCGCGGATTGTTGAACGAAAACAATTGAGGCGTCGGCGCAGGCGCACGCCAGCCGTCGTCGGAACACTCGAAACGTTCGGTGAAGGCCAGATGGTGTCGAAGCGTGCCCGCCTCGTCCACGCCATCGGGAAAGAGTAGCAGGATGTCACCGTCGCCTTCGGTGAACGCCGTTTGCACGGCATCGGCAAGTCGTCCGCGATCTTCAGTGGCAAGTCGCAAACGATCCACCACAATGGCCACGTGCGGGGCGTTGGCGAGATCGAGCCCTCGACTGTCGACATCGTCGAGATGCACGATGTCGGGTGCGCCCAGCGCCGGATCACCGATGGCCAGACGCACAAACCCACGCGCGCGCAGATTGTCGGCAATGACCGCCGAGGTGACTGCATTCGAACGCACGAGCGGGCAGGCCACCAGCACCCGCGTACCGGACGGCAGAGTCAGCGCCCGGTCGGTGACCGACTGTACCGTGGCCGGCTGCAGCTCGCGATTGCAGTTCCGGCAAAAGGTATGCCCCACCCGGGCCCAGAGCAGCCGCAGGTAGTCGTAAATTTCCGTGGCGGTGCCCACGGTGGAGCGCGAGGTGCGCGTGGGGTTCTTCTGCTCAATGGCCACGGCCGGGGACAGACCCTCTACCGCGTCCACCGCCGGTTTCTCCATGCGCTCGAGGAACTGCCGCGCATAGGCCGACAGTGACTCCACATAGCGCCGCTGGCCCTCGGCGTAGATGGTGTCGAAGGCGAGCGATGACTTGCCCGACCCGGATACGCCGGTCACCACCGTGATGGCGCGGCGCGGCAGGTCGAGATCGAAACCCTTGAGGTTGTGTTGCCGGGCTCCCCGGATGCGGATGCGGTCCTTCATGGGGACAAAACTATCGGGGGGGCCAACCGAGTAGATTCGGACCGGATGGCACGATCCGCTCCCGATGCTGCACCAGCCGACGACGAGGTCGCCGGTTCCGTTTACGACGCCCGCCTGACGCGCCGCCTGCTGGCGTACGTGCGACCCTATCGCGGACAGGTGGTGCTGGCCCTGCTGGCCCTCGCGGTGGCGTCCGCGAGCCAGTTGGTGGGCCCGCTGCTCACCCGCTGGGTCATTGACAGCGCCTGGCCGGCGCAGCGCATCGACTGGGTGCTGCAGGCCGCCGTGGGCTTTGCCGCCGTGCTGCTGCTGCAGTTTGGTGCCACCTACGCGGAAACCATCATCACGGCCCGCATTGGGCAGCAGGTCATGCGTGACCTGCGGCTCGACGTGTTTGCACAATTGCAGCGCCTGCCCATTGCGTGGTTTGACCGCAACCCGGTGGGGCGCCTCGTGACCCGCGTGACCAGCGACGTGGAAGCGCTCAATGAGCTCTTCACCGCTGGCGTGGTGGCCGGACTGGGCGACCTGCTCACGCTGGCCGCCATCGGCGTGGCCATGCTGATCGTGGATGCCCCGCTGGCCCTAGCCGCGTTTGTGGTCATCCCGCTGGTATTGCTGGTCTCGCGTCTGTTTCGGCGACATGTGCGCGAGTCGTATCGCGACATCCGTACTCGCCTTGCGCGACTCAATGCCTACCTGGGTGAACGACTCGGCGGCATGCGCGTGGTGCAGCTGTTCGGACAGGAGTCGCACGAGCAGACACGTTTCGCGGCCCTCAATGATGCGCATCTGCGCGCGCATCTCGCGTCCATTCGAGTGTATGCGCTGTATTTCCCGGTCATCGAGTTTCTCACCACGCTGGCGTTGGCCAGTCTGCTCGTGACGGCTGGGTTTCAGCAGGGCGACCCGGCGTTGTCCATTGGCACACTGGCGGCGTTTCTGCAGTTGGTGCGCCGCTTCTTTCAACCGCTGCAGGACCTCTCCGAGAAGTTCAACATTCTGCAGGCCGCCATGGCCGCCGCGGAACGTCTGTTTGGCGTGCTCGATACCCCTGCAGCGCCGCAGCAACGCACGGCGGATGCGCGCATGGTGGTGGAGGCCGAGGACCGCGAGGCCGTGGAGCGTCAGGTGGCGGCGCTGCGCCGTGACGGGGTCACCATCCGATTCGACGACGTGTGGTTTGCCTATGGAGCCGGCGGTGTGAGCGATGATCACACGCCGGCGACTGCCGGCTCACCGGTCACGCCGGACGTGGCCAGCTCCCGCGAGGCCTGGGTGCTGCGCGGGGTGACTTTCGAGGTGGGGCCCGGTCAGTCGTTGGCTCTGGTTGGGCATACCGGGGCGGGCAAGACCACCATCGTGAATCTGCTGCTGCGCTTCTACGACCCGCAGCGCGGCCGCATCCTGCTCAACGGCATCGATCTGCGTGAGCTGCCCGTGGCCGTTGTGCGTGGCGTGGTGGGCTATGTCCAGCAGGACATCTTCCTGTTCGCCGGCAATGTGGCGGACAATGTGCGGCTGTCCGCGTCGGTGCCGGAGGAGGCGCTCGAGGACGCGGTGCGCCGCGTCGGGGCCGATCGCATCATCGACCGCCTACCCGGTCGCTGGCAGCACGTGCTGGGCGAGCGCGGCGGCGGTTTGAGCGTCGGGGAGCGTCAATTGCTCGCCTTCGCCCGCGCTATTGCGTCTGATCCCTCGGTGCTGGTCCTCGACGAAGCCACCAGCGCCGTGGATTCCGCCATCGAGGCGCAAATCCAGACGGCGGTGGCCACCCTCATGGCGGGCCGCACGAGCATCGCCATTGCCCACCGCCTCAGCACCGTCGTGGAGGCCGATGAGATCCTCGTGTTGCATCACGGTGAGGTCGTCGAGCGTGGAACCCATCGGCAACTGCTGGACCGGCGCGGCCTGTATGATCGTCTGTATCGCTTGCAGGCCGGCGCCGGCGCCGTGACGGTCTGAGGCCCGCTGGAGGCCGCGCGGCTGGCCCCTGTCCGGGGACCACGCCTGTCCAGTCCCCACCTCCCATCAGCCGGTCATCAAGATCAGGACACGGGAAACGGCTTCTGCGCTTGCCAATGGGCAACACGCCCGGATAGCTTCGCACGTTACGTTTGGTGTCCCCCGCGTTACTTCCTGAGACGAGCCACCCCAAACACGTGCAGCTTTCTGTCGCCGCCGGCACGGATGTCGGACGCATACGGGCAGGCAACGAAGACAGCCTTTACGCCGACGCCGACCAGGAGCGGGGCCTCTTCATCGTCGCCGATGGCATGGGGGGACATGCCGCGGGTGAGGTGGCCAGCGAGATGGCCGTGCAGATCGTCTCCCGCGAACTCTCCGGGGTGCGCGATCTGACGCGCGAGGACATCGGTCCCCGCATGGCCGCCGCGCTCAAAGAGGCCAACCGCGCCATCTACGAACGCACCATCCAGGAAGCCGACAAGCAGGGCATGGGCACGACGGCCTCCTGCCTCATGATGGGCTACGGACGCTGGTTCATTGGCCACATTGGCGATTCCCGGGTCTACCTGCTGAGAGACGGTGTGTTCCGTCAACTCACCAAGGACCACTCCTACGTGCAGGAACAGGTGGACGCCGGCTTCCTTACGCCGGAACAGGCGCGCTACCACCCCTACAGCAACGTCATCACCCGTTGCGTGGGCGCAAATGCGGCAGTGGAAGCGGATGTCCACAGTGGCGAACTGCAGGCCGGCGATGTGTACCTCGTGGCCTCGGATGGCCTCACCGGCATGGTCGAGGATCCGCAGCTCAAGAAGATCCTCGAGACCCGGCAGACCCCCGGTCGCATGGTGGACGCGATGATCACCGAGGCCAATCGTCGTGGTGGTCTGGACAACATCACGGCCATCGTGGTGCAGGTCGTGAAGGTCACGGGCGTCGCCACCGGCGAAATGGCGGCCGTCCTCCCGCCGGGATAAGGCCGCGGTGAGCGCGCCACAACCTGGTGAGGCCACGACGGTCGGTGCGTTGGCCGAGTTGTACCTGGGCAACATCCTCTACGCCATCGAGCGCTGTGCCATGACCCTCGATGCAGAGGAGAAGCCGCTTGACGCGGCGTTCTACCGGGGCATCGGTCGCAAGTTGGCCGAGGCGCATGGTGCAAACAGGCCAGAGGGGCCGCCACGCGCAGGCTGACGGTGTTTTCACCCGCAACGACATCCGAGACGACATCGATGACATTCGCCCGTTCGTGGTGCGCCCGTGTTGCACGTCGTGCCGTCTCCCGCCCTGGTCTCGGGGCAGGTCTGCTTGGTGCGCTCCTCGTCACCGGCAGCTCGGCCCAGGCCCTGCGTCCAACCGCGGCGCCTGGTTGCGCGGCGCCCCTCAGCGTTGGAGCGACTGTCACCGACAGCACCCTGCTGGCGCTGCACGGCTCGGGGCAGACGTTTGCCGACTTCGTCGCGGCCGCCAAGGCGCGCCGAGAGGGCTGGCTGGGACTGGCGGACACGGCTCGCGTGAGCGACGCGCTCGTCGCCCGTGCCCGTCAGGTGGGCGGCAGTTGGAAGCTGCTGGTGGTGGCCGTGGATGCCTGTGGCGACTCCATGAACACGGTGCCCTGGCTGGCCCGTCTCGCGCAGGACGTGCCCGGCATCGACCTGCGCATCGTGCTGCCGGCGGCTGGCCGTGCGGTACAGGAAAGCCACCGCTCGCTCGACGGACGCACTGCCACCCCCACCTTTGTGTTGCTCGATGCCAACGGTACCGAGCGCGGCTGCATCGTGGAGCAGCCGCGGCCGCTCCGGGACTGGGCACGGGCCACGCGTGGCACGGTCAGCCTCGACTCCCTGCACGTGGGCATTCGCGCGTTTTATGCGGCCAACCGGGGCGAGGCCATCGTCACCGAGGCCATCGAGATGCTGGAGGCCGCCAAGGCCGGTCAGCGCCACTGCTTCACGGGTCAGGCCGCGGCGCGATAACCGGCGCGCAGCCGCTCTCCTGTAGCTCAGCTCAGCAGTGGCAGACCCCGGTCGAGCCGATCCCGAATGGCCTCGGCGTCCAGTCTGAGTGCCGTCAGCACGGCGTCAGACGGCACCGGGGCCCGATTGGCGGTAAACACCCGCAGCCGGCGCGCACTGCGGTAGAGCTCGTCACTCAGACGCGGCAGGTTCAGCGCGCCTTCAAAGCCGCTGGCGGTGAGGTGCTGCACACGCCCGTCCCGGCGCTGCATGGGGATATCCACGCCCAGCATCTGCGTCTTGGCCGGGTAGTCCAACAGCACCGCTCCCCTGGGCAGCTCCAGCTCGGCCGCCAACTGGTCCTCAACGCGGCGCGTCAGCGCGTAGTCGCTGGCAATCCATTCACCCACCTCGTCTCCGAGCGTGGCGGCGGGGCACTCGTAGGCCCGCTTGTGCAGGCGGCGAATGCGCAGCGCGTCGAGCAACTGGCGCGCTTCGGGCACGAGAGACGGGGTGTCGAGGTGCACCAGCAGGCCTTCGTCGGTATAGCGGGCCACGCGGTCGGCCGCCACGGCGCCGGTGTCGAGCGCAACGGCCACCAGACGCTTGTACATGGCCGTTGCGCTGCGCACGGCGTGATGCCAGTACACGTTCCGGTACATCTGGTACTTGGCAAAGAGCAGCGACTCGAGCGCCGAGAGCCCCTTTTCGTGCACGCCTATTGCGGTGTGTCCCTCAGGCAGCTCAACCAGCACCAGCGAATTGAGCAGTCGGTCGACGTCGATTTCGCCGTAGGGCACGCCACACATGGTCGCGTCGCGCTTGAGATACTCGATCTTGTCGAGATCAATGGAACCGGAGATGAGTCCCTGCAGCGGATGGGCGCTGACCCCGCTGATGAGGGCAAACACGGTATCCGGCGCGTCGTCACCCAGCGCCTGGCGCAGCACGGCGCCTACGGCCCCCTGCGTCACCAGTGGACGCGCTACCTCCTCGTGATCGGTGACGCCGATTTCCTCGAGCGCGTGCGAGAACGGATAGTGTCCCACGTCGTGCAACAATGCGGCGGCCCGGATGAGTTGCTGATCGCGCGCGCCAATTCCATCAAGCGCCCCCCGCTCGTCCAACAGGCGCAGCGCCACCCCGGCCAGATGCCACGCGCCAAGCGCATGCTCGAAGCGGGAATGCGTGGCACCCGGATACACCAGAAATGCCAGACCCAACTGCCGCACGTAGCGCAGGCGCTGCACCACGGGCGTTTCCAGAAGGGACAGGGCGAGCGGATCGAGACGGATGTTGTTCCAGAGTGGGTCGCGGAGGATTTCCATGCACCGAACTTAAAGCCAGCCGCGTCACACGGGCATCACCGCGGCGTCACCGGGGTGGCCAAGGGCACCGGGGTCGATGGAACCCCGTTAACGAATCACGACCAGTGTGCGTCTTACCCGTCGTGACTACTACCATGCCCTTTTTCCGCCGCCTTTTAGGCGCGCTGGTTGTCCTCTCTGCCGCCGTGGTCGTGCCATCCATGGCCGCGCCAACCGTGGCCGAGGCCCAGCAGGTTGACATCATTCGCGGTCAGGTCCTCGGGACCGACTCGCTGCCCATCGCCAACGTGCTCGTCACGGCCACCACGCTGAGTGGCAACGTGAGCCGCACGCAGCGCACCGACCGCAATGGTCGCTACACCATTTCGTTTCCCGGTGGGGAAGGCGACTACTGGGTGACATTTTCCGGTATTGGTCTCGCGCCGCGCCGCTACCAGGTGAAGCGTACCGCCGATCAGGAAATTCTCATCGCCAACGCGCGCATGGCGCCGGCCGCTATCACGCTCGATGCCGTGCAGGTGACGGAGCGCGCTGCGGTATCGCGTTCCGATACCGTGTCGGATGTGAGCGGCACCGAGCGCACCGTGAGCGATGAAATCGCGGGCTTCCTCAACGCCGAGCAGATGGGCGACCTCGCGGCCATGGCCTCGGCCATTCCTGGTGTGCAGTTGCTGCTGGGGGCCGACGGTTCGAGCGACGCGTTCTCGGTGTTTGGCCTGGGCGGTGATCAGAACAATACGCAGCTCAATGGCCTCAATTTCGGCGATGCGCAGTTGCCGCGTGATGCCAACGTGATGACGTCCCTGTCGACCAGTCCGTACGATGTGTCGCGCGGTGGTTTTTCGGGTGGGCAGTTGCAGGTGCGTACGCGGTCGGGGTCGAATTTCGTGAACCGCCGCATGAGCTACAACTTCGTGTCGCCGCAGTTGCAGTGGGCCGACCGCATCGGTGTGGCCACGGGCCAGCAATACACCAACATGTCGCTGGGTGGCTCGGCCTCCGGTCCCATCAAGCAGGATGCGTTGTTCTACAACAGCTCGCTGCAGTTCGACCGCCGCCTGCAGGACTTCCAGACGGCGCTCAACACCAATGTGGACGGCTTCCAGGCGGCCGGTGTGTCGGCCGACTCGGTGCGCCGCATGCTCGACATTCTGGGTACCGACAACGTGCCCTTTACGGTGGATGGCTATTCGCCGCTGCGCATCAATACGCGCGTCAACACGCTCAACAGCTTTGACTGGCAGCCGCAGAATTCGTCGCGCGGCAGCACGTACAGCCTGACGCTGTCGGCCAACTACAACCAGACCACGCCGGTGGGTGTGCAGGGCGGCGGTGGCGGCTTCGGTGGCGGTGGTTTCGGTGGCGGTGGCAGCCTCATCACGCCCACGCGTGATGGCGAGCGCACGAACTGGGGCGGCGGGGCGCAGGTTCGACACAGCGGACTCCTGGGTTGGCAGGGCATCTTCACCGAAACCACGGTGGGCTACAGCACCAACCGCACGGCGGCGGAGCCCTATGTGTTCCTGCCCTCGGGCAGCGTGCGCGTGAATTCGCAGTTTGCCGACGGCACCTCGTCGGTAGGCAACCTGCAGTTCGGTGGCAGCCCGGCACTCAACAACAGCAACTCCAGCACCACGATTGCCGGCAACAATACGCTGTCCTGGTTCTCCAAGGACAACCGGCACCGCGTGAAGCTCACCACCGAGCTCCGCCGCGATCAGTTTGCGAACCTGTTCAACTTCAACGAGTACGGGTCGTTCTCCTACAACACGCTCGAGGACCTGGCAGCCAACCGGCCGGCCTCCTTCACGCGCCTGCTGTCGCCGCGCACGCGCACGGGCAGCCAGTACGTGGGAGCCGTGTCGCTGGGTGATGCCTGGCGGCCCACCAACGACGTGCAGGTTCAGTACGGCGTGCGCGTGGACGGCAACCGCTTCAACATGGGGCCGCAGACCAACCCCGACGTACTCAATACCTTCGGCTACGACAACGCCGAGGTACCCAATCGCCTGTATGTGAGCCCCCGTATCGGCTTCTCCTGGACGCTGGGTGAAGCCGATCAGTTGGCGCTCATGCCCGGCATGATCCGCGCGCCGCGTGCCGTGGTGCGTGGTGGCGTGGGGGTGTTCCAGAACACCCCGGGTACGCAGCTCATTTCCAACGCCATCGACAACACGGGCCTGCCCAGCGGACTGCAGCAGCTCACCTGCCTTGGCGTGGCGACGCCCACTCCCAACTGGGACGCGTACGCGGTGGATCGCAACACCATTCCCACCACCTGCGCTGACGGCACCAACGGGACGGTGTTCGCCAACAGCAATCCCAACGTCACCTTCTTCCTGCCGGACTACCAGGCGCAGCGTTCCATTCGCGGCAACCTGCAGTGGATGGGTGCGGTGCTCAAGAATCGCTTCGTCCTCACGGCCGACGTGACCTACTCGCGCAACCAGCGCCAGCAGGGTGGTATCGATCTCAACTTCACCAACGAGCAGCAGTTTGCGCTTGATGGCGAAGGCGGCCGCCCGATGTTCGTGACCCCCGAGGCCATTGTGCCGACCACGGGTCAGGTGGCCTGGCGTCAGGCACGCATCAGCGACAAGTACGGCCGCGTGACCGCGCAGACCTCCACACTCGAGGCGGAGAGCAAGCAGCTCAACCTGAGCCTGCGCCCCACGGTGTTCAATTCGCGCTGGGGCTGGGGCCTCACCTATGTGCTGTCCGATGTGCGGGAGCAGTTCCTCGGCTTCAACAGCACGGTGGGCTCGCCGGTTGGCAAGGAGTGGTCGCGCAGCGGCTTCTTCTCGCGGCATCAGATTCAGTACAACTTCAGCTACAACGCCTGGGATGCCGTGCGCATCTCGTGGTTCGGCAACTTCCGCTCGGGCGTCAACTACACGCCGCAGGTCAACCAGGATATCAACGGCGACAGCTACGGCAACGACCGTGCGTTTGTCTTCGATCCATCGGCCGTGAGCAACCCGCTGCTCAAGAGCGGGCTCGAGAACCTGCTGGCCAACGGTACGCGCGAGGCCACGGAGTGCCTGCGCAGCCAGCTTGGCCAGTTCGCGGCGCGCAATTCCTGCACTGGACCATGGACCATGTCGGGCAATCTCAGCCTCAGCCTCAACTCGCTGAAGCTGGGTCTCCCGCAGCGCACCAACATCTCGCTGCAGATCGCCAATCCGCTCAACGGCATCGATCGCCTCATCAACGGTGAGGATGGGCTCAAGGGCTGGGGCATGTCGGCCAATCCCAACGGGCAGCTGCTCTTCGTGCGCGGCTTCGACCCGGTCACGCGCAGCTATCTGTACGAGGTCAACGAGCGCTTTGGCTCGACGCGCCCGCGGGAAACCACCCAACGTGCTGCCCCGGTCATGTTCACGCTGCAGATGGGTGTGGACGTGGGGCCGTCGCGTGAGCAGCAGCAGTTGCTGCAGCAGCTCGACCGCGGCCGCACACGCCCGGGCAACAAGCCCAGCCTGCAGCAGCTGCGCCAGACGGCCAGCGTGGGCATCATCAACCCCATGCAGCAGTTGCTGCAGCAGGCGGACACGCTCAAGCTCACGCGCAAGCAGGCGGACAGCCTCGCCACCCTCAATCGCCTGTACGTGCTCAAGAGCGACAGCGTGTGGACGCCGGTGGCGCGCTTCCTGGCCGACCTGCCGGATCGCTACAACCACGACGACGCGTATGGCCGCTATCGCCGGGCGCGTGAAGAAACGGTGGACGTGCTCATTCGCGTTGTCCCGGGTATCCGTGGGCTGCTGACGCCCGATCAGATTCGTGTGCTCCCTGACCAGCTCGTGCAGTTCCTCGACAAGCGCACGCTGCAGGGCATTCGCTCGGGCACCGTGGGTGGCAATCGCTTCGGTGGCGGCGGTGGCCGCATGGGCCGCTGAGCACTCACCAAACCATGAATATCTCCCTCTCCGGGTTCTCCCTCATGTCCAGCCTTCGCCTTTCCCGTTGGAGCGCTGCCGGTGTGCTGCTCACGGCGGCGACTGTACCGAGTCTCCTGTCCGCGCAGGATGCTGCAGCCTCGACGGCCGCGGCGGTGCCCGTGCGTGACGTCTCCGCCGTCATCGCGCGCTCGGCGCAGCCGTTCACCAGCGTGAGCATGCTGCGCGGTCTGCCCGACGGCTCCGTGTTTGTGAACGACGTGCAGCGCCGGCAGTTGCTGCGCCTCGATGCGACGCTGTCCAATGTGACGGTGGTGGCCGACACCGCGCCCGGTGCACTCATGCCCTACGGGCAGCGGCCGCTGGGTCTCATGCCCTATCTCGGTGACAGCACCATCGTGGTGGACCCGTCCACCACGTCCCTGGTGGTGCTCAACCCCGATGGACGCACGGCGCGTGTCATGGCCTCACCGCGTACCAACGACATCAATCTGCTGGCCAACATGAACCTCGGTACGCATGCGTTCGATGCCCAGGGTCGCATGTATTACCGGCAGTTCGGCGGCGGCCCGGGTGGCGGCATGGCGGCCATGTTCGGCAACGGCATGGACCGTGGTCGTGGCGGTGGTGGCGGTGGACAGGGTGGCAACAACAACAACAACCGCCCCAACCAGAACAATCGTGGTGGTGGTGACTTTGGCGGACCGCCGGGTGGCGGTGCGCCAGGCGGTGGTCCGGGTGGCCAGCCATTTGGCGGCCCGGGTGGTCGCGGCTTCAATCCCAGCAACCAGCCCGATTCGGTGCCCATCGTGCGCGTCGACTTCGACACGCGCAAGGCGGACACGGTCACCTTCCTCAAGGTGCCGAAGAACGAAACGCAGATGACGCGCGGCGACGACGGCACGACGCGGGTGACGGTGAAGATCAATCCGCTGCCGCAGGCTGACGACTGGGCGCTGCTGGCCGATGGCACGGTGGCCGTCATGCGCGTGCTCGATTATCACGTGGACTACTACCGTCCCGACGGCAAGCACATCGCGTCGGAGAAGCTGCCCTTCGACTGGAAGCGCATCACCGACGAAGAAAAAGTGAAGCTGGTGGATTCGCTCAAGGTGCTCGCTGAAGCGGCCATGGGTCGTCAGAGTGCGAACCCCAACAGCACGTTCCGCATGACCATGGAGCCCATCGCGGCTGAGCGGCTGCCGGACTACTACCCGCCCATTCGTCAGGGCTCGAGCATCGCCGACCGCGAGGGGAACCTCTGGGTGGTGCCCACCACCTCCAATCTGTCGGCGCAGCTCGCGCAGCAGTTCATGGGACCTGGTGGCATGGGTGGCAGGATGCCGGGGCAGGCTGGTGGACGCCCCGGTGCAGCCGGTGGTGCAGCAGGCGGCGCACCTGGCGCAGCGCGCGACAGTACGCGTCAGAGTCCGCCCCCGGCGGCCGCCATGGCCATGATGGCCGGCATGATGAATCAGCCGCCGCTCGTGTACGACGTGGTCAGCCCTGAAGGCAAGCTGCAGTACCGCGTCAAGCTGCCGCCCGGCCGACAGATCGCCGGTTTCGGCGCCAACGGCATCATCTACCTGCAGGCCCGCGAGCAGGGACGCATCTTCCTCGAAACGGTGAAGCTCAACTGACAACAAGCGGCCCACTCGCTTCGGCGTGTGGGCCGATTTGTTTGAACAGCCTTGTCGCGGATAAACACGGATGGGGCGGAAACAGCACGGATCATCCGTGTTGTTTCCGCCCCATCCGTGTAATCCGCGACAAGGCTGTTGATTGATTGCCTTGCCGTGATCCGTCAGAAGTTCAGCCCTGCGGGCCGGCGCCGAGGATGGCCGGCGAAACGGCCTCACCGAACTTCTTGATGTTCTCGCGGAACATGCCCGCCAACTTCCGCGCCTGCGCATCGTAGGCCGCGCCATCCGCCCAGGTGCCACGCGGGTCCAGCACTTCGGCGGGTACGTCCGGCACCCAGGTGGGGAGGTGCAGGCCGAACACCGGGTCCGTATTGAACGTGCTGCCATCGAGCGCGCCCGACAGCGCCGCGCGCACCATGGCGCGGGTGTACGACAGCTTCATGCGCTTGCCCGTGCCGTAAGCACCACCGCTCCAGCCCGTGTTCACCAGCCACACCTGCGAGCCATGCTTGCGCAGCAGCTCGCCGAGCATCTCGGCGTACTTGGTGGGGTGCCACACGAGGAACACGGCGCCGAAGCAGGCCGAGAAGGTGGCCTGCGGCTCCGTCACGCCGCGCTCGGTGCCGGCCACCTTGGCCGTGTAGCCCGAGAGGAAGTAGTACATGGCCTGCTCGGGCGTGAGCCGCGCAATGGGCGGCAGCACACCGAAGGCATCGGCGGTGAGGAACACCACGTTCTTCGGGTGACCACCGCGGCCGCTCGGCACATGATTCTTGATGTAATGCAGCGGGTAGGAGGCGCGCGTGTTCTCGGTAATGTGCTGGCTCGAGAAATCCACCGTGCGTGACGGCTGGTTGAGCACCACGTTCTCGAGCACCGTGCCGAACATCTGCGTGGTGGCGAAGATGTCGGGCTCACTCTCCGGCGAGAGATTGATGACCTTGGCGTAGCAACCGCCTTCGAAGTTGAAGGTGCCTTCCGCCGACCAGCCATGCTCGTCGTCGCCAATGAGGCCGCGCTCGGGGTCGGCCGACAGCGTGGTCTTGCCCGTACCCGACAGGCCGAAGAACAGCGCCGTGTCCCCCTCGGCGCCGATGTTGGCCGAGCAGTGCATGGAGAGCACACCCTGCTTGGGCAGCAGGTAGTTCATGACGGTAAACATCGACTTCTTGAGTTCACCGGCGTAGCGCGTGCCGCCAATGAGGATGGCGCGCTCCGCGAGATTGAGCACGATGAATGTGCCGGTGCGCGTGCCATGACGGGCCGGATCGGCCTGGAACTCGGGCGCGTGATACACCGTGAAGTTCGGCGCAAACGACGCGAGCTCCGCGATGTCGGGGCGGATGAACATGTTGCGCACAAACGCCGCATGCCACGCGTTGGGCAGGATGTAGCGCACGCTCAGGCGCGTGGACGGATCGGCGCCGCAGTAGAGATCCTGCACGAACAGCGTGTCGAGGCCGTTCAGGTACTGCTGCACGTCGGCCTTGAGCGTGGCCCAGTGCTCAGGCGAGAGAGGCTGGTTGACCTTGCCCCAATCGACGTCGGCTTCGCTGCCCGGCTCCTTGACGACGAACTTGTCGTTGGGCGAGCGGCCCGTGTGCGGCGAGGTCACGGCCACGAAGGGCCCCATGTCGGCCAGCGTGCCTTCGCCGCGGCGGATGGCCGCCTCGATGAGTTCCGGCGCCACGTAATTCCAGTGGATCTGGCCGGTGGGCGCGAGGCCCTGCGGGGCGAGGCCGGCGGCGCTTTCGCGGGCAGGCGTGGACGGTGTGACCTGTGTCGCCATGGGTGCGACCCTCTCGGTAAGCGGACAGCTGCAACCGGCGCCGGAACAGCGCCTGGCTCAGCGAATGAACAGCGGATGCAAAGCGTGGGTACTGCGTTGGTGCACACGACGCATCACGCAGTCATGCAAACGTGACGATGGCGTCGTGTTGTCCCAAAACAGTTTCGGCGCGCATTCGGGAGAATGTCGCGCCAAGACTGCGGAAGATGGTGGATTTCACCACTCGCTTCAAGCGGAGACGAGTGGCGGGCTAGAGCGTAAACTGCGGTCGTTCCCCCAGCAGGAACTGCAGGGTCTGCACATCGCGCCCGCTCAGGAAACGGGCAGTTGGATTGCCGAACATCACGTCGGCGGTTTCGGGGCTGTGGCCCCCGATGCCAAGCGCGTGTCCCATCTCGTGCAGCACCACCGATTCCAGCACGGCCTGACTCGCCATGCCTGCCACGTCGAGGCGGATGATGACCGACACATCGGTGGCGCCGCCGCCGGTCGTGTTGAGGCGCAGCGCGCGGTTGCCGCTGACGCAGAAATAGGTGTAGCCCGTGGAGCCCCGAGCATCAAACGGACAACTCGCGGCCGGCGAGAGCGGCAGCGGCGTGCTCCGGTCCACGATCACGATGTTTGCACGCTCCAGTGACGGAGCCGATTCCAGGCGATACTCACGCAGGCGTGGCACGGCATTCCACTCAGCCAGCGCCACTTGGGTGGCGCGGAACACATCACGCGTGCTGTCTGCTGGCTGGATATGCCAGACGCGAAGGGTGGAGCCGTTGGGCCAGCGATAGAGCTGGCCATTGGTCAGTGATGTGGGGCTGTACGCGGCAACTGGCCGCGCAACGGTTGGGGCTTCGCAGGCGCTGAGATATGCGGCCGACAACACGAGCGCCACGCGTACATGACGGACGAGCCAGCGTGTGTTCATCGTACGGTCCTCACACCAATCAGGAGACGCCGACCCCATCCTTCGGTGAAGCCCGCGTTGGCCGATGCCCGTCCCATGCGCAGGGTGTTGGCCCGCGCGGTCAGCCACCACTCACGGCGACCGGCACGCGGTGGCACGCCAAGCGCCACGCCCGCTTCTACAGACGGCGATACGACGGCCAGCTCGCTGAACGGCAGCGCGCCATCCACGCCGGACAACACCGAGATGCCCGCCGCGCCTTCAATACGCAGCGCGAGCCGCTGACCGGTATAGCTGTCCACACTGGCCGTGCCCACAGCGCCCACTTCTCGCAGCGAACCCAGCGACCAACTCTCGCCCGCTTCCGTGGCCTTGATGGGCGAGAGCAGGGCCCGCAGAATCACGCCGGTTTCAAGACGGGGCCGCACGCGTCGCTGCAAACCGATGCCCAGACCCGCTCCGACAGAGCTCGATACCGTGGCAATGCGTGGGCCCTCGAAGAACGTCGAGCCAACCGAGGCCATGCCGACCTGCACAAAACGCCACGGTTCTGCGTCGGGGGTGCCTTGTGCCTGCAGGGCAGCCGATGCCGTCAGTGTGGCCGACAGCGCCAGTGCCACACTGGCCATGGCGGCCTTGGCGGCCACGCGGCTGGGAGAGAAGGAAGCGGTGGGGGACAAACGGATCCTCGGCATTGATGAAGCGTTCACGGATGGCTGCACATTACCTGGACACGCCAGACTCGGCAAACCCCGGCGGTACGCAACACTCAGCGCTTGCCGCGCAGCCACTCGAGCGGATCCACCGCCCGCCCCTTGGGTCGGATCTCGAAATGCAGGTGCGGCGGCAGCTCCGGATCGGCGGCACCCACCGTGCCGATGACCTGACCCTTGGTGACCTGCTGGCCACGGCGCACGCTGATCTGCGCCAGCGAGCCATACACCGAGTAGTCGCCGCCACCGTGCTGCACGATGACCGTGGAGCCATAGGTGCCCACGTTGTCGGCCAGCACCACTTCGCCGGCGGCAATGGTGCGCACCGAGGTGCCGGCGGCTGCGCCAATCCCCACGCCATTCCAGCGCGTTGTGGTGTTGTTGGGATTCACCACGCGCCCGAACTGATAGAGCAGGGTGCCGTCCACCGGCCAATCCAGCTTGCCGAGGTCGGAGGTGCGAATGGTGGAGGGCGCGGCGGGTCTGGCGTTGGGCGCCATTTCAGCGCGACGCCTCGCGGTTTCCAGGGTGGCAATGGCGTTGGCAATGCGCGACTCGTCGCGGGCCAACTGCTGCAGCCGCTCGCGGGCCTGTGCCGCCGAGCGCTGCACGGCCGTGAGGTTGCGCTGCCGCGTGCTCTCGAGCGCCGCCAGCCGGCGGGCCTCGCGGTCCTTCTCCTGCCGGTTGCGGCTCACGTCGTCCTGCAGGCGCACCAGCAGCAGACGTTGCGAGATGATCTGGTCGCGCAGTCCCTCCACGCGACGCACCAGGTTGCGATCGTTGACGGCCAGTTCGTGCAGATACTTGTAGCGCGCCACGAGTCCCGCAAACGATTGAGCCGACAGCATGGCCTCCACATCGTACAGGCTGCCACGCTTGTAGATCTCCACCATGCGGCGCTGCAACGCGCCACGTCGGCTCACCAGCTCGCCTTCTGCCCGCTGCAGACCGCTGCTGGCCTTGATGACTTCCTCGTTGATGGTCTCGAGTTGTTTGTCGAGCGCTTCCACGAGGCGCGCCGTGGTGCGGCGCTGCGCTTCGAGGTTGGCCACTTCTTCGGCCAGTGTGCGCGCGCTGCGCTGCAACTGGTTCATGCGGTTCTCGAGATCACTGCGCTCCTTGCGCAGCTTGTCGAGTTCGGTCTGTTGCTGCCTGAGGCGCTGCTCGGCACTCTGCGTGTTGGCCTGCGCCGCAGCATGGCGGAACGGCAGGGCCACGGCCAGCACCACACCCACGGTCGCCAGTCGAACCACGCGCAGGCGGCGACGCAGCCCGATGCCGCTCACGAGTCGCGCCAGACCTGCCGCAAATGGCGGCCCACACTCAACCAGCTGCCCAGCAATCCCAGCACGCCACCCGCGGCAATGCCCATGAGTACCTGACTCGTCTCGAAGAATCGGGTCTCCAGCAGCGAGCGCGTGACGAGCGTGCTGGTGCCCCAGGCCATGGCTACGGCCAAGACGCCGCCCACGAGTCCCTTGAGCGCCCCATCGAGCAGGTAGGGCAGGCGCACGAACATGTTGGTGGCACCCACCAGGCGCATGATCTCGATCTCGCGTGTGCGTGCCAGAATGGACATGCGAATGGTGGAGCCGATGATGATGACCGACACCAAAGCAAAAACGGCGCCGAGCACGGAGCCGGCGAGGCCCGCGAGATTGCGGATGCGATAGAGCTTCTCCACCCACTCGCGGCCGTAGCGCACTTCTTCCACCTGCGGATAGGTCTGCAGGCGGCGGGCGATTTCCTTGACGGTTTCCGGATCGCGCGATCCATCCTTGAGGCGCAGTTCCACCGAGGCCGGAAGGAACGAGCCCTCCATCACGTCACGGAACTCCTCGAGCTCGTTGCGCGCGCGCACCAGCGCCGAGTCGGGCGACACGTACCCGGCATCGGCAATCTGCGGCATGTTGCCGATGCCCTGCATGAGTTCTTCCACTTGGGCGTCCCGCGTGCCTTCCACCAGGAAGGCGCGGATCTCCACGCGGTCTTCGATATCGCGCAGCGCCTGACGGATGTTGAGCGCCACCAGGCCGAACAGGCTGAACGCGTACAGCGAGAACGCAATGGTGGTCACCGCCAGTACGGCCAGCAGCGGCGCACGCCGGAAGGCGAGCAACACCTCACGAAGCGCGAGCCTCACTTGCGCCCCCGCATGTCGGCACGCAGCCGCACGACGTCGGTGCCATCGAACACCAGCTCCCCCTTGTCGAGTTCAAGGAAGCGCTGCTGCGCGCGCTCGATCATGGCCACATCGTGCGTGGCCATGAGCACGGCCGTGCCGCGCGCGTTGATTTCGCGCAGCAGCAGGTAGATGGCGTGAGTGGCGCGGTCGTCGAGGTTGCCCGTGGGTTCGTCGGCCAGCAGCAGGAACGGATCGTTGGCGAGCGCGCGGGCAATGGCCACACGCTGCTGCTCACCGCCCGACAGCTCATGCGGATAGGCGGTGGCGCGGGAGGCGAGCCCCACCTGCAACAGAAGTCGCGAGACCTTGGGCGCGATCTGCGATGCCGGCGTGCCGGTGACTTCGAGCGCGAAGGCGACGTTCTGTTCGGCGGTCCGATCGGGCAGCAGCCGGAAGTCCTGAAACACCACACCAAGCCGACGCCGGAGGTGAGGAATCTCACGCGGCTTGATGGAGAAGCTCGAGTACCCCGACACGCGCACTTCACCGGTCGTGGGGCGTTCGGCCATGGTAAGCAGGCGCAGCAGCGTGCTCTTGCCGGCGCCCGAATGCCCCACGAGAAACACGAACTCGCCCTTGGCGATCTCGAAGTTCACGCCACGCAGGGCCATGCCCGAGCGCGGATATTCCTTGGTGACGTTGGCGACACGCACAATGCCCGACATGTCAGGCCACTCCGTCGCGCAGCACGTCCGCCAGATCGGCAATCAGCACGCTGGCCTCGTCGAGGCCCACATGCAAGCGCACCGTGTCGGGCGACTCGGCCAGACGAATGTCGGCGCCGTGCGGCCTCGCCTGCGCGGCCAGGTGCCGCATGAGACGCTGCGCCAGTCTGTCGGCGGCGTCGGCCGAGGGACACTGCAACTGGAGCACCGGCCCCTGATGTCTCAGCGACTCGGCGGCGAGATGGTGGTCGGGATGCGACTCGAGACCCGTGTAGTGCACCGTGACACCCTCGGGCGCGGCCATGGCCACGGCGCGCGCCACCGCATGGGCCACATGCGCCTGATGGGCCACGCGCAGTGAGAGCGTGGCCAGGTCGTTCAGCAGGCGCTCGGCAATGGACGCATGCGGCACCGCGCCCCAGACATGCATCTTGCTTCGCACTTCATCGATGACGGCCTCGGTGCCACACACCACTCCGGCTTCGGCGTCGGCCACGCTGAGCAGTCGCACCCGTGCGTCGTGCACGACGACATCAGCGCCCGCCGCCAGGGGCGTGGCCGCCGCGGGCGACGCACCGCTCGCATCCACGACAATGGCCACACCCAGTTCCTGTCCGAGCGTGCGCAGCGGTTTGGGATCCACCACGCGGCCGTTTTCGATGACCGGTGATTCCACGAACAGCACCCGCGTGCTGCGGCGCATGTCGCGTCGCCAGGCGCGCACATCGCTGGGGTTCACATACGTGACGTCCACACCCAACCCGGCCAGTTCCTGCTGGAAGAAGGCGCGGGTGGACGGGCGCAGCCACGCGCTGGACAGCACATGATCGCCCGGCCGCAACAGCGCCAGCACCGTGCAGGCAATGGCCGCGCGGCCGCTCGCGAGCACGAGCGCCGCGTCGGCCCCTTCGAGGTCAGCCAGTCGGCGGTGCAACAGGTCGATCACGGCAGCATCAGCAAGGGTACGCCGCGCTCAGGCGCGCGGACGGGTGTCGGTGTCGAGACGGACGATCCGTATCACTTCTGACAGCGAAGCGCCCGCGACGTCACGCAACACCACGCCACCGCGCGGCAGGTTGTCGTCGATTTCCAGCACCGCCAACTCGGAACGACGCTGCGACACCACGCGCACCAGTTCCCCCGCGTTGACCAGACGCACCAAGGCGTCGTCGGCCCGCATGCGCACCAGCGGGCCGCGCTCGGTGTCTCCCTTGCGTGTGGCGATGTAGCCCACCACCTGCACCGGCGGCGCAATGCCCGTGAACATGCTCAACTTGCGGCCGGCGCCCGGTCCGCCCAGTCCATCGCGATTGTCGCTGCTCATGGCAGGGCCCTCATGCGTCGCTCCAGGTGCTGCCGGGAATGCTGTAGCCCAGCGGGCCGCGCATCACGAGGCGACGACGGTCGAGCTGGTCGAGCTGCTGCTGAGCACTGAGTTCCGTGCTGGCCAGAATGGTGGCCACCTCGCGGGCGCCGATGGGCCCATGGTCGCGTACCACTTCCCAGTGCCGGAGTTCCTCGTCCGTCACATGACCAAACAGCTCAGCGGCTCCTTCGTGCCACGAGACGAGCGCCAACGCATGACGCTCAAGCACCGTCTCAATCGGGTCGATGTGTCCGTCGCGAATCCCGCGAAATGCGAGATAGCCGCGTGGCCCGTCGTCGTCGGTGTAGCGCAGCAGCAGCTTGGCCACGATTTCGTCGGCGCAGGAGAAGTCGAGCAGATTGACCTGCGAGAAATCGATGGTGGTGAGCACCGGCCGTTCGATCTCCTGCACCTGCTGCTCGATGGCGCTGCGCACGGCGGCGCCCGTCGGGCGCGTGACGAGGTTGCTGTACAGATCACACACCGTGCCGCGCAGCACCGTGCCCACGTCGATATGCACCATCATGGCTTCACCGTCATCGAGTCACCATGGCTCAGCGCCCCGTGCGGCTGCGGGTCGCCGTGCCACGCGCGCGTACCGGCGCATCTCCGAGCCGCTCGGGGATGACGATCTGCATCTGCGCGCCCGGGAAGTAGGGCAGGGACTCGGTCATGGGCACATCCTCGTCCCAGTCGGGCGTGATGGCCAGACGCGCGGTGCCGCTGCGCACCGTGAGCTTGCCCTCCCAGCGACCCACGAAGCGGCGAATGCCAGCCAGACCCTGGCCACGTCCCTTGTCACCGTGCCGGAAGCGACTGACGGCACGCAACACGGCGTCTTCCAGTGCCATGGCATCGTCCCATCGATCGCTGTGGCGATGGCTGGGCGAGCTTTCGAGCGACTTGCGAAAGCCCACGCCGGCGTCGCACACGGCGATGACCACCACGCGGCGGCCGAGGCGCTTGGTGTAGCGATAGGTCTGCACGGCCACCCAGCCGCCCAGCCCCGCGTGCTCGACAATGTTCTGGCAGGACTCGCTGAGGGTCATACCGAACGCGCCGGTGACGGCGGTATCGAGATTGAGCTGACCGTGCAGAATGTCGGCGGCCTTCTGCTGGATGCGGCCCACCACGCCGTGCACATCATCGGTGCGTGTGATGGGCGTGAGCTCGAGCAGCACATCACTCTCGTGGGCTTCGCGCTCACGCGGCACGCTGCCGTGCAGGTCGTACAGCTCCGCTGCATGGCGAAAGAATCCCGTGCGCGACCAATACGACAGCGTGTCGGGATTCTCGGGGACGGCAAAGTCTGCGCGGTTGTGACGCGATTGCGCCACGCAGAGCAGCGCGGCAAGCCCATACGGCGACGCCCAGCGGGCATGCCGTGCGTCGATCAGCAGCTTCTCGCCGTCGGGTACAGGCGCAAGTTGCTCGAACACCTGCTCGAACGATTGCTCATCGAGCGACGGCGGCACGGCGATGACAGTCGTCACGTGATGCTGAGCTCTCCGCGAAGGTGCTGGGCGAGACCGGAGGCCCCGCGATGTTCGACGTTGCGCGATGCCGCGCGGTTTGCGGCGGCAATGGCATCCGTCAACATATCACCGGCGAGCAGCCGAGAGAAATGGGTGGCGCCCCACACATCACCGCAGCCGGTGGGATCGCCGGGGCCATCGACGCGCGCCGGCACCGCCGGCACGAGCGCCGTGCGCACCGCGCCAAAGGCCCCAGCACCGCCACGCGGCGATGTGGACAGCGCGGAGTTGTGACCCCGTCGCTCTGGAATATCACGGAGTTTCTCTATCCCCGGGGCCGCAAAGTACGCCGCGCCCCGCTTGCCCAACGTCACACCCAGCACCGACACGCCAGCCGCCATGGCCGTCGCCGCCAAGGCCATCGCGTCGGGTGCCATGAGGCGCAATTCGTCTTCGTTCACCTGCAGCACGTCAAAACAGGCGCACCACGCGGCCACGTCGGGCAGCGGGCGCGGCGTGCGCAGCCCGTCGGCCTGTACGGCCATGACGAGCATATGCAGGTCGCAGTAGATCGGCCCGTGGAAGTGCGCTCGAATGAGTTGCGTGGTTTCGAGATCGAGCTCCCACCCGCTCAAGAAGTTGATGTAGAGCGCATCGAGTCGCGCGGCCTCGAGCACCGGCTTGAGGCCAAGCCAGGTCCAGCCGGGCACGCCGCCGCTCAGGTGTTCACTGCGGCGCTCGTCGTCGATGTAGCGCAACTCCACGCGATTGTTGCGATAGGGCACGCCAATGAGTTCGGCGTCGGGTGCCATGCGCCGGAGACCACGACAGAACAGCCGCGCGCGGTCCACGAGATCGTCGCCCACCTTGGCCAGTGGCACCAGCTCCCAGTCTTCGGGCAGCGCGGCGTCGAGCGCGGACAACGAGTACGTGATGCCGCCCCACTCCTCGATGGGCACACTGCGGCCGTCACGGCCGTGCAGCACATCCCACACAAACGACCCGATCACGCCAAGGCGCTTGCGACGCGGCGTGGACCTGGGGTCGTTGGCTGCATTCGCGGCGTGCGCGGCCACGCGGTGCTCTTCTGTCACGTCAGGCCGGCGGACGGCCCGTGGTCTGCGCGATGTAGCTGGCCACGGCGCCCACCACACCGGCGGTGCCCGGCAAGGTGCCCGGCACAATGCGACAGGTGTCGGTCACACTCTTGAAAGCGCGACGACGCACCTCGGTGCGCAGCGGTGTGAACAGATCGTCGCCGGCCTGCGTCACACCACCCGCAATCACCACCACGTCGGGATTGAAGATGTTGAGCAGGTTGGCAATACCGGCGCCGAGAAACTTGGCGGTGTCGCGCACGATTTCGAGCGCCACATCGTCGCCGTCAGCGGCAGCCTGATAGACCAGCGCCGCCGTGATCTGCGACAGGTCGCCATTCACGAGCGCCAGCAGGGTGCTGGTTTCGTCGTGCTCGAGCGCCTCGCGCGCGCGGCCGGCAATGGCGCTGCCGGAGGCATAGGCCTCGAGGCAGCCGTAGTTGCCACAACCACAGCGCCGGCCCGTGGGGTCGATGGTGATGTGGCCAATTTCCCCAGCTGCGTCACTGGATCCGTGATACAACTGCCGGTCGATGATGATGCCGCCACCCACACCCGTGCCGATCGTCACGCCAATCACGTTGGTGCCACCACGCGCCGCGCCAAGCCACCACTCACCGTAGGTGGCACAATTGGCGTCGTTGTCGATGCGCACCGGCAGGCCGGTGAGCGCAGTCATGCGCTCCACCAGCGCATAGTTGGACCAGCGCAGGTTCGGGGCAGCGAGCACCACGCCGTTCTTGCGGTCAACCGTGCCGGGGGCACCGAGCCCCACGCCCACCACCGCATCGCGCGACACGCCGGTCTCACGCACCACCGTGTCGATGGTGGTCGCCACCATCTGCGCCATGCGCTGCACTACCGACTCGGCGCCTTCCGCCGCGAGCGTGGGCGCGCTCTGCATGCCCAGCAGGTGTGCGCCGTCATGCGACATGGCGGCGACGACAATGTTGGTGCCGCCGAGGTCGACGCCAATGATGAACTGCGAGTCCGGATTGGTGGGGGCCATGGTCATGGAGAAACAAGATAACGGCTCAGGACCTGTTCCGGTCGCAGGGAGTGCACCACCAGCGACTACGTCACCGCTGGGGCTCGGGGGGCGAGAGCTGATGCACGGCCTGCCGCACAGTGACCGCGCTCAGGTCCTGCATGCAGCGGAAATGCCCCAGCGGACAACTCGGGGGGCCGTGTGCGTGGCAGGGCCGGCACTCAAGCTGCGGGTGTTCCACCACCGTCCGCCGCTCAGCCAGCGGACCGAATCCGAACGCGGGCACCGTGGGGCCAAACAACGCCACCGTCGGCGTGTTCATGGCGCTGGCCAGATGCAGCGGTGCGGAGTCGTTGGTGATCAGCACCTGACACCGTGCGAGCAGGGCGGCCGAGCCGAGCAGCGACAACTGCCCGGTGGCATCCACAACGGGTGCACCACCGGCAGCGGCCGCGGCATCCGCGATGGCCGCCGCCAGTGGCGCGTCTCCCGCCGCGCCCAGCACCACAATGCGCTCGCCAGTCTGGCCGATGGAGCGAACGAGTTCCGCGGCCAGGGCCGCATAGTGCGGCCAGCGCTTGGTGGCCCACACGCTGCCCGGGGCAAGAGCAATCAGCCGTTCCTGCGCGGACACACCGGCGCGGTCCAGCAACGCCTGCACGGCAGCGTGGTCGGCCGGTCCCGGATGGAGCGATGGCCTGAGCGGCGGCGGCACGTCATCATGCCCCGGTGCATTGCCCAATTGCCACAGACGCGCCGCGTGATGCAGGTCGCGGCGATACGGCACACGTCGCGTGGTAAAGAGACGGCCGCCGCTGGTGTCAAAGGTGATGCGCTCGGGAATGCCGGCCATCCAGGCCAGCGCCGCGGTGCGGCTCGAGCCCTGCGCGAGCAATGCGCGCTCGGCGTTCACGGCGCGCAGTCGCTGCGCCATCCGCCGCAATCCGCTCAGGCCACGGTCGGTGCCGCGCTTGTCAAAGACCAGCACACTGGCCACCGCCGGATGGTTGGCCAGCACGCCGGCATTGGCCGGCGTGGCCACCACATGCACCGGCCCCTCGGCCGCCAGCCGCTCGATGAGCGGCGTGGTGAGGATCATGTCACCGAGGAAGGATGTCTGCAACACGGCAGAAACCAGCAACCGATCAGTTCCGGGTTGTGAGTTGGAGTTTCGAGTTGTGGGTCAGGCAGCCAACAACTCAGAACCTGAACTCACAACTCGTCACTGATCAGTTCAAGTCGAACTAGTCGACCTGCAGTACCGCCAGAAACGCTTCCTGTGGAATCTCCACGCTGCCCACCTGCTTCATGCGCTTCTTGCCTTCCTTCTGCTTCTCCAGAAGCTTGCGCTTGCGTGAGATGTCGCCACCGTAGCACTTGGCCAGCACGTCCTTGCGGAGCGGCTTCACGGTCTCGCGCGCAATGACCTTCTGTCCGATGGTGGCCTGAATGGCCACTTCGAAGAGCTGGCGGGGAATGAGCTCCTTGAGCTTCTCCGCCACCTTGCGGCCCCACTCGTAGGCCTTGTCCTTGTGCACGATCACGGAGAACGCGTCGATGGCGTCGCCGTTGATGAGCATGTCGAGACGCACGAGGTCACTCGAACGGTACTCGAGCATCTCGTAGTCGAGCGACGCATAGCCGCGGCTCACCGTCTTCATCTTGTCGAAGAAATCGAGGATGATTTCGGCGAGCGGGAATTCCCAGTCGAGCTCCACGCGCACGGTGTCGAGGAAGCGCGTGTTCTTGTAAATGCCGCGCCGCTCCATACCGAGTGTCATGATGGGGCCGATGTACTCGGCCGGGCACATGATGCGCGCGCGCACATACGGTTCCTGCACGTCTTCGATGAGCACCGCGGCCGGCATGAGGGCCGGGTTTTCCACCAGCATCTCGGTGCCGTCGGTCTTGGTGACGCGATACTCCACACTCGGCACCGTGGTGACGAGATCGAGATCGTACTCCCGCTCGAGCCGCTCCTGCACGATTTCCATGTGCAGCAGACCGAGGAAGCCGCAGCGGAAGCCGAAGCCGAGGGCCGTGGACGTTTCCGGCTCGTACTGCAGCGACGCGTCGTTGAGCTTCATTTTTTCGAGCGCGTCACGCAGGGTTTCGTACTGCGTCGTGTCGGTGGGGTAGATACCCGCAAACACGAACGACTTGACTTCCTGATAGCCGGGCAGGGCCTCGGCGGCGCGATTGTCCTTGTCGAAAATCGTGTCGCCCGCGCGTGTTTCACGGACCGAGCGCACGGCGGCCAGTACGTAGCCGACCTCGCCCGCGCGCAGCACCTCGGTGGGCACCTGACGCAGCTGCAGGTACCCGACCTCGGCCACCTCGTACACGTTGTCCGACACGCCGAAGGTGATCTTCATGCCCTTGCGGATTTCGCCGTCCACCACGCGAATGCTGGGAATGGCGCCGCGGTACTTGTCGTAGTATGAGTCGAAGATGAGCGCGCGCAGCGGGCCACCCAGGTCACCCTTTGGCGGCGGCACGCGCTTCACGATTTCCTCGAGCAGTTCGGGCACACCGGTGCCTTCCTTGCCGCTCACGCAAAGCACATCCTCGGGCATGCAGCCGATGAGGTCCACCACTTCCTGGCGGCGACGCTCCGGCTCGGCGCCGGGCAGGTCGATCTTGTTGAGCACCGGGATGATTTCGAGCCCGGCGTCCATGGCGAGGAAGAGATTGGACAGCGTCTGCGCCTGGATACCCTGCGAGGCATCGACCACCAGAATGGCGCCTTCGCAGGCGGCCAGGGAGCGTGAGACTTCGTAGGTGAAGTCCACGTGGCCCGGAGTGTCGATGAGGTTGAGCTCGTAGTTCTGCCCGTCGCCGGCCGTGTAGCTCATGCGCACGGCGTTCAGCTTGATGGTGATGCCGCGCTCGCGCTCAAGGTCCAGCGTGTCGAGCACCTGCGACTTCATTTCGCGTTTCTGGAGCGTGCCGGTTTTTTCGATGAGGCGGTCCGCGAGCGTGGACTTGCCGTGATCGATATGGGCGACGATGCAGAAGTTGCGGATGTGACTGAGATGCAACGGACGGCCTTGCTGGGGTTACCGGGCCGGGTCCATTCCCGGCTAGCCCTGAAAAATAGGGGAGGGCGGGGGGCAAACGGCACTGGGGGCGTATCGAAACCCAAGACTCGGAACTCGAACTCAAGACCCGGAACTGATCAGTTCTGAGCTTTGAGTTCAAGTTTTGAGTTTGGAGTCACTTACGACCCGGAACTCGAACTCACGACCCGGAACCGATCAGTTTCGAGTTCTGGGTTCAGGTTCCGAGTGCTTGGTCACTTACGACCCGGAACTCGAACTCAGGACCCGGAACTGATCAGTCTTGAGTTCTGAGTTCAGGTTCCGAGTTCTGGGTTCAAGTGCCGAGTCCTCGTTTCACCCCGCCGCGCCTCGGCCCACCCCGCGAGCAATTCCCGGGCCCCCCGCGTATTCTCCCCACATGAGCACCCCGCGCGCCGACCAACTTGATCCCGCCGTCCTTGCCGCCCTCGGTCACCTCGAGCTGGTGGCCCGCTGGGTGGTGGACGGCTTCATCACCGGCCTCCACCGGTCACCGCGCAAGGGCTTCAGCGTGGAGTTCGCCGAGCACCGCCCGTATATCGCGGGTGATGATCTGCGCTACCTGGACTGGCGCATCGCGGGCCGCGCCGACCGCTGGGTGGTCAAGCAGTTCGAGGAAGAGACCAACGCCCGCGCCATGCTGGTGCTGGACGTGAGCGCCTCCATGCAGTGGACGGGCGATCCGGCCCGGCTCACCAAGCTGGCCTACGCCGAGCGGTTGGCCAGCGCCATGGCCCTGCTGCTGCTGCGTCAGCGCGACGCCGTGGGCTTGGTGCGTTTCGATGCCGGTCTCAAGAACCTGGTGCCGGCCCGGGCCCAGCGGGCCCAGTGGCGCCGGCTCATGGCCGCCTTCACCGCGCCTGGCGGCGGCCGCGACTCCGACGTGGCGGGCGCCCTGCTGCAGGCCGGCCGCATGGTGCGGCGTCCGGGCTTCGTGGTGCTGCTGTCCGACCTGCTCACCGATGCCGCGCCGGTGGCCGACGCCGCCCGCACCCTGCGCGCGCGGGGGCACGAGGTGCTGGTGCTGCACATCATGGACCCGGCCGAACGCGATTTCCCGGACAGTGGCGAGGCCCGCTACCGCGACCCGGAGTCGCTCAATGAAGTGCCGGCCAGCCCGGGTGATGTGCGCAGCACCTACCAGACCACGGTGCAGGAGGCCCTGGCCGACTGGCGCTCGGCTCTCGGCCGCGCCGGCGCGCGCTACGCGCTGGCCTACACCAACGAGCCCTTCGGTCGGCCGCTGCGGCATCTGGTGGGTGTGAACGGACGCGGGGCGATGGTGTGACGCCACGTATTGCCGACCCCATCGCATCACGAACGACGTACACCAACTGATGGCCTTCCTCGCTCCCGCCTTTCTCGCCCTGGCCGCTCTGGCCGGCGTGCCGCTGCTCGTGCACCTGCTGCGGCGGCGCATCGGGCGCACCGTCGACTTTCCCGCGGTGCGCTATCTGCTGCGCATGGAGCAGGAGCACAGCCGCGATCTCAAGCTGCGCAACCGGCTGCTGCTCATTCTGCGGCTCATTGCAGTCCTGGCGCTGGCATTGGCGGCGGCGCGTCCCATTGCGGCCTTGTTCGGCACCGGGCATGCACCCATTGCCGTGGCCGTGGTGCTCGACAACTCCATGAGCAGCGGCGTGGTGCAGGATGGACGCCCGCGCCTCGACAGCCTGCGGGCCGCGGCGCGGTCGCTGCTGCAGGAACTCACCAACGATGACCGCGGCTGGATTGTCACTGCTGATGGCCGTGTGCTGGGCGGAACACCAGCCAGTCTCGAAGCCGGCCTGCGCGACCTCGCGCCCCTGGGCGGCCGCGGTGATCTCGCGGCGGCCACGCAGCGCGCCTTGGGCCTCGCGCGCAGTGGCGCACCACGCACGCCCGTCGTGGCGCTGGTGTCAGACGGTCAGCCCTCCGCGTTCCGCGCCGACAGTGTGCTGGACGCCGCCGATGTGCCGGTCCTGTTGCTCACCGTCCCCGCGGCCATGACGGCCAATCGCGCCGTGCTCCAGGCCACGCCCGAACCCACGCGCTGGACACCCGGCGGCGCGGTGTCGCTGGCCGTAGCCTCGCCCGACTCCACGAGCTGGCGTCTCGCGCTCGACGGCCGCACCGTGGCCCGCGGTGATGTGTCGCCGGCCACCATCGATGCGCCGGCCCGCGTCACCCCACGACTGGCCAGTGCCACGAGTGGCTGGGTGCGCGGCAGTGTGGAGCTCGATGCCGATGCCCTGCGCGCCGACGACACGCGGCACTTTGCCGTGCGCGTGGCGCCGCCGCCGGCCATTGCCGTGCGCGGCGAAGGCGGCCCGTTTCTGGCCGCCGCCCTGTCCACGCTGGTTGATGAGCAGCGCCTCGCGCGTGGACGCGAAGGCGAGACCGGCGTCGTCACCATTGGCAGCGCCGACGCCGCCGACACCCGCAAACCGGTGTTGCTCACCGCGCCGCGCGACCCCGTGCGGGTGGGCGAGGCCAACCGCCAGCTCGCGCGGCTGGGCATTCCCTGGCGTTTCGGGGCCATTGCCCGCGCCACCGTGCTGGCCCGCGTAGCCGGCGCCGCCTCGGCCGACACCAACGCGGCCTCCACGCGTGCCTTTGACGGGGCCCCGGTGCGCTTGCGTTACCCCTTGCTCTACTCGCCCGGTGAGAAGGTGGCCGGTGCCGATCGCCCCGACACCATTGCCACCGCTGGCGGCGCGCCCTGGGTGGTGGCCGGCGCCGACTACGTGCTGCTTGGCTCTCCCCTCGATCCCGAGGCCACCGACCTCCCGCTGCGCGCGGCCTTTGTGCCCTGGGTGCTCGAGGCCCTCGCGCGCCGCCTGGGCGACGAAGGTCGTCTGCTCACGGCCGCACCCGGCGCCACACTGAGCGGTCTGCGCGATCTCACGGCGCTCGAATCCCCTGACGGCAGCTTGCTGCCACTTTCCGGCGATCGGGCAACCGTTCCGGCCACCTCAGGCGTTTACTTTTTGCGTAGGCAGGCGGCGCGGGTGGGTGCACTGGTCGTGAACCCGGAACCCGAGGAATCGGCGTTCGAAACCATGCCCGCTGGTGGGGCGGAGGCGCTCCTGGCGCGGATGCTGCGCGGACAGGATGTGGCCGCCGCGTCGTCAGTGGCCGAGTGGCAGCGGGCGGTGTTTTCGCGTGCGGCCGGCCAGGCGTTGCTCATGCCGCTCGTGGCGCTGGCGCTGTTGGCCCTCATGGCCGAAGCCTGGGTCAGCCGTCGCTAACTTGCACGGAGCGCGCGTCGCAGTTCGCGCGTCGCAGTTCGCGTCGAAATTCACCGCAGGATCTGCAGGGATACAACAGGCAGGTATGGGATTACCGCGTTTGCTGGACGCGCTCGCCGGGCTCGAGGCCTGGCAGCGGACATTCAAGGCGCTCCCGGAACCGGGAGCGTCGCTGCGTTTGGGGGGACTCGCCGGCTCCAGTGATGCCGTACTGGTGGCGTCGCTCGCGCGCGCCATGCCACATCGACTCGTTACGGTCATCACCGATCAGTTGGGTGACGCCGAGCGCTGGTTGGCCGACCTGCAGTCGCTGGTGGATGACGTACCGGTGGCGCTCTATCCGCCGCGCGAAGGCTTCGGTGAAGTCGAGCCGCACGCCGAGGTTGCCGGTGAACGCGTGGAGACGCTCGAGCAACTCGGACGGAGCGGGGTGCGCATCCTGCTCACCACCGCGCGCGCCGTCCTCGAAAAAACCGCGTTGCCCACCGCGCTCGCCGGTGCTCGGCTCGAGCTGCGCAAGGGTGACGTGCGCCGACCCGAAGAGCTGGCGGCCCATCTCGAGGCCATTGGCTTCGAGCGTGTACCCATGGTGGAGGACGTGGCCCAGTTCTCCGTGCGCGGCGGCATTTTCGACATCTACTCGTTCGGCATGGCCGAACCGGTGCGCCTCGAGTTCTGGGGCGATGACATCGTCGAGCTGCGGCACTTCGACCTCAACACCCAGCGCAGCACACGTGACGCCGAGCTGGCATTGGTGCTGCCGGTGGATGGCCGCGTGCAGGCGGTGGAAGAGACGGGTGAACGTGTCTCGTTGCCCGACCTCTGGCCGTCGGACACGCTGGTGGTGTGGCCGGCCGGCAGCAGTGTCTTGCCCGAACTCGTGCGCACCTGGGACGAGGCCGCGCATCACATTGAATTGGCCAAGCGGCGTGGTGAGGACTGGGTCTCACGCGAGCAGTTGTTTGTGGCGCCGCCCCTCATGGCCAGCACGCTCGCGCGCTTCGGCACGGTGAAGCTCAACCCGCCGCCACAGCGCGCCGCCAGCGCCAGTGCGGCCGATCTCGCGCCCACCGGTCCCGAGCCGGACATTGCCTTCCCCACGCGGCCACCGGAGAGCATTTCGCGCGACCTGCGCGTGCTGCGCCGTTTGCAGCGTGACGGCTTGCCCACGCTCATTCTCTGCGACAACGCGGGGCAGGCCGAACGGCTCGAGGAGTTGCTGGGTGAAGACGGACCGGTGAGCGCGGCGCTGGCCATTGGGGTGCTGGGTGGCGGCTTCGTGATTCCCGGCGCCGTGCGGGTGCTGACGGATCACGAGATCTTCCGCCGCGATCGCCGGCTCCGTCGCACGCGCAAGTATGGCACGGGCGCGTCGCTCGATACCTTGGGCGCGCTCAAGCCCGGCGATTTTGTGGTGCACCTCGAGCATGGCATCGGCATCTATCGCGGCATCGAAAAGGTGTTCGTGCGTGAGGCCACCATCGAGAGTGCGGTCATCGAATACGAGGGCGGCGACCGGCTGAACGTGCCGCTCTATCGCATCGATCAGATCGAGCGCTATCGCAGCGCCAGCGATGTGAGCAGTGATGCGCCGCCGCCGCGTCTGCACAAACTGGGCGGCAAGCAGTGGAAGGCGCAGCGCGAAAAGACGCGCATGGCCATTCTCGAGATGACGCAGGAACTGCTGCAGCTCTATGCGCGGCGCAAAGTCTCCACGCGGCCACCGCACGGCGGCGACGGCGCCTGGCAGCGTCAGCTCGAAAGCAGCTTCCTGTTCGAAGACACGCCCGACCAGCGCAAGGCCACCGAAGACGTCAAGCGCGACCTCGAAGGCGAACGGCCCATGGACCGTCTGCTTGTGGGTGACGTGGGCTATGGCAAGACAGAAATCGCCATTCGCGCGGCCTTCAAGGCGGTGCAGGGCGGCCGCCAGGTGGCGGTGCTGGTGCCCACCACCATTCTCGCCGAGCAGCACGCGCGCAGCTTTGGTGATCGTTTGGCCGACTTCCCCGTGACCGTGGAAGTCATGAGCCGCTTCCAGACCGCCAAGGAGCAGGCGGCGGTGGTGGACAAGCTCAAGAAGAAGCAGATCGACATCGTCATCGGTACGCATCGCCTGCTGAGTCCCGACGTGGTTTTCGCCGATCTCGGGCTCATCATCGTGGACGAGGAGCATCGCTTTGGCGTGAAGCACAAGGAACGCCTCAAGCAGCTCAAGGTGTCCACCGACGTGCTCACGCTCACGGCCACGCCGATTCCGCGCACGCTGCATCAGTCGCTGGCGGGTCTGCGCGACCTCACGCTCATGCAAACGCCGCCGCGCGATCGCTCGCCGGTGCTCACGTTTGTCGAGCCCTTCGATGATGCGCTCATCGAGGAGGCCATTGCGCGCGAACTCGACCGCGGCGGCCAGGTGTTCTTCGTGCACAATCGCGTGGAGACCATCGAGGCCATTGCCGATCACCTGCGGCGCATCGTGCCGAGGGCGCGCGTGGGCGTGGGACACGGCCAGATGAAGGAGCGTGATCTCGAGGCGGTGATGCGCCGCTTCGTGGAAGGCGAGCTCGATATTCTGGTCTCCACGCTCATCGTGGAGAGCGGACTAGACGTGCCCAATGCCAACACGATGTTCGTCAATCGTGCGGACCACCTGGGTCTCGCGCAGCTCTATCAGTTGCGCGGACGCGTGGGCCGCTCGCATCGCCGCGCCTACTGCTATCTGCTGGTGCCCGACCGGGTGGACGAGGACGCGGAGCGCCGTCTGGCGGTGCTCGAACACCACACCGAACTGGGCGCCGGCTACCGGGTGGCGCTCAAGGATCTCGAAATGCGCGGGGCCGGCAATCTGCTGGGGCCCGAGCAGTCGGGCTTTGTGCATGCCGTGGGCTTCGACCTCTACCTGCGGCTGCTCGACGAAACGGTTCGGCAGTTGTCGGACGACGGCGGCCAGAAAGCCTGGATACCGGCCGATGTCACGCTGGACTTCCCGAGTTTCCTGCCCGACGACTACATCGCCTCGCAGGAGGCCAAGCTGGACGTGTACCGCCGCCTGACGGCGCTGCGCGACCCGGCGGCCATTGCCGCGCTCGCCCAGGAGGTCCGCGACCGCTTCGGGCCGCTGCCGGCCCCGGCCCAGGCCCTCTTTGGCCAGGCCATGCTGCGGGTGCTGGGCGCCCTGCTGGGGGTGGAGGGGGTGCTTGTGCGCGCCTCCGAGGCCCGTATTACTTTCAGGGCTGACGCTGTTCCGCGCCTCAAGGGGCTGTCCGCTGCGTTCCATGACGTCCAGTTCCAGGTGGACGTGCGTCGGGCGCAGCCGCTGGCTCTCAAGCTCACCCGCTTGGGTGGCGCGGAGATGCTCGAGGGGCTCATCCGCGCCCTCCGGGCGCTCGTCGTCTAGCGACAGATGCTCAGGTCTGCTGGAGCGACGCGCACCTACCCATGGCAACCACTCGGTGGCCATTGGGGTCCTACCTATCCACACCTCACTCCGTGGGCGGAGTCTGCCTGATGAAATCGTACCGTTTGACCGTGCTCAGTGCCGTCGCGTTTGCCGTCGCCTGTGGCGCGGCATCCAACCCTGACGTGGCGGCCAAGGCCGGCAATCAGCAACTCTCGACTGCCAAGCTCGCCGAGATTCTTGGCCAGTCCCAGGCTCCGCTGGAGAAGGACGTGGCCCGGTCCATCGCCGAGCTGTGGCTCAACTACCAGCTCGTGGGCGTGGCGGCCGCTAAGGGCGACTCGCTCAACGATCCCAAGGTCATGCAGGACGCGCTGTGGTCGAACATCGACAACATCCGCGTCAAGAAGTTCTACGACGCCGTCTCGGCTGGCTGGGCGGACAAGGCGCCGGGCACCGACGAGGAGCGCTACAACGGTGGCGAGGCCTTCGCGGCCCGTCACATCCTCGTGAAGGTCGATCCGGGCGCCACGCCCGAGCAGAAGGCGGCTGCCAAGACGAAGGCGGAGGGCATCCTCAAGGAAGCCACGCCGGCCAACTTCGCGACCCTCGCCGCCAAGAGCGACGAGCCCAACGCCAAGGAGCGCGGCGGCAACCTCGGCCTCTTCGGTCGTGGCATGATGGTGCCCGAGTTTGAAAAGTGCGTGGTGGACACCAAGGTCGGTGAAGTCTCGCCCACCGTGTGTGAAACCTCGTTCGGCTATCACATCATCTATCGCTCGCCGTTCAAGGACGTGGCGGCCGAATTCGGCCCCATTGCCAAGCAGCGCAACGTGGCCATCGCCGAGAGCACCTACCTCGCCACGATGGAAACGGGCAACGACGTGAAGGTGGAGAACAATGCCACCGTGAAGGCCAAGGCCATTGCCAAGAACCCGTTCGGCTACACCAAGGACAACGCCGCGCTGGCCTCGTACAAGGGTGGCAAGCTGACTGCCGCGCGTTTCGCCGAGTGGGTGTCGGCTTATCCGCCGCAGTCGCAGATCCGTCCGCAGCTGGCCGCAGCCGCCGACACGCTGGTGGACAAGTTCATCCGGCAGATCGTGCGCAACGAGCTGGTGCTGCGTCAGGCGGACAGCGCCAAGTTCGTGCTCGACACGGCCGAGATGAGCAACCTGTTCCTCAACTTCAAGAACGCGGTCACGCAGACCTGGTCGCAGCTTGGGGTGGAGCCGGGCAAGCTCACTGACAGCACGGGCAAGGAAACGGACAAGGAGAAGATTGCCGGTGCGCGCATCGACGAGTACTTCACCAAGCTCGTGAAGAACGAAGTGCCGCTGGTCGAAGTGCCGTATCCGCTCGCGCGCGCGCTGCAGACCAAGTATCCGTTCTCGATCAACGAGGCCGGCCTCGACGCGGTCATCGAAAAGGCCAAGTCGGTGCGGGCCACGGCGGACTCGCTGAAGGCCCAGCAGGCGCCGCCGGCTGGCGCCCCGCCGATGGGTGCCCCGCCGGCCGGTGCGCCGCCGATGCCGGACACCACCAAGAAGTAACTCCGGTCCACGAGCGCCCCGGTCGGCTTCCGATCGGGGCGCTTCGGCAACCCTCCCGGCCCTGTCGGGGTACTTTACCAGCATGATGTATCTCTCAACTCGTTTTGCCCTGCGTTGCGCGGCGGCGCTGGCCGCGGCCGCCCTGGTCCCGGCGTCTGCCGGGTTGCATGCGCAGGAAGCCCCCGCGCAGAAGGCGCCGGCAAAGGCGGACACCGTCAAGGGCCTGCCCATCGACGGTATTGCCGCCATTGTCGGCGACAAGGTGGTGCTGGTGTCGGAGGTGCTCTCGGGCGTCAATCAGGCCCGCGCCCGCGGCGCGCCAGTCACCAACGCCAAGGAGCTGGCCAAGCTGGAGGCCGATGTGCTGCAGCAGCTCGTGGACGTGGAGCTGCTGGTGCAGAAGGCCGAGCTGGAAAAGGTCGAGGTGAGCGACCTCGAGATCCAGAATCAGGTGGACGACACCGAGCGCAAGGCACGCAGCAACTTCAAGTCGGAGCTGGAATTCCGCACCGCGCTGCGCGAGGCGGGCTTCGGTTCCATCGACGAGTGGCGCAAGATGCAGGCCGACGAGGCGCGCCGCGTGAAGCTGCAGCAGGGCATCATGCAGAAGCTGCAGCGTGACGGCAAAGTCACGGCGGTGAATGTCTCGGAATCGGAAATCACCGAGGCCTACGAGGCGTTCAAGGACAAGCTGCCGCGCAAGGAAGCGCGTGTCGGCATGCGCCAGATCGTTGTTGCCACGCGGCCCTCCGAGGCGGCCAAGGCCAAGGCGCGCGCCAAGATCGACTCCATCCATGCGGAGCTGGTCAAGCATCCCGAGGATTTCGAGAACATCGCCAAGCGCGAGTCCATGGACCCGTCCAACCGTGAGTTGGGTGGTGACCTGGGCTGGAATCGCCGCGGCCGCATGGTGCCGGAGTTCGACCGCATGATGTTTGCGCTCAATCCGGGTGTCATCAGTCCGGTGGTGGAAACGAGCTTTGGTTTTCACATCATCCGTGTCGATCGCGTGCAGCCGGCCGAAGTGAAGGCGCGCCACATTCTCATTCGCCCTTCCGTCGACTCGACCGACGAGGCGCGTACGCGACTGCTGGCCGACAGCATCGCCAAGATCTGGCAGGGTGGTGGCAGCTACGACTCCCTGAGCGTCAAGTTCCACGACGACGCCGGCGGTGAAGACAAGTCCATCCCCGAGTATCCGCGCAACGAACTGCCCGAGGCGTATCGCAACGCGCTCGAGGGCGCCAAGCTCAATCAGATCGTGGGGCCGTTTCCCATTCCGGATCCGGGCGCCGGCGTGAACAAGTTCGTGGTGGCGCAGGTCACCTTCCTCGACGAGGCGGGCGAGTTCACGTATGCCGAGTATCGCGATCGCATCCGCGACCAGTTGGCTGAGGAGCGCAAGATGCGTCGCCTCATCGACTCGCTGAAGAAGCAGACCTACGTGTCGGTGCGTTACAACCCGATGGCGCAGGTCATCACGCCCTGAGGGAGTCCCGGTGATCCGACTCGGCATCACGCTCGGCGATCCGCGGGGCATCGGGCCGGAGATAGTCGGCAAGGCGCTCAACGATCCGCGGATTGCGGCGTTGGGCGCCTCGTGGTTTGTGCTGGGGCCTTCGGGCACTGGTGTGGCTGTGCACGACGATCTGGGACCGTGGCCGCCTGGGCAAGACGAGGCGGCTGCAGCGGCACGGGCCGGCGCGTTTGCCGGTCGCGCCGTGGAGCGCGCTACGCACATGGCCCTGGCCGGTGAATTGGCCGGCATGGTCACCGCACCGCTCGACAAGTATGCGCTACGTGCCGGTGGCTACGATTATCCCGGTCACACGGAAATGCTGTCGGAGCTGGCTGGTGTGCCGGTAGCCATGATGCTGGCAAGCAGCAAGTTGCGGGTCGTGTTGGCCACTACACACATCGCACTGCGCGACGTACCGCAGGCCGTGACACGCGAGGCGCTGGCTCAGGCCTATGACACCACGGCGCGTGGGTTGCGTGATGACTTTGGCATCGCCCAACCGCGCATTGCCCTGTGTGCGCTCAATCCGCATGCGGGCGACCATGGACGCTTCGGGAGCGAAGATGACGAGCTGCTGGCGCCGGTTGCGCGTGAGCTCGGGATGCACGGCCCGTTCCCCGCTGACACGGTGTTCGTGCGTGCGATGCGCGGCGAGTTCGATGCCGTGATTGCGCCCTACCACGATGTGGGGATGACGGCCATCAAGGTGGCCAGCTTCGGCAGCGCGGTGAATGTCACGCTGGGACTGCCGTTCATTCGCACGTCACCTGATCACGGGACGGCGCTCGACATTGCGGGGCAGGGTGTGGCGTCGGCGGAGAGTATGGTGCAGGCGATGGAGTTGGCGCATGCTCTGGCGCTGCGGCGGAGATCGCGTGGGCGGCTAGACCGTTGAACTGAAGGTGTGAGGATTGGAGGATCCGAGGTTAGGAGAGGCGGGCCACGGGGGCATGACGACTGCTATGCCCCCGTGGCCCGCCCCTCTTATCCCCAGATCCTCTTATCCTCACACCTTCTGTTCAACGGTCCAGCGGATCGCACCTGAGCCGAAGAATCAACCGGACGCCTCGCGATCCCCGCGCCGCATACTGTACTCCGGCCGGTCCGCGTAGCCGTAGCCGCCGAAGACCTCGCCTCCGCGCATGAGGTCATGGCCATAGCCGCGGCCGATAGGGTAACCCTTGGCGGCGCTGGCGGACTGTCCGCTCTTCGCGTCGCGACGATCGCTAGACGTGGGTGCCGTCTGGTCGTGCATCGGAGCCTCCGAAAGGGGTGTACGGAGACGGTACGACGCCCCGGGCCGTCGTGCAAGCTGAGCCGCAGCAAGCCTTTCCACTGGCCTCATGGTGGCGTACTGGCGCCGGGACCGCTGGCGCGAAGAAAACGTTACGCCCCCCGTTGAATACCGATATCCGGGCTAGCTAGCTTTTAAGGCTATGGAAATTCGCAACGTCGCCATCATCGCGCACGTCGACCACGGGAAGACCACCCTCGTCGACAAGATGCTCCGCCAGGCTGGAGCCTTCCGCGAAAATCAGGTCGTAGAAGAACGCGTGATGGATTCCAATCCGCTCGAAAAGGAGCGGGGGATCACCATTCTCGCCAAGAACACCTCCATCCGGTGGAGGGACACGAAGATCAACATCGTGGACACGCCGGGACACGCCGACTTTGGCGGTGAGGTGGAGCGCATCCTGCGCATGGTGGACGGTGTGCTGCTCGTCGTCGATGCGTTCGACGGTCCGATGCCGCAGACGCGCTTCGTGCTGCGCAAGGCACTCGAGCTCGGTCGCACGCCCATCATCGTCATCAACAAGATCGACCGCCCCGGCGCCGATCCGCTGCGTGTGCACGATGAGGTGCTGTCGCTGTTCATCGAGCTCGAGGCCAACGAGGAGCAGCTCGACTCGCCGGTCGTGTACTGCTCGGCCAAGAACGGCATCTCCACGCTCGATCTCGATGTGGAGGCGGTGGACTTCGAGCCGCTCTTCGAGACGATCGTGAAGACCGTGCCGCCTCCGCCGACGGATGCGGAAGGCCCGTTCCAGATGCTCGTGTCCACCATCGACTACTCGGCCTATCTGGGCCGGTTGGCGATCGGGCGCATTGAGCGCGGCAAGGTGCGCGTGGGCGACAACCTCACACTGGTCACGCCCGACAACAGCGTGGCCCCGGTGCGTGGGCGCGCCACCAAGCTGTATGGCTACGAAGGCCTGGAGCGTGTGGAGATCGAGGAAGCCTCGGCGGGTGAGATCGTGCAGCTCGCCGGGTTCGAAAACGTGGACATCGGTACCACGCTCACCGATCCGGGCACACCCGAGGCGCTCGAAGGCATCAGTGTCGAAGAGCCCACCATCAGTGTGGACTTCGTGGTGAACAACTCGCCCTTTGCCGGCAAGGAAGGCAAGTTCGTCACCTCGCGTCAGCTGCGTGAGCGCCTGTACAAGGAGCTCGAGCGCAATGTGGCGCTGCGCGTGGAAGACAGCGACACCACCGACGCCTGGAGTGTGTCGGGTCGTGGTGAGTTGCATCTCTCCATTCTCATGGAGACCATGCGCCGTGAAGGCTTCGAGTTCCAGGTCTCGCGTCCGCGTGTGATCACGCGGCTGGGTGAGAACGGCGAGAAGCTCGAGCCCTTCGAGGAGCTGTCCATCGACGTGCCCGAGGATTATCTCGGCGTGGTCATCGAAAAGCTCGGTCCCCGCAAGGCCGAGATGATCGAGATGAAGAATCCGGGGCAGGGCCTCGTGCGCCTGCTGTACAAGGTGCCGGCGCGTGGGCTGTTCGGTTATCGCTCGGAGTTCCTCACGGACACGCGCGGCACGGGTATCATGCACCACCGCTTCCTCGAGTACGGGCCGTGGGCTGGTCCCCTGTCGGGGCGCTCGCGCGGCGTGCTGGTGTCCATGGAAAACGGTACCATCGTGGCCTTTGCGCTGTTCTCGCTGCAGGAGCGTTCGACGCTGTTCGTCACACCGGGTGATGCGGTGTACGAGGGCATGCTGATCGGCGAAAATTCACGGCCGGGTGACATGGACGTGAATCCCTGCAAGGAAAAGAAGCTCACGAACATGCGTTCGAAGGGTGCCGACGAGGCCATCGTCCTCGAGCCGCCACGGCAGATCACGCTGGAAGTCGCCCTCGAATACATCGAGGACGACGAGCTGATCGAGGTCACCCCGGGCAGCATCCGTTTGCGCAAGCGCATGCTCGCGGCCAGTGACCGCAAGCGCGTGAGCCGCGAAGTCAAGCGCGAGCGGGATCGCGCCTCGGCCTGACGGGTATTGGGGCGGGGTTTGGGGCGCTGTGCGTTTTTTTCGCCTTGCGCCCCGGCCTCGCCCTGCCGATACTCCCGTTCCAGAACATATCCGCAGTCTCTCTTTTCAAACACTCGCAGGAGAATCGTCCCATGTTGGAGCTGTTCGGGTCGTCGTCGCTGGACGCGCTCGAAGAGAAGGTGTCGGCCACCGTGTTTGCGCTGGCGGCTGACGACGAGGATTTCGACGACGAAGATTTTGACGAGGACGATCTCGACGAAGACGATCTCGACGAGGACGACGACGACTTCGACGACGACGAAGACGACGATCTCGATGATGATCTCGACGACGAGGACGACGATTTCGACGACGACGACGATGATGAGGACGAGGACGAAGACGACGACTTCGACGACGACCTCGGCTACGACATCGACGAAGACGATCCCGACGCCTGAGTCGGCGTGGTCCGCCGCGGTGACGCCGGCCTCGCATCCCGCGGCCTGATCGATCATTTCGTTTGCATCTCGTCGGTCACGTGCCCTTGTCGGACACCAACTGCAGAGCTACATTATGCGGCTCTGGCAGATTGGCGTCCCACGGGGCACCAGCCGCCGGGCCTGTAGCTCAGGTGGTTAGAGCGCACGCCTGATAAGCGTGAGGTCAGAGGTTCAACTCCTCTCAGGCCCACTTCACACAACGGCGACCTTCCGGGTCGCCGTTGTCGTTTGTATCCGGCGCCATTTCACACCACGGTCCCACCCATGTCCACCTATCGCGAGTGGCTGCTAGCGCCGGTCACGGTGGGGACGCACCGGCTGCGCATCGCCAGCAAGCCCGGTGTGATGGCGCATGGGGAGCGTGACGAGGCAGCCTTCATGCTTGCCGAGGCCATTCCCGAGGCAACGGCCGAGGGGGAGCCATCGGCGCCGCAAGCCGTGGCCGCCGTGTGGCAATGTGGCAATGGGTTGGTGCCAGCCACCGCCGCGGCGCAGGGTTGGCAGGTGCGTGCCATTGATCGACACCTTGCCAATGTCGAGGCCACCCGACGTTCCTTGGGCGCCAACACCGAGTCCCATATCGTCCGGCACGCGGCCAGCTTCGCGGTCGCGGCACTCGATGTCGCCAATGATCCGTCTGCGGTCCCGACACCTGGCAGCGTGCAACTCGCCCTCATACGCCTGCCCACCGATCGTGTCAGTGCAGCGCTCATGATCGGGGAGGCCTTTCACACGCTGGCCGTTGGTGGGCGCTGCTTGCTGGCCGGTGCCAACGACGAGGGCGCGAAGCCCGCGGCGCGCCTGCTGACGGCCTGCTTTGGCAACGTGCAGGTGGAAGCGCAACGCGCAGGGCATCGTCTGCTGGTCGCCACAAAACAGTCTGCCACGCCGACGGCGGCGTGGGAATCGTCGCCGTGGCAGGACCCCCAGCATCGCCAGCGCCTTGATGGGCCCGTGGATCCAACGACGGGAGCGGCGCTTACCGTGTGGTCGCGGCCCGGTGTCTTTTCCTGGGAGCACGCCGACGAGGCCACCACACTGCTCGCGAAATGCCTGGATGTGCAGCCGGGCGAACGCGTCATCGACCTCGGCTGTGGGTCGGGTGCACTGGGCGTGCTGGCCGCGCGTCGCAATGCCGGCGCGCCGGTGCTGATGCTGGACGCCGACAGCGAAGCGCTGCGCTGCGCGCGCTGGACGGCGGAATCCGCGGGGGTGCTGACGCCAGAGGGTCCGGTGGATGTGCGGGCCAGTGATGTGGCCGCCGCGGCCACGCAGCCTGTGCATGTGGTGGTCACCAATCCGCCATTCCACGTGGGCAAGGCCACCAACCTGCAGGTACCCCAGGCGTTCATCGACGAGGCGTATGCGCTGTTGCTGCCTGGTGGCCGATTATTGCTGGTGGCCAATCGCACGCTGCCGTATGAACGACTCATGGCCGAACGATTCGGCAATGTGCGCACCGTACACGATGGGCGACGTTTCAAGGTGCTGGCCGCACGGCGCACCGCGTCGGCCAGGTGATGCGCGTGCCGTTCGATCGCGCGCGGTTCGGGCGTTGGCTGGGCAATCTGTTCTGGTTGGCGCTGCTGATCTGGGCGGCGCCGCGATGCTGGCCGCATGTGGAGGCCGTCATCGGGCGCAGCGCGCGTGACGCCAGGCAGCCCCAGTTCACGGTGCAGACCCGCGACGGTCGGGTGTTGACGGCCGACAGTCTGCGCGGACGTGTGGTGCTGGTGAACATCTGGGCCACCTGGTGTCCGCCCTGTCGCGCAGAAATGCCGGCCCTGCAGCAGCTCGCGTCGTCGTATGCCGATGAAGCCTTTGTGCTGCTGGGGCTCAGCGTGGACCGCGGACCGGCAACGTCGGTGGATGCATTTCTGCGCGAGCGTGGCATTGCGTATCCCAACGCCATCATCGGCGACGAGGAGTTGCGCGCGTTTGGTGGCGTGCGCGGCTATCCGACGAGCTTCCTGCTCGACAAGCGTGGGGTGTTGCGACACGCCGTACTGGGCCCTGTGGCCCCACTCACGCTTCGCCCGGCTATTGCGCGGCTGCTGCGGGAAGACGCCGCGCCGACTCGCGCAGATTCGTCACGTCGTTCCCGCTGAGCACGCGCCACTGGCCGGCCGGCAGGTCGCCGAGTGGCAAGGGCCCGAAGGCTTCACGGTGCAGGGTTTCGACATGTGCGCCGACTGCGGCAAACATGCGACGCACCTGATGGTAGCGACCCTCGGTGAGCGTGATGCGAACGCAGCGTTCACCGCAGGGCTCCACCACAGCCGGCGCGAGTGGGGATGTCTCGCCGCGCAACATCAACCCGCCGTCTTCCAGCAGCTTGAGCTGGTCGGCTGTGGGAAGCACATCGAGCTGCGCGACATACACCTTGGGCAAGTGCGTGCGCGGTGACGTCAGTGTGTGATTGAGTGCGCCGTCGTCGGTGAGGAGCAGCAGGCCGCTGGTGTCCGCGTCGAGCCGCCCCACCGTGGCCATGACGGGATCGCGCCGCACAAAGCGCGATGGCAGCAGCTCATACACCAGCGGCGGTCTGTCCTGCGTGGAGCACACATACCCCACGGGCTTGTGCAGCAGCACCACACTGCCGGGCGGCGGATCAAGTGGAGCACCGTCCACGAGCACGTCGTCGTGCGCAAAGGTCGCGCCCTCACGCAGCACGCGCCCGTCCGCATGCGTGACCCGTCGCGCACTGAGCATGGCCTCCGCCTCCTTGCGCGTGCCGTATCCGAGTCGGGCGAGATAGCGCGCCAGCGACGTTACCGACTTTGCCGACACGGCCTCGTGCTCAGCGTGCGAGACCGTACACCACGGTGGTCACGACCCGCACCTTTTTGATGATCTGACTTTCCTCGGTGATGCCCATGGCCTGATCACGTGGCAAAATCTCGAACACGCCCTGCGAGGCGGAACGAATCCCGCTGAGCGAACTGGCCGCGTCCTTGGCAAACTGCTCGGCTCCCTCACGTGCCCGCGCGGTGGCCTCGGCGATCATGGTCGGCTTGAGATCATTGAGTTTGGTGAACACAAACGTGGGGCCGCCGCCGCCGTACTCCTGACCGCTCGAGAGCACCACGCCATTGCGCACCAGTTCCGGCACGCGCTGACTGGCGCCCTGTACGCGGTCGACATCAGTCGAGCGTACGACCAGGGTCTGACGGATGATGTAGCGCGCCGTGTTGTTGTATCCGCCCATCGTGCGCGCGTCTTCCACACGGAAGTCCTGCACCGTGATCTCAGTGCCGGTGGAGTCGAAGCCCTGCGCGCGCAGGAATTCGCGCACCTGCAGCACGTTGCGCTCGAGCGCCGCGTTCGCGCGGCCCAGGTCGTCATCGGTGACCACGAGACGCAGCGGCCAGATGGCCAGATCAGCCTTGGCTTCGCGTTCGGCGACGCCCTTGACCGTGACCACGCGATCCGCCGTGCGAAAGCGCGAGAAACCATTGCCAATGAGTGCGCCGCCGACGGCCAGACCCACGGCAACCAGGGCGGCGGGCAGCAGCGACAGACGAGAGGATGAGCTGGTGGTCATGAAATCGAATCAGAGTGCGGGTCGCCTAAAGACCAAGGTGAATCTTCACGAGGGCGGGCGACGTGATGTGACACCAGTGGGACGAAGCGAAGTATGCAGGTCAGACCGCCGCGCTGCACGCTCAGGGCGCCGTGGTGCACGAATAGACACGATACCCCAGAGGTTCTCATGCTGTTACCACGTCAGATCATGCGTCGCCTGTTCCTGGCTCTTCTGTGGGGCTTTTCGGGCTCGGCCACGGTTGGTTGCGCCAGTACCGGCGCCACGTTTCGGAGTGGGGTAGGGGACGCCTATCTGGAGCGCGCGCCCTGGGTGGCTGGACGCCCGGTGCCGAGCGATCGCGGCAGCCTGCTGGTGCTGCCGGTACAGTGGCAGGCATCGCTCACGCAGCCGGTGTTCATGGACCCGGACACGGCCGCGGGCTCGCCGCTGGCGGCGCTGCGTGACTCGGTGCAGCAGGCCCTCTGCCGCGCGAAACTGGGGCCGAGCGGCACGGCGCTGCGCGCGCGCGGCATGGTGCCACCGGACGTGGCCTTCGGTTGTGCGCTGATTCTCGACGAGTGTGATCCGCAGTACGCCGGTCAGCCGCTTGGCCGCCATGGGCTGCGCTACCGCCTGGCGGTAGGTCGTCCGTCTGAGGACTGGCGGGTGGGGTTGCGTGAGCAGATGGCGGCCGCCGGCGCCACCCATGCCCTGTTGCTGACGCTGGAGCTGGCACCCTGGCCGGTGCAGCAGCGCGGCCTGCGGGGCACCAAGGTCGTGCCGCTGGGTGTGGGGTACGACATGGAGCTGCCGTGGCTCACCTCGCTCGAGACCCCGGTGCAGGTGCTGCAGCTCACCGCCGTGGTGGTCGATCGCGACGGGCAGGCCGTACGTATTGCCGCCGAGGGCTTGCAGGCCAAGCGCACATCGCTGGCACTCAGCGCCATTGGGGCGGAGGCCCTGTTGCAGGATCGCGATGTGGCCGCCGTGCTGGAGGCCCGTCGCCATGAACTCGACGGGCACCCCTTTGTGTGGCAGGTGGCAACGCAGCAGGTGTTGACGTCGCTCGGTCTGCGCTGACCGGCGTCGTTCCTCAGCCCTCGATGGGCAGTCGGATTTCCACGCGGCAGCCACCGGTGGTGAGATTGCTCATGCGAAAGGCGTAGCGATCGCCGTAGAGCATGGCCAGCCGTGAGCGCGTGTTGGTGAGTCCGATGCCCAATCCGTCCACCGAAGGCACGGCCGCCAGGAAGCGCCCGCTGGTAGTGAGCAAACCATTCAGGCCTCTGCCGTTGTCTTCCACCACGATTTCGAGGCTGTCACGGTTGCGACCGAGGCGGACCTCGATGACCTGATCCTGGTGACCCGGTGCCAATCCGTGCTTGAGGGCGTTTTCCACGAGCGGTTGCAGCAGAAAACTCGGAATCATGAGGTCCACGACCGAGGGGTCGACGCTGATGTCGGCGTCGAGCCCCGAGCCGTAGCGCACGCGCGCGATCTGCAGATAGAGCTCGACCAACTCGATCTCCTGCCACACCGGAATGAGCGACTGGCCCGCACTGCGCAGCGACAGCCGCAGCAGGTCGGCCACGCGCGTGAGGGTGCGCTGCGCCTCGCGCACGTCCATCTCCATGAGCTCGGCCACCGAGTTGAGCGCGTTGAAGAGAAAGTGCGGGTTGAGCTGCATGCGCAGCGCTTCGAGCTGCGTGCGGGCGAGTTTCTGTTCGAGCTCGGTGGCCGCCCGGTCACGCTCGCGGTATCGCCGCACGAACTCCACCATGTAGGCGGCGCCCAGAATGGCCCAATAGAGCACCACCTGGATGTCGAGGTGGTTGACCACGGCCACGCGGAGCGCGTAGCGATAGCTGGTGACCTGGCCAATGGCGCCGAACAGGTGATCAAGCCAGGCAATGGTGAGCACGTTGGCCGCGCAGACCACCGCCGTGGCGGCCAGGTGCAGCGACAGCCAGGGCATGAGCCGCGCCGTATCGAGCTTCACACGGTCCACCATCGTGAGGATGACCTGCGACCAGAGGCCCCAGAGCATCCAGGCCGTGCCCTGCCAGAGCAGTGCGGTGCCTATGTCGTAGTGGGTGCCCGAGGCGTCCCCCACAAAGGCGAACTGGAGGGCGGAGAGGCCGGCCGGCACCACCCAGACCGCAGCAAACAGCACACGGGTGAGGCGGCGCAACCGCTGCCCTTCGTCGGCAATGGTCAGGGGAGGTGACGGAGCAACCATTCGGTCGGGTAGTGGTACGGAGTGCAGGGGTCAGCTGGTCCGGGACGGTCTGGAACCTGGCCCCGGAAGGCTACGTAGGATGCATGATGCACGGGGGGGACCACCCGTGCCACCCAGACGGGACCGGACGCCACCGCGTCCGGGCCCGCCCGGTTCGAAGCTCATCGAGGCGCTCATCCTCCCGGCGCCGTCCCACGAGAGCTCCGACCGGAATCAGGGAGGGGAGAAGTGCGTGTGCGAGTCCTGATCGTGGATGACGAGGCGCTGGCGCGGCAACGCGTGCGCCGTCTGCTGCAGAACGAGGCCGACGTGGAAGTCGTCGGCGAAGCGGAAACCGGTCGTGAGGCGGTGGCGATGATTCGCGAACTGCAGCCCGATCTGGTGTGTCTCGATGTGCAGATGCCGGGCCTCGATGGCTTCGGGGTGCTGGAAGAGCTCGACGGTGGTCCCGTCCCCATGGTGCTGTTCATCACGGCCTACGACGAGCACGCACAGCGGGCGTTCGATGTGCATGCCGTGGACTATGTGCTCAAGCCGGTGGACGCCGACCGCTTCCGCGCGGCGTTCGACAAGGCGCGCAAGCAGCGCGCCAATGCGGTGGCGGCCGAGCGCCTCGGCGAGTTGCTGGAGACGGTGCGCCGATTGGCCGATGGCAGCGCCGCGTCGGCCGGAGCGGCCGATCTGGCCGCCGGTCTCGCGGCGGGCGCCGCGGCCGGCAGTGCGGCTGCCGTGCCGGGCGCCGGCAACGGCCGCTACGCGAGCCGCATCCTGGTGAAGCAGGATGGCCGCATGTTCTTCGTGAAGACCACGGAGATCGACTGGATTGAAGCCGATCGCAACTATGTGCGGCTGCACGTGGGCAAGACGGCGCACACCATCCGCGAGCGCATCAGCCATCTCGAGGAAACGCTTGATCCGCGGCTGTTCGCGCGTATTCATCGCTCCACCATCGTGAACCTCAACCGCGTGCGCGAGATGCAGCAGTGGTTCTCGGGCGATTACGTGGTCATCCTCGAAGACGGCACACGTCTGCGGTTGTCGCGTCACTACCGCGACCGGGTGGAGAAGCAGGTCGGCGTCTGATCGGCGGGGCAGCCCACGCCTGATGCGCGTATGGTTCTCGCATGTCTGAGGTGATGCACGCTTCCGCGGCCAGCTGGCGCGCCCATGTGGCGCACTGGCTGGTCGCGGCGCGCATGCGCCCCCATGCGCACAAGCCCATCGATCCGCTGTGGGTGCGGCGGCAGATGGGACGCCCACGCTTTGTCCGGCGCGCCATGGCCCGTGCCACCGGTGCGGACTATGCCATCGTTCCCGCCGAGGGGCTGTGGCCCGGTGGCGAGCACGTGTGGGCCACACCGCGCCACGATTCGCCCAATGCGGCGCGAGCCACGTTGCTCTACCTGCACGGCGGCGGGTTCATTGCCTGCTCACCGGAAACGCATCGTTCGCTGGTGGGTGCGTTGGTGCAGCGTTTGGGTGGTGAGGCCTGGGTGCCCGCGTATCGACTCGCGCCGGAGCATCGCCATGCCGACGCGCTGGCGGATGCACTGGGTGCGTACCGCATGCTCATTGAGCGCCAGGGCGTGCGGCCCTCGCGGCTGGTGGTGGCCGGTGATTCCGCGGGCGGTGGCCTGGCGCTGTCGCTCGTGCTGGCGCTGCGCGACGCCGGACTGCCGCGTCCCGCCGCCGTGGTGACCTTCTGCCCCTGGGCCGATCTCTCGGCCAGTGGCGCATCCCTCGAGGAGAACTCGGCGCGCTGCTCCATGTTTGCCGCCGACACCATTCGTCGCGCGGCGCAGCTCGTTGTGGGCAACGCTGATGCGCGCAGTCCGCTGTTGTCGCCGGTGTTTGGCGACTATCGCGATTTTCCGCCGCTGCTGTTGCACGCGTCCACGCATGAAGTGCTGCGTGATGATGCCGTGCGTGTGGCCGAGCGCGCACGCGACGCGGGGGTGCCCGTGCAATTGCGTTTGTGGCCGCGTGTGCCACACGTGTGGCAGTTTTTGTCGGCCGTGCTGCCGGAGGCAGAGCAGTCGGTAAATGACGCCGTGCGTTTCATGGCGGCGCATGTGTCGCATGAGTCGAGTGCCACAACGGAACATCCGCGCCCTCGTGCGTGACGATTCGTGACGCGACCGTCCACAAGGCGTCTCCCGGCAAACGCACATACATGACCGACGACATCTTTCCTCCGTATCGCCCACCTGACTGGTACCCGCTGCAGCGGGCGTTGTCGGTCGTGTTCGGTGCGGCCGCGGTGGATGCCACGGCGTCGTTCTGGTTCATCGGCTACGAGAACGGGCCGGTGGACGTGGGGGAGCTGCGTTTGTATGAGCACAGCGGCACGCGGCGGCGCATTGCCCTCGATCGCACGGGTGGTGCGTATCAATGGCACGACGAAGCCAGGGCCTACGTGCGTGTGGATGACGAAATGGCGCTGATTCAGGCATTGGTCTGAGCCGCACGCCGCTGCGAATGTCGCGCCACGTGTCGCCGATCGTGCCGCGAGTCACAACGGCCAACACGCCGGGCGCGGACCGTCACAGTCCCGGCACTCCAGTTACAGCGCGGTGCGGCCGATACTCCCCCGCATGCCCATAGACCGCAGCTCAGGGGTTGCCGGCGCAGGCGCCCGACCCCTGCCTCCTACGCCTGGCGTGCGTCCGGTTACGCCGGGGACGGCGTTGACGCCTGTGGCGCCCGTCGCGCCGCGTGGCGGTGGGCTGGGGGAGGCGCTGCTGGGCCGCAGCGGCGTGTCACTGGGCGACCTGCTGCTCGCCGACGACGAACTGACGCCCAGGCAGCAGGCCTCGGTTGTGGCGGTGGAAATGGGGCTCGAGCGGGCCCGCGGTGCGCTGGTGCGACAGGACCCGGGTGAAGCGCTGGCCGCACTCGATGACATCTGGCACCCCGATCAGGCCAGCGAAGAGGGCTGGTATCTGCGTGCCGGCGCACTGACCGCGCTGGGACTGCCCGGCGAGGGAGACCGCATTGCCGGCGACGGCCTGCTGCGCCGTCCCGAATCACGCGCACTGCGTTTTGTACAGTCGCTGGCCCGAGTATTGACCGGTGATGTGTCGGGCGCGCGGCAGGTGCTCAACGAGGCGCTCGAGCGCACACCGGAAGATCCGGTGCTGCTGGCACAGCAGTCCGTCCTCTTGGCGCGGCAGGGACATCGCAGCGATGCCCGTGAGGTGCTGCAGCGTTTGCAGACGTATCACCTGCAACATCCCGCCACCGATTGGGCGCGGCGCATGGTGCGCAGTGTGGAGGCCGATGGCACCCGCCGGCAGGTGCGGGAGTTCACGGACCCATTGGACGAAGTGTTTCCGTCCGACGTGGCCGATGAGGTGTTCGCTGCTCAGGGCACGTCATCGCTGCGCACAACCGATGTGGCGTCTGCAGGCCGCGCGCTCGATGATGCGTTCACACAATTGGGCCGCAGTCTTGTGCGAAACGACAAGCCGCCGCTCGACACCCTGCTGCGTCCACTGATTGTGGCCTGTTCTGCAGGCGGACATCTCGCACGCTCGGCGCCGGCCGAGCAGGTGCATGCCGCGCGCAGCCTGCTGGGAGTGCTGCTCGAACAGCCGCTCGACACCGGAAGTGAGGCGTCGTCACTGCGGCGCGTGCTGCGCCCGTTGTTGCAGCCACTGTTGCAGTTCAATGCACAGGGAACGGGTCTTTCCGCATCGAATCTGCTCGTGAACCTGCAGGCCCCGCTGCGTCGTGTGGCACCGTCGTTGCCGCCCAATGTGCGCCCGCTGGTGGAAGCCATGGTGACCGGGGCACTCGAGACCGCCATTCCAGTCGATCGCAGCACACCGCGCACGAATGAGCCCATTCGCAGTGTGAGCGGCGGATACGAAGCGGTGCTGCACGAGGAGCGCGATTTGCGCGCACCATTGGTGCCGGTGCGACTCGGTCTTTCGCTGCTCGAAGAAACCGCGAGTGATCGCGCGAGCGACAGGGCGCGCGAGAGTGAACGCGGCGCCGCTGACTTGTCGGGCACGCGGAACTCGGGCGCTTCGCCGGTGGTGCCCGACCCTTGGCGTGCGGGCGCTATCCGGGTGGCTGAGGGCGGGCGCCTTGGCCTCACGCCTGACCGGCAGCTCACGCCGGTGTCGGTGCCGGGCGCCGAGCTGCGCGGAGAAGGCTGGGGCAGTGTGCAGGCGGCCAATCTGGCGGGCGCCGATCGCGGGCCGGATGCTGAGGAGCGTGGTGGGCGTCAGGTGGGCCTGGCGGCCGTGCTGCTGGTGGGCGGCGCCATTGTGGCGGTGTCACAGGGGGCCACCATTCTGGCGGTGTCACAGGGGGCCACCATTCTGGCGGTGGCGCTGGGGCTTGGAGCCGCGTGGGTGGGGGTACGGCGCGGTGGGGGCCGAGCCCATTAGATTTCAGGGCTGCGCCTGACGCGGCAGGGGTTGCCGCGCTTCTGCGGGCGCGTGGTTGGCTTCGACCCTGATTCTGACATGGCCCAGACCACTTCCGCGCCGGTTTCGGCGTTTCTCCGTCATCACTATCGGCACTTCAATGCGGCGGCGCTGATCGACGCGGCCGACGGGTATATCCGCCACCTCGACCGGGGTGGCAAGATGATGGTCACGTTGGCGGGTGCCATGAGCACGGCCGAACTCGGGCTGTCATTGGCCGAGATGATCCGGCAGGACAAGGTGCACGCCATCACCTGCACGGGCGCGAACCTCGAGGAGGACATCTACAACCTCGTCGCGCATGATCACTACGAGCGCGTGCCCAACTACCGCGACCTGACGCCGCAGGATGAGCAGCGCCTGCTGGAGAAGCATTTCAATCGGGTGACGGACACCTGTATTCCCGAGGCCGAGGCCATCCGCCGCATCGAGAAGGCCATTCTCGACGAGTGGACGCGGGCCGATCAGGCGGGCGAGCGGTATTTCCCGCACGAGTTCATGTACCGCATTCTGCTGAGCGGCGCGCTGGAGCAGTACTACCAGATCGACCCCAAGAACTCGTGGATGCTGGCCGCGGCGCAGAAGAATCTGCCCATCATCGTGCCGGGCTGGGAAGACTCCACGACGGGCAACATCTTCGCCTCGCACGTCATCGATGGCAACATCAAGAACGTGCACACCGTGCGCAGCGGCATCGAGTACATGATCTATCTGGCCGATCTGTACACGAACGTCACCAAGGAAGCCTCGCTGGGCTTCTTCCAGATTGGTGGCGGCATCGCCGGCGACTTCCCCATCTGCGTCGTGCCCATGTTGCATCAGGACCTGCAGCGCACGGAGGTGCCGCTGTGGGGCTACTTCTGCCAGATCAGCGACTCCACCACGTCGTACGGTTCGTACTCGGGTGCGGTGCCGAACGAGAAGATCACCTGGGGCAAGCTGGGCATCGAGACGCCCAAGTACATCATCGAGTCGGACGCCAGCATCGTGGCGCCGCTGGTGTTTGCGCTGGTGTTGGGGCAGTAGACTGCTGACAGATTACCACGGATACACACGAATGAGGCCGGAAACATCAGGAGTGATCCTGTGGTTTCCGGCCTCATTCGTGTGTATCCGTGGTAATCTGTTGGTGATTGGTCAAGCGGTTGTTGGCTGCCTGCTAGTTCGCTAGCGTCGCGGAAAGCAGGGTGGATTCACCATCGAGCTCCACGCGGAGCGCAAGAATACGCCGACCCTGTATTGATCGAATGTGAAGCCCGGAAGGGGTTTTGAGGCGCCCCAACTCCTTTCCAGTCGGCGAGTACCACGTATACGTCACGCTGTCTCCCAGCCAGTCATTGCCACGAATCAGAACTGCGCCGTCGTTGTCTACCATGACGTGTGTCGCAGGGGTCCGAGTTTTTGGGATATACAAATTCGCGAGGTAGTCGCTTCTGGTCAGCGGTGCTGCTCCGGCGGACTGCGCCGCTTCGTTGAGCGCTGACAGCTCGCGTTCGATGGCCTGTTGCAGCTGCCTTGAAGAAAACGGTTCACGCGGCTGGTGGAGTCGATGACTCCACGCGAATTCAGCGCTGGTTGCAACGTTGAATACGACGATGGAGTCGCGCAGACGACCGAGTTCCTCGGCTTGCGTAATTACCGCGAGTCGCCTTCCGTCGGGACTTACGGCAAAGAGTGATTTGTCTGTGAATGGCTGGTCGCGTACAACCGTTCGCCGGGTGCCCGGCTGTTCGACCCGGTGACTGGAGTTGAGGACGTGCAATGATGCGACCGGCTTGGCCTTTCGCGGTGGCGAGGTTCCCATCACAAAGAGGGGTACCCAACGCACAGCCCGATTGCCCATGATGCGCTTGTCGCCTCCGCCCGGTACCAGCACCGTGCCACGGCTGTTGATGGCGGCGGGTGTGCCGAGATCCCATCCGTCCTCGGTCCCCCCGCTCCAGTTTATTGAGCGAAGAAGCCGCAGGGATTCGCCTGAGAAGAAGCTGAATCGCCTCAGCGACACGTCATAAATCCAAACGGTATCTCCGATTGCGCCAGCAAACGCGGGCATTCGGAATTCACCGGGACCCGACCCTTCGCGACCAAGCTGCCTGGAGCGCCTCTGGCCGTCTGCAATCCACACTTTCGGAACCAGTGCGTCAAAGAACAGCACTCGGCCTCCCGGAAGCTGGATAATCTTGGCCCAGCGTACGTCCACCGGAAGGCGACCGTCGCGATCCTCCATCAGGACTTTCTGGTCGACCAGTTGGAGCTCACTGGATGGCGCTCTTTGCGCCCTACACGGGTCAACAGGCCGGAGTGTTGCGGCAACGGAAATGACTGCAAGAGTCCAGCATCGTCGTGTCATGTCTACTCCGGCACAGGCATCGCCACACTAACGCTATCCACCTTGGGCACTCTCAGCCGCTGCCCGGATTGAATGCGATCGGTGCGCAACTGATTGAGCTGCCGCAGCACATCGGGGCTGGTTCGAAAGCGCAGCGCGAGGCCCGTGAGGGTTTCACCCCGACGCACCACATAGGTCTCATACTGCTCGGCGCGTGGGAGCGGTGCTCGCGTCACGTTGTCGAGTTGCTGCATTTCCTGTGTCACGGCGCGACGGGCGTCGGAGGCCGCACGAGCAATGCGTGTGGCGCGGTCCCAGTCGTTGTCGTCGACGAGAAAGTCCACCTGGGTGAGCGGCGTGCGCAGCACAAGACCCCGCACGCGGCCTCCCCACAGCGTGCGCGGGTCGAGCGTGAAGGCGGACGCATAGGGGTAGCTCTCCACCAGCAGTTCGAGTGGCCCTTCGTCGCGTGGCCGCAGTAACGGGGTAGGTGGCGCGCCCACATACAGCAGACGGCGATCGGTGGCCACCACCACGCCAAACGACTCGCGCCACATGTCGGTCCAACGTCGCTGCGAGGCAAAGGCCTGCGCCACCACGCGCTCATCGGTCTCGAGCTGTGACGAGACCTCGGCCACTGCCGCCGCGCGCGCGGTGCGCCGCGCCCCGATGGGCGGAAACACGGCCGCCGCGGCCACCACCAGCACCGTGGCCACCAGGGCTGTCGCGCTGGTGAGCGCCACGAGCAGACGCACCCAGAGACTGCGTGTGGATTTGGCGGGAGCGGCCAGGACCTCGGTCATGCTGGAAAGTTAGCAACCCCATGCCCTGCCCGGATCGTCAGCCGCTCACACACGGCATTATCCTGCGGCATGACCGCTCCCGCATCCTCTGTGTCTCCCAACGCCCAACCCGGATTCCCGCCCATCGCTCGCCTCGGGCTGGCGTTGATGATTGGCGGCACCATGGCGGTCGCGCTGGCCTACGCACTGGCCTTTGCCCCAGCGCCGTGGCCCACCCGCAGCGCCTGGCTCATGGCTGCGGCGCAGCCGGCCATCATGGTGGGCGCCATGGCGCTCAGTACGCGTGGCCGCAGTGCGCGCGACCGGCGCTGGGTCCTCACGCTGGTGGTGGTGGCGCTGAGTGTGCTGAGCGGGCTGCTGGCCGTGTTGCTGATGCCGGCGGAGCAGGCCACGACGCCGCTTTGGCTTGGTCTGCCGCCGCGCGTGCTGGTGTTGCTGGTGCTGGTCGTGGCCGTTCCGCTGGTGCTGCTGCCCTGGGTTTACGCAAAGACCTTTGTGGTGGTGGCCGACGGTGAGTGAGCGCGCGCAGATGCTGACCGTCGCGCTGCTGTATTTCGCGGTGGTGGCGGGCATTGGCATCTACTCGGCGCGCCGCACCCGCACGGCGCGGGACTTCTTTGTGGCCGGACGCGGTGTGGGGCTGGTGACGCTGGCCATCGCGGCCATGGCCACCACGCTGTCGGGCTTCACGTTCATTGGTGGGCCCGGTCTCATCTATCGCGTGGGCCTCGGCGCCATGTTCATCATTCTGCCCGCCGCGCTCACCAACACCATGGGCGCGGCCGTGTTGGCGCGGCGACTCCGCGCATTGGTGGACAAGCGCGAAGTCTTCACCATTCCTGAAGCGCTGGCGGCGCGCTATCGCTCGCGCGCGGTGCAGGGCTGGTCGGCCGTGGCCATTCTGCTCGCGGTGGTGAGTTACATGGCCACCAACCTGCTGGCGCTGGGTCTGGTGCTCGAAAGTACGCTGGGACTGAGTCTTGCTTCGGCCATTTGTGTGGGCGCGCTGGTGGTACTGGCCTACAGCGCGAGCGGCGGCATTCTGGCCGGACTCTACACCGATGTGTTTCAGGGTCTGCTCATGGCCGTGGCGTCGACGGCGGTGTTTGCCTACGCACTGGACAGTGGCGGCGGTATGGCCAGCATGTCCCGTACGCTGCTCAGCGAAGCGCCCGGCTTTCTTTCGCCGTGGGGCAGTCTCAGTCCTCTGGCCGCGCTGAGTTTCTTTTTTGTGTTCGGCATTGGCACGCTCGGGCAGCCGCATGTCGCGCACAAGTATTTCATGCTGCGTGATGCCTCGCAACTGCGCTGGTTTCCCGCCGTGCTCACGCTGGCCATGACGCTGACGCTGCTGCTGTTCGTGGGTGTTGGTGTGGCGGTCAAGGTGCAGGTGCTGCACGGCGTCATGCCGCCGCTGTCGCACCCGGACGAGGCCACGCCGGCATTCCTGCGCGCCTTTACACCGGGGCCACTGGCCGCGTTGGTGTTGTCGGCGGTGACGGCCGCCATCATGAGCACGGTGAATTCGTTTCTCAGCATTGGGGCGGCCGCCTGCACACGCGACCTGCCACGCGCGTTCGGCCTGACGCCGCGCGATGAACTGCGCCGCGGCCGCCTCTGGACTGTGGTGCTGACCCTGTTGTCGGTGCTGGTGGCCCTGCGCTCCGATACCCTCGTGGCGTTTATCGGCATTTTTGGCTGGGGACTGTTTGCCAGTACGCTGGTGCCGGCGCTGGCCATCGGCTTCAATTGGCCGGGCGCGACGCCGTCGGCCGCACTGGCCTCCATTGTCACCGGGCTGGTGGCCACGCTCAGCATCGAATCGCTGGCCTATCTCGGGTGGTTTCGCTTTCCGTCGGGCGTGACCGCGACGGCACTGGCTCTGGTGCTGTCGCTGCTGGTGTTCTTTGTCGTGAGCTGGTTTACGCGCGAAACAGCGGCCAATGCCTTGGATGACGACCTGCGCGCGGTGATGGACGCCTGAAGCTGTCAGCTAGTGTGCTGAAGGTGTGAGAGTGGGCACAGCACCGATGCGAACACGCGATCAGAAGTATACGCCAGCACGAAGCACGAGTTGGCCAAGGGAGGCACTCCATTGCGTCGAGCGCACGTTCGGCGGGAGCAGTATTGGCTCTGCGCCCTCCGTGCGTTGGGTGATGCGCGTGTACGTGACGTCGGCATGCCACGCGGCCCCGAGACTCAGGTGCGACGTCACCATCCAATTGGCACCGAGTTCGGCAAAGAGCCCGCCGCCTGCGATCTTCGACCGCGTTTTCACGGAGTCACCTGACACCGAGTACCGTTGCTCCTGCGTGCGCTGATCGCGCGACATCAGGACACCCAGAGTGAGCGATTGCAGGATCTGACGTGTCACGGGCCGATACCAGCGGGTGCCAAGACGCAGTCGCCCAAAAGTTTGGGATTCCGTCAGCAGGGCTTCGCCGGACTGCCAGGACACTCGACCAAACACGTCCAATAGGAGCGCGCGACGTGCGCTGTGGAAACGGAGGGCGCCGACGCCTGTCGGATTCCCGAGATTGCTCCCGAGCGTGAACTCCGTGCCCCATTGTCTAGCGCGAAAGCCCGTTGAGTCAGACGCCGGCGCTTGCGCGCGCGCAGCGAAAGCGGGGAGCGCGCTGGTGAAAGCTGCCAGCCCAATCAATTGAAGTCGTCGCATCAGAACGTGAAGAAGTGGGGGGCTCAATCAGGTCGAGCGGACACACGCGCACAACGCCGCGTACGTATTCCGCAAGTCTGCGTATCACACCATGAACCGTCAACCCACGAACGACGGACGATCACAGAAGCATTGTACCGATGAAGCCAGGCGTCGTCTGTGACGCGGAGCACCATTGGCAAAGTGTCTCGCCCCAGCTTGCATCAGTAACGCAAGGTCACGACGCCCGTTCCGGCGGATGGTCCGGTGATTCCTCACGGCCTGTACCTACTCGAATGGCAAACGATCCGAGCGACAGGAAGTCATAGTCCGCGTACAATCGCCACGAGCCGTCTGGCTGACGAATGCAGCGTGCCACTTGTGGCGGTGCAACGCCCTCTGTCTCGCGGGCAAGCTCGTATTCCTCTTCTGGAAGTTCCGCGAGACTTGCCCCGTCATCGCTCGCTTGTGGTTGGCTCCTGTCGGCACCGATCCTGTACAATACATATGCCATTCGCGCACCATCTTCGACGGCACCGAGGGCGAGAAAGTCATACATCTTGTCGCCGAACTCCGCGGCGACCGCCAGCATCTCGGGCGCCGCGCGACCTGCTGCAACCTCGCGCTCCACGATGCGACGTGGTGAGCGCGCCTCAATCCATGCGGAGAACAGTTGTTCAGCGTCCAACGCGCGCACGGCTTCCACTGACTCGAATCCGGGGAGCAGACGTTCCAGGCGTCGAGCATGGTCGTCGTCCCGTCGATACTGGGCAGTCTGGTATTCCGCGACCTCCCTGGGCATGTCGGGAACCGCTTGCATGAGCTGTTCGACCGTGAGTGTTGCGTGGGACACGTGCGGGTCCAATTGACTCAAGATTGATCGCTGAAAGCTCCTCAGCGATACAGGATCGCACAGGCTGGCCAAACGAACGAAGTCCTGGGCCTTGAGAGCGGCGATCGCTTCCTGAAACACTCCCATCGCGTCAGTGCTGGTCATCGGCGTTCAAGTAAAGACGAAGAAGCTTCCTGTTGTGCGATCAAATGTTCACGCTGCGCTTGCCCCACTTATGTGCGCCCAGGCTGCGCGAATCCCGCTCCAACTATCGATCAGGGGGCGTACCATGCCGATCGCTGAGCAAACGTTCGGTGAACTGTTGTCCCTCGGTCACACGACGAAGCTCCTCGCTCTGCGACTCCAGCTGTTGCTCGAGCAGCTCGATCCGCTCACGCAAGGCTTCCAACTCAGGAGCAGCCCTACTGCGTCTCTCGAGAGCCCGAACAGCGCGCAATCCCAGATACCCGGCACCTCCGAGTCCTGTCAGAAGGAAGAGCGGCCAAACCAGGACAAGGACAAATGGGAGAACCTCAGACATGTGTTGAAGGGAATTGATGTGGGTCGCCTAGTCAACCGCAACGCGGCAGCAGACACGACGGCGTGCCCCGCCGAGTTCCACCGGCCACCGGGAATCTTCGCTCCGGGCCGACCAAATGAGCAAGAATGGCTTCTCAACTGAGCAGAGGGCGCAAGCCGGGGAGCACCATCCCACCTTCATCTGGCGGGGCCGACGAGGGGGCCAATCACAGCTTGCGTGGCATGGCGCGGGTGGGCGAGAGTTGTGCATGCCCCCGCGTCGTTCGTCATCGGCCGCTGATGCCCTCGGTCTGCCCGCCACCCAGCTCGACCTCTTTCCGGTCAAGCCGGTGGTGGATGTGCTGGACGCGCGGGCCGTGGTAGGGCCGCGCACCGGCGTCGAACATCTCGTGCGCGTGCGGCTGAGACCCAACGATGCGCCGCATCTGGTTTTTCACGACCGGCACGGCTGGTACTGCGAAGCGCACGGTCCGGGGTGCGGTGCGGTAGCCCTTGCCCGCGAGGAAGTGAAGTGAACGTGTCCGAAGGTCCGGTGTGGCGTCCGGTATGGGAGCCAAGCGCCAGCGAGCGTGAGCAGACCCGCTTGTGGCAGTTCCTCATGGACCTGCGCGCACGCGGCGTGACGCCTGCCGATGTCGAAGACAGTCACGCGCTCCAACGTTGGAGCAAGACGGAACCTGAACGCTTCTGGGCCGAGATCTGGCGCGCTGCCCACATCATGGCCGACGGACCGGGACCGGCCGACGCGCCGTGGACGTCCGTGCTGCAGGGCGGCGAGGTCATGCGACCGCCGCATGTGGTGGACGGTACGTGGCAGGGACCGCGCTGGTTCACCGACACGCGGCTCAACTTTGCGGAGCATCTGCTGCGCCGACGCGACGACGGCACGGCACTGGTGGCGTGGAATGAACACGGGGCGCAGCGTCGCATCAGTTATGCCGAGCTGCGTGTGCAGGTGGCGCAGTGCGCCGCCGCACTGCGTGCAGCAGGTGTTGGTGTGGGGGACCGCGTGGCAGGCTGGCTGCCCAATCTTCCCGAGGCGGTGGTGGTCATGCTGGCCACGGCATCACTGGGCGCCATCTGGTCGAGCTGTTCGCCGGACTTTGGCACCAAGGGTGTGCTCGACCGCTTCGGACAGATTGCGCCCAAGGTGCTGGTGGCGGCCGACGCCTACTGGTATGCGGGCAAGCGCGTGGATTGTCTCGCGCGGCTGCGTGAAATCGTGGCTGCGTTGCCGGACCTGGCGGCCACCTGGGTGGTGCCCTACGTGGAGGCCACTCCGGCGCTCGATGGGCTGCCGGGCGCGCAGCGCTTCGATGTGGTGCTCGCGGCGCACGCGCATACTGGTGTTGGTGCTGATGCCGGTGCGGAGGCGCACGAGCTGGAGTTCACGCGTCTGCCGTTTGACCACCCGCTGTACGTGCTGTACTCGAGTGGCACGACGGGCATGCCCAAGTGTCTGGTTCATGGTGCCGGTGGCACATTGCTGCAGCATTGGAAGGAGCTCGCGCTGCACACCGACATCCACGAAGGTGACGTGCTGTTCTACTTCACCACCTGCGGATGGATGATGTGGAACTGGCTGGTGTCAGGCCTCGCGCTGGGCGCAACGCTGGTGCTCTACGACGGCGCGCCACTCGCGCCCGATCCCGCCATTCTGTGGCGCATGGCCGAAGCCGAGCGGGTGCAGGTGTTTGGCACCAGCGCCAAGTACCTGGCCATGCTCGAGAAGGAGGGGCTGCGTCCGCGTGAGGTGGCCGATGTGTCGGCCCTGCGCTCCGTGCTGTCCACCGGCAGCCCGCTGGCCCCGTCTAGCTACGACTTTGTGCGCGAGGCCATTGGGCCGCGCGTCCGTGTGTCGAGCATCAGTGGTGGCACCGACATCGTGAGCTGCTTTGCCCTGGGTGACCCCACGGGCCCCGTCTACCGCGGCGAACTGCAGATGCGCGGGCTTGGCATGGCGGTGGAGGTGTGGAACGAAGACGGGCAGCCGGTGGTGAACGAACCGGGCGAGCTGGTCTGCACGAGGCCGTTCCCGAGCATGCCGGTGGCATTCTGGAATGATCCCACAGGCGCCGTCTATCGCGCCGCGTATTTCGAGCACTGGCCCGGGGTGTGGCGTCACGGTGACTGGGCCGAGCTGACCGAACACGATGGCCTGATCATTCATGGCCGCAGCGATGCCACACTCAACCCCGGTGGTGTGCGCATTGGCACCGCCGAGATCTACCGCCAGGTGGAGCAGATCCCCGAGGTGCTGGAGTCGCTGGTGGTGGAGCAGACTTTTGGCGCCGTGGGCGGCACGGACTCACGCATTGTGCTGTTTGTGCGCATGCGTGAGGGCGAAGTGCTGAGTGATGCGCTGCGTGATGTGATCCGGCGCCGCATCCGCGAGTTCACCAGTCCGCATCACGTGCCACGGGTGATTGTGGCGGTGCGGGACATTCCGCGCACCATCAGCGGCAAGATCACCGAGCTGGCCGTGCGTGAGGTCATCCATGGCCGGCCGGTGAAGAACGTGGACGCCCTGGCCAATCCCGAGGCCCTGGCCCTGTTTCGGGACCTGCCGGAGCTGCAAGCCAGCTAGTTCGCAGGCCAGAAAGGCACACCCCACGCCAAAACCGGCGCAGTGGGGTATTTTTCAGGTATGTGGTTCACTCCGCCCGTCGAGGATCAGCGGGAGCGCGCCTGGATTGGCGCCCTCCCGCGCTCGCACATCTGAGTCCGGTCCGTATGTGACGTCTGCCCTGCAGGCGTCCGCGGTTACACGGCGTGCCCCTTTCCGGCGCGTCGGTTTTCTCACCGACTCATATCCGAGGTGTGCCTCATGGCCACGATGACGACGCCCGAGACGGGCATCGAGCAGGACGCGTTCCCCATCAACGGCACCGACTACGTCGAGTTCTACGTCGGTAATGCCAAGCAGGCCAGCCACTACTATCGCGCGGCCTTCGGCTACTCGCTGGTGGCCTATCGCGGACCCGAGACGGGTGTGCGCGACCGCGCCAGCTATCTCATGCAGCAGGGCAAGATCCGCCTCGTGCTGACCACCGCGCTGCAGCCGGATCATCCCATTGCCGAGCATGTGCACAAGCACGGCGACGGCGTGAAGGACTACGCGCTGTGGGTGGATGATGCGCGTCTGGCCTATGACACCGCGGTGTCACGTGGCGCGATTCCCATTCATGAGCCGGTGGTGCATCAGGACGAGCACGGCGAGGTGGTGATTGCGGCCATTGGCACCTACGGCGACACCATTCACTCGCTCATCGAGCGCCGCAATTATCGCGGCGTGTTCCTGCCCGGCTTCAAGGCCGTGACGCCGCACTATCAGCCGGCCGATGTGGGGCTCAAGTTCGTCGACCACTGCGTGGGCAATGTGGAACTGGGCCAGATGAATCGCTGGGTGGGCTACTACGCCGACGTGCTGGGCTTCCGCAATCTCATCACCTTCGACGACAGCGACATCAGCACCGAGTACTCGTCGCTCATGTCCAAGGTCATGGCCAACGGCAACGACCGCATCAAGTTCCCCATCAACGAGCCGGCCTCGGGCAAGAAGAAGTCGCAGATCGAGGAGTATCTCGATTTCTACGGCGGCCCCGGCGCGCAGCATCTCGCGCTGGCCACCGACGACATTCTCAGCACGGTCAAGGCGCTGCGTGATCGTGGCGTGGAGTTTCTGAGCGTGCCCACGTCGTACTACGACGACCTGCAGCAGCGGGTGGGGCAGATCGACGAGCCGGTGGACGAATTGGCCAAGCTGGGCATTCTCGTGGACCGCGACCCGGACGGCTATCTGCTGCAGATCTTCACCAAGCCGGTGGAAGACCGCCCCACGCTCTTCTACGAGATCATTCAGCGCAAGGGTGCCACGAGCTTCGGCAAGGGCAACTTCAAGGCCCTGTTCGAAGCCATCGAGCGCGAACAGGAACTCCGCGGCAACCTCTGAGGCGCCCATGCCCATGTATCACCTGCTCGGCAGCGTGCCCCGCAAGCGGCACATCGTGTTCCGCCGTCCCGATGGCGGACTGTATGCCGAAGAACTGATGGGACACGAGGGCTTTGTCGGCACCTCGTCGCTGCTCTATCACATCCATCCGCCCACCACCGTGCTGAGTGCACGCCGCGTGGGCAGTGTGGTGTGGGAGGAAGACCGCGATACGTCGTTGCGCCACCGGCACTTCCTCACGTCGCGCGCGCCCAAGGGCGGCTCGGCCAGCATGGACCGCTTGCCGCTGCTCTTCAACAGCGACATCGGCATGTTGTACGTGGAGCCGACGGTCACCGATACGCACTTCTACCGCAACTCGCAGGCGGACGAGGTGGTGTATGTGGTGGAAGGTCACGGCGTGCTGGAGTCGGTGTTTGGTGAGCTGCCGTACCAGCCCGGCGACTACGTGGTCATTCACCGCAACATCACGCACCGCTGGCGGCTTGATACCAGCAAGGGGCCGACCAAGCTGCTGGTGATGGAAAGCCGCGGGCACATCCGCTTCCCCAAGCGCTATCGCAACGAGTTCGGCCAGCTGCTCGAAGGCGCGCCGTTCTCCGAGCGGGACATCCGTCGGCCGCAGGCGCTGGCGCCGGTGGATGAGAAGGGCGAGTTCCCGGTGTACGTGAAGCAGTACGATGCCATCAACGAACTGGTGCTGGATCACCATCCGTTCGATGTCGTGGGCTGGGATGGCTATTTCTATCCCTGGGCCTTCAACATCCACGACTTCGAACCCATCGTGGGGCGCATTCACCAGCCGCCGCCGGTGCACCAGACCTTCCAGGGTGATGGCTTCGTGATCTGCTCGTTCTGCCCGCGGCCCTACGATTTTGATCCGCAGGCGGTGCCCGCGCCGTACAACCACAGCAACGTGGACTCCGACGAGGTGCTGTTCTATGCCTCCAGTGAATTCATGTCGCGCAAGGGCATCGAGTACGGCTCCATCACGCATCATCCCGACGGCTTGCCGCATGGGCCGCACCCGGGCCGCGCGGAGGCCAGCATTGGTGCCACGCACACCAACGAGCTGGCGGTGATGATGGACAGCTTCCGGCCGCTCAAGGTGGCCAAGGCCGCGCTGGACATCGAGGACCCGGCCTATCACAAGAGCTGGATCGAGTCGCAGCACGCCCAATTCAATCCTCCCAGGTCGTAATCACACCCAGCCCAACATCGTGCCACGCCTGTCTGCCCGTTTCTCGCGCTTCCCTGCGTACCCGCTGGCCCACATTCCGGCGCGCAAGAAGGCGCTGCTGGCGGCGGGCGTGGATGTCATCGACCTCGGGGCCGGTGACGCGGACCTCGCGCCGCCCGCTGGCGCCGTGAAGGCATTGCAGGAAGCGGCCGAGGTACCGGCCATGCAACGCTATGGCTTTGGGTTGGGTCACGTGCCCTACCGCGAGGCGGTGGCGGCGTGGATGCAGCGGCGATTCGGGCAGGCGGTGGACCCCATGACCGAAGTCGTGCCGCTGCTGGGCAGCAAGGAAGGCCTGGCGCATGTGGCCTTTGCGTATCTGGGCGCCGGTGACGTGGCCATCGTGCCCGATCCGGCGTACCAGGCCTATCTGGGCGGCACGCTGTTCAGTGACGCCACGCCCTACGTGTACGCGCTGCGGCCGCGCACGAACTTCCTGGTGGATCTGGAAGAGATCCCCGCCGAGGTGATGGCGCGCACGCGGGTGCTGTATCTCAACTATCCCAACAACCCCACGGCGGCCATTGCGCCGCGCGACTATCTCGAGCGCGTCGTGCGCACCTGTCGGGAACGTGACATCCTGCTGGTGTATGACAACGCGTATTCCGAGATGGGCTTCGATGGCTACGTGCCACCCAGCATCTTCGAGATCGACGGTGCGCGCGATGTGGCCATCGAGTTCCACTCGCTGTCGAAGACCTACAACATGACCGGCTGGCGCTGCGGTTGGGCGGTGGCCTCACCGGCCATCGCGGGCGCACTCACCAAGGTCAAGTCGTTTACCGACACGGGGCAGTACATGGGCATTCAGGCGGCAGGTGTGGCAGCCATCGAGAGTTGGGCGGAGTTCGTGCCGGCCAACCTCGCGGTGTTTGCCGCGCGTCGTGATGCCGCCGTGGCGGCCTTTGCTTCCGAGGGGTTTGCCTGCGACGTGCCGCGGGCCACCATGTATCTGTGGATTCCGCTGCCGGAGGGTGTGGCCAGTGCGGCGTTTGCCGACAGGCTGCGTGAAGAGCAGGGTGTCATCGTGATGCCGGGGTCGGGCTTCGGTACCGGCGGTGAGGGCTTCTTCCGTGTGTCGTTCATCCAGTCGCCCGAGCGCATTGCCGAAGCGGCGCGTCGTGCGGGTGTGGTGTTGCGTGCGATGACGGCGGATATGACGGCGGATATGATGCAGGAGCGTGGGGCATCGTGAGGTCGCCGCGCCTGCGGTCCGGCCACGGTTTCATCGGGCTCGCGCTCGGTCTCGGTATGGGACTGGGCGCGTGCGGTGGCGGTCCTGTGCCCAATCCCCCGGCGCCGGAGTTGCAGGCCCGTCCGTCGGCGAGTGCGTCACCCGATGGCGATGGTGACACGAAGGGAGCGAGCAGCTCCAACACCGCGCGAGGCAATGCCGCACAGGGCAATGCAACACGTGCGCCGCGCCGCAGCACGCCGCCAGCACCGGACGCGTCCGCCGTGCCCGCCGAGGCGCCGCCTGTGCCGCGTGAGTTCCGCGGGGTGTGGGTGGCTACGGTGGGCAATATGGATTGGCCGTCCAAGCGCGGACTGAGCACGGCCGAGGCGCAGGCCGAGTTGATTGCGCTGCTCGATCGCGCGGTGGCGCTCAAGCTCAATGCCGTGATCTTCCAGGTGCGTCCCGCGGCTGACGCGCTGTATGCGTCGAGTATTGAGCCGTGGTCGGAGTATCTCACCGGTACACAGGGCAAGAAGCCCGATCCGTTCTGGGATCCGCTGTCGTTCGTGATTGCGGAGTCGCACAAGCGTGGACTGGAGTTGCACGCCTGGTTCAATCCGTATCGTGCGCGGTTTACCGGCAGCAAGTCGCCGCTCGCGCGCAACCACATTGCGCGCACCAGTCCGTCGTTGGTGAGAACCTACGGCGGCTACCTGTGGATGGATCCGGGTGAGCCGCTGGTGCGCGCGCGCACGCTGCGCGTGGTGATGGACGTGGTCAAGCGCTACGATGTCGATGGTGTGCACATCGACGACTACTTCTATCCGTATCCGGTGACACGGCGTGGCAAGCGCGTGGACTTCCCGGATACACGCAGCTGGCAGAAGTACCGCGCCGCCGGCGGCAAGCTGGCGCGCGACGACTGGCGCCGTGACAATGTGAATCAGCTGGTGAAGGCGCTGCACGACAGTGTGCACAAGGCCAAGCCCTGGGTGCGCTTTGGCGTGAGTCCCTTTGGTATCTGGCGTCCGGGCTATCCCGAGTCGGTGCGTGGCTTTGATGCGTATCAGCAGCTCTATGCCGATGCGCGCAAGTGGCTGCGTGAGGGCTGGCTGGATTACTTCACGCCGCAGCTCTACTGGCCGACGACGCGTCCGCAGCAGTCGTACCCGGTGCTGCTGGAATGGTGGGCCAGTGAGAACGTGCACGGGCGGCATCTCTGGCCGGGCAACTTCACCTCCCAGGCCGGGGGGCGGGGCAGTGGCTCATTCCCGGTGAGTGAGCTCATGGAGCAGATCCGCATCACGCGGGTCAATCCGGGCGCCACCGGTAACGTGCACTTCAGCATGAAGTCCTTCCTGAGCAATCAGGCGGGCATGAACGACACGCTGCGCATTGGCCCCTATGCGCAGCCGGCCCTGCCACCGGCGTCGCCCTGGCTGGCGGTGGCCAAGCCGCCCGTGCCAACCCTGGCCGCCACCCCGGTGGCCGACGGCTGGCAGCTTGACCTGCAGGCGGCCGCCAAGCCCTGGCAGTGGGTGGTCCGGCTGCGCACCGACAGCGCATGGGTTACCATGATAGTGCCGGGCGGTACGAGCCGGCTGCCGGTGTCCCGGGCGCTCGGGGCCACGGCGGCCACCGTTTCGGCGCTCAACCGGGTGGGCGTGGAAAGCCCATCGGTCACGCTGCCGCTCTCGGCACGTCCGGCCTCACGCAGTGGGGCAGGGGCCGCATCGGGCGGCGGCGGGTCTGGTCATCCAGAAATCCCCTGACGACGTTTTTCGGCGATTCCCGCGTACTGCAGATGTCCTCGTCCCGCGTTCCGTTCTACTACCGCCTCACGTCCGGCATTCGCATCACGGTGCGGCCCACGTATCTCGTCGAGCGCTCCAATCCGCTGCTCGGTCAGTTCGTGTTCGGCTATCACATCCGCATTGAGAACGTGAGTGAGCAGGCCGCGCAACTGCGCTCACGCCGCTGGCTCATTCACGACGACGCCGTGGGTGATACAGTCGTAGAAGGCGAGGGTGTGGTGGGCGAGCAGCCGCATCTCCTGCCCGGTCAGGTGCACGAGTATCGCTCGTTCTGCGTGCTCAAGTCGCCGACGGGCTGGATGGAAGGCAGCTACCGTTTTGTGCGCGACGACGGCTCGAGTTTTCAGGCGGCCATTCCGCGCTTCGTGCTGGCGGCCGAGCCGCGCGCGGATACGGTGAGTTAGCGCCAACAGGGGGCGCGGACCGCCGCGCCCTGTTAGGTGTGCACGTCAACGATTACGCCGTGCTGTCAGCGCTACGGGCCTATCAGTTCGAGAATGCGGATTACGGGGACACCGTCCTCGTCGACAGTCTTGCCATACAGACGGCCATTGCGAACGTCGTTCAATCGAAACGACGCGGGCAGGGATACCGTGTAGAGCAACTGCGCCCTTGGCGAAAACACCGTCCATCGTACGGTCCGACCAGCAGGAGCACCACCAATCCACAGGTTGCCGGTGGCATCGAATAGGGCGTGCGTCGCGAGTGAACGCTGCGTGGGAGCGTCCGTGAGAACCAGTCGAGTCGACGGGTCACGCTTCTTGTAGCTCGCTTCAAGTCGGACGCGTACGGAATCAAAATCGGCGCGGGCCAACGGAGCTGCAGGGCCTGGCAACATTGCCGTTTGCGCGACGCGCGGCCCGTTCTCCGACAGCGTGATCCACCTGACGCGTCCCGAAAATCCATCCGCGTGTGCGAGCAGTGTATCTGAACGGACGGCCCAGGCGCCTCCGTCTCCGAACCCGGTTGCCGCAAAGGACGGATGGGAGGAGTTGCGCTGTTGTACCGTGAAGGTGAAGAGTCCCGCCGGAATCACGGCGATTGTGTCGGAACGGCCGGCTTGGCGAAACAGCACGCGTGAAAACAAGTCCGCCTGAAAGTTGACGGAGCCGGGCGTGGTGACCTCGATTTGCCCACCGCGCATCGGTATGGCGGTGACCGGACCTGATGAACTCCCCGTATTGCTGGCCTGCATGGCTGACACTGTGCGAACGTGACGGCCATCCAATCCGAACACGACCAGGCGCCGCGCTGACAGATCGGAGATCAACAGCAGGGAGTCCTGCAGTTGCATGGCGAGTGCCTGTCCGGACAATTCACCCGGCCCGCTGCCACGCCGGCCGATCGTACGCTTGTAGCGACCGAGCGTGTCCAGCACGACTACATGGGCCTCGCTTCGGTCCAAAATGAAGAGCTCGCTGGACGATGAGACCTTCAAGGCGCTGATGTCCGAAAGCACGTACCGTCCACCGCCTTGGGCGTCCGAGATGTTTCGCACCACTCGCGTGGAGCGCTGCGCCGGAGCGGTCTGGCCAAGTGCCACCATGGGGGCTGCGCTGTTCAGCAGAAGTCCGAGTGCGAGAGCGTGAAAGGCTACACCCAATCGATCCGTTCTGCGACTCGCCTGCCGAAGGGGACACGTCATCAAAAGCTCCTCACCCAAAGACATCAGCAACCCGCCTTCTGTCAGGAAATACTACGGCAGTTTTCCTGCCGCGCCAGCTAGGTCAGTTCGCCCTCACTCGGGCGGACGCCAGCCTGGCAGAACGTCTGCAAAAGGTGCGAGTAGTGTGCGCCACTGCTCAACGCTCAACAGGTCCTGCGCGAGCAGTGTGAGGAGCGCAGCCAAGGCCGCCTCGGCCACGTCGTCGAGTTCCGGCGTTTCGTCCTGTGTGCTGTCTACTGCGGCGGCGGGTGCAGAGCGACGCACCAGTTGCATGAGCGGACCGGCCAGCGCCTGCTGCGCGGACTCGCGGCCGCTGGCCACAATGACACGACCGAGTTCGCGTTCGGCCTGCTGCCACGCATTGTCCGCAGACAACTGGGTATAGCGCGACACCACGTGTGCTCGATCGGATTGGCTGAGACCCGCAAAGTCCACCAGGAAGCGGCGCACGGCCGGCGTGTTGGGGCCGTAGGGCAACTGACTCATTGGCCGCCCCTTGTCGCACCTTCAGGGTGCTGCACCACATGCCCCAGCGCAGCCAACCCGTGCAGCACCGTGGGCATGCGCGGCTGCCAACCTGCTGCACGTAGCGCCGCGGCAGAGACGCGCTGATTGGATGTGCGCATCGCACCTGACACGCTGGCCTCTGATGGCTCGGGCCACACGCCGTGCAGGGCCCGCACGATGTCGCCTGCGCGCATGGAGTGGCCGTCGCTGCAGTTGTAGCAGCCGCGCGCACCGGCGGGGGCCACAAAGCCAACCTTTTCGATGGCCGCAATGACATCGTCACGCCATGCGAAGTTGGTCCAGCGATCGGGGTCGGCCAGCGTGGGGGTGTAGCGCCGCGCCGGATCGCGACCAGGCCCATAGAGACCCGATGCCCGCAGAATGGTGACGGCCGGTGCAGGGCTCGCGGGCAGCATGAGCGCCTGCTCCGCCTCCCAGAGGGTGCGCACACGCGGACTGGCCGAGTCGTCGATGGGGGTGGACTCGTCCACCACGCGCCCGTCATGCCGGTCGTAGATGCCCGTGCTGGAGATCCAGGTGAGGCTGCGGGCGCCGAGGAGCTTGGCCAGGGCCAGGGCGCCGGCGGCAGCCGCGGCGTAGGGCTGACCACTTTCGCTGACGGCAGACGGAGGGACCGCAACTACCAGGTGGTCGATGCGGTCGGGCCAGTCGGCCGAGGGCTGCGCCTGGGCGAGGTCGCCCACGAGACCGATACATCCCGCCGGGGCCGGTCCGGCGCTGCGCCGCAGGGTCCAGACGCGATGTCCCTGCCGCGCCCACTGCTCGGCGGCCGCGCCACCCAGCCAACCCGGCCCCGCCACCAAGATCTGCTGCATCACGTCCTGTCCCCAGTGAACGGGCCGCTGGCCACGTCCACAAAACGTCGTAAATTCTTGCGCACCGGGCTGGCGCGACCCCCGTGCCGGCGAGACCATGCTGACACAGCGCCACTGAATCTACCCATGGGGAAGCAGGACGCGATCGAGCTCGAAGGAACCGTCACGGAAGTGCTGCCGAGTGCCACGTTTCGCGTGACCGTGCCGAGCGGACACGAGGTGCTCACCACGCTGGCGGGCAACATGCGCCGCAATCGCATTCGTGTATTGGCCGGCGATCGCGTGACGGTGGAAGTGTCGCCTTATGATCTCACGCGTGGACGCATCACGTTTCGGCACAAGAACTAGTCGCGCGAAGTTGGATGAGGTTAGTGCGGATCAAGACCGTCCCAGCGGGCCAACAGCGAAGTGTTGTTGGGGTGCATAGACGCGTCGAACACCATGAACTGCAAGAACTTGCTTGACCGTGGCGGGCTTGGCGTGCGGTGCCCACTTAGTGTGGGGTGAGGGCTGGTTTGAGTTTGCGCGCAGCACAAGCGAGCTGGGTCTCATAAGGCAGCGTCCAGTGCAGGGATAATCGAAGGCCGATCCGGTAAGTGGGTGGACGTAAACGTCTGGCCGTGTGGCACTTGGGAGACGGAATGCGGAGGGCCGATAAATGTGCTAACTTGCTGAGGCGCACGGGTGTAAGGATTTGCGCGCAGTGATTTCTCAGAGGCAAATTCAAGTTTGCTCGACGTACATGCCTTCAGCGATAAATCCACAGTCGTTAGACCTTCCGCTGGCTTGGAGACGTGCCGTTCGCGACCTGAGCGAGCGTCGAGCTTTCGTTCGACATCCGTTCCTCGATACACTCGTCGCGTCAGACCTCAATCGCTGGCTTAATGACCTAGCCAGCGCGATAGCTGACGGACGCTACGCTCCGTCTTCGTGCGGCCTTGTGTTCGTTCCTAAGCCTCATGGCCACGTACGTCCCGGTGCCGTGCTTCAGCTTCAGGACCAGGTAGTATACAACGCTCTCCTTGAAGCGCTTCGTCCTCAGCTCGCTGCGCATCCCGCGTTGGGAGCCGCCGCTCCCGATTACTCGCATCACCTGCGCGCAGACGCGATCTCGGATGAATGGTTCGAGCCATTCTTCGCGCGCTGGCAAGCCTTCGACCGGGATAGCATCAGCAGTATAGACGCTGGTGCATCGTGGGTCGTAGTCGCGGATATTGCTGGATACTACGAGAACATCGATCTATACACTTTGAGATCAGATCTCAACGCCCTCAATGCAGATAGTTCCGTAGTGGGTTTGCTGCATGAACTGCTCATGCGGTGGCCGCGGGTCCAGCGCCGCGGACTTCCGCAGGGGTATTCGCCCTCTGACCTTCTCGCAAAGCTGTACCTGGCTTCGGTCGACGCGACGCTCACTGCTGAGGGCTTTATTCACCGTCGATGGGTGGATGACTTCCGCATTTTTTGCACTTCAGAGGCCGATGGTCGTCGCGCTCTCGTCCTGTTGTCGGAAACCCTCGGGCGCCGCGGCCTGCTGCTGCAGTCTTCCAAGTCGAAGGTTACCCCGGGAGCAAGCGCACGAGCTGCCTTCAGTGTAGTCCAGAATCAACTTGCTCCAGTGCAGGCCGCCGTCGCCGCAGCTCTGCTTGCCGGTGTTGACAGCGCTCCCTCCTATCTCCCGCCATGGCAGGTTGATGCAGTCCTGGCCGCGCACGGAGACGCCGCAACCTTGGCGGTGCTGAAGGAGACGTTCATGCAACATTTTGGCTCCACAGCCGCTGAGTTTCACAAGACTCTGTTTCGATATGTTGTGCGGCGTCTTGGCGCCGCGCGCGATGCTAGCCTGGCCGGAGCCATCGTGGCTTGGCTTCGTCGAGCGCCCGAAGAGTTCGACACCATCGCGACTTACTGTGAGGACACCGGAACAGTGGACGTCTTCGAGACCGAGTTCTTGAGACTTGAGGGTGAGGGGCTACTTCCGTATCCGTACCTGCTGTACCAGTACTTCAGGTGGCGAGTTCGTATCGAGCATCCACTTTCGCCGGCAGTGCGCACACTTGTCCGTAGATGCGGGGTAAGTGCTCCAAGTGATGGCTTCGTACGCGCCGCTGCTCGCGCTCTGCTCGGTCGACTCGGAGATCCCTCAGATCTCGAGGCGCTAGAGGCGGCCTATTCGAACGCAGGTAGCGTTCTTGAGCGAGCTGAGCTTGTGTGTGTGTTGACCCGCATGGAATCCGCTCGCCGCAATGCGCTCTTTGGGCGCGCGGCCGGTGACGGAGCGCTTCCCGCAGCCGCGGTGCGCATGGCCCGGGCGGGACAAGTTCGGTTCGACGCGTGCTAGTGACGATTACTTCCGATGAACGCGGTGCGGATTGGGTTTGGCTGGGCCGCCGTGATGCCCTAACCTTCGTACGGCGGCCTCGCCAACTCCCTCTCACTGGAGCGTTCACAGTGGAAGCACACCTTGGGCGCCTTGCAGGCCCGCATCTACGTGGCATCCCGTCGCTAGAGCTACTGAAACGAGCATCAGTTGAGACAAGTCTATGAGCAAACCAGACGCGCCAGCATCGCCGCCCGCACCGCCTGCCGCGCCCGTTGCGGTTTCAACGACAAGTAAGCTGATGTTCTTCGGGCCCGACGCTGCGGAATGGAAGGAGTTGAAGCCCGATGTTACCCTCGTCACGGTCCCAGCCGACGAGCAAAGAATCGTGGCCGCGGCTAAGGCTGCCAAAGAAGAGCTGAAGAACGTCCTCCTCTCGTCTCTTCAAATGCAGCACGTCGTTGTTCTCGCAGGTAGCGGGACATCTCTTGGCCCAATCACAAAAGGTCCTTCGATGTGGACACTCTGGGATTATTGTGTGAATGCCAACCCCGGATCGGGAGCCGCCAAACGAATCGTTTCGCCAGTAGCGGCGAAGGTCATCACCGAAGTCGGATACGACACCACCGCAGAAAAGGAGAACATCGAGGCACTCCTGTCCCGTTGCGAAGCATATTTACAGGTGAAGGCGAGTGCAGAGGTGACCACGTTCATCGCGGAGTCGAAGCGCGTGATTCTGGAGAAGTGCTCCGAGTTCGTCGACCCGGCGGTGTCGCGTCCTGAATAATGTCTACACGTCCTCCCTCCTTCAGGAGACGTGGCTAT